>Ga0097691_1000225_pt1 | contig 52564 bp, 47 predicted proteins | sample NGESurdeep072012_8_FD_72858 | JGI IMG/M metagenome (GOLD analysis project Ga0097691, IMG submission 72858) | Arctic peat soil microbial communities from Barrow, Alaska - NGEE Surface sample 210-1 deep-072012 | ecosystem: Environmental > Terrestrial > Soil > Wetlands > Peat ...
GACCGCGTCGGGATCGATGTGCCGGAGTCCATCCTCGCTGCGGTGCCAGCGACCGCCTGGGGCTCGTGGCGCCGAGGGCTCTTGACCAACCTGCTCAACCCCAAGATCGGTGCGTTCTACGTCGCAGTGCTACCCCAGTTCATCCCGGCCGGTACGTCCCACCTCGCTGTCGGGTTGCTCCTCGCGCTGGTGCACGACGTCGAAGGCATGCTGTGGTTCACCGCGATAATCTTTGGCGCGCAATCGGCGCGCCGCCTGCTCGCTCGCAGATCGGCAAAGCGAGCGATCGATGGCGTGACGGGCACGGTGCTTGTTGGATTCGGTCTGAGGCTGGGCTTGTCGACGAGGTAGCCGGCCACCCCACCGCGTCCGATCAAGGATCCGCTTACCGACGCCCAGACGTCCCACCTCGCATGCTGTTAAGTACACCAAGTACTTGACGTACGTCGTGCGGCGGCGCACCATTGAGTAGGCACACGGTTTCCCCAAGGAAGGACCCTCATGTCGACTCCTCGTCATTTCGACAGCTTCACCTCAGCCCGTTCGAACCTGCGCGGCGTCCTGGACGCCGCCCACGAGGGCCTCATCACCACAGTCGTCCGCGAGAACGAGTGCTTCGTCGTCGTCGCTGCTGACTCGTTGCGTCGCGAGCTGAGCCGGCTGCTACCGTCCCGAGCCGCAGTCGTCGCGGAAGGTGGTGGGTGGTCCGCCGTCCTGCCCGGGGTGCCGGTCCACGGAGACGCGGAGACGTTCGACGAAGCCATCGACGACCTCATCGACGCACTTCGCGAATACGCCGAAGACTGGAACACCCGGCTCCACCGGGCACCGAACCACCAGCACCGACGCAGCATTGTCGAACTTGTCGAACTCTCCGACGACGCACAGCTACGAGACTGGCTCCTGAGCCGTGACACCACGCAAGGTGCTGCGTCGGCCGCACTCGTCACCGCGTGAGCTCGCCGGGAAGCCGGCGAGATCACGACCGGTTCTGCCAGGTCGATCAGTGGTCCGAGATCCGCAACGCTCGCGGCAAGAAGGTCGGTCACCACGTCACCTACGAGCTCGAGCTGCCCGACGGCCGCATCCTGAGGACTCGCGTGTCGCGCCCAGCCAACAACACCACATACGGCGCAAACCTGTGGAACCTGATCCTCACCGAGCAGCTTTGCGTGAGCGAGCAGGAGTTTTGGGAGTGCGTGTCCAACAAGAACCCACCCGAGCGCGGGTTCGGTGCCGGCGAGACCCCAGCGGCGGCACTGCCGGCACAGCTAGTCCACCAACTAATCCACGACCTCGGGGTCCCGGAAGCCGAGATCGTCGGCATGACTCTGGAACGCGCGACGGAACTCATGGTCGCGTACTGGTCCCAGCCGCCGGCCTAAGACGAAGAGGTCATGCGGGGTGCCTAAACGCACTCAATCTAGCCGCGTTGGGTATGCGTTCTTGTCCAGGTGAGGATCGTCATACGGTCTGCTTTGCTCGCTCTGTGAGTTCTCCGCGACTCGACCGATCCGGCTTTCGAACGGGCCCCGATCAGCCGATCGTCCTAAAATGATGTACAGAATGTGTTGATACGCTATAATTCAGTACATGACGACGATCCCCGTGGCCGATGCGCGGTCACATTTGTCCAAATTGATCGACGAGGCGACGGCGACGCATCAGCGCTTCGAGATCACCCGCAACGGACACCGCGCCGCTGTACTTCTGTCCGCCGACGACTTCGACACCCTTCAGGACACGATCGCCGTGCTATCCGATCCGACGCTGTTATCTGCCCATCGGGAGGGCCAGGACGCCATCAAGGCCGGCGACTACCTCGACGCCGATCAACTTGCTCACGCAATGCGTGAGGCAGGGCGCTTGCCCCAGTGATCCAGCGGTACAGGTTGCGCATCGCCCGCCCAGCTGCCAGAGCGTTGGCTGAAGTACTGCCTGAGAAAGTGGCCGCCGCCGCATACGAGTTCATTACTGGCCCGTTGCTCGACGACCCACACCGTGTGGGCAAGCCGCTCAATCCCCCGATGGCGCCGGCTTGGACAGCCCGTCGTGGCAGTTACCGGATCTTGTACAACCTCGACGACACTCACGGAATCGTCGAAGTCACTGCGATCCGTCATCGCTCCGACGCGTACCGGACTTGACATCAGCTTTTCGCCGATCACGTCTCGCAGGTTGGAACCTCAGTCGATCACGGGACATTCTTGGCCAAGCTGGGTTGGGGTGCGTTCCGAACAGCCAACCCCTATCGAGACTCACTCTCATGCCGAATTGAGTGCGTTGATTCGCGCGCGCTCAGCGTCGGCAGATGGCGTGCCTTGCGCGAAATCATGACGGGTATGTGAACAACGTCCGCGGAGATCGAGCACGGTCGGGCTACAGGCGATCTGGCAGCGGCTCTCCGGAAGCGTCCGATAGGTCGATCCTGTGGATGTCCAGGTTCCGTGGATAGACCAGCGCCGTGAGCCCCACGCCCGGGTGGGTGGGATCGGAGTACAACGTGAGCCGGTCATGTCGTCCGTTGGACAGGGTGACTGTGATGCCTGCTACGTCGCCCGCAACTCTGAGGATGATCTGATCGGGGCCCACGTCGTCGTGCCGGGTGTACGTTGCCAACCGCATCCCTGGGCTCAGCGGAGGCCCCGCGTAGCCACCCTTCGAGTGATGTCCGTGGGGGGTCTCCACCTCGAGGAACGTAGCCGGATCGTCGTCATCGCCGTCCGTCCCGAGCACCCATCGGTCGCCCTCGAGCGAGGTCCCACTCCCGATCACCGTCATAACCGCATCATCGCTCAGAACATCCGCTTCTGCCGCGAAGCGGCCGTACGCTTCTGCCGCCGTCCGTGACCGTCGCAATATCCACTCGTCGGTGCCCGACAGCGGCATCATGCTCGTGGACTGGAACAGGCGGACCAACGTGTGGGGCGGGTGATCTGGCGACGTGTTCGCGGCCCGCGTGCGCGAAGCCTTCCGTGAACTTGGTGCCCCGACCCTGGCCATTTCGGCAAGAACGACCCACTCATCCGATGGCGAGGCCAGTGCGGCGGTCCACGCAGTCTGCGTGCTCGCCGCTGAGGCCATGGCACTGACCTGCGCCCTGTTCAGGACCGGGCTCACCTACGCGGCCTTCGACCTGTCCAACGCCGCCGGGTGGCCCTTGCGCCAGGAGCTGATGCACTCACGGGTCCACGCCCTGATGATCGCCGGCCTCGCCAGCAGCTTGCTCGTCCATCGGCTGGCAGAAGCGACCAGCCTCAGCATCGCCTTGTGGGCCGCGGCCGTACCCCTACTGCTGGGCAGGCGTGCTCTCGCTTCGCAGCCCGTCCGCTTCCAACGCAATGCTGAACGGGGCTAGGTCGGCGACGACACGACACCCGAGATCGCGGCCTCGGTGAACACTGCAGCCACTGTCATGCCCCACTGTCATGCCAGGGGCGACGGCAATCATGACCCAGGGCAGTCAGCCGGCGGCCAGGGCTGAAGGGTTCAGGTCAGCGCTGCGCACGGTCGGCACGGTTCAGAGTCTGCAGATAGGCGTTGTAGGCGACCAGCCCGGCGTCGCCCCCACGGACCTCGCGCCGTTCCGCGGCCCGGGTCCGGCGCTCATCGGACTTCTGCCATTTCACCACCAGAGCTATGAGGACCAAGAGCGTGGGAAGCTCCATGAAGCTCCAGGCGATCCCGCCGCCAGTGGCTTGGTCTGCCAGCGGCGAGACCTGCCAGCCCGGCATGGGCATGGAGTAGAACCCGACCAGCAAGGTGGTGGACATCATGACCACGACGCCGAAAAAGGCATGGAACGGGGCGGTGGCGGCTAGCTCCAGCACCGACATCAACGGGCCCGACAACGTGCGGTGCCCCCGCCTGCATGTCCGTGGGGACGGGTCGACGCCGAGAACTCCCCAGAAATAGATGAACCCGATGAGCAGGAAGAGCACGAGCATCAGATTGTGGCCCCACCAGGTGCCCATCAGGTAGTCAAAGGCCGGCGTGTAGTACAGGCCGTAGAGGCTCATGATGAACAAGACGAACGTCACCGCGGGATGCATCAAGATGGCCAGGCCCCTCGTGTGCAGGAGCCACAGGAGGCCGCGCCGGATGCGGCCCCGTCGCCCGGACCCGACGGGCAGTGCGCACAGCAGCAGTGTCACTGGGGCGCCCAGGACCAGGAACACGGGGCAGAGCATGTTCAGAACCATGTGTTGAATCATGTGGACGCTGAAGAGTTCCATGCCGTAGCCGTCGACGGCGGTGGCCGTGACCATGAATACGGACGCCACCCCGGCGAACCAGAAGATGCTGCGGTTGATGGGCCAGCGGATGCCGCGCCGGTGAAGAACGATGACGCCCGACCCGTAGAGCAAGAGCAGGATCAGAAAGATCAGCGGCAACACGGGAATCGGCTGAGGGTGCCAGACGAGCACGCGTTCCAGCGTTGGCGGCGCGCTGGGCATCCACATAGGTCCGGTCGCCGCACCCGGCCCAACCACGGCAGAGGCCGGCATGCTGGCCCGCCATGGCATCTCTAGATCCCCCTGATCATGGGTCTGTCCTGGAAGTCCCTTGCCAGCGTGAGGGGACCACCTCGTTGCCACGAGCGGGGTCCACGTGCGAATGGTAGCGAGCATCGCGGGCCTCGCTGTCGAAGTCAATACCACGCGTTGACTCATCAACGAGGTACGCGCAGGTGGCTTCGTTGCCCCATCTAGTCCTCATTGCCCTTCCGGGCCGCCCGTTCCGGGCTGAAAATGGGTTGTCGTTGTCCGCCGATGTCGTGGTTCCTTGGGAGCCCTGGACGACCTGTCGAAATGGGCCCTGCGAAGAGTCACCAGCGGATGCTTCTGGGGTGAGGTAGCGGGCGGGATTTGAACCTGCGACCGGCGGGGTTATGAGCATCCTGGGCCACAACCCGGGCATGCCCACGCGTCCTGCCCTCAGGCCACGTCGAGCGCTGTCAGCTCCTCGGATGACAGCGTGACCGCCGCCGCGTGAGCGGTGTCGCGGATGCTCTCCGGTCGCGAGGCGCCCGGGATGGGGATCACCTGCGGTGACTTGGCCAGGTGCCACGCCAGGCAGATGGCCTGCGGGCTCACGCCGCGCGCATCGGCAACCTGTTGGAAGACCGCGAAGCGGTCGCCCAGAGCCGCGGCCGAGGCGATCCCGCCCAGCGGACTCCAGGGCAGGAACGCAATGCCGAGCTCGTCGCACAGCTCGAGCTCCGGCTCGCTGCTGGCAAACGCCGGCGAGAACTGGTTCTGCACCGAGGCGAGGCGCCCACCCAGGATCTTGCGGGCGGACTCGGGGTCCCGGTCATCGTCGTGGGAACCGCAGGAATGGTGGCCCTTGTCGCCTGGTGACGCAGATTCCGGAACGAACCCCCATCCGTCAGCGTATTCGCGAGGGCGTCCCCTCGTCGGTGGCGCACACACTTCACCGTGAAGTCTGCCTGCTACCTCGGGATGGTCGCGACTGGCCTCGGGCTCCTCACCAACCGCAGCCAGTTCCTTTACGCCCTTGGTGGTTTAGAGGCGATCCTGCTCGCATCCGGAGCGGTGACCGCTTGGGACCTGCTCATCCGTACTGCGCCGTTGCCGGACGCCGGAGGTCGATGATCTCGCTTTCAGACATGTCCCGCCGACACCCAAGTGGCCACAATCCAGACGAGGCCCGTGGGTCGGGCCATTGCGCGCGTGTATGTGTCGAGCTCCCCAAGCCGGCTGGGTCCCGGAGGCTTGACCCGCATGGCCCCGTCATACTGTGGGCCAAGTGTCTTCGCCGGGAAATAAGGAGATCTGAGACTGTGGGCAACAGCATCGACCAGCTAGGGCCGTTCGCCAAGAGCCTGGGTTTGGTGATCGACCGCGCTGACGGCGAAGAAGTGACGGCGCACTGGACGGTCCTGCCGGAGCTTCACCAGCCCCACGGCATCCTGCACGGCGGCGTCCACTGCAGTGTGGTCGAGACCCTCGCGAGCCTCGGCGCGGCCCTGTGGCTAGGAGACCGAGGCAGGGTGGTCGGCGTCTCGAACACCACCGACTTCTACCGCGCATCCTGCGAGGGCGATCTCACCTCCAGTGCGCGACCACTGCACCGAGGCAGGTCCCAGCAGGTCTGGCTGGTGGAGACCATCGACGACCAGGACCGCGTCGTGGCACGTGGTCAAGTCCGTCTGCAGAACCTGAACCCGTAGCCAAGCGTCGACGCCGGAGGCGCACAGGGGTTGATCGTGGTCCCCAGACCCGCCTGGCAGTCCCGCCAACAGCGCCGACATCCACGCCACGTTGCCGTTGGCCTCATCGACCTGATCGGCGCAGCCGAGCACGACGTCGTCGACGATGGACCAGCCGACGTCGCGATGCCGGCGGGTCAGCTCGCCAATGACGTGTGCGGCCAGGTCGTGCGGGCGCATGCCGGCGAGCGCACCGCCGTACCGGCCGATTGGCGTGCGGACGCCCAGACGAGGTGTGCCGCGCTGGCATCGCTCATGCCGAGGCGCCATCGATCCAGGCCCGGCCAGCATCAGTGATCACGCGGTCCTCCAGCTCGGTGGCCAGCAACGGCGGGTCGGTGTTGTAGAGCTTGGCCAAAGCGGCCCGTTCAAGCCCCACCTCACGGGCCACCTGATGTGCCTCCAGCTTGTTCAGGCGGCCACCGGGGGCATCAGCGATCCGTGTCAGGAAGGCGGTTGCGGGGTCGCTGCTGAACGGGGGGGCCGCGGGTGGGTCGGGCAGCTCGACGAGCGCCTCGAGCTGCTGAATCACGCCCAGGACACTCTGACGCCATGCCTGCGCGGTCGCTACGCCGTCCTTGGGCGCACCACCGGAGCCTTGCCAGGTGCGTCGGGGGTGGCGACGCACGTACTCGCGTTCCAGCTCGAGCATGCGGGTGGTGTGGTGGGCGAACTGCTCGGCGCTGCCATGCAGGAAGACCCAGTTGCGCGTGGCGTGTGCCTGGGTCCCCTGTTGCTCGAGCTCCACGTCACTCAGCTCGCGGGCTGGCCGTCCCTGGATGTCGCTGTCACGCATCGGGGCTTCCTTCCTGGTCGATCCTGCGCAGGCCGTTTCGGTAGCGCTTGGCGTTGTCGGTGTACTCACGCACGGCGAAGTCAATCCATTGCGCCTGCTTCTCGGGGTCTATGGGCCTGGGCCGGGCGGGGATGCCGAGCGCGAGGCTGTTCTCGGGCACGTCGAGGCCCTCCGGCACCAAGGCCTTGGCACCGACGACGGACCCTGTGCGGATGATCGCGCGGTTGAGGACGACGGACCCCGAGCCCACGAGGCAGCGGTTCTCGACCGTGCAGCCTTCGAGGTGGGCGTTGTGGCCGACGACGCAGTCGTCCCCAATCACGGTGGGCCACTCTTGGGTGGTGTGCAGGATGGTGCCGTCCTGGATCGACGTGCGCGCGCCGATGACGATCTGTCCGAAGTCCCCCCGAAGCACCGCACCGGGCCAGATCGACGACTGCGCGCCGATCCGGACGTCGCCGATGACCACCGCGCCGGGGTGGATGTAGGCGTCCGGGTGGATCTGCGGCACGAGTAGGTCAAGTGCATAGATCGGCATCGTTCAGACCTCTTTTCGCTGGCTCGTGGCAGCCCCGACGGGGGCGTCGACGGACAGCTGCGCAAGCCCGGCATACACGCGCATTGCGTTTCCACCCAGAACGGCGGATGCGACGTCGTCGGCCAGCAGGTCGGCTACCGCCCGAGCGTTCTGCGCGGTCCCGGGCACCCCAGGCCAGTCGGTACCGAAGATCCACCGCCGGGCGAGCCGGCCCAGGTCGTACTTGGCGTAATACTCTGGCAGCCGCTTGGGCGGCAAACCGGACAACTCGATCCACACGCTCTCGTTGGACAGCGCCATGAAGGCCGCCGTGTCGTACCACCAGCCCCGGCCGCCATGGGCCAGGACGATGTTGAGGCCTGGAAAGTCCCGAATGACCGGGAGCAGAAAAGCCGGGTCGGCGTTCTCGTTGACCGAGCCGGGGAACGAACTCGTCCCACTGTGGACTACCAACGGCACCTGGCGCTCCTGCAGGACCTGATACGCGGGATACAGGGCCCTGTCGTCGCAACGGAACCCGCCGTGCACCGGGTGCAGCTTCAACGCGGCGGCACCAAGGTCGAGCTGCCGCGCCAGCTCGACGGCGATCGGGAAGTGCAGGTGCGGGTTCACGTTGGCCACAGGGCGGAACCGAACGGGGTTGTGCTCGACGACCGGCAGCAGGTCGTCGAAGGTCTGCATCCCGGTCGCCTTTGGGCTGTACTCGCAGAAAAGAAGGGCGACGTCGACCCCCTGCGCGGCGAAGAGCTCGTCGAGCCGCTCGGGACGAGGCAGCCCATCCGCGTCCCAGACGTCCTCAAGGATGCCGTCAGGCCCGAAGTCTCGAGCCCATTGAACCCAGGCGGGGCGAAGAGTGGTCAGTGACGGCACATGAACGTGCGCGTCGACCAGCGGTATTCCGTCCAGCATCCTGACTGCCTAGCGCTCGGCAACCATCGGGGTGTCAACCCCGATGGGACCGGTCTTGTGCGATCCGCCAGGTGTTCCGATCGGCTCGGCGCGGCCCGGCAGCGGCTCGGTGAAGAAGCGGCGGTTGTCCTGGACGAACTCGGTGTACTCCTGCGCGACGCGGCGATCCTGGCTGATGGCCTCGACCGGACAGACCGGCTCGCAGGCACCGCAGTCGATGCACTCCCGGGGGTTGATGTATAGCTTGCGGTCGCCTTCATAGATGCAGTCGACGGGGCACTCTTCGACGCACGACTTGTCCATGATGTCGATGCACGGCCCGGCGATGACGTACGGCATGGTGAGTCTCCTGCCTTTGGAAAGCGTTGGGACTGTTGAGGTGTGACTCCGGTCAGGCCGGCACGGGCTCCGAGGCCGGGCTGTCGGTGGAGTGCCCGGGGAACAGCTGGGCGGCGGGGTCGAGGTGCACTGCGGCGTTGTTGACCGCGGTGGCCACCTCGCCGAACCCTACGGCGATCAGTCGGACCTTGCCGTCGTAGTCGGCGATGTCTCCGGCGGCGAAGATGCCCGCGACGTTGGTGCGCATCCTCGAGTCGACGACCAGATGCCGGTTGTCGTGCAGCTGCACGCCCCAGTCGCGCAGCGGGCCGAGGTTGGCGGTGAAGCCGAGTGCTGCGACGAGCTTCTGGCAGGCGAGCCTGCGTGGCTCGCTTTGGCCTGCCACGGCGATCTCGATGCTCTCGAGCTGGTCACTGCCGCTGGCCGTCACTACCTGGGCGTTCGTGACGATCTGGGCGCAAGAGGCCCTGAGCTGCTCGACGGACCCATGATGGGCACGGAAGGCTTCGCGACGATGGACGAGGGTGAGGCTGCTCGCGATCGGCTGGAGCATCAGCGCCCAGTCCACCGCGCTGTCACCGCCGCCGACGATGACGACGTCCTTGCCGGCATACTGCGCTGACGAGGGCACGAAGTACTCCAGACCCTTGCCGAGGAAGTCCTCTCCGGCCGGCAGCGGGCGCGGAGTGAACGTGCCGATGCCGCCGGTGATGACGATCGCTCCGGTCGAGATCTCGACGCCGGCACTGGTCTTGACGACAAGCAGGTCTGGCTCGCCGTCGCGGGCAACCCGGTCCAGCTGCTGCGCCTCCTGGCCGAGCAGATAGAGGGGGTCGTACGGTGCGGCCTGCTCGGCGAGGTTGCTGATCAGCTGACGCCCCGAGATCGCCGGGAAGCCGGCGACGTCGAAGATCTGCTTCTCGGGGTACATCGCGCTGACCTGGCCACCGACCTGGCTCAGAGAATCGACCACGGCCACCGTGAGCCCACGGACGCCGGCGTAGTAGGCGCCGAACAGCCCGACCGGGCCCGCGCCCACTATCAGCAGGTCGACTCCGATCGCGCTCATGAGTAGACCCCTTGCTCAGTTGTGGTCGAGGATTGCTCGGCCGTTCGACTGACGTTGTCGGCGATGAGATGGCGCACCTTGAAGCGCTGCAGCTTGCCGGTGGCCGTCTTGGGCAGCTCGCCGACGAAGATGACCGCCCGCGGGCTCTTGAAGTGGGCCAGGCCGTCCCGACACCATGCGATGAGTTCGTCCTGTGTGACCGAGCCCTGGGTCACCACACATGCCACCGGCTTGTCGAGCCCCTCCGCGTCCGGAAACCCGACGACCGCAGCCTCAGCCACCATCGGGTGCTCGAGCAGCCGGCTCTCGACCTCGCCGGGGCTGACCCAGATACCGCCGGCCTTGATCAGGTCGCTGCTTCGGCCCAGGCAGGCGTAGGAGCCATCCTCGTTCTCCACATAAGTGTCGCCGGTGTTCAACCACTGCCCGACGAAGACCTGCCGGGAGGCCGCGGTTCGGCGCCAGTAGCCCAGGGCGATGGACTCGCCGCGGACGTGCAGGGTCCCCGGCTGCCCTCGGGGCACGAGCTCAGCCTCGGCGTCGCGCAGCTCCAGCTCGTAGCCAGGCACCGCGATACCGGTCGTGCCCGGGCGGATGTCGTCGGGGCGGTTGGACAAGAAGATGTGCAGGGCCTCCGTGGACCCGATGCCGTCGATGATCTGGACGCCGAACCGCTCAGTGAAGCGACGTTGCAGCGGAGCCGGCAGCGGCTCGCCGGCCGACGTCGCCAGGCGCACCGACGCGAATGTGTCATCGCCAATATCGCTGTGGAGCAGGGCGGCGTAGAACGTCGGCACGCCGAAGAACAGGGTTGGGCGGTCCTGCTCCATCCGCTCGCGCACCACCGCGGGTGCGGGGCGCCGCGGCTCGAGCACGGTGGTCGCGCCGACCGATAGGGGGAAGAACGCCGAGTTACCGATGCCGTAGGCGAAGAACAGCTTGGCGATCGAGAAGCAGGAGTCCTGAGCAGTGATGCCCAGCACCTGGTCGCCGTAGGTCTGGCAGACGTGGCGGATGTTGGCATGCCGGTGCATCGCGCCCTTGGGCGAACCCGTGGTGCCCGACGTGTAGAGCCAGAGCGCCCAGGCGTCCTCGTCGGTTGCCGCCACCGTGCGGTCCTGGTTCGTGCCACCACGCCCGAGGGCGATGAAGTCGTCCCACGACCTCGCTGGCACAGCCGACAGAACCGGTAGGGCGTCCGCGCCCGCGAGCACGAAGTGCTCCACCTCCGGGGCCAGGTCGATGGCCGCGGAGACCGCCTCCACGTACTCATGGGTCGCGAAGACGACCCGGGCGCCGGAGTCGGCAATGATCTTGCCGACCTCGTGCGCGGCGAGCATCGTGGACACAGGCACAGCGACGACGCCAGCACGGAACGCCCCCAGGATGGCGCTCAGCAGCTCGACGTCGTCGGACATCAGGAAGACGACCCGGTCGTCCCGGCGCAGCCCGAGTTGGCGCAGGGACGAGGCGACGTCGCCGCTCAGCTGTGCCAGCTCGGCATAGGTCAGGGTGCGAGAGGACCCGCGAACCGCGGTGCGGTCGCCCCGACCCTCCTCCACATGGCGGTCCACCAGCCACGTCGCAGCATTGAAGGCTGGCGCCATGTCAGACCCGCTTGCGGTCGTACTCGCCTTTGCGACCCGTGCCGAAACGTCGCAGGGCACCGTCCGGGCCGGAGGCGTTGGGCCGGAGGAAGATCCAGTTCTGCCAGGCCGTGAGCCGGCCGAAGATCTTGGTCTCCATGGTCTCGGGGCCGACGAATCGGTGGTTGGCCTCCATGCCGGTCAGGGCGTCCGGCGACAGGGAGGCGCGCTCCTCCAGGACGATGCGCAGCTCGTCCTGGAAGTCGATGTCATCCAGGGCCATCGTGACCAGGCCGAGCTCGACGGCTGCTGCAGCGTCGAGCTTCTCGCCGAACCGGACGCGGGCGGCATCGATGTTCTCGTCGTGGCCCCAGAAGCGGGACTGCAGCCGGGAGAGGTCATTGCCCATCGGGAGAGCGCCGTCGTTGGAGGCGGTCGCCACGATGGTGGCGGGGTCGGCGTCCGGGGCGACGTCCTCGTACACGCCCTCGAGCATGTACTGACGGTCCGCAGCCAGGGCCAGCTCCAACAGAAGGCCGGCGAAGCAGCTGCCCGGCTCGATGACGGCGAACAGGCTTCGGCTGGTGACGTCCAGACGTTTGAGCGTCCGCTTGTAGTAGTGGTGCACCTCAGCGACGAACCAGTCGTCGGACAGCTCTGCGAGCTGGGCGTCAAAGGCGAGCACCTGGTCGGCGTTACCGGCGGTTCGCAGCACCCAGCTGCCGATCTCGAGCTCGTTGGTGCGCAGGTGAAGGATCAGGTCGTCCAGTGCGCGGGTCAGGGCCATCGGCCAGTAGTCCACGCCTTGGGCCAGCACCGCGGCAGCGTCGGCGGGCGGAGCCTGGCTCGGGCCCTGCACGGTGATGTCGGCGCGGCGACCCGCGCGGTCGATCTTCGCGGTGACATACGGGTAGGTGATCTCGTCGCCGGAGACCTCGCGGACCAGCGGGGTCAGCTGCACGCCCTGTGCGCTGGCCGGCCGCTTCGACGTGGCCGCGGCATCGGTGGCGCGCCGCTTGACCTCCTTCGCGAACGCGTGGCGCGGGAAAGTCGCGTCGACCAGGCCCCATTCCACCGCCGTGGTGCCCCGGTAGCCCTCAGACTTGGTGGCGAACAGGTCCGCCCGGTCCTTGCGGACGAACCGCTTGTCGACGACACGCGTCAGACCACCAGTACCAGGCAGCACACCGAGCAGCGGTACCTCGGGTAGCGAGACGGCGGACGAGCCGTCGTCGATCAGGACGATCTGGTCGCACGCCAGGGCGAGCTCATAGCCACCGCCGGCAGCAGTGCCGTTGAGCGCGGCAATCCACGTCTGGCCGGAATGGGCCGTGGCGTCCTCGATGCCGTTGCGAGTCTCGTTGGTGAACTTGCAGAAGTTGACCTTCCAACCGTGTGAGGACTGAGCGAGCATGCGAATGTTCGCGCCAGCGCAGAACATGCGCTCCAGACCGCCGGTCATCACAACCGACTTCACGCCCGGGTGCTCGAACCGCAGGCGCTGGACCAAGTCGTAGAGCTCGATGTCGACGCCAAGGTCGTACGAGTTCATCTTCAGCTCGTAGCCGGCCACCAGGGCGCCGTTCTCGTCGACGGTCAAGGTCGCCGTGGCCACCTCGCCGTCGACGTCCAAGCGCCAGTGGCGGTAGCGGTCCGGGGACGTGAAGAAGCTGACGGCTGGGGGCGCGGCAGGTGCCGGCTGGACGTCCTCGTCGGCAAGGCTCTGGGTCACGTCGGCAGCGACAGACATGTCACACCTCTCAGCAGGTCGGATGGAATGGCGGCTTCATCAAATACTCGACGAAACTTGTGTGTTTCGTCAAGTATTTGTAGCATTTACTTTCAGCCCGGGACTCGCGCGTGTGCAAATCCCGAAGAAACACTCCACGGACTGAGACAATTCTGAGCCCAGGAGATGACCAGGACGGGAGGGCATCGTGGTGCTGAACGCGCCCACGAAGGAACCCGTGCCCGCCTGGACGGCCGAGGCGACCGGCCGTCAGCGCGAGTCAGGCTCCCCCAGCGCGCGCTCGTTGCTGCTCACGATCCTTGGGGAGTTCGTCCTTCCCGGCTGCGGCGAGGTCTGGACGGGCACGCTGGTCGAAGCCTTCGGCACTCTCGGGATCGAGGAGAAGTCGGCCCGTCAGGCGTTGTCCCGGGTCGCCGGCGAGGGTCTGATGTCCTCGACCCGGCACGGCCGACGGGTCCGCTGGGAGCTGACCGGCACCGGTGACCAGCTCCTGCGCGAAGGCACCGAGCGCATCTACGGCTTCATGCGTCAGCCTCGCCCATGGGATGGCCGTTGGCTCGTGCTGACCGTGGGGGTTCCGGAGAGTCAACGACAGCTCCGCCATCGACTGCGCACCAGGCTCACCTGGCTGGGTCTAGGGTCGCCGTCGCCCGGACTGTGGGTGGTTCCCGATGCCAGCAAGGAGGACGAGGTCCGCGCCGTGATCGAGGACCTGGGCCTGCGCGAACGAGCCTTCGCCTGGACCGGTACCGCCACCACCGCCGGCGACCCCGCCAAGCTGATGTCCGCGGCATGGGATCTCAACGATGTTGAGAAGCGATACCTGGCCTTCATCAACCAGTTCGAGCGTCTCAGAGCCCCGACCGCGCGGGACGCGTTCGTCAACCAGGTGAACCTTGTCCAGAAATGGCGCTGGTTCCCGTTCCTGGACCCTGATCTGCCCAGCGAGCTCCTTGACCACGACTGGCCGGGTCCGCGCGCAGCGGCGACGTTCCATGACCGCCACGACCGCTGGCACCGCACGGCACAAGCGCAGTGGGAGCGCATGGACGACGAGGCAGGCCAGCGCAGCTGACCGGCGCGCTGGCCCCGCCGACATCGACGTGCGCAGCGCGCCCACGGCCGCAGACTCGGGGACGCTCACCTTGCCCGATCTGTGGAGGTTTCATCCTGGACAACCTCGGGCCTGAGGCCAGTACGCGAGGGACCAACTGCGTGTGCCACACCGTCCGGGCAACCCATCCGACAGGAGAGAGGTCCGCGACTGGTTGACCAGTCGCGGCTGTCGCGGCAGCGACAGCGCGCTGCACGAGCGGGGTGGGGTCGCGAACCATGCGGCACCTGCACGACCCGCCGCCCCGGCCGCAGACCGACCCCTTCCTTCGGACTCCTTGGCCCCGGCCATGAGGACAGCGGCGGCCACGTCAACATCGAGGACCACCAGTACTGATCCGAACCCGGTCATCATGGGTCTGGGCCTGCTCAGGCGAGCGCCTCCGCCTTGAGGTGCACGTAGTCGAACTCGACGGGCTGCTCGTTGATGCCGGCCTGCGGCGGGGCGATCCAGCTGGCGAACTTGCCCGCCTCGTACTCGGGCACCATCAGCTTGGCGACCGACTCGCGGTCCTGGTCGCTGGGCAGCCAGTCGGACTTGCGCGCTTGCCAGGTCGCCTCATCGAGCACCTCACCTTCAGGGCTGAGGTGGTGGCTCGAGTAGGTACCGACGGCCCGGTTGAAGCCCTCGTGTGGCAGAAAGAGGCGCTCCTGGAGCCCGGCGTCCTCCAGTGCCTGGTTCCAGCGGCGGACGCCGTTGGCGCAGTCCGCGGCGTACTCGTCTCGCAGGTCGAGGTTGAGCGCGCTGAGCATCGGGACGGTCCTCTGGCCGATCTTGTCGCCCTCGACGACATTCATGGTGCGCTCGGCCTCGAGCAGCTCGTGGTCATCCTTGCGACGGGTCTCCATCCAGCGGCCCTTGAGCCCCGAGGAGTAGTAGTTGCCCGCGTTGGTCGACTGCTCGGAACCGAACAGGTCCATGGAAACCGAGAACTGGAAGTTGAGGTACTTCTGGATCACCGTGAGGGGGATGCCTCCGTGCGAGAAGATGTCAGCAGTGCCTTGCTCCCTCATGAGTTCGGCGGTGCGCTCCACCGTCCGCTGGACTCCTGTGGTACCGACGAACATGTGGTGTGCCTCCTCCTTGAGCATGAACTCGCAGGTACGAGCCAGCGGGTCGAAGGCCGACTCCTTGAGGGTGCCGAGCTGGTACTTGCCGTCGCGGTCGGTGAAGTAGGTGAACATGAAGAACTGCAGCCAGTCAGTGGTCTCCTCGTTGAAGGCACCGAGGATGCGCGGGCTGTCCAGGTCGCCAGAGTTGCGCTTGAGCAGCTGCTCGGCCTCCTCACGACCCTCCCGACCGAAGTAGGCGTGCAGCAGATAGACCATCGCCCAGAGGTGGCGACCCTCCTCCACGTTGACCTGGAAGAGGTTGCGCAGGTCGTACAGGCTCGGCGCGTTGCTACCTAGGACGCGCTGCTGCTCGACGGATGCTGGCTCGGTGTCGCCCTGGACCACGATCAGACGTAACAGGTCGGCGCGGTGCTCTCCCGGAACCTCCTGCCAGACCGGCTCACCCCGGTGCTTGCCGAAGGTGACCTTGCGCTCGGGATCGCGCTCGGCCAAGAAGATGCCCCAGCGGTACTGCTCCATCGGCACGTGGTCGAAGTGTGCCCAGCCGTCGCGACCGACGGCGGTCGCCGTGCGAAGGTACACGTCCTTGGTCGGCAGCGCGGGGCCGAGTTGTTTCCACCAGTCCAGGAACTTTGGCTGCCAGCCCTCGAGCGCGCGCTGCAGCCGCCGATCGCCGGCCAAGTCGACGTTGTTGGGGATGCGCTCGCTGTAGTCGATGGTGCTGAGTGGTCCTGTGGGGCGCGGTGCGGGTCCGGTTCGGGCGTCAGTGGACATCAGCTCTCCTGTGGTTGGACTTCAGTTGCTAGACAAAGTTCTACACTTCTTCTGTGTTTCTGCCAAGGTTTTGTCGACTATTTCTAACCTGGGTCTTCGCCCAGAACGAAGCTCAGCAGCTGCGGACTCCCCTGGAGTGCCGTGCGCTGCAGGTGTCCGTATACGGCGCGTAGGCCGCCCTCTTCCTGTCCCCCGCCGGCTCGTCCGGGGCCGCCATGGACCAGCTGCGGCATGGGCATGCCGTGACCGGTGGACTCGCCTGCGTTGTCGCGGTCAAGGACCAGCAGGCGTCCGTGGAAGGGCGCGGCGCCGAGAATGACGTCGCGGACAAAGCCGGGGTCATGGGAGACGACCGAGCCGGCCAGGGACCCCTCACCGCGGGCGATCAGGGCGAGCAGCCCGTCGGTGTCGGTGTACGGCATCAGCGTGCTGACCGGCCCGAACGCCTCAACCTCGTGCGGCTCGGACCGTCCGGCGTCGGTGACCTGCACCAGCACTGGCGAGAGGAACGCTCCCACCTCGGCGTCGGCGCCGACGACCTCCACGCGGTCGGGGTCGCCATAGACGATCCGGCCGGCGGACGCGAGGGTGCGTACTGCCCGGCGCACGTCGTCCCGCTGGGCCGTGCTGACGAGCGCTCCCATGGTGACGCCGTCGGCGCCCGGAGCGCCGACAACCACCTTCGAGAGCCGGTCGGCGGCTGCCGCGGTGACGTCGTCCAGAAGCGCGGCGGGCACGAAGCCCCGCCGGATGGCGGTGCACTTCTGTCCGGCCTTGACTGTCATCTCCCGAACGAGCTCCTTGACGAACAAGTCGAACTCCGCACTGTCGGGGCCGGCGTCCGGCCCGAGCACCGAGCAGTTCAGCGAGTCGGCCTCGGCGTTGAAGCGCACCGACCGGGACGTGACGGCCGAGTGGCCGCGCAGCAGTGCCGCAGTGTCAGCCGACCCCGTGAAGCCGACATGGTCCTGGCCGCCCAGGAGGTCGAAGAAGTCGCCGAGCGAGCCGCAGATCAGCTGCAGGGCGCCCTCGGGCAGGACTCCCGCCTCGTCCAGGATGCTCACCGCGTGAGCCGTGATGTAGGAGGTCTGAGTGGCCGGCTTGACCACCGTGGGGACTCCTGCCAAGAGCGCAGGGGCCAGTTTCTCCAGCATGCCCCAGACGGGGAAGTTGAAAGCGTTGACCTGCAGGGCCAGTCCGTGGGGCGAGGTCAGCACGTGCTGGCCGGCGAACGTCCCACCCTTGCCCAGCGGCTCCTGGGAGCCCTCCACCACCACTGGCCCCTGGGGAAGCCCCTTGCGCCCGATGCTGGAGTAGACGAAGGTCGTGCCGATGCCACCGTCGATGTCCACTGCGCAGTCGCCACGCGTCGAGCCTGCTCGCGCGGACAGGTCGTAGAGCTCCTCCTTGCGGGCCTCGAGCGCGGCCGCGACCTCCTTGAGCACGGCGGCACGCTCGGCGAAGTCCAAGGCGCGCAGCGTCGGTCCGCCGACCTGCCGCGCGTAGCGAGCCACCTCGGCCAGATCGAGGCCCGCGCTCGTGACGTGCACAACATGCTCGCCGGTCACTGCATCCCGCACGACTTGGCCGTCACCGGCGCCGCCCTTCCATTGGCCCGCAACCCAGCTCTCGAGTACGTCGGCGCTCATGCGCCCTCCTCCTGTGTCCAGTCATAAATGCCCCGACCGCTCTTGCGGCCGAGATGGCCCTGCTCAACCAGCCTCACCATCAGGTCCGGTGGCGAGAACCTCGGCCCCAGCTCCCGCTCCAGGTAGTGGGCAATCCCGAGACGCACGTCCAAGCCGACCATGTCGGTCAGCCGCAGCGGTCCGGTCGGGTGGCCGTAGCCGAGGGTCATCGCGGCGTCGATGTCGTGCGCCGAGGCGACCCCTTCCTCGACCATCCGGATCGCCTCCAGCCCGAGCGCGACCCCGAGGCGGCTGCTGGCGAAGCCGGGGGCGTCCCGGATGACGACCGGTGTCTTGCCCAGCTGCTCCACCCAGGACACGGCCCGCTCGCGCAGATCCGACGCCGTGGTGGTGGCGATGATGACCTCGACCAGCTTGCTGGCGGGCACGGGGTTGAAGAAATGGAGCCCCAGCAGTCGCTCCGGCCGGGCAAGCGCCTGAGACAAGGTGTCCAGCGAGATGCTGCTCGTGTTGGAGGCTATGACGGCGTCGGGAGCAACAACGTCCTCGATCGCGCGCAACGTCGTCAGCTTCAGGTCCAGATCCTCGGGAACAGCTTCCACCACAAGCCTGACTCCGGCGAGGTCGCCGTGACGGTGCACCGTGCGAAGCCGGGACATCACCTTGCCCGGATACTCGACCTGACCCCGCTTGACGCTGACCAGGACGGCACGCTCCACCCGCTGCCTGGCAGCCGCCGCCGATTCCTCATCTCGCTCCACCAGGTCGACCTCGGAGCCGGCGAGCAGGAGTGCGTGGGCGATGCCGGCGCCCATGCGCCCACCACCCACGACCCCGCACCTGTTCGGCAGCCTGTCGCCGTGCTCTTGCGCCCGCTCGCGGGCGATCATCTCGGTCATGTCAGTCCTCCTGTCGCGTCGATCACAGCGCCTGTGACCCATCCGGAGTCGGCAGCGCACAGCATGAGCACGGCGCCGGCGATGTCATCAGGGGTGCCGAGTCGCCGCATGGCGTTAGCGCCGGACATCGCCTCGATGGCCTTGGGCGAGGTACCCCGGCGCAGTGCCTCGGTGTCCGTGGCCCCGGGCCGCACCACATTCACGGTGATCCCGCGGGCAGCAACCTCCTTGGCTGCCACGCGCGCGGCCGCTTCAAGACCTGCCTTGGCTGCGGCGTACGTGCTCTGCCGGGCCGGCGCAAGCTGTGCGGCGGCGCTCGACAGGAGGACCACGCGCCCGCCGTCGACCACACGTCGCGCGGACTCACGCAGCGCCAGCAATGCCGAGCCCAGGTTGAGGGCCAGCGAGTCGTCAATGAGCTGCTCGGTCAGGTCGGTGATCCTCGGGTAGTCCCAGCCGCCCACACAGTGGACGACGACGCGCAGGTCCCCCAGCTCCTCGGCCGCGTCGAAGGCGGCCACGACCCCGGCCTCGCTAGTCGCATCGGACTGGATTACCTGAGCCGTGCTGCCTTCGGCAGCCAGGCCGTCGACCAGCCGTTTGGCGCGGTCGAGGTCCTTCCAACAGCCGACCATCACGGCATGGGTGGCAGCCAGGCGGCGACTCACTGCGGCGCCGATCCCGCCGCCGCCGCCAAGCACAAGTGCGCTGGGAACTGCCATGGCGAGTCACTCCGATCTTGTCGAGGAGTTCCCAACATGCCACATAATCATCGTTTCGCGTTAGGCCAGTGTCGTATTTCCTGCCGACCGTCTCACGCGCTGACATCTCCTGGTCGGCGCAACCACCGAACGGGCACGGCGGGCGGGTCACCGGATGGCGGTGACCGTGCTCCGACTCAGGCGTCGGGCTGGGAGTGGGCGACGTTCTGCAGGCGGAGTTGGCCGCAGGCGAGTTCCTTGCGCTGCTCGCTGGTGATCGTCACGAGCCACAGCTGCTGTGTACGCCCCTGCTGAGGCGGTTCGGCGAGCACCTCCGCGGACGGCGGTACTGGGGCGAAGGAAATCTGTGGCGTTGTGCCCCCCGACGGCGAACTGGCCGCGGTCGGCCATCGCCGCGGATGCGCTGGGCGTCACCGACAGGTGGCGTGTCGAAAAGGCCTCAGACGCCATCTTCGGGCGGATCACTAAGGGGTTCTGCGCACCGGTCGCCTCCGCCGGGCCGTGGCGTCTGATCGGAGAATGAGTATTCGAACTCCTGCACCTGGAACTGGTTGAACACCAGAATTCAGCGAGGTTCGTGACGACCGGCGGGCCGGGCCTCATGACCGCGGTAGGACGAGCTGCCCTCGGCCAGCCAGCTGCTCGGCAAGCCAGCTGCTCGGCAAGCCAGGATGTCGATCCGCATCCCCTAAGCCCTACGCTGAGCTCATGCCGTTCGGCGCCCATGTGGATTACCCGCGGCACTGGGAAGCGGATGTCGTCCTGCGGGACGGCACGACCGCACATCTGAGACCTATCACTCCCCAGGACGCCGAGGCGCTGCAGCGAATGCACGTCGCCCAGTCCCCCGAGTCGGCATTTCTGCGCTTCTTCGTCCCGATGCCTAAGCTCTCCGAGCAGCTCCTGCAGCAGTTCACCCATGTCGATCACATCACCCGAGTGGCGATCATCGCGCTGATCGGCGGCGAGATCGTCGGGGTGGCTCGTTACGATCGCATCGACGAGCAGCAGGCCGAGGTCGCCTTCAACATCTCCGACGCCCATCATGGAAGGGGTCTGGGGTCGGTGCTGCTCGAGCACCTCACGGCGGCGGCGCGTGAGCGGGGCATCCACCGGTTCGTCGCAGACGTCCTGCCCCAGAACCAGAAGATGGTAGCCGTCTTCCGCGACGCGGGCTATGAGGTCACCCACCACCCGAACCACGAGATGATCGCACTGGCCTTCGACATCGATCCCACCGACCGCTCGCTGGCTGTGATGGAGGCGCGGGAGCACCGATCCGAGGCCACCAGTCTGCGAACGCTGCTGGAGCCGACCTCCATCGCCGTCATCGGCGCAGGCCGTGACCCGGACTCGGTCGGGGCGCAGGCTCTCCAGCACATCCTCGACGCCGGCTTCACCGGTCGGGTGTGCGTGGTCAACCCCAAGGTGGACGAGCTCCAGGGAGTGCGGTCCTACGCCGGGGTCGGCGAGGTGCCCGGCCCCGTTGACGTGGCCCTGATCGCCGTCCCCGCTGGCGCCGTGCTGGAGGTGGTGCGCGAGTGCGGCCTCGCCGGCGTGCGGGGCCTGATCGTGATGTCCGGTGGCTTTGCCGAGACAGGTGAGGAGGATGGACTCGACCGCCAGCGTGAGCTAGTCCGGGTCGCCCGGTTGCATGGCATGCGCGTCGTCGGCCCCAGCTCGATGGGCCTGCTCAACACCAACCCCCGTGTGCGACTCAACGCTTCCATGGCCGCTCAACTCCCCCCGCTCGGCGGGCTGGGCCTGTTCAGCCAGTCCGGCTCGCTGGGAGTCGCGGTGCTGGCCTCAGCTGGGCGGCGCGCTCTGGGGATCTCCAGTTTCGTCTCGGCCGGCAACCGCGCCGATGTGTCCGGAAACGCCTGTATGCAGTACTGGGAGGAGGACCCAGACACAGCTGTGGTGGGCCTGTACCTGGAGAGCATCGGCAACGCTCGCAAGTTCTCCCGCATCGCCAGGCGGCTGGCCCACAAGAAACCGGTGGTGGTTGTGAAGTCCGGGGTCAGCGGGTACGGCGTCCCGCCCGGACATACAGTTCGCGCATCCCGAGCACCCCGAGAGGTGCTGGACTCCCTGCTGAGCCAGGCCGGAGTCATTCGGGTCGACAACGTGCACCAGCTTTTCGACCTGGCCCAGCTGCTGCTGTACCAGCCGCTGCCCGCAGGCCCGCGCCTCGGGATCGTGGGCAACTCCCAGGCCATGGCGGTCTTGGTCTCTGATGCCGCCAGAAGCTCGGGGCTCAGCGTTGGTCTGGAACCACTTACGGTGCGCCCGCAGGCCAGCGCCACAGAGTTCCGAGAGGCCCTCGAACTCTGCTATGCCGACGAGGGGATTGACGCGGTGGTGGCGTGCTTCATCCCACCTCTGGGGGCGGTCAGCCCTGAGGTGCTGAACGCCCTCAAGGAGGTCTCGGCCGCCAGCGACAAGACCACCGTGGCCTGCTTGCTCGGCGTGCGGGGCGTCACCGACGGCGGGCTCACCCAGGCCCGTCGAGTGCGGTCCATACCGGCGTACCCAACACCTGAGGACGCTGTCCTGGCGCTTGGGTCGGCGGTTCGCTACGGTCAGTGGCGGGGACGCGACCCAGGGATCCGCGTCGACCCGCCGGGCATCGACCGGGTCCGGGCCCGACAGTTCGTCGAACAGCGTCTGACCGGGGTCGAGCCCCCCACCGGCGTGCACCTGGCCACGGCCGATATCAGCGCACTGCTGGCCTGCTACGGGGTAGCTCTGTGGCCGACGGCGACCGTGACCGGACAGGAGCAAGCGGTCCAGGCGGGCGATCGCCTCGGATGGCCGGTCGCACTGAAGACCACAGACCAGCGACTTCGTCATCGCCAGGAGCTCGGCGGTGTCATGTTGGGGGTTGCAGGGCCGCAGGAGCTACGGGCCGGGCTGCAGGTGCTGGGGCGGCGGACCGGGCCCGGCACCTCCTTCCTCGTCCAGCGCATGGCTCCCGAGGGCGCCTCCTGTGTACTACGGACGATGGAGGACGACTTGTTCGGCCCAGTGGTCTCGTTTGGGTTGGCCGGGGACGCCTCCGAGCTGCTCGGCGACCTGGCGCACCGCATCCCTCCACTGACCGACCTGGACGTGGCCGAGCTGATCCATTCGGTCCGAGCCGCCCCGAGGCTGATGGGATATCGGGGCGCTCCGTGCCTGGACGTCACCGCACTGGAGGACCTCGCCGCCCGGCTATCATGCCTGGCCGACGATCTGCCGGAGGTCGCCGAGCTGGAACTGAACCCGGTCATCGTCGCAGAGAGCGGACTCGCGGTGGCAGGTGCCACCGCCGTCCTCGCCCACCCGGCCCCGCGCGCGGATGGCCCGCGCCGCACCCTTCTCACGTGACACTGCGTCGAAGGTTTTCCCGCCTCGACGGCGGCCAAGCGAAGCGGCCAGGAATCCTGCGTCGAACCCGAAACCGAAACCGCCAGGAGGGCAGGTCAGTGGTTCATCGGTCGAGAGCACAACGCGAAGGCGGCTCACGGGTGTGCGCAGGGGGCTGAGAGCCGACCGAAAGATGCCGCAGGAGGCAACGCGCAAATGCGCATGATGCCCGAGTTTGCCGCCCAAATCGCGGTCGCCGACGTCCCGCCACCACGCCGCGGGGAGACCCGCACCCACCAGAGATACTCCTGAGTCTCATGACGATCCCTCCCATCCAGCCCGTCATGCCGAACGCGGCCGCGCACCTCCACCGCACCAGGGCCTCCCGATGACCACGCCCACCGCCACGCCTCGCCCCCCCGGACGCGCCAGTACGGCAACAGGTGGGTACCCGCGGGGTATAAACTGGCCTGACCCGCGTGCACTGTCCGACCCACCTGGCACTGTGCACAGCGTGACCGTGCGCATCAGTTCCGACCTGGGCGTGACCCAGGTCGTGAAGCTGCGCCTAAACCCGTCCGGTGCGCAGGTCGAGCTGCTCCGCGGGTACTGCGGCACGGCACGGGCCGCATACAACACCCTGCTGTTCCAGGTGAAGGCGAACCTCGGACAGCGCGCCGCGGAGAAGACCTACGGTGTGGCCGACCAGGACCTGACTCCCGCGCTCTCGTGGCACAAGTTCGGCTTGGAGAAGCTGCTCCGCGCGAACCGGGACTGCTGGCTGCCCTGGCACGCGCAGGTCCCGTACCTGGTGCTGGACCGGCAGGCCCATCAGCTGGCCGCCGGGCTGGCGAAGTGGAAGACCGGGTCGTCACAGTTCCCGCGGTTCCGCAAGAAGCGCGGAGTCGACGCCGGCCTGGTGCCAGTCACCTTCAAGGAGAAGGACTCCGTCTGGCTCACCGACGGCGGCCGGGCCCTGGCGCTGCCGATCTCGATGGTGACCCGTCGCGAGTTCGGTAGCGCCGCGTCCGCGCAGCTCGCGAGCGTTCCGGTCGTGAAGGACAACCGCGGCCGGCGGGCCGCGAAGCTCATCGCCGGCGGCCGCGGCCAGGTCCAGGAGGTCACCTTCTCGTTCTCGGGCGGCTACTGGTGGGCGTCCCTGCGGATGCGGGTGCTGCCTGCCGCCAAGACCCAGCCGACTCGGCACCTGGTCCGGTCGCGGGCCGCAGCCGTAGGCGTGGATGCCGGGATGGGCCGGCATTTTGCCACCCTCGACAAGCCCCTGTCGGGCGTGACCGACGTCGCCGGCCACATCGACGCACCCCTGTTCCTGCGCCGGGCACTGAAGGACCTCGCGGTCGCGCAACGCGCGTTCAAGCGCACCATCCCGGGCAGCAGGCGGCACGCCAAGGCCCTGGCCCGGGTGCAGAAGCTGCACGGCCGGGTCGCCGCGCGGCGCGAGACCTGGCAGCAGCACCTCGCGATCGCCCTCACCGAACACGCCCAGGCCGTCGGAGTCGAGACGCTGAACCTGCGCGGGATGGCGCGCAAGACCAAGGGCTTCCGGTTCAGCCGGTCCGTCGGCGACAACGGGTTCGGGCTGTTCGTCGAACTGCTGACCCGGCAGGCCGCCAAGCGCGGCTGCGCCGTCGTCAAGGCCGACCGGTTCTACCCGTCGAGTAAGACGTGCTCGGACTGCGCCGCAGTGAAAACCAAGCTGCCCCTGTCCGAGCGCGAGTACACCTGCACGGCCTGCGGTCTGAGGTTGGACCGTGACGTGAACGCAGCCCGGAACCTGGCAGCTCTCGCCAGGACCGAGCTGGCCCGCACCGCCGGCTCGGGCATCCCGCCCGGGTCGGCTGGGCGGGACCTTGTTCTTGCGGCGTGAGCGACGCCGGCGAAGCAAGCAGCCGTCAGACACCAGCCACCCTCGGGTGCGGTGCAGCTGCGCTGGGGACTCCGGTCTCCTGAAGCGACGCGTCCCCTACGCCAGCCCCGGCTGGCGTAGGGGAGTGGCACGGCGCAAGCTGTGCCGACGGAACCGGATGGCTACCGCAGACTTGTACCCCGCGAGTACCCACCAGTTGCCGTACTGGCGGACGCGGATCTCGCTTCTGCGAGTCGGCGTCGTCCTGCTCTGCACGGCCCTCGTCGGTTGGACCGGTACGCGGGCCATCTCGGCCGCGGTCTCGACGCCCCCGATACCGGGGCCCTCGATCTTCGCCGCCTACGTGGACGTGACTGCGACGCCCACCTATCCGTTCGAGACACCACCCGGCCCGGCACAGTCGAACGTCATCTGGTCCTTGTCGTGGCCGGCCCCGACCACCACTGCACCGCCACGTGGGGAGGGGCCTACACCCTCGACCAGGCCACATCCCGCCTCGACCTGGACCGACGCATGTCCCAGTTGCGCCTCGTAGGCGGCCAAGCCCGCGTCTCCTTCGGCGGGCAAGCAGGCAGCGAACTGGCCTCAACGTGCACCGACCCCATGGCCCTGCGTGAGGCTTACCAGTCCGTCGTCGACCGGTACGAGCTCACCAGCATCGACCTCGACATCCAGGGTGCCTCGCTGGAGGACACTGCCGCCGCGACCCGTCGAGCCGCTGCCATCAAGAACGTCCAGGACCACGTGAGAACCGCCGGCCGCAACCTGGCCGTCTGGCTGACCCTGCCGGTGTCCCCGACCGGGCTCACCGCCTCGGGCGCACCGGTGCTCGCGCGGATGTTGTCAGCGGGCGTGGACCTGGCAGGGTCAACGGGATGGCGATGGACTTCGGCGCAGTGAGCACGCCCGCCCAGCCCCTGTCCAGGGCGGTCATCCAGGCGTCCACCACGCTGCACGCCCAGGTACGCGCGGCCTTCGTGCAGGCCGGCCGGCGCCTCGACGACGGCCACGCCTGGGCAAAGGTCGGCATCATCCCGATGATCGGCCAGAACAACGTCGCATCCGAGCAGTTCACCCTCGCAGACGCCGTCGTCGTCAACCAGTTCGCCCGCGCCCAGGGCGTCGGCCAGCTGTCCATGTGGTCGCTCAACCGAGACTCCACCTGCGGCCCCCATTGCCCACGGCCCCGCCGGTCGTGCAGACCTCCTGCAGCGGGATCGACCAGGGGACCGAGCGTTTCGCCAACCTGCTCGCGGCCAACTTGACCTCCGCCTCGACCTCTCCCTTCCCGTCAGGATCCGGCGCAGGAAGATCCCCGACCCCGTCGCCGCTGGCCGAGACCGTCGACGACCCTGCGCACAGCCCCCTCCCCATCTGGGACCCTTTGGGGAAGTATCCGGGTGGAACGAAGATCGTGTGGCACCACCAATTCTTCAACGCCAGGTACTGGACCTCCGGCTTCGCCCCTGCCACGGCTCCGGCCTTGTTGGCTGCTATCTGCTCACCATCAGATGTGCCGCGACGCGCGCAGGCTCGGCCGAGACGGCGGCACCAAACCAGAGATGAGCGTCGGGGACGACGAGGGCATCGCGGCAAGGCAACCCTCATCACTGGCTGGCACAGCCGGGCCGATTCTGGGAGGAGCCACCCCCGGGAGGGTGTAGTGAACCCGGCCGTCGGCCTCGGCCCGTGTCGCCCGACCGCGCTCAGCGAGGACTTCCAAGTGCGCAGCCGCCTCGAGGATGGCCAGCATCTTGTTGAAGTCGTCAAGGTCGGCCAGCCGTCGCTGCCTTCGTGTCCATCCCAGCCGGGCCGCGACCTCGTATGCGGTGCTGGCGCCGGCCCCTATCGCGGCGAGGCTTGCATCGAGCCTGTCCTCGTGATGGTCCAGTAGCTCGTCCACCCGCGTATGGATGCTCGACCCTGGGGGCCCGTGAGCAGGGAGCATGATGGCGTCCGGCAAGTTCCGGACCAGCTGCAGAGAGATCAGGTAGTCGGACAATGGTGACGGGACGATGGCCGCCTCGAACCCGATGGAAGGGGTGATGTGCGGAAGAACGTGGTCACCGGAGAACAGCAGATGCGCGCTCGCGTCGTGGAAGACGAGATGGCCCTGTGTGTGACCAGGCGTACGAATCGCATCCAGGTCGCGTTTGTCCAAGCTTATTCGGGCACCATCGGGCAACCATTGGTCAGGACCCGTCCAGTTCGCAGAGTCCCTGCCCTCATGAGGGGCCCCGCGCAGCGCCCGGACCAGCTCGTCGGCGCCCGCTGCTCTCAGCAACGCCAGCTGTGGCATTTCGAATGGTGCGTTCTTCGGTTTCAACGCCTCCAGGGACGCCCGCTCGCCTTCGCCAAGACTCACCCGCGTACCAAAACGGCGCCGGACGGCAACTGCCTGGGTGTAGTGATCACGGTGAACGTGGGTCACGAGGAACTGCGAGATGTCCCCCAGCCCGTGGCCAATACCCTCCAGCGACGAAGCCAGTTTCGCCTCACTCTCCTCCAGCGCCCACCCTCCATCGATCATCACGAGTTGGTCACCATCACGGACCGCGTAAACGTTGACCGCCCGCAACGCGTCGTTCGGCAGCGGCAGCGGGATGCGGAACACCCCCGGCGTCACCTCGTGTGCGCCGGGCTCGGTCCAGTCCTGAGGTTGGTCAGCCTTCGGCACGTTTTCTCCTACTGTTGGGAACGACGTTCGATTCCGGGCAAAGGGGCGGCTCAGGCCGGTCGCGCGGTGGGCCTCGCTGTCATTGCTCTTCTTGGCTTGGGTTCACGGCAGTTCCAGGACCGCCGCCGCGGCATTCGCCAGCGTCTCCCGCAGCCGGTCCTCGGTCAGGCCGACGTTGTGAAACAGAGATGACTGGATGGCACTGATGGCCGCATGGATAATCGTGCGTGCGGTGGCGTCGTCGAGGCCGGGCCGCAGTTCGCGCAGGAGGTGAACCCACTCCTCAATGTATAGGCGCTGTTTGCGCCGCAGTCGACGGTGGTCCTCGTCAGGAAGGTTCTGGATTTCGTTGTGGTAGACCTGCGCGATCGCTCGGTTCCCGACGACGAACTCGACTTGGCCGTCGATCAGGAGGCGAAGGCTGCGGCACAGGTCGGTCGATTCCGCGACGATATCGTGTTCATCGGTCAAGAGGTCGTCGATGACTCTCTCGAAGAGAGAGACGAGAATGGCGACCTTGCTGTCGAAGTGGCGGTAGATCCCGGCCCCGGTGATGCCCGCTTCTCCTCCGATGTCGGTCATGGAAACGGAGTGGAATCCGTTGCGGGCGATGAGTGTCGTGGCCGCGCTGAGGATCTTCTCCCTGCGTTCTGGGTCACGTGTTCTCGTGACGGCAACGTCAGCCATGGTCACTGACCCTCACGAGGATGCATCTTCAAAACGGACGTAGTGGTCCTTGAACCGCTTGCGGACTTCGTTCTTCTGTATCTTCCCAGTGGACGTCTTGGGGAGCTCGTCGACGACGAGGACCGCTTTGGGGGCCTTGTAGGGATCGATGATGGCCTTCACCGCCGCGATGATTCGCTCTTCGTCGATGGCGGCCCCCTCTGCGAGCACGACGACTGCGGTGATGGCCTCGCTCCATCGATCGTGCGGTAGCCCGACGACGACAGCCTCCGCGATGTTGGGATCAGCGGCGTACACGGCCTTCTCCACCTCGATGGATGCGACGTTCTCACCGCCGGTCTTGATGACGTCCTTGTATCGGTCGGTGAACCAGAGCACCCCGTCGTCATCGAACCTCCCGACGTCGCCGGAGTGGAACCATCCCCGCTCGAATGCCGCATCCGTCGCCTCGGGGTTCTTGAGGTACTCCGTCAGGGTGTGGGGACCGCGGTAGACGATCTCGCCCTCGTCCCCAGGTGGCAGGAGTCCGCCGTCCGCTCCCATGATCGCGACCTGGACGTTGACGACAGGAGTGCCGACGGACCCGTTGTGGGTGAGCTGCTGTTCGGGCTGGAAGATCGTCGCCGTCGGGCTCATCTCGGTCTGGCCGAAGAGCAGGTAGAAGCCACACCCGAAGACCTCGATGCACCGGCGCAACTGTGCTTCCGGCATCGGTGCCATGGCGTAGAGCGCCCGGCGCAGGCTCGAGAGATCGCGCGTCGCGATGTCGGGGTGCTCCAGCATCGCGCGGTACATCATTGGCAGGGCGAAAACCTGGGTGATCTGCTCGGACTCGATCAGTTCGAGCAGGCGTGTGGCGTCGAAGCCGCGCTCGATGAAGATGGCAGCCCCCACCATCACCGCCGAGGTGCAGTGGCAGTTGAGCTGTGCGGTGTGGAACATCGGCATCACGGCAACGAAGCGGTCGTCGGAGCGGAACTGGGCCTCAAGGGCCATCGTCAACGACTCGAGGTACACGGCGGTGTGGCTGCCCACGACGCCCTTGGGAAACGCGGTGGTGCCGCTGGTGTAGAGATAGCTGAGGGCATCGCGGTCCTCCACGAGGCACGCCGGTTCCTCGTCGGTCCCTCGTGCCGACAGCTCGGCGAAGGTGAGCTCGTTCGGGTCCGTGGCTGGGGCTTGCTGCCCACTGCCGAGCCCCGGAGCCACGATCACGTCGACGACTTCCTGAACCTCGGCGATGGCAGGCAGCATGACGGCTCGCAGCTGTGCCTCCACGACTATGCCGCGGGCTTCTGAATGACGAAGCACATAGGCGATCTCCGGTGAGCGCCAGCCGAGGTTGATCGGCACGCAGACGACTCCCAGTTTGGCGCACGCGTAGTAGGTCACGAGGAACTCAAGGCTGTTGCCACTTGCCAGAGCGAGGGCATCCCCGCGCTGATATCCCAGGGAGGCGAGGCCGCCCGCTACCTGGTTGACCCAGGTGTTCAGCTCAGGGTAGGTGAGCCGCCGGGCATGGTCGGCGAGCGCCAGTGACCTCGGGTACCGGGCGGCAGCCCGGGTGAGGCTGTCGCCGACGTTCACCCGGTGGATGAGGTTGTTCTCGACCTCGGTGATGGGCATTGAGTCCTCCTAGTACGAGCGGGGTAGTCCCAGTGAGTGCTGGGCAACGAAGTTGAGGACCATCTCGCGATTCACGGGCGCTATACGAAGGAGGCGGGCTAGACCCCAGTACGGCATCAGGCCGTACTCCGTCGTGACGCCGTTGCCGCCGTGGCACTGGATGGCCGCATCCAGGGCAGCAAGCGCGGCCTCGGCGGCGGCGTACTTCGCCATGTTGGAGGCCTCCCCCGCCGGCAGGTCGTGGTCGTGCAACCAGGCCGCCTTGGACGTCATGAGGGCGGCGAGCTCGACCTCGATCTTCGCTTTGGCCAGGGCATGGGAGACCCCTTGGTGAGCGCCGATGGGCTGGCCCCAGACCTCACGGGTCGAGGCGTATGCGGCGGCCTTCTGAAGCGCGTACCGTCCAAGACCCACGCACAGCGCGGCCCCGGTGATGCGCTCTGGATTGAGGCCCTGGAACACCTGTTTGAAGCCCTGACCTTCGGTGCCGATGAGGCGATCGGCACCGACTCGGACGTCATCAAGGAAGAGGGTGAACTGCTTCTCTGGAAGTGGGATTGAGACAGAGAGAGGTTGAACGACGAGCCCAGGCGCGTCGGTGTCGACGATGAAGAGCGACAACTGCGCGCGCCCGGTGGAGGCATCGGTCCCGGTCCTGGCGACGACGAGGATGGCATCCGCCTCGTCCACACCCGAGATGAAGTACTTCTGGCCCCGAAGGACGTAACCGTCCTCGTCGCGGCTTGCCGTGGTGGAGAGGTTGTGGGTGTTCGACCCGGCGTCCGGTTCGGTGATGGCAAAGACCATCTTGCCTTCGCCGCTGGCGAGGCGAGGTAGCCACCGAGCGCGTTGCTCGGGTGAGCCGTAGGTGGCGATCACCTCTCCGGAGATGGCACTTGAGACGAGCAGCAGAAGCAGCGGTGTCCCGTGTGCCGCGGACTCTTCGCAGACGATGGCCAGTTCCGTTAGCCCCGCACCACCGCCGCCGACGTCCTCGGGCAGGTTGATGCCGATGCACCCGTGAGCGCCCAGCTCGGCCCAAAGCTCAGGCGTTGGCTGGCGGGCCTCAGCTCTGGACGTGTAGTAGTCGGGTCCGAACCGGTCGGCTATCGCACCGACCGTCTTGCGCAGAGCAATGTGCTCCTCGGGTAGGTCGAAGTCCATGGCCACTCCTTACTCAGGTGCTCGAGATGGTGAAGTTAGTGTTAAGCAGCCGGATCGGCACATCCACGTGCCGCGACCGGAGATACTCCCCCAGGCCCTTGGCCTGTGGATCGGGCCGGGTGGAGGAGGCGACGCCCTCGCCGAGGAGGCCGATGATGACGAAATTGACGGCAAACAGGTTGGGCAGTTCGTACCGCCGGATCTCAAGGTTCGCCGCCTCGGGGAGCAGTCCCCGGAGGCGTTCGACCGTGAGGTAGTGACGCAACCATGAGTGTTCGTCCGGGCGCCGGGTCCAGAGCCCGACGTTGGCGTTGCCACCCTTGTCACCCGACCTGGCCGCGCAGATCCGGCCGAGCGGGATCCGTGTGGTCTCACCATTGGTCACAGCCGGTGGCTCCGGTGACGTGCCGGCGGGCGACGGTACGTCCGTCCTCGGCGCATGAGGCACCTCGCGCGATGTCCCGTTCGCCAGCACCACGCACTGCCGTACCTCGGCCGTCGGGACGAGCGTCGGCCAGTAGACGCCATACGATCTCTCCGCCGAGGGAGGAGTCGTGGTGTGGAAGCCGGCATACCCTCCCAGGGCAAGCTCCATCGTGGCGTTGGAGAACGCACGGCCCACCTTCTGTGGGTCCGGGTCCTTGACGCTGACACGCAGGTGAGCCGTCGCCAGCTCATTGGCCGGCGCGTCCTGCCGGTCAAAGCGCGTGAGTCGGACGTCGACCTCGGCGAAGCGGTCCTTGCCGCCGAGGATCTCGAAGAGCTCGCTCTCGGCCCACACCGCCTTGGCCTCGATGTCGAGGCCGGTGAGCACCAGCGTCATCGAGTTGCGGTAGCCGCCGAGGTAGTTGATCGCCACCTTGAGTCCCTCCGGCGGCGACGTTCCCCGGGTTCCGGTGATCCGGACCCGGTTTGGCGCCTGCTGGACGAGATGGATGGTGTCGAAGTGTGCGGTGACGTCCGGGTTGGCGTAGGCGGGCTCGGCGATCTCGTAGAGCAGCTGTGCCGTGACCGTACCCACCGAGACCAGTCCCCCGGTGTCGTGGTGTTTGGTGATGATGCTGCTGCCGTCGGCCTCGACCTCGGCGATGGGGAACCCGGGGTATCGCCGATCGGTGATCTCCTCCAGCCAGGAGTAGTTGCCCCCACTGGCCTGCGGTCCACACTCGATGACGTGGCCGGCAGCGACCGCACCGGCGAGCAAGTCGTAGTCGTCGCGATGCCAGTCGTGCCACCATGCGGCCGGCCCGACTACGAGGGCCGCATCGGTCACCCGCGGGCACACGACGATGTCTGCTCCGGCACGCAGCGCGTCCGCGATCGGCCATCCGCCGAGGTAGGCGTTTGCGGTCACTGGCGTGACCCCGGCGTCTGTGAGGGTTTGGCCAGTGTCGAGGTTCGCAAGCGGGTTCCCGGCGGCGACTAGCTCATCGATGCGGGGCATGAGGTCGTCCCCCTCGATGTGCGCGATCTTGGGGGCCAGTCCCAGCTGGGCGGCAAGCTGGCCCAGGTCCTGGGCGAGCCCGGCGGGGTTGAGCCCGCCGGCGTTGGACACCACTCGTATGCCGCGGTCCATACAGGTGCCGAGCACCGCTTCCATCTGGGTGAGAAAGGTCCGGGCGTACCCGGCGCCCGGGTCCTTCTGCCGGGCTTTCCAGAGGATGAGCATCGTCAGTTCGGCGAGGTAGTCCCCGGTGAGGACGTCGATTGGTCCACCCTCGACCATCTCACGCGCGGCGCCGAGGCGGTCACCGTAGAAGCCGGAGCAGTTGGCGATGCGTACGGCACGCCGGCTCATGATGAGGCCTCGGTGCGAGGGAACTGTCCGGGCTCGCGGCCCGGGCCCGGCACGCCCGCGAAGGCCTGGGCGAGCCGGATCCATTCCTGCGCCACGGCCCCCGAGACCTGGAGCGCTGTGTCGTGGACATGGCGGCGTTGGGTGACCACGAGACAGAAGTCCAAAGCAGGGCCCCTGACGACATCCTCGGCCTCCTGTGGTCCCCAAGTCCACAGGGCGCCGTCGTCTGCCATGAGCTCGACTCGCACCGCAGTCTCGGGAGCAGCAACTCCGCGCAGGGTGTGAGCGAAGGCGAAGGTGCTGACACCGAGGTGGGCAACGTGGCGCAGCCGCGCGGTGGGTGAGCGCGTGACGCCGAGAGCGTCGGCGATATCCTGGCCGTGCGCCCAGGTCTCCATGATCCGGGCGGTGATTGAGCTGGCGGCGCTCATGTCGGGGCCGTACCAGGGAAGCCGGACGCGAGGGTTCAGGTCAGAGAAGGTGTGCACCAGGTCGGTCCGGACGCTGCAGAACCACGCGAGGAGCTCGGCCGGCGGCATCTTGCGGTAGCGCTCGGCAACTTGGTCAGGGAAGTCGTCGCCGAGCGCGACCAGTTTGTCGGCCTCGACCCTGAACCGGGCCGGGTGCCGCACTGACATCGTGGCGCACTCGTCGAAATATGCCAGATGGCTTATCTGGTCCCGGATCGCCCAGCCCTGCGCCGGAGTCGCGCGATCCCACCCAGCCGAGTCGAGCCCGGAGACCATCTCGAGAACGACGTCAGTCTCGGCCCACAGATCCCTCAGCAGGTCCGGCAGCGATGCAGCCATCAGCGCCCCCTCCACGTCGGTCGCCGTCGGTCACGGAAGGCGGCCGGGCCTTCCTGTGCGTCCTGGCTGAGGTAGACGGGCTCCCAGATCCGTTCGGCCTCCTCGTATGCACGGGTCAGGGAATTCTCTGCGACGAGCCGCACGGTCTGTTTTGCGGCGAGAACCGAAAGCGGTGCGTTCGCGGCGATGCGCTCGGCGAGTCTCTGGGTCGCCTCGTGCAGGTCCGCCGCGGGCACAACTTCGTTGACCAGCCCGAGCGCGTGAGCGCGGGCTGCGTCCATGGGGTCGCCAGTGAGCAGAATCTGCATCGCGACGCGCGGGGGGATCAGCCACGGCAAGGGAGCAGCCCAGGGCGCCCCTCGCCCCACCTTGACCTCCGAGATCGCAAACGTGGCATTCTCGGAGGCGATGCACAGGTCGCAGTTCTGGGCAAGGAGGAAGCCACCGGCATACGCGATGCCGTTGACCGCGGCAATGGTGGGCTTTGGGACCTCAATGTTGCGGCCGAACTGCGGCAGGAAGTCCGGCGGGGGGACCCTCAACTCGGTGTCGGCCATCTCCTTCAGATCTCCGCCTGCGCAGAACGCGCGGTCGCCGGCTCCGGTGAGGATCAACACTTTGGCGGCGTCGTCGTCGTTGAACCGTCGTACGCCGGCGAACAGTCCTTCACGCACCTCGCTGTTGAGGGCGTTGCGTGCCTCGGGACGGTTGATCGTCAACCAGGCGACTGGGCCGCGCAGCTCGTAGGTCGTCGCCGTCACCGCTCCTCCTTGACCATCGCGAGGACCAGCCCGACATCGGCGGTCTGGCCGACCTCGACGTCGACCTCCTTGACCATCGCGAGAACCATTCCGACGTCGACGGTCTGGCCGACCTCGACGTTGACCTCCTCGACCGTGCCATCGTGCGGTGCGGGCACGGTGTGCTCCATCTTCATGGCCTCAAGGACAATGACCGGAGCACCCGCGGTGACGGTCGCGCCAAGTGCGACCGCAACCCTGACGACGGTGCCGGGCATGGGCGCGAGGAGCGACCCGGGAGCCTTCGTCGACCCCGGCTCCGGGAAGCGCGCGATGACCCCGAGGGTCGTGTGGCCGAGGGCACTGTCGACGTAGCGGACCTCGCCAGCGCGGTGGACCTGCACGACGTGGCGTATGCCGGCCACAGCGAGGTCGACTCGCTCGGGCGTGGCCTCGTGTAGCCGCACGTCCCGCAGCGGATCGTCGTTGACGGCTGCGTCCACCGCGTCCCGCGTGACGCGGTACGTGACGCGAAGCACCTCGCCATGATGGTCGAGCTCGGTCCACTGGTGGCTGTTCGGCACGTTGCGCCAGCCGGAGGGAAGGGTCTGCAGCACGGGCGCGGCGTCCCTGCGGGCCGCCTGGTCTGCGAGAGCCACGGCCAAGGCATGCACCGGTGCGGCGTCCGGGTGCCGGGTCGAGGCCGTCAGAGCCGCGGGGTCGTGGCGGGTGAGGTACCCGGTGTCGATCTGGCCGGCTGCGAACTCGCCCTCACGCAAGATCGCCACGAGAAGTTCTCGGTTGGTCACCACTCCATGCAGCTGGGTCTCGGACAGCGCCCGCGCGAGCGTCCGTCGCGCGTCGTCGCGGGTGGGGCCGTGGGCGATGACCTTGGCGAGCATGGGGTCGTAGTGGACGCTCACCTCGCAGTTGTCGCTCACCCCTGAGTCGACCCGTATGCCTGGCAGCTCGGGGACGCGGAAGCGGTGGACCGTGCCGGTGGCTGGCAGGAAGCCCGCGGCGACGTCCTCGGCGTACAGTCGCGCCTCGATCGCGTGACCAGACAGGCGTGCGTCAAGCACGTGCGACGGCAGCGGCTGGCCCTCAGCGACGAGCAGCTGCAGGCGTACGAGGTCCAGGCCTGTTACGAGTTCGGTAACTGGATGCTCGACCTGGAGCCGGGTGTTGACCTCAAGAAAGAAGAACCGTCCATCAGCGCCCATGACGAACTCGACGGTTCCCGCACCCACATAGCCGATTGTTCTGGCGGCAGCGACGGCCGCCGAGCCAAGTTGAGCGCGGAGTGCGTCGTCGACGGCGGGCGAGGGCGCCTCCTCGATGATCTTCTGGTAGCGGCGTTGGATCGAGCACTCGCGCTCGAAGAGGTGGACCGCGTTGCCGTGGCTGTCGGCGAAGATCTGGACCTCGATGTGGCGCGGCGACTCGAGGTAGTGCTCGAGGAAGACCGTGCCGTTGCCGAAAGCCGACGCTGCTTCACGACCCGCGGCCGAAACCGCGTCAAGCAGTTGTGAGGAGTCTCGGACGATCCGCATGCCCCGCCCGCCACCGCCGAACGCCGCCTTGACCAGGACCGGGTAGCCCACCTCTGAGTTGGCGCGGTCCGGCAGATCGGACGGCACCGGCGAGCCGTCGTCGATGGTGATACCTGGGAGAACGGGCACGCCGGCCGCCGCCATGAGTACCTTGGCTGCGATCTTGGAGCCCATGGCCGCAATCGCCGCCGGCGGTGGCCCAACGAAGATCAGGCCCGCGTCGCCGCAGGCCGCGGCGAACCCGGCGTTCTCGGAGAGGAACCCATAGCCGGGGTGGATGGAATCGACCCCGGTCCGCAATGCGGCCTCGATGATCAGGTCACCACGCAGATAGGTCTCGGCTGCGCTATTGCCGGCAAGGGCAACGGCTTCATCGGCGTCGCGAACGAAGGGTGCCGATGCGTCAGCTTCGGAGAAGACGGCGACCGTGGTGATGTCAAGCGAGCGCGCGGTCCGCATGATGCGAGAGGCGATCTCGCCGCGGTTGGCGATGAGGAGCTTGCGAATGGTCGTCACGGTAGGTTCCTCACATCCGGAAGACGCCGAAACCACGGCGTCCCTGCACGACTTGGGAGTGTGCGGCCGATAGCGAGAGGCCGAGCACGGTTCGCGTGTCGCGAGGGTCGATGACGCCGTCATCGTAGAGTCGCGCCGTGACGAAGAAGGCATGTGCCTCGCGCTCGATCTGTTCCTCGATCGCGAGCCGTTGCGCTCCATCGGCCGCCTCGTCGAACTGGCGGCCGCCGGCCTCGGCCGACTGTCGCGCGACGATGGAGAGCACCCCAGCCAGCTGTTGGGCGCCCATCACCGCGAGCTTGGCGTTGGCCCAGGCGAACATGAATCGCGGGTCATAGGCCCTACCCGACATGCCGTAGTTGCCGGCTCCGAACGAGGCCCCGATGTTGATGGTGATGTGGGGGACGGTGCTGTTGGTGACGGCGTTGATCATCTTCGCCCCATCCTTGATGATCCCGCCCTGCTCATACGTCGTCCCAACCATGTAACCCGTGGTGTTGTGCAGGAAGATCAACGGGGTGCTCGACTGGTTTGCCAGGAGGATGAACTCGCAGGCCTTCTTGGCCTCCTCGCTGAAGAGCACCCCCCGGGCGTTCGCCAGGATCCCTACCGGGAAGCCGTGTATCGAGGCCCAACCGGTGACAAGGCTCGTGCCGTACAACGACTTGTACTCTCCGAAGCGCGACCCGTCCACCACTCTGGCCAGCACCTCGTGGGGGTCGACTGGGACTCGGAAGTCCCCCGAGGCCACGGAAAGCAGCTCCTGGGGGTCGTAGAGCGGCGGGTTCGCAGGAGCCGTGGGCCCGGGTCCCAGCTTGCCCCAGTTGAGCTCGGAGACGATCTGCCGCCCGATCCGGATGCAGTCGAGTTCATCGACCGCGAAGTGATCCGAGAGCCCTGAGACCCGCGAGTGCATGTCTGCGCCCCCGAGGGCTTCGCCGTCGGCAACTTCCCCCGTGGCCATCTTGACGAGCGGGGGGCCGCCGAGGAACACCTTCGCGTGGCCGGCGACAAGCACGGCGTAGTCGCACATACCCGGAACATAGGCCCCGCCCGCGGTCGAGTTGCCGAACACGAGCGCGATGGTCGGTATACCCATGGCCGAGAGCTCGGTCAGGTCGTGGAAGATCCTGCCCGCCGGCACGAACAGTTCGGACTGGGTGGGCAGATCGGCACCACCAGACTCCACGAGGTTGATCACCGGGAGGCGGTTGGTCCGCGCTATCTCCAGAGCCCGCAAGATCTTGCGCAGCGTATAGGGGTTCATGGCACCCCCGCGAACGGTTGGGTCGTGTCCGATGATGACGCACTCGACGCCGGAGACGACTCCCACCCCGGTGAGAATGCTCGCACCGACAGTGAACTCCGTGCCCCAGGCCGCCAGGGCGGAGAGCTCGAGGAACGGCGAGTCCTGATCGAGCAGGAGCTCAAGGCGTTCCCTGACCAACAACCGCCCCCGGTCGTGGTGACGCTTCGCGTATTTCGAGCCGCCCCCAGCGCGCACCAGCTCGAGCTGCTCATCGAGTGCGGCCACCGCAGCCAGCTGGTCCTCGCGGTTGCGCACACAAGCCTGGCTCGACAGGTCCAGCTGGGATCTCAGGACCGGCACCAGAACCTCCTCATTGGAAGTATGAACGTTAATCGCGAGTAACTACTCATGTCAATCAGTGATCAAGTCCGAAGACTCCAGCACCAATCCGCCCGAATTGCGAACCCCTACCCAACCGCGCGCCGGACCGCTAGCGTCTAGTTAACCGATATTCGCTTCATCCTCAACCATGAGCAGGGTAACGATGAGCATTGATGTCACCAATCTCACCCATCGTCGTGCCGTCAATCGATGGGAGAGAGTGAGCGTCGGCGACGTCTTCGAGCGCCTGACCTGGAGCTACCCGGACAAGGAGGTCCTTATCGGCTGGACGGGCGCCTACGGGCACCAGGACCTGTCGCGACTGACCTACCGGCAGGCCGACCAGCTCGCGAATCAGGTTGCCCAAGGACTCCTGTCGCGTGGGCTCGAGAAGGGCGATCGCGTCCTGCTCGTGTGTGAGAACTCCGTGGACGCATACCTTTTCAAGATCGGCGCAGCCAAAGCCGGGCTCGTCGTCGTCCCCATCAACCCTTCCCTGGCGGCAGATGTGATCGGCCACCTCATCGCGCGGGTCAGACCGCGTTTCACGGTCGTTGACGCGGAGCTGTGGCCGCGGGTCGGACAACCGCTGCGCGCTGCGGGCGTCTCAGTCGACGTTACGATCACCATTGGCGGGGGACCGGTCAAGGACAGCCTCTCCTTCGCCGACTTCGTGCGGGACCAGCCCAAGACGGAGCCCGACGTCGAGATCCATGGCGACGACATCTGGGAGATCCTCTTCACGTCCGGCACCACGGCGCTTCCCAAGGGCGTGATGATCTCGCACTCGAGCACCATGTTCGCGGCCTACAGTTTCGCGTTGACGCTGACTCGCGGTGTTCACATCGAGTGCGACCTGAGGCTTGCTACCTTCCTGCCGATCATCTACCACTCCGGCGACCAGGTCTTCACGTTCCCCGCCTTCCTCGCCGGAGGAGTTCTGCTCATCGGCCGACGGCCGACGCCCGACGCGATCGCCGACGCCATCCGCGGCGAGCAGATCACCGCCTTGTGGAGCGGGTCACCTGCCATGGTCACGGCGCTGGCCGCCGAGCTGCGCGGCCGAGCGGGCGAGCACGGCGTGACCTCGCTGAAGGTTGTCGTCTACGGCTGGGCTGCCCTGGCGCCGGCAACCCTGAGCACGCTCAAAGAGATCTGCGGCCAGGATCTCGTCGTCGTCGCGATTTTCGGACAAACGGAGAGCATCTCGTGCCACAGGTTCTGGCCCGACAAGTGGTCGGACACCTACCAGAGCACGGCACCTCAGCAGAACAACGTGGGAGTCCCCAACCCGATGCTCGCCTCGGTCGTCATCGACGCCGCCGGGGAGAGCCTGGAGGGTCACGCCTGGGTGCCCGGCGAGGCCGTCTACCGCTCCCCCGCGATCACCGCTGGCTACTACCTTGACGAGGCCGCCACCACGGAAGCATTCCGGGACGGCTGGTTCCACTCCGGCGACAGCTGCGTCTACGACGAGAATGGGCTGCGGATCATGGTCGACCGGTTCAAAGACATCGTGAAGTCTGGGGGCGAGAACGTCTCCACGATCCGGGTCGAGTCCGTCATGGTGCAACACCCCGACGTAGCCAAGGCCGCAGTCATCGGTGTTCAAGACGACAGGTGGGGCGAGGCCGTCACTGCGATCGTCGTGCCGCGCGATGGGAGCTCCCCCTCCGAGAGCGACATCATCGCCTTCTGCCGGGGGCGACTGGCCGGATTCGAAACCCCCAAGGCGGTCATCTTTGTCGATGCGCTCCCCGAGACGGTCGGTGGCAAAGTCCTCAAGTACAAACTGCGCGAGGAGTATCGGTAGCAGACTCCGCACGTGGCCGCGTGGCTCTCAGAGCGACCTTGCGAAGCACTTCCCTTCCCGCACCTACGTTGGACCTGCTGACCTCCCGCCACCAGCACAACCTCGACACCCGTTGACGTGACCCATGTGAGCGTCAGAACAAACAACCCCAGATCGAGTACTGCGTTCAAGATGCGTCCGACGAAATCCCCCAGGCCTGCCTGGAGGGATCACGGTTGCTCCAGCGAACCTATGTCCACTCAAGAGGAGCGCCAAGAGCTGTCATGGCTGGTCCGATTCGACAACGATCACGTGCAGCTGTCGTGGGCCGTGGACGCCCTCCACTCGTTCGAGCTCGATGTCGCTGGTCGCGCTGGGGCCACTGATCCAGGTCTGTGGGCGCCCGGGGTTGAGCAGTGCCACCGCTTGCGTGACGTCGGCCACGACTTGGTCGGCGCGGATGACACAGACGTGTCGATCTGGCACGAGGGTGACTGCTCTGCGGCCCTGTCCGGGACCGTGGTCGAGCACGATGGTGCCGGTTTCGGCGACGCCTACCGAAGCGGTGGTCACCACAGCGTCGAGGTCGTCGAGGGTCGCAGCCGACAGATCTTCGTCCGCAATCCATTGGCGATCTGCGGGCAGCAGATCCGGCGGAAAGCCTTCTGGTACAAGAACGTCGGCTGCCCCGGACAAGGCCGCCGCCACCGTCGAAGGCACCTGTGCGGCCGTGCACCGCGTCACGACGGCCTGGTAGTCCGCAACCCGTTCAACGAAGTGGGCGACGACGTCGCCGGGGTGCTCGCGCACCGTATGTTCAGGCGTGGCCGGTTCCCGCTCGTCGGCGGGCGACACGTCCCGAAGTGCGTGCCGAACCCGTCGCAGGATCTCCTCGCGCGCGCTCACGACTGCGTCTTCCGGGTTGGCGAGGTCTGCGGGTTCTCGCGGGTCGGCGGGGTCTGCGGAACGCGCCCGCCGTCGGTCGCCTTCCACCAGACACGAAACGACTGGCGCGGCGGGGATGGCAGGTCCCGTGCGTCCGTCCACAGCGAGGCCGGCCAAGGCAGGCGGCCGATCGCCGGACGTCCACCGGGCAGTCTGCGGCGACCCACCACCCCGGTCAGCAGTCCTGACAGACCCGCTGCGCGCTCCGCGAGCGCCAGCCGGCCGGACTTGGCAAACGCCCAGGCGGCCCCCTTCATGGCCAGGTCCTTCCCCTTGGGGACCTGCCCGCGGTGGGCATCGACGACCTCGGCTCGCAGCTGGACCAGAATCTCGGGGATGTCGATGCGTACCGGGCAGACGTCGACGCAGGCACCGCACAGGCTCGAGGCATATGGCAGTGCATCGGTGGCCGCGTCCTTGCCGACGCCGCGCAGCATCGGAGTGATGATGGCGCCGATCGGCCCGGGGTAGACCGAGCCGTAGGCGTGGCCGCCGACCCGTTCGTAGACCGGGCACACATTGAGGCAGGCCGAGCATCGGATGCAGCGCAGCGCCTGACGACCTACATCGTTGGCCAGGACATTGGTTCGCCCGTTGTCCAGGAGCACGACGTGCATCTCCTGCGGGCCGTCACCAGGGGTGACGCCCGACCAGGTGGAGGTGTAGGGGTTCATCCGCTCGCCCGTGCTGGAGCGCGGAAGCAGACGCAGGAACACGTCGAGATCGGACCAGGTGGGCACGAGCTTCTCGATGCCGACGACACTGACCAGCACCTCCGGCAGGGTCAGGCACATCCGCCCGTTGCCCTCGCTCTCGACGATGACCAGGGTGCCCGAGTCGGCGACCGCGAAGTTGGCCCCGGATACGGCGACCTTTGCCCGCAGGAACTTCTCCCGCAGGTGGGCGCGGGCAGCAGCCGCCAAGGCCGCCGGCTCGTCAGTCAGGTCGCCAGGCGCGGGCCGGCCGACAGCCGCCATCGAACGCAGGAATATCTGGCGGATCTCGGCACGGTTGCGATGGATTGCCGGCACCAGAATGTGGCTGGGCAGATCATCGCCCAGCTGGACGATGAGCTCGGCGAGGTCTGTCTCCCACGCGGCGATGCCCACAGCCTCCAGCGCCTCGTTGAGCCCTATCTCCTGAGTGGTCATCGACTTGACCTTGACCACCTCGTCGACGCCGTGGTCCTTGGCAATCTTCGCCACGATCGCGCAGGCCTGCTCCGCGTCGCCGGCCCAGTGCACGGACACCCCCCGGGACTGCAGAGACTCCTCGAGCTGCAGGAGGTAGTGGTCGAGGCGGCCCAGGGTTCGGTCCTTGATCTGGGCCCCGGCCAAGCGGAGCTCTTCCCAGTCGTCGACCTCGGCCACGACCGCCGCGCGCTTGTCGCGGATCGTGCGCGTCGCGTGCGCCAGGTTCTGGCGCAGCTGCGTGTCGCCCAGCGCGGCGCGGGCCGCCTCGGGGAAGGGCGGCATGCCGACGAAAGTGGCACTCATTGGACGTCCTCCGTACTGGCGAGAATCTCGGCCAGGTGCATGACCCTGACTCCCGCGCGCTGGCGCGACAGGACGCCACCGATGTGCATGAGACAGGAGTTGTCGCCGGCGACCAGCACCTCCGCCCCCGTGTTGCGGACGTTTCGCGCCTTGTCGCCGCCCATCGCGACCGAGGTGTCTGGGTTCTTCACGGCGAAGGTGCCGCCGAAGCCGCAGCACTCCTCGGCGCCGGGCAGATCGATCAGGTGCAACCCGCGGACATTCTGCAGGAGCCGGAGCGGGCGGTCGCCGACGCCGAGCATTCGAAGCGAATGGCAGGTCGGGTGATAGGTGACCTTGTGCGGGAAGTAGGCGCCCACGTCCTCGACACCCAGGACGTCGACAAGGAACTCGCTGAGCTCGTGGACCTTCGGGGCTGTCGCCGCAACGGCCGCTGCCAGAGCCGGATCACCGGATCGACGGGCCACCAGGGCATGTTGGTTACGGGCGGATCCGGCGCACGAGCCGGATGGGGTCACGATCGCGTCGTACCCCGCGAAGGCATCGACGAAGTTGGCGACGATCGGCACCGCTTCATCGAGGTAGCCGGTGTTGACCATCGGCTGGGCGCAACAGGTCTGGGCGACAGGGAACTCCACGTCGACCCCCAGCCGCTTCAACAGCCGAACAACCGCCTGACCGGTCTCGGGGAACATCGCATCGTTCAGGCACGTGATCATGAGTGCAACCCTCATCGCTGCCCCCCGAATATGCGTGTCTCGGCTGACTGGCAGTCGGCGCCCCGGCCCGCAGGCTCGTAACGGCGCACCTGGTGTGTACCGGCCACCAGGGCGCGCATCGCCTCCAGGTCGGGCAATGGCGCTCCAAGGGTTCGGGCCTGCACCAGGACGTTCCCCAGCGCCGACGCCTCGACGGGGCCGGCAAGCACCGGCAGTCCGCAGGCGTCCGCGGTGAGCTGGCAGAGGAGCTCGTTGCGTGAGCCACCCCCGACGATGTGGACCACATCAACCTCCATCCCTGAGAGCTCCTGAGCCGCCCTGACGGTCCGACGATATGCCAGGGCGAGGCTCTCCATGATGGCCCTCACCATCTCCACACGTCCGGCGGGGTTTGCCTGGCCGCTGGCTCGGCACGCCAGGACCACCCGCTCGGACATGGCTCCGGGAGCCAGGAACCCCGGTGCGTCCAGGTCGACCAGCGAGATGAAGGCAGGTGCGTGCGAGGCCTGTCGCAATAGCTCAGCCAAGTCTGGGGCGCCGCCGTCAGTGGCCCACTCACGCAGGCATTCCTGCAGGATCCACAGCCCCATGACGTTGCGCAGAAAGCGGATTCGCCCGTCGACACCACCCTCGTTGGTGAAGTTGGCCTGCTGCGCCACGCGGGTAAGGACCGGTGCATCCAGCTCGACGCCGACCAGGGACCAGGTGCCCGACGAGATGTAGGCGAAGCGTCCACCCGGAGCCGCAGGGATGGCCACCACAGATGAAGCGGTGTCGTGGGAACCGACCGCAACCACCGGGATCGTCGATCGCAGGCCGAGGTCGGCTGCAACGTCGGGGAGCAGATTGCCGACGATGTCCCCTGCCTCTCGCAGCGGAGGCAGGATGCGGTTTGGTATGCCGACCCGCTCGGCAAGGTCCGTGGCCCACGTCCGGGCGCGGACGTCATACAGCTGGGTGGTTGAGGCGTTCGTCGCCTCGGCGCCGACCTGACCCGTGAGCCAGTAGCCGAGAAGATCGGGGATCAGCAGCAACCGGTCAGCGGCCACGAACTGCCCAGTACCCGAAGGCCGCGATGCTGCCCCCGCGCTGCATCGTACGGATCAGCCAGGCGAACGAGCATGCCGATCGCCAGGCCGGCGACGCCGCCGGTCGCCCCGGTCACGGCCACCGGGCCCTGGCCGGGGCGCAGGCCATTGGACTGGAGACGGTGGATGGCCAGCGCCGCGGTCAGACCCCCGGTACCCAGGGCCATCGACTCCCACGGGGTCAGGCCCTCGGGCAAACGCACCACCCACGTCGACGGCACCCGCACCCACTGCGCGTAGCCGCCGTCGTGGTCCTCACTGAGCCCGAACCCGGTCACCAGGACCTGGTCGCCCGGCCGGTAGTCGGGGTCGGCCGAATCGACGACCTCACCCACCACGTCGATGCCACCGATGAGCGGGAAGCGGCGTACCACCTTGCCCTGACCCGTCGCAGCCAGCGCGTCCTTGTAGTTGACGCTGGAGTGCGAGGCGCGCAACAGCAGCTCGCCGGAGCCGATCCCGGTGACGGGAACCTCGGTGAGCTCCCCGTGACCGAGCCCGGCGTCCGCGACGATGCGCAGCGCCCGGCTGACCTGTGTGGTGCCCGCCATTGCACTCACCCGCGAAAGGCGCTGTGGCCGGTGACAGCCTGGCCGATGATCATCTGGTGCACCTCAGACGTGCCCTCGTACGTGAGCACCGACTCAAGGTTGTTTGCGTGTCGCATGACCGGGTACTCAAGCGTGATGCCGTTGGCGCCCAGCAGGGTCCGGCACTGACGCGCGATGGCGATCGACTCGCGCACGTTGTTGAGCTTGCCCAGGCTGACCTGCTCCGGCCGCAGCTTGTGCGCGTCCTTGAGCCTGCCCAGGTGCATCGCGAGCAGCATGCCGTTGCCCAGTGCCACGGTCATGTCCGCCAGCTTGAGCTGGGTCGCCTGATAGGCGGCCAGCGGCTTGTCGAAGATCTGACGCTCCTGCGTGTAGGCGATCGTCGTCTCGAGGCAGTCGCGCGCCGCGCCGAGCGCCCCAAAGAGGATGCCGAAGCGCGCCTCGTTCAGACACGACAGCGGCCCCGCCAGCCCGCGCACATTCGGCAGCACCGCCGACTCGGGCAGACGTACACCCGACAGCACGAGCTCGGAGGTCACCGACGCGCGCAGTGACATCTTGCTGGTGATCTTCGGCGCCGAGAACCCCGGCGTGTCGGTCGGCACGACGAACCCGCGGATGCCGTCGTCGGTCTGCGCCCAGACGACCGCCACGTCGGCGATCGACCCGTTGGTGATCCACATCTTCGTGCCGTCGAGCACCCAGTCGGAGCCGTCCCGGCGGGCCCGCGTGCGCATGCCGGCCGGGTCCGACCCGAAGTCGGGCTCGGTCAGGCCGAAGCAGCCGATCGCGTCACCGGTCGCCATCCGGGGCAGCCACTCCTGCTTCTGCTCCTCCGAGCCGTGCTTCCAGATCGCGAACATCGCGAGCGATCCCTGCACCGACACGAGCGAGCGGATGCCGGAGTCGGCGGCCTCGAGCTCGACGCAGGCCAGGCCGTAGGCAGTGGCGCTGGTGCCGGCGCAGCCGTACCCCTGCAGGTGCATGCCGAGCAGGCCGAGGCTGCCGAGCTTCTTGGCCAGCTCGCGAGCGGGCACGGTGCCCGACTCGTACCACGCCGCGATGTGGGGGCGCACCGTGTCGTCCATCACCGCGCGGACGGTGTCGCGCATGGCGCGGTCGTCCTCGTCGATGAGCGCGTCGATGCCGTAGAGCTCGAGCGGGGCCTGTGCGGTCTTGGTCGCCATCGTGAATGGTCCTTTCAGAGGAAGGCGCTGATGCCGGTCTCGGCGCGCGCGATGAGTAGCTTCTGGATTTGGGAAGTGCCTTCGTAGAGCGTCATGACGCGGGCGTCACGCATGTACTTCTGGACCGGGTACTCGTCGACGTAGCCGTACCCACCGAAGGCCTGAATGGCGAGGTTCGCCGCCCGGACCGCGGCCTCGGACGCGAAGTACTTGGCCTTGGAGGCCTCGACGCCGAACGGCTCACCGCGCTCGATGAGGTCGGCGGCGCGCCACACGAGCAATCGGGCTGCATCCACGTCGACCGACATCTCGGCGATCATGTCCTGGATCATCTGGAAGGACGCTAGCTGCCGACCGAACTGCTTGCGCTCCTTCGAGTAGGCAACGGTTGCCTCGAGGCAGCCCTGGATGATGCCGACGCACCCCGCGCCCACCGACACCCGGCCCTTGTCGAGCGAGTGCATGGCGATGGTGAAGCCCTGCCCCTCCTCGCCGAGCCTAGCCGAGGCGGGGATGCGCACCCGGGTCAGGAAGATCTCGGACGTGGCCTGACCGCGCAGGCCGAGCTTGCCGTGGATCTCGCGGCGTTCGAACCCCGGCGTGCTCGTCGGCACCAGGAACGCCGAGACGCCCTTGGGGCCCGGCCCGCCGGTGCGGGCGAAGACAAGACAGACATCGGCCCAGGTGCCGTTCGTGATGAAAATCTTCTGGCCGTCGATGACGTAGTCGTCACCGTCTCGCCGGGCCCGGGTGTTCAGGTTCCCGGCATCCGAGCCGGTGTCGGGCTCGGTGAGCCCGAAGCAGCCCAGCGACTCACCCGTGGCGATCTTGCGCAGCCAGTCCTGCTTCTGCTCCTCCGTGCCGTAGCCGAGGATCGACTTGCCAACCAGGCCCATCGACACTGAGACGATGCCGCGCACCGAAGAGTCGGCCCGGCCGAGCTCTTCCATGCCGAGGCAGTACGTGATGTAGTCGCCGCCGACGCCGCCGTACTCCTCGGGGATCGTCAAGCCGAAGAAACCCAGCTCGGCCAGCTTCGGGATAATCGCCGTGTCCACCTGCTCGGCACGGTCCCAGGCCGCGCGATGGGGCACGACCTCGTTGTCGAGGAATTCGCGGGCCAGCGCCCGGAACGCCTGCTGCTCCTCGTTCAGGGACAGGTCCATCAGATCCCCTCCGCCGTCTTGTCGTGTTCCGCCGTGCTGTCATGCTCGTCCCTGGTGCCGTGCTCGTCGTAGCGGTACCAGCCGTGACCGGTCTTGCGGCCGAGGCGGCCGGACTCGACCCGCTCGGCGAGGCTGCGCTGGGGTTGGTCGCGCGGGTCGCCGGTGAGGTCGAAACGGGCCTTCTTCACGTGGTAGCCGATGTCGAGGCCGGTGAGGTCCATGAGCTCGAACGGCCCCATCGGGTAGCCGAGGGCGGTTCGGCAGGCCCGGTCGATGTCGGCGACATCGGCCACGCCGCCCTCGAGCAGTGAGATCGCCTCGTCGCGTACCGCGTAGAGGATGCGGTTGGCGACAAACCCTGGGATCTCCTTCTTGAGAACCACCGGCTCTTTGCCGATGCAGTGAACGAACGCCACCGCCGCGGCCTGTGTCTGCTCGCCCGTCGCGGGCCCGCGCACGACCTCCACGCAGCGCATGATCAGCGCCGGGTTGAAGAAGTGCAGGTTCACGAACTGGTCGGGGCGCCCGGTAGCATCGGCCAGTTGCGAGGGCATCAGGCTCGAGCAGTTGCTGGCCAGGATCGTGTGCGGCGGGCAGAGCCGGTCGAGGTCGGCGAACAGCCCCCGCTTCACGTCGAGCTTCTGGAGGACGGCTTCGATGACGAGGTCGGCGTCGACCACGGCGGTCGCCAGGTCGGTCGAGAACGTGAGACGCTCGAACGCCGACGCCCGCTGGTCATCGGTGAGCTTGCCCTTGTCCACCGAGCAAAAGGGTGCTGGGTGGCGAAGAGCAAGGCGCGACCGCCGTCGTGGTCGACGACGGAAGTCGATATCTCAGCCAAATCGGGATGCGGCAGGACCGGGTCGTGTATCAGCGGCCGAGCCTCCACCACGGTGTGGCCCTCCATCAAGGGGACGAAACTGTCAGCCCGCCAGACGGTCCCCCCACTGGAGCAGTTCTGGATATGACCGAACCATTCCTGCGCCGAGTCGGAGTCAAAGTTGGGGCTGACCCCGACGAAGTCGGGTCTGTCGCCGGCGAGCTGTCGCTCATGGAGTGTGATGACTCCAAGAAGGGCTCCTGAGGAATCCCGCCCAGTAGCGCCATTCTGGCCATCGAGTATCACCCAGCGACCCAGATCGTCCAACCACGCCTCGGTCACCGCATGGCCGGTACCCATCCCGGTGTGGTAGCCGTCACGCAACAGAGCCAGAGATCGGGCCGGAATGCCGACTGCGTTCAGTACCTGGGTCAACACGATGGTGTACTCCCGGCAGGCGAAGCGCTCACCGTCCTCCGCCCGGTTCAGGACCTCATTGGCGTCGCGGTCCTGAACATGCTTGGCGCCGCTGTGTCGCCAGCGGCTGGTCACCCACGTCAACATCTCCAGCGCGGTTTCCTGGGCCGTCGCCTGGGTAGCGGGAACCCGCCGCGCCAACGCGGCCTCGGCGCCCGGATCAAGGCGATCCAGGAGCACGGGCAGGACCGGGACCGCAGTGGGCCAATCGGTCAACTCGATCGGCGGAACAGGCTTGTTGGCCTCCATCCTGGCCTGCATTACCGGCCAGTCAGCTTCCGTGGCGAAGGTGTCGGCGAAAATCTGCGTGTACGCGCTGAAGTCGTGGAAACCCGCATCGATCACCGCGACAAGAAGCTCCCGAGCATCGGGTCGATCTTCGTGGTATGCCGCCACAGCACACGCGGGTCCCCACACCGTCACCCAGTATTCGGAATCGCGCTCCAACCGCGGCTGCAGCGCCAACAGGTCCGCCCACCGGTGCGCGCGAACATGGTCGATCGCACGCACGCGCACATCGGCATCCACTTCCGTCGATCCTGCCGCCATGGCGCACCACTCTCATCCGGTCTATGCCGACCCGACAATGTAACCCGAACCGGAAACCCACCCGCCGACAGCAAGTGGCATCGCCTGCACATAGCCGCGGACAGCGCTCATTGGTGTTTTCGGCGCCCGGATCGCGGGTTCGGCGCCCAGACAAACGGTTCGGCTGTCGGGACCAGGTGGGTCGCCCAGAATGTCCGTGGACTCTGCCGCTGCACGTCTACAGTCGCAGTATCCTGTGGCTGGCGCCCGACTATTTGGCGTTGACGACCAGCGCGCTGCCGCCCCCGAGTCGGACTGGCTCCGCGGCGGCCTGGAATCGGCCGCCGGGTAGGAATTGGATGCCGGTCGCGTTGCCGATCCAGGAGTTCAGGGGAAGCACGGCTCCGGTTTGCAGTTTGAAGTGTTCGCCGTATTGAGATGTCAGCTGCTGCGCGAGGGCGCTGCTGTAGAAGTCTGCTTCGGCGTCCGTCCCCGCGGCATTGCGCATCCTGGCGCGTGGCGCGGCGATGGCCTGCGGCAGCGTCATGCCGAAGTCGATGTGGTTGAGCAGGATCTGCAGCACGGTGGTGATGATGGTCGAGCCGCCCGGCGATCCGATGGTGAAGTCGGGGACACCGTTCTTCAGCACGATTGTGGGGTTCATGCTGGAGCGTGGACGCTTGCCCGATGCCGGTAGGTTCGGGTCATATGTGCCGGGCGCGGCGGCCGCGAAGTCGAAGTCGGTCATCTCGTTGTTGAGCAGGAAGCCTCGGCCCGGCACAGTCATCCCGCTACCGGCGATCTGCTCGATGGTGTTGGTGTAGCTGACGACGTTGCCCCACTTGTCGGCGACGACGAGGTGATTGGTCTGGGTGCCCTCGTGCACCGGGTTCGGCGAGACGTTGCTCGTGGCGCAGTTGGCGTAAGGCGGGTGTGGAGTGCCGGGTGCCGCGGGTGAGGTGAGCGCGGTGTTGCCCACCAGGCAGCGGCGGGTAGCCGCAAAAGCCGGGTCCAGCAAGCCCTGTTGCGGGACTGGTACGAAGTCGGAGTCGCCGATGTAGGCGTTGCGGTCGGCGAAGGCCAGTCGGCTGGACTCGAGGTACTGAAACAATGCCTGCGCGCGTGGCTCCGATGACAGATCCCAGCCCTGAAGGATGTTCAGCGCCTCACCGGTGGTCAGACCGCCGCTGGACGGAGGCGCCATGCCGTACACGTCCAGTCCGCGGTAGGCGACGTGGGTCGGGGCACGAAGTTTGGCGCTGTAGTTGGCGACGTCGGAGGCGGTCATGAGACCCGGGCGGATCGTAAGCGGTGTTCCCGACCACACCGGCGGATGCTGTACCGTCTGGGCAATTTGCGCACCGAGGGAGCCGCCGTACAGGTAGCCCGCACCATGCTGGGCGAGTAGCTGGTAGGTCCGCGCTAGGTCGGGATTCCTCAACGTGGAGCCGACGGGCAGTGGCTGGCCATCTGAGGTCAGAAAGAGCTTTCGACTGCTGGTGAACGCCTGCAGGTCTTGAAGCGCCGCCTGCTCGTGCTGGACGAAGTCAGGGGTGATCGTGAAGCCGCGCTGCGCAACGCCGATGGCCGGGCGCAGGTCTGCGGCAAGACTGCGGGTGCCGTAGTTGCGAACGGCCTTGTCCCAGGTCGCGACCATACCTGGCACTCCCACCGACAGCCCCGAATGCCGGGCGTCTTCGAAGGCGAGCGGCTTACCGGTGGCAGGGTCGAGGAACAGTTGCGGCGTGCACGCAGCAGCGCACATCTCACGTCCGTCGATCGTCACTACATGGTGGGTCTTGGCAAGGTAGATGGCCATGAAGCCACCGCCTCCCGGACCTGCCACGAAAGGCTCGGTGACCCCGAGTGTGCTGGCCACGGCAACCGCGGCATCGATGGCGTTGCCACCTGACCTCAGGGTCTGGATCCCGGCTTCGCTGGCGTTGAACTCGGCCGATGCCACCGCGCCACCGGTACCGACCGCGACCGGTTCCTTGACATCGTGCGACAGCCGAAGCGGCGACGGCGACGCCGCCCCCAATGAGGCGATGATGGCGGCAAGCACCGTGACCACAACGACAGGACGAGCGCGCATGAAACATCCCAAACATGATCAAATGGCTTAAGTGCGGTCATACTCGCGGGCCAACGAGGATGTGTCAACACGAATTGTCCATTCGTCGGCACGCGACCTTCCCCCGACATTGTTGGACCGGATCCGCCCGGTCCAGCCGGAACGGGACCATCCAGTTTGTGTAGAGCTCCAACATGAGGCGGCCGGATGGCCTTGCCGGAGCCGCGTCCACCGCCCCAACCGGTCACAGGAGGAAACCCACAACTGCCGGTCGATGCACTCGGCTGCGTCGGGAGTCGCCTGGCTTGCTGGTGACCGGGACACGGCTCAACCAGCATGGGAATGTAGGGCGGCCTTGACTGCGCGGGTGACGATGCCGAATGGGAGCAGCACGCGCAACACCTATCAGCAGGTCCGGATTCATCTCCGGCAATGTCATCACCTCGAGCTGAGTGAGACCCACACGATGAAGTCGACGCCAGTGCGGGCGACAAAGCCGGGATCTTGACCGTGAGCCGCCGATCCAGGAGTTCTGCACGGTCTCGCTGACCGATCCGCCACCGGTCGGCTGGTCGCATTTGTTGGCCGGGCGGTTCAGTCTGTGGGCGTGGGCAGTGGGAAGGTCACGCCAGTGAGCTGCTCGGACAGTGACCAGAGTCGGCGACCCGTTGCGGGATCGTGGGCAGCGGCGATGGCGTGCACCTCGATGGGGGTGCCGCGCATCTCTTGGAAGCCGGAAGGTCCGTAGAACTGGCCGCCCCGAACCGTGGGCGCGGTCGCTGCGAAAAGCTGCGGGAGGGCCCCGCTTTCCGCCTTCTGAGCGATGAGAGCGTTGCCGAGCTTCATCACGAAAGCTGACATGCCCGTCGGGCCGGTGGACTGAAGGTTCGTGGCAGAGTACCCCGGGTGGGCCAGGACGCTGAGGATTGGTGAGCCGGCTGCGCGTAGCCGTCGGTCGAGCTCGATCCCGAAGATGGCGTTCGCAAGTTTTGACTGCTGGTACGCCTTCCGCGGCGCGTACCCGCGCTCCAGCTGCAGGTCATCGAAGTGGATGTGCCCTGCTTTGTGCTCGATTGAGCTGACGGTCACCACCCGCGGCCCGGTGCCCCGACCCAGCGCTTCGAGCAGGAGCCCGGTGAGCGCGAAGTGGCCGAGATGGTTCGTGCCGAGCTGCAGCTCGTAGCCGTCAGCGGTCCGGCTCGCGGGGGTCATCATGATGCCGGCGTTGTTCACCAGCAGGTCCAGGGTCGGTGACTCAGCGACAAGTCCAGTCGCGAAGGCGCGCACCGATTCCAAGGAGGACAGGTCGAGCTCTCTGACCTCGACCAGGGCGCCGGGGACCGCGCTGCGGATCCGCTGCGCGGACCCTTCTCCCCTGACGGTGTCGCGGACGGCGAGCACAACCTGGGCGCCCTTGCGAGCGAGTTCGTAGGCGGTGATTTCCCCGAGACCGGAGCTCGCCCCGGTGACCACGACCCGTCGGCCCGTCTGGTCGGGGATCTGGTCGGTATTCCATGCGCTCATATCCAGCCCTCCGTTGGAAGCTGTCGCGGTGCCAGTTCAGGAATCCACTCGGTTGTGCACGCAGCTCGAGCCAGACCTCCCGGAGCCCAGTAGCGGAACACCACCCATCTTCTCAAGGCCGAACGGCATACCGACGCCGCCGAGCCCATCTCATCCCAGACCAGCTCACCTGGCCGATTGTCGAACGGCAACTGAGGCAGCTCAAGGCCTTCGTTAGGCGTCGGTCGGCTCGTCCCGAAGGGGATGGTTTGCGGACACCCGTTGACCGGGGTGGGCCGATTCCCCAATCTGGCCGGCGGCCCAGCAGGCCC
>Ga0097691_1000226_pt1 | contig 52563 bp, 46 predicted proteins | sample NGESurdeep072012_8_FD_72858 | JGI IMG/M metagenome (GOLD analysis project Ga0097691, IMG submission 72858) | Arctic peat soil microbial communities from Barrow, Alaska - NGEE Surface sample 210-1 deep-072012 | ecosystem: Environmental > Terrestrial > Soil > Wetlands > Peat ...
CAATCTCATTCTACGTGTTTGGCCCACGCGGGGCGCGAACTTGCACGACGTAGTCGGCGCGCCCTGCGACTGGCGGCTTTGGCGCGGTCCCGTTTTATGCGGGCCGCGACAGGACCAGCGAAGACGGCCAGATCTTCGGGCGACCCGATCCGCTCTCCGAGCAGCTCCAACTGACCCTGCACCTCGTCAAGACGACGTGATGCGGCCGCGAGCTCAGAACCAAGCTGCCTGGTCTGGCCCCACAGACCCCAGACCCGCCAGCCGAGGTATACGCCTGACACGAGAAGCAGCATCACCCAGATCATCACCCACCACATGACACGGGACTCTATCCGCTTACCTGGGTGGACTCGACAGACCCGGTCTGGGCCGCATACGCCTCCAGGGCCGCACGTGCACCCAGGTGAACCTCACGGGCGAGCTCTGCCGGCTGGAGAACGGCGGCCGCTGAGCCCAGTCGCCACATCAGGCGACGCAACCAAGCCGTGTCGGCGGTCCGCAGGTCGATGACCGCTCCCCCATCCGGGGTCCGCTCGATGCTTTCGACCGGGTAGTAGTCGCTGACCCAGACCGCCTCGGGTCCCAGCACGAGCCTGACGAGCTGGTCGTCCGCATGGGGCGTGAAGAGCCCGGAATCCAGGTCGCGGGGCTCGGCCGTGGCAGGTGGAGTGCCGTCCTCATCCAGGATCACAAGAGTCTCAATCCGGTCCAGCCGGAACAACCTGACGTCCTCGGCCCGATGACACCAGCCCTCCAGATACCAGTGAGCGTCGAAGTTGATCAACCGCATGGGGTCGACGTCGCGCTCTGTTGACTCATCACGGCCGGGAACCAGATATCGAAGATGGATACGTCGACGAGCAACCAAGGCCTCATTGGCAAGAGCGATTGTCTCTGCGCTGGTCCCCTCATCCATCAGTACCTGGATGCGAGCTGTTCGCGCCGAAGCCGAGCCGGTGGCCTCTTCAAGCTTGGCCAGTGCGCGCACGACGGCGTCCCGCTCGCCGATCCCTGGGACCGCGGCCAGGGCACGCAGCCCCACGATCAAGGCCAGGGCCTCATCGACGCCGAGTCGCAGGGGACGGTTGATCGTGTCGGCATTGCCCAGAAAGACCCTGCCGCTCTCCCACTCGGCCTCGATGAGATCACCGGGATAGCCGCCTGGGGTGCCGCACAGGAACAACAGCGCCAGATCGGCCTCGACCTGTGCCGGTGTCACGGCAAACTCGCGGGCCGCCTCATCGATCTCCACGCCCTGCCGGTTGAGCAGCCACGGCACCATCGTCAACAGCCGCGACAGCCGGGTGGTTGCCGACTCCGAAGGTTGACCACCCTGCCCCAGCTGCCCGGACTGCCTCTTGGCGCTCATCCGTTTGCCTCGTCGGTTGGCATCCCTGGGGTGACCTGCCCAAGTCGGGCCGCCTCGGGGCCGAGTGCTCCGGTCAGCCGGCCGATCACGGACTCCCGCAGTTCGGCGGGACTCTCGACCACCACATCTGGGCCGAAACTGCAGATCTCGGCGCCGAACGCCTCGGTGTCGGTGTAGTCAACGGCGATGAGCGACCAGGTGTCGTCGACCTCCTGGACCGTGTGCGCCTGCCGGCGCAGACTATGCCCGGCGCCCACTCGTACCTGCAGGGCAGCCGGGCGGGGGTCGCGATCGACGGCTACGTTGCTGATCATCGCTGTCGGCTGATGATCCTGTGGCACCTCGTATGACCCGGGCTTGCCCTCGATGGCGACCTCACCCTCGATCCTGCCCAGCCGGAATACCCGCGGCGCGTTCCTGCCTGTGTCGAACCCCGTCAGATACCAGTGACCGTGCCAGGAGGCGATCGCCCACGGCTGCACGTGGCGGGTCGCCACAGCTCCAGTGCCTGCGGTCCGGTATGTGAAGGCCACCGGAGTGTGATGCAACACAGCGTCCTTTGCAGCTTCGAAGGCAGGCTCAACGGTCCGGACCATCGGCACGATACCGATCAGGGATGAGTCGTCGCGTTCCACTCCGGCTGCCTCAAGCTTGCGCAGGGCCTGGGCTGCGGGCCCTGCCAGAGTGGCCTGGGTCCAAGCCCGGCTGGCCAGGCCGAGAACCGCCAGCTCATCGGAGGCAAAGGAGATCTCCGGCAGGGCATACTCGCGACGGTCGATGCGATATCCGGGCTCGTCATCGAAGAACGCGTCGAACGGTTCCGTCACCAACGGTATGCCGAGCTCGCGCAGCTCGTCCTTGTCACGCTCGAACATCCGGTCGAAGGCCTCGTCGGACACGCTCGTGCCGTACTGCGGCACCGCATCGCGGATCTTGGCCTTGGACAGCGGTTTTCGCGTATAGAGCAGGCAGATCACCAGGTTGAGCAGACGCTCGGTCTTGTCTGCTCCGTTGGACTTTGTGCTCATGGGGGTCGACGCTACCGGACCGCCCGGCCCCACGTGAGGTGTCAGCAGCACTACTGTTCGTGGCGTGATCCATTGGCGCGAGGCAACTGTCGAACGGCTCCGGGAAGAGTGGCCCGGAGCCGCCACATTCGATGTGACACTGACCGACGTGGCGCTGCGCGGTCCGACGGGCGAGACAATCCCGGCCCTGGCCTATACCGACCTGGTCGGAAGGCCCCAGCCCGGGGATCGGGTCCTGCTCAATGTCAGCGCCCTGGAGCGTGGACTGGGCACGGGCGGGTTGGCCCTGATCGTGGCAATCCCAGACCGCCTGCCGGCGGACCCGAAGGCCAGCCCGGGCCATATCGTAAAGGCCCGGTACACACCTCTGCAGACGATCGTCCTCGGCGTCGACGAGCAGGAGAGCCCGCACCATGGCGTGCTGCGCGAGGCTACCGGGATCGACGGCATGCCCGTCATCGTGGCCGACCTGCACTCTGCCGTTCCCGCGATCCTGGCAGGACTGCGGCAGGGCGACCCGCAAGTCCGGGCGGTCTATGTGATGACAGACGGTGGCGCCCTGCCCATCGCGTTCTCCCGCACCGTGGCCGGGTTGTCCAAGGCGGGGTGGCTGGCCGGCACCATCACCGTGGGTCAGGCCTTTGGCGGTGACCTTGAGGCAGTCAACGTCCACACCGGGCTGCTGGCCGCGGCCCATGTCCTGCATGCGGACGTGGCTATCGTCGCCCAGGGCCCGGGGAACCTGGGCACCGACTCCCCATGGGGTTACTCGGGTGTGGCAACGGGTGAGGCGATCAACGCCACCGCGGTGCTTGCCGGTCAGGCTGTCGCCTCATTGCGCGTATCCGAAGCCGACCAGCGCGAACGCCACCGTGGCATCTCCCATCACAGTCTGACGACCTACGGCCGGGTGGCCATGGCGCACGCGGACCTGCCGGTCCCACTGCTGGGCGGAGATTTCGGTGAGCGTGTTCTGGAACAGGCGCGCCAACTCGCCGCGGACAGCGCGGGACGACTCACGCTTCGCGAGGTCGATACCTCCGGACTGGCAGAAGCGCTGTCATCCAGCCCGGTGCCGTTGTCAACCATGGGGCGCAGCCTCGATGAGGACAACGCCGCCTTCGTGACGGCAGCGGCGGCCGGCCGATTCGCCGCAACCCTGCTCAGTGCACGTCGACCAGGTCCACCACGAAGATCAGGGACTCGCCCGGCTTGATCACGCCACCTGCGCCGCGGTCTCCATAGGCAAGGGCTGCCGGGATGACGAGCTTGCGACGGCCACCGACCCTCATCCCGACGATGCCGTCGTCCCAGCCCTTGATGACCTGGCCCTTGCCCAGGCTGAAGTCCAGCGGTGCCCCGCGGTTCCACGAGGCGTCGAACTCCTCACCCGTCGAGTGCGCCACGCCCACATAGTGAGCGCTGATGGAGTCACCCGCCTTGGCCTCGGCCCCATCGCCCAACACAAGGTCCTCAATGACCAGTGCGGTGGGCGCGGTGTCGCCAGGAAAGTCAATCTCCGGTTTGGTCGTGCTGGGGTCAAAACCCATGATGGTCGAGCCTTTCGATCGCAGGTCGTGGGCGATGCCCGGAAATCAGACGATTGCCAGAATGTCGACGACGAACACCAAGGTGTCTTTGGGTCCGATCAGCGGCGGGGAGCCTTTGGCGCCGTAACCTTCGGCCGGGGGCACGACGAGCAGGACACGGCTGCCGACAGTCTGTCCGACCAACCCCTTGTCCCAGCCGGTGATGACCTTGCCCGCGCCGATCTGAGTGTCGAACGATGAGCCGTGGTCAGCGGACGCGTCGAACTTCTTCCCGTTCCACAACACGCCTGTGTAGTTGACCTTGATGTTCTGGCCGGACTGGACCACCGGACCTGCGCCCTTGATCAGCGGTTGTACGACCAGCTTCGCTGGTGGGGCGCTCTTTGGGACCGTGACCTGCGCGGCCTGGGCGCCAACAACCGTCGCGGTCGGGAGCCCGGCCTTGGGCGGAACCGCAACGCCCGTGGCAGTCGTCAGTGGTGTGCTGGCCGAGACCAGATCGATCAAGAAGACGACCGTATCGGTGGCGCCGAAGCCAGCCTGAGCGTTGCCCTGGGCACCAAAAGCGTCCGCCGGGGGGATCGCCAACAGCAACCGGGAGCCGATCTTCTGCCCGGTCAGACCCTTGCTCAGCCCTGGCAGCAGCGAAGCGGAGGACAGGTCCATTCCAGCCGTCTGCTTGCCGAAGCTGGACTCGACCTGCTTGCCGTCCTTGCCGTTGACGAGGATGTAGTTGAACATGATCGCGTTGGCCTTGGTCACCTTGGGTCCAGCGCCCGGAGTGACGATCTTGGTCGTCGTAACCTTCACAGTCAGTGGCTTGGTCTTGAGCGTCAACGTGGGCGCCTTGACCGTGCCACCCACCGAGACGCTGTCAAGAGCGCTCGCCTTGGCGTCGGCGTTGGCCGAGCTGCAAGCGGCCAGGAACATCAAGGGGATGACAGCGGCGGACACGATTCGTAAACGAGAGGGGCGCACGCGAAAACCTTTGATCGTTGGTACAGGGATTCCCACCAGCATATCGGGTACAGGGATTCCCACGACCATATCGCCCCAATCTGAGGGCCTGCCGCCGCCGGCAACGCCCTGTGCGCGTGGCTCACATGCCCTCAATCAGCCGTTCGACGCGGGCATCGACAGCAGCAAAGGGGTCCTTGCACAGAACAGTTCGCTGGGCCTGGTCGTTGAGCTTGAGATGCACCCAGTCGACGGTGAAGTCCCGTTTGTGCTCTTGGGCTGCCCGGATGAAGTCGCCGCGCAGCTTGGCCCTCGTGGTCTGCGGCGGCACGGTCTTGGCCTCGAAGATCTCTGAGTCAGAGCAGACACGGGCCGCGTTGCCATGAGTCTGCATGAGGTAGAACAGACCGCGCTGACGATTGATGTCGTGGTAGGCCAGATCGAGCTGGGCGATCCGGGGGCTGGACAGGCTCAGAGCGTGTTTCGCCGCATAGCGGGAGATCAGCAGGTACTTGATGATCCAGTCGATCTCGGTGCCCACCAAGGCGAGGTCCCCCGTGCCGACGGCCAGGAGAGTTCGCTGCCACAGGTCCAGGACGGCTTTGTGGATCGGGTCGTCCAGGCCCTCGCGGTCAACGAAATCCATGGCGCGCTCGAAGTACTCGTTCTGGATCTCAAGCGCGCTCAGCTCACGGCCATTGGCGAGCTTGACCTTCTTCGAGCCGGTCATGTCGTGGCTTATCTCACGGATGGCGCGGATCGGGTTCTCGAGCGTCAGGTCCCGCATCATCACCCCGGCCTCGATCATCCGTAGCACCAGATCGGCTGAGCCGACCTTGAGCATCGTGGTCGTCTCGCTCATATTGGAGTCGCCGACGATGACGTGCAGCCTGCGGTACTTCTCAGCGTCAGCGTGCGGCTCATCCCTGGTGTTGATGATGGGGCGGGAACGGGTGGTCGCGCTGGAGACACCCTCCCAGATGTGGTCAGCCCGCTGGCTGACGCAGTATGTGGCTCCACGGGATGTGGTGGTGATCTTGCCGGCGCCGCAGGTGATCTGGCGGCTGACCAAGAACGGAATCAGGATGTCGGACAGCCTCTGGAACTCCCCTGCCCGGCCGACGAGGTAGTTCTCGTGACAGCCGTAGGAGTTACCTGCCGAGTCGGTGTTGTTCTTGAAGACATATATCTCCCCGGCGATGCCTTCATCGGCGATCCGATGTTGGGCGTCAGCGACGAGCCCCTCCACGATGCGCTCTCCGGCCTTGTCATGGGTGACGAGCAGTCGGACGTCGTCACATTCGGGTGTCGCGTACTCGGGATGGCTGCCCACGTCCAGATACAGCCGCGAGCCGTTGGCCAGAAACACGTTTGAGGACCGACCCCACGACACGACCTTGCGGAAGAGGTACCTCGCCACCTCATCGGGGGTCAGACGTCGCTGACCGTCAAACGTGCACGTGACCCCGTACTCGTTCTCGATACCGAAGATGCGGCGATCCATGACCTCACTCTATGGAGTGCGGAACAACCTTGGTAAGGGTTCGGCAGTGCCCTTCTTGGGTCTCGCGGGGCCCCGGCACATTAGCAGACATACCGGGCACGCAATCCAGCCATCGACGAGGTGCCGAGTAGCAGCCGTCCGGCAGAGCCCGGTCCCGTTCGACTGGCGGACCGAGAGCGCCGAAAACCATGGGATCATTGGTAGGGTGACCGCCCCACCAGGTGCCCCGCACGAAACCGTCCACACCCCCGAGGGGCCCGGCGCGGCCGCCTACGGGTTGTTGTCCCGGGCACAGTCCCTTGCCGATCAGCTAAGGGCTGAGGTCGAGGCCGAGGTGGCCGCAATGCGCGAAGAAGCCAGGGGCGCTCACGACGAGGCGAGGCGCCTGCTGGTCGACGCCACGATCGTCCACGACGACGCCGTCAGCGCCCAGCGTTCGGCTCAGGCACGGCTTCTGGAAGCGCAGGAGGAATCGGCTCAGCTTGTTGCAGATGCTTCGGACCAGGCCGCATTGGTAGCCGCCGCCGCCAACCTGACGACCGAGAACCTCCTTGCCAGCACCCATCTAGAGGCCGAAGAGATCCGGAACACCGCCAAGGCGGAGGACGTACGTCTGCGAGGCTTGGCCAGCACCGAGCTCGAGCAGGCGCGCGAGAAGAACACGGCGCTTTTGTCCGAGACTGAGGCGCGCCTGGAGTCCCAACGGATGCAGGTCGCTGCCGAGCTGCGGCAAATGAGCGAGGAAGCCACCCAACACACGACCTCCCTGCGGACCGCTGCCGAGGATTCCTGCAGCGAGGCGATCTCACGGGCCCGCGCTGAAGCCGGCGCAACGGCTGCCATGGCCAGGCAGGAGCTCGACCTGGCTCGGTCAGAGACCGCCAAGCTCAGGTCGGCCGCTGCCGCCGAGATCGCCTCAGCACGCGATGCCGCGACTGCAGAGGCTGACCGCGTCCTGGGTGATGCGGCCGACCAGCTGCACTGGACCCGAGACACCATCGCAGCTCTCCTGCTGACTGCCAAGGCCGAGGCCGATCGCTTGCGTCTGGCCGACCGCGAGACGAGTGCTGCCCATCTGACCGCCCGCCGTCGACAGTTGCAGGACGTCATCTCCCGCGTTGCCCTGCGGGTACGAGTGGCCGTGGCCGAGGCCGCAGCTGAGGCCGAGAGGCTGCGCGCCCAGGCGAATGCCATTCTCGCGGCCGCCGACAAGGACACCATCGCGACGCGCGACCACGCGCTGGCGCACGCGGAGAGGGTCATCAGCGAGGCAGACCTGACGGCGCAGGCGGCGCTGGATCGCGGGAAACGGCGACTGGACGAGGCCGAGAGTGGGGCCAGGTTGCTGCGTGAACGGGCTGCAGAAGCAGTGTCCAGACTCCAGACCGAAGCCCACGAACACCGCCGGGCGGTCCGCGACGAGGCGACGACCACCTTGGCGGCTGCCCGAGCCGACGCCGACACCAGCCGGGCCCAGGCCCGCGAAATCCTCACCCAGGCACGCGCAGAAGTGAAGGTCCTGGCCGACAGACGCGACGACATCGCCGAACAGCTCGGCCACCTCTCCGGCGTGATCGAGGCATTGGCCGTGCCCGAACACGCTGCGCAGACTGCCGTGCCCTCCGGGCCGGCTGCCGACGGCGACGTACCGCTGCCCGAAGACGCAAAAACCATCACGGTAGACACAAGAAATCATCTAGCCCTCACCACCAACGCTACGACAGGAACCCGATGACCGATTCCAACGCCCACTTCCGCAGCGTTCTCCGCGGATACGACCCCGCCCAGGTGGACCAGCACGTGCACGAGCTCGCACAGGCCGCCACGGCGGCCCGACAAGAAACCGCCCAACGCACCATCGAGGTCAGCAAGCTAGAGGCCGCCCACGACCAGCTCAGGAACGAAATGGAGCGACACGTACAACGGGCCCGCAAGCTCGAAGAGGAACAGATGAAGGCGTCGGCGCCGACCTACGCGACTCTCGGCGACCGCATCGGGTCGATCCTCACGCTCGCAGACAAGGAAGCAAGCGAGCTGCGGACTCGTGCTCAGGCGGACGCCGCGAACCATCACGCCCTGGCCGACGAGAGCGCTCTGGCGACCCGCCAGGAGGCCGACCGCTATGCAGCGGAGATGCGCAGCGCCGCCGAAGCGGAGGCCGCTCGCTTCATGGAGGACGCCAAGCGTCAGGCGGACAGCGTCCTGGACGACGCCGACCGCGAGGCAATGGCCCGACGCGAAGAAGCCGAAGCCGTCTACGAGCGGTCAAGGGCCAAGTCTGCGACCGCGGCAGTGGACTTCGAGACCACCCTTGCCGCGCGTCGGGACTCGTCGGCGTTGGAGTTCGCCGCCGAGGTCACCGCCGCCGAGCAGCAGTTGGCCACCGTCCGACTGCAGTCGGAGCAAACCCGCATCGAGTCCGAGCAGTCACAGCAGGAAGCGGCAACTCGCTCCGAACAGCAACTCGAGCAGGCGATAAACCACGCTCACACACTGGTGGCTGAGGCCAAGACCAAGGCTGAGCGCATCCGGGGCGACTCCGAGCGTGAGCTCGCTGCGGCGACCCAGCGTCGCGACAGCATCAACGCCCAGCTCAGCAACGTCCGCCAGATGCTCTCGGCGCTCGGCGGTGCCGTGGTCGGGAACGCGTTGGACCTCACGGAACCTGCTGCCGGCCAATCCACGCCTGCTACTGCCGCCACTGCCCCAGCCGCCGCTACCAAGCAGCAAACGCCTCTTACCGCTACCAAGCAGCAAACGCCTGCCACCGACGTCAAGGGCGGCAAGAACCTGACCCAGACGGGTGGCAACCTCAATGCCGGCGAGCCTACAGGCGAGCAGCCGACCGCCGACCAGGTCGTCGAACCCAAAGCGGGCGACCACATAGCCGACTCGGGCCGCAAGGTCGGCGCCAAGGGCTGAGTTCTGTAGTACGTCAACGCGGCTGGCCGTTCCTTCAGGGATCTACCAGCCGCGTTGTGGTTCCCGGTTCCATCGCTGAGAGTCCCCAGGTCAGTGATCAGCCGATCAGGTGAGCGAACGAGGAAGGTTCGGCCGCCAGGAACTCGGACAGAGTCATCGGGCGCCGACCGGTGAGGTGCTCGATGGTGTGGCTGGTCACCGAGCCTTCGCCGGTGTCGAGCATCAGGTAGGAACCGATCCAGGCCGCGACGAGCCAGTCGGGATGGCCCGTGCGCGACGCCTTTGCCTCCTCGGGGGTCTCGGCGTGGTAGGTGATCGCCCGACGGGTGGCTTTGGTCAGAACGCGCGCGGTCTCGTGCAGGTCGATCGCGTGAGGTCCCGACACGTCGTAGATCTGTCCTTCGTGCCCGGGCTCGACCAACAGCACAGCGGCCAGTCGGGCCACGTCGGCGCGCGCCACCCAAGCCACACGACCGTGCCCTGCCGGGGCGCGAATCACTCCGTCCGCCCCCACGAACTGGGGCGCGACGTCGGCATACAGCGAGTTGCGCATCGACGTGAGGCTGATCCCGGCCTCGCGGACGGCCCGCTCGGTGGCGCTGTGGTCACGGGCGTAGGGAAAGGTCGAGTTCGGCGCGGCACCCATGAAGGACGTGTAAACGATGCGCTCGACGCCGGCCAGGCGAGCACCCTCGATTGCCTTGCGGTGCAACAAGACCCGGTCAGGGTCCTCGTGCCCAGACACCAGAAGCAAGGTGCCCACGCCATCCAGGGCCTGGGCCATTGCCTCGGAGTCCTCATATGCCGCGACGGCGACCTCAGCGCCCGGTAGCTGCGGCGCCGCGCTGGGGTTACGAACGATCAACCGCTGCCCCACACCTCGCGAAGCCAGCTCACGAGCAACCCGCCCGCCGAAATCACCGGTGGCACCGGTGACCGCGATCGTCACGAAGGATCCGGCTCGGGTGGGTCATCAGGTGCGCTCTGGCCGGTAAGCGTGTCGTGTCGACCTGGCGCCGGGTCATCATCGGCAGGAACATCCATCGTGGGGTCTTCGCTGCTCAGCAGTGCGTCCAGCAGCGGCCCTGACACACGGCGGAAGGTGCGGCGAGGTCGCGCCCGGTCGAGCACCGCGACCTCGAGCTGGGCTGCCGTCAGCGCCCGTGAGGGCCCACCTGCCGGGTCCTGGCGCAGCAGTTCCACAGCCAGCCCCAGAGCAGCCCCGAGGCTCATGCCCGGCCTCCACCGCTCCTGCAGCCCCGCAGTGATGTGCTCTCCGGCGCCGCCCATGGCGATGAAGCCCTGCTCGTCGGCGACCGAACCGTCATAGGTCAGACGGTAGATCTGGTCCTGTTCGGCGCTCTGACCGACCTCAGCGACAACGATCTCGACCTCGTAGGGCTTGGACTCCTGCGTGAAGACAGTGCCCAGCGTCTGGGCATAGGCGTTGGCCAGACCTCGCGCGGTTACGTCGCTGCGGTCGTAGGAATAGCCACGCAGATCGGCATAGCGAACGCCGGCCACGCGCAGGTTCTCGAACTCGTTGTACTTGCCGGCCGCGGCGAAAGCGATCCGGTCGTAGATTTCGGACACCTTGTGCAGGGCGCGTGAGGGGTTCTCGGCAACAAACGCGATGCCTCGCTCGTAGCCCAGGACCACGACGGACCGACCTCGGGCGATCCCCTTGCGGGCATAGTCGGCCCGGTCCTTCATGAGCTGCTCGGGCGAGACGTAGAACGGCATCGTCATCGCGCACCTCCAGGGTTGCCACGGCGGTCGGCGACGATCCGCTCGACCACTGCGGCGAGGGTGTCGTCATCAAGGAATCGCAGTCCCTCAGCGTCCACGACAGCCAGCGTCGGCCAGATCCGTCGGCTGAGGTCGGGACCACCGGTGGCCGAGTCGTCGTCGGCGGCGTCATAGAGCGCCTCGACGGCGACCCGGATCGCCGCGGTCGAGTCCATGCCAGGGTGCCAGAGCTTCTTCATCGCACCCCGGGCGAACAACGAGCCCGACCCGACGCTGTGGTGGTCATGCTCCTCGTAGCAGCCGCCGGACACGTCATAGGAGAAGATTCGGCCAGTCAGGGTGGGGAGGTCGAAGCCGGCGAACATCGGGACCACGGCCAGGCCCTGCATCGCCATCGCGAGGTTCGACCGGATCATGGTCGCGAGCCGGTTGGCCTTGCCCTCCAGCGAGAGCAGCGTGCCCTCGATCTTCTCGTAGTGCTCGAGCTCGACCTGGAACAGCTTCACGATCTCGATGGCAATGCCCGCGGTGCCGGCGATCCCGACCGCGGAGTACTCATCAGCGGCGAACACCTTCTCCATGTCACGGTTGGCTATGAGGTTGCCCATGGTGGCCCTGCGATCCCCCGCCATGACGATGCCACTGTCATAGGTGAGCGCCACGATCGTCGTACCATGCGGCAGCTCGAGCGTGCCGCCCATCGGCAACGGACGCCGCGATGGCAGCAGCTCAGGAGAGTGCACTCCGATGAACTCGGTAAAAGACGAGGAACCAGTAGTCATGAACGCTGCGGGCAGCCGTCCGTGGCCGCCCCCAGAGCCGAGACTCACTGGCCACCCTTCTGCACGAAACCGCGCACGAACTCCTCTGCGTTGGATTCGAGAACGCCATCGATCTCGTCCAGCACGCTGTCGATATCGTCGTCGAGCGCATCCTTGCGCGCAGTCGCCTCCGGGGTGGCTGCATTTGGCTCGGGCGCCTCGTCCGGGGTCTCGTCGCGACGCTGCGGTCGGCTGTGCTCCTGGCTTGGCATGTGTTCCTCCACGGGCGTTGATCGGGGCCGGCGTTGGCCTTACCGAGAGCAAGAACGCCGGACAACCTTCGTCTTTTGCAGCCTAGCCCGCTGTCAGCCGCTGGCGGCAGCCAACTCCCGCAAAAGAGTTGTTGCGTCCGGGCTTCTATCGATCAGGTCGCCCACGCCCTCGCGGGTACCACGCAGAGGTTCGAGCATGGGGACCCGCTGCAGAGCCGTCTGGCCAGGCACATCAAAGATCACCGAGTCCCAGGACGCAGCGGCGATCTCGGCTGAGTACTTCTCCAGGCAGCGGCCCCGGAAGTAGGCGCGGGTGTCCTCGGGCGGATTGGCGATGGCCGCCTTCACCGCGGCTTCGTCGGTCAGTGTCTCGATGCGACCACGTTGGGAGAGACGCTGGAACAGGCCCTTCTCGGGGCGGATGTCCGACCACTGGATGTCGATCGCCTTGAGCCGGTGATCGGACCACTCGAGCCCATCTCTGTCCCGGTACGCCTGAAGGAGGTCGAGCTTGGCAACCCAGTCGATCTCACGAACGCACTCCATCGGGTCACGCTCCAGCTTGGTGAGCACCGAGGACCAGCGTGACATCACCTCAAAGGTGTCGTCATCGACGGCACCGGGGCTACGCGTCTGCAGATAGCGATCAGCCTGTTCGTAGTAGATCCAGAGAAGCTGGACGGCAGTCATCTTGCGTCCGTCGCGCAGCTCGATGAGTTCTCGCAGGCCAGGGTCGTGCGACACCTCGTGCAGCGTGGCGACGGGTTTGCGGACGGTGAGGTCTACATCAAGGGCCTGGTCCTCGATCATGGCCAGGACCAGACTGGTCGTGCCCATCTTGAGCAGTCCCGCCACGTCGCACTGGTTTGCGTCACCGATGATCACATGCAGTCGGCGGTACAGCGCGGCCACGGCATGCGGTTCGTCCCGGGTGTTGATGATGGGGCGCTTGAGGGTCGTCTCAAGGCCTATCTCAACCTCGAAGAAATCCGACCGCTGTGCTATCTGGAACCCGGCGTTCGTCGAGTCCTGGCCGATACCGACCCGGCCCGCGCCGCACATCACCTGTCGAGCCACGAAGAACGGAATCAAGTGGTGCGTGATGTCCGAGAACGGCGTCTCACGACGCATGAGGTAGTTCTCGTGCGTGCCATATGACGCGCCCTTGCCATCGGTGTTGTTCTTGTACAGGTTCACACCCGCCGTTCCAGACACCCCAGACAGGCGCCGGACCGATTCGAGCATGATCTGCTCACCGGCCCGATCCCAGCAGAGCGCCGCGCGTGGTGAGGTCACTTCGGGCGAGCTGTACTCCGGATGCGCGTGGTCGACATACAGACGGGCACCGTTGGTGAGCACCACATTGGCCAGCGTGGGGTCTTCCTCGTCGGTCAGCTGGCTGGCATCCGCCTGCTGCCGGGGGATCTCAAATCCGCGCGCATCACGCAGCGGCATCTCGTCCTCGTAGTCCCAGCTGGCCCGACCGGCGCGCGAACCTCGGGTGCTGGCGTAGGCGTTCACGACATATCCGGACAGCAACATGGGGTTCGCGTTCGGATCGCCGGGCACCGAGATGCCGTATTCCGTCTCGATCCCCATCACTCGACGCACCGTCATGGGCCAAGCCTAGGCGAATCTACCGAATCCGCGGGGGACGTCACGCGCAGCGACAGGGGCTCACCGGCGCGTGATCCGTGACGCAACGGCCTTGTTAGGGTCGCCTCGTGCATACAGCTCTCGGCCTGGCTCTCGACGCCGCCCTCATCTGCCTTTTCGCGGCCATCGGAAGACGCAACCACGGCGAGACCAGCGCGCTGCTCGCCGTCGCCACGACCGCGTGGCCCTTCCTGGCCGGCATGGTGGCCGGCTGGCTGATCTCAGTCTCGGCCCTTCGTCGTGCGCCCCTGCGGGTGCGCGACGCGATACCGGTCTGGCTCAGCACCGTGGCGATCGGGATGGTGCTTCGCAGCCTGACCGACGCAGGCACAGCCTTCTCCTTCATCGTGGTGGCCACTGTCTTCCTGGGAGCTGGCCTGCTGGGTTGGCGCGCTCTGGCGGCGCTGATCACTGGCCCGCGCTCATGATCCAGGTGAGGATTCGACCTGCTTGATCATCGGATCTCCTGGCGGTTACCGCGACCACGCCCACCCGGTGCACACGAGCACCGCCACGTTCGATGTCACGGAACCGCCCCGCCTTCGTATCAGGCGAAACTCAAGAGCATGGCGGTGGCCGATCATCTCCCGGTTGCCCGTCACGACGGCGGGGTGCTCGGCTAGGCACACTCGGGTGCATTCCGGAGCCGACCCGCATACAGACTGACCCGCCAGACCTCGGAATACCTCGCACCAGAAGCCACAGGCAACGAGCTTGGGCCTGACACGCAGGGCTACAGCGAACTGCTGCACCTGTTTCGCCACGATGGTGTTCATCTCGTCGTCGCGATGGTGGCGCAGCCGCGTCCGGCCAGCAATGCCCGGCACCGAAGGCTGGGCTTCACAGACGTGGGCACCCTAGACGAGGTGGTTCGAGTTTGGAGCAACCGTCAGCACTACGTGCTTCCGGCCACGCCTGGGCTGACCCAGAACCGTGCCTCGGACAACGTCACCTCACAGGCGACGACAACCTACAGATACTGGCCGGTATTGGCGACCGCTTCGATAGAGCGACCCGGTTCGGTGCCGTCCTTGCCGGTGACCAACGTCCGGATGTACACGATGCGCTCGCCCTTCTTGCCGGAGATGCGAGCCCAGTCGTCGGGGTTGGTCGTGTTGGGCAGGTCCTCGTTCTCCTTGAACTCGTCAACGCACGACGCCAGGATATGTTCGATCCGGATGCCCTTATGAGTTGTCGTAAGGAACTCCTTGATCGCCATCTTCTTGGCGCGATCGACGATGTTCTGGATCATGGCCCCGGAGTTGAAGTCCTTGAAGTAGAGGACCTCCTTGTCGCCATTGGCATAGGTGACTTCCAGGAACCGGTTGGCGTCAATCTCGGAGTACATCCGTTCGACAGCCGACTGGATCATCGCCTCGATGGCGTGCTGGGCAGACTGGCCGTGCTCGGCCAGGTCGTCCTCGTGAAGTGGCAGGTCCGCGGTGAGGTACTTACTGAAGATGTCACGCGCGCTCTCGGCGTCGGGACGCTCGATCTTGATCTTCACATCGAGACGGCCAGGTCGCAGGATCGCTGGGTCAATCATGTCTTCACGGTTGGAGGCACCAATGACGATGACGTTCTCGAGGCGCTCGACACCGTCGATCTCGGACAGCAGCTGCGGCACGATTGTCGTCTCGACATCCGAGGACACCCCGGAGCCGCGAGTCCGGAACAAAGCGTCCATCTCGTCGAAGAAGACCACCACAGGTGTGCCGTCTGAAGCCTTCTCGCGGGCACGCTGGAAGATCAGGCGAATGTGCCGCTCGGTCTCACCGACATACTTGTTGAGCAGCTCAGGGCCTTTGATGTTCAAGAAGAAGGACTTGCCGACGGGCTTGCCTTCTTTTGCGGCGACCTTCCTGGCCAGGGACGCGGCCACCGCCTTGGCGATCAACGTCTTTCCGCAACCGGGAGGGCCGTAGAGCAGAACGCCCTTCGGTGGCTTCAGCTTGTGTTCCAGGAACAGGTCCGGGTAGAGGTAGGGCAGCTCGACGGCATCGCGGATCGCCTCGATCTGACCGGCCAGCCCACCGATGTCGCTGTAGTCGATGTCAGGCACCTCTTCGAGGACAAGGTCCTCAACCTCAGCCTTGGGGATCCTCTCGTAGACGAATCCCGAACGCGAGTCCAACAGCAGGGCATCGCCGACCCGGATCGGTTGTCCGTCCAGGCTCTCAGCCATCCGACAGACGCGCTCTTCGTCGGCATGCGCCACCACGAGGACCCTGTCGTCCCCCAGGAGCTCCTTGAGCATCACGATCTCCCCGATGCGCTCGAAGCCGCAGGTCGCGACGACGTTGAGGGCCTCGTTGAGCATCACCTCGCGCCCTGCGGACAGCTCGCTGGGGTCCACCGATGGCGAGACGGCGACCCGCATCTTGCGACCGCTGGTCAGAACGTCGACGGTGGCATCGTCGTAGGACTCGATGATCAGGCCGTAGGCCGATGGTGGCTGGGCCAACCGGTCAACCTCGCTCTTGAGGGTGACGATTTGCTCCCGGGCCTCCCGCAGCGTCCGAACGAGGCGTTCGTTCTGGGACGACAGCGTCGAAAGCGCGGTCTGCAGCTGCAACACGCGGTTCTCAAGGTCACGCGAGCGGGTCGGCGAGTCCGCAAGGCGACGGCGCAGGCCGGCGACCTCCTCGGACAGAAGGGACTGCTGGCGCAGAGCCTCCGCCTTGTCGACCGGCTCGACCGATGGCCCCTGCTGGTCCTCATCCTGGGGGAAGTTGTCGGACATTGTGGAACCTCCTCGGGTGACCTGTCGGCCCATTGGTGACCGACAATTCGACCCTAGCCCGACACAGGACTAAGTGGTGGATGTATCTGTCAAAGATCGGCGAACGCGTCGAATCTTCTTCTCCGACGTTGACCGCTCCCCCATGTCCTCCGGTGACCAGTCGCCGGTGGGTAGCTCAGTGTCCCCGTCGATGGCACCCTTGGCCGGCCGGCGCTTGCGCAGCGGAGGCGTGACGCCCGGCGCGAGCCGCCTGGTGGTGATCAAGAAGCCGGTGTGACCGTGCATGCGGTGCTGCGGTCGGACCGCCAGTCCTTCGAGGTGCCAGCCACGGACCAGCGACTCCCAGGCCGAGGGTTCGGTGAAACCCCCGTGGTCGCGCGATGCCTCGGCCACCCGTGAGAGCTGCGTGACAGTCGCGACATAACAGATGAGCACGCCACCAGGGGCCAGGGCGTCCGCGACGACGTCTAGGCACTCCCAAGGGGCCAGCATGTCCAGGACCACTCGATCGATGGTGCCGGGCTCGACCGCAGTCGGCAGGGCCTCGACCAGGTCACCGACAGTGATCTGCCAGGCCGGGTGCGGACCGCCGAAGAAGCCTTCGACATTTCCCCGCGCGATGTCAGCGAAGTCCTCACGACGCTCAAAGGAGTGAAGGTGACCAAGATCTCCCACAGCCCGCAGCAGGGACATGCTCAGAGCACCGGACCCGACTCCAGCCTCGACCACGCGGGCGCCGGGAAAGATGTCGGCCATGGCGATGATCTGGCCGGCGTCCTTGGGGTAGACCACGGCCGCGCCGCGCGGCATGGAAAGCACATAGTCACACAGCAGCGGGCGAACAGCGAGGTACTCGACGCCGGCGGTGTTCTTGATGGTCGACCCGTCGGGGGAACCGATGAGGTCGTTGTGCGCCAACCGACCACGGTGGGTGTGGAACTCCTTGCCGGGCACCAAGGTGATGGTGTGCAGTCGGCCCTTGGGATCGGTCAGCTGCACCCACTCACCTTCGGCGAACATTCCGCGGCGCAGGTGGGCGCCGGTGGCGCTGTGCGGGCTCATGACGGACAAGTCTAGGTCGGCGAGGCTGGCCGTCGGGACAGCGCCGCCTCGAGGTCGCTCGACAGCACTATGCCGGTGATCCGCCCGTCACGACCGCGCACCGGCACGGCGCCGATCCCAAGGTGCTGCATGGCGACCACGACGGCGGCGATCGACTGGTCCGGGGTGGCTTCGACGACCCATCCGTCTGGCTGCAGACGCATCACCGCGGTGACCGAGACACCACCGAGGGACTGCTCCGGGATCGCACCTAGTGCCTCGTCGTCAACGAGCCCGATCGCCCTGCGGCCGTCGTCCTCGACGACCACGGCTGTGCCGCCCGGCCCGCCCCCGCGCAAAGCAAGTGCCTGCGCGGCACTGGCTCGGGCAGGCAGCACCGCCGCGGGTCGCCATACGGAGTCAATCCGTATGGCTGCCAGCAGGCGACTCCCGCGCCCGCCGCGGATCGCATTCGTGGCGCCTACCCACAAGAAGGACCCAATGAACACTCCTAGTAAGACGTTGAACAGATCCGGAGGCTGGCCGTTCAGCAGTGGCCAACCGACGAACCAGAGAACAACCAGGACTGTCACGGCACGCCCGCACCAGCCCGCCGCTATAAGTCCGCTCTCGCGGCTTCCGGTGATCCGCCAGACCAGGGAGTCCACCAGGAAGCCGCCGTCCAGTGGAAGCCCAGGCAGCATGTTGAACCCGGCGACGAAGGCATTGGCATAGACGATCGCGCCGACGAGCAGGGAGGTGATGCCGAGTGGGACAGCCGACATGGCCAGCCAGCCGACCGCAGCCAGCAGGGCGTTGGCAGCAGGACCGGCGATGGCCACCAACGCACTGGCTCCTGGTCGCGCCGACGAGGAGTCATATGCCGTGTGACCGCCCCAGAGGTCGGCCACGACCCGGTTCACTCGGTAGCCCATCCGGGTGGCCACGAGTGCATGAGACGCTTCGTGAGCGAGCACCGAGATGAGCAGCAGAACGGCGAACGCCACGGCCACCACATAGGCGCCGACCCCAAGGTCGGGGCGGCTGTTTACGACGCCGGGACCGTAGGTGGCCGCGATGAACAGGGCGATGAACGGCCATGACTTGCCGATGTAGACGGGCACCCCGCCGATCGTGGCAAGGTGCCAGCCAGGGGCCGGACCTGTCTGTTCGGCGGTGCTTGCGGGCATGCAGTGAGCCTATGTCAGTACGGCCAGTGTCAGTTCGCGCCTCACGTTCAGCGTGCCCTCTGTCACTGCGCCCATCTAAAGTGCCTTCCATGGTTGCCGCACTTTCCCCGAGCCGGGCCGCAGACTTCATGCAGTGTCCACTGCTCTATCGCTTTCGAGTGATCGACAAGCTCCCGTCGCCGCCGAGTGCTGCGGCGGCCAGGGGCACCTTGGTCCACGTCGTGCTGGAGCGGCTGTTCGACCTCCCGTCATCCGAGCGCACGATCGAAGCCGCCGCGGCCATGGTCGAGCCGCAGTGGCAGGCACTGCTCGAAGGCAGGCCGGAGCTGGCTGAGCTCGTGGAAGAGACCGACCCGGCGGCGGTGGCGAGCTGGTTCGGCGATGCAGTCTCGCTGATCGAGCGGTGGTTCACCCTGGAGGACCCGACCCGCCTCGAACCCGCCGAGCGTGAGCTCTACATCGAGACCGACCTGGACGGGTTGACGCTGCGCGGTTACGTCGACCGGCTCGACATCGCGCCAACAGGCGAGATCCGGGTCGTCGACTACAAGACCGGCCGATCGCCCTCAGAGCTCTTCGAGGGCAAGGCGTTGTTCCAGATGAAGTTCTATGCTTTGGTGCTGTGGCGGTTGCGCGGCCAGGTGCCGCGGATGCTGCAGCTGGTCTATCTCGCAAACTCCGAGATCGTGCGGTACTCCCCCGACGAGGCCGACCTGCTCGCGGTCGAACGCAAGCTCAAGGCCTTGTGGCACGCCATCGAGACCGCCGCCCAGACCGGTGACTGGCGGCCGAGTAAGTCCAGACTCTGTGACTGGTGCGACCACCGCGCCCTGTGTCCGGAGTGGGGTGGAACTCCCCCGCCCCTGCCCGAAGGAGCGGCCGCCCTTGCTCTCGACCCGCGAGCCACGGCAGCCGTCGTTCCCGCAGATGACTAGATTTGTGGCATGACCTCTGGTCCCTTCACCGTCGGGCCGCCCGGCCCTGACGACGCGGTGGTATGGCGCGAGCTCTACCGCGCATTCGCCGACTTCTACCAAGAAGCCGTGACGGATGCGCAGCTCGATCTCACGTGGTCATGGATCACCGATCACGGCCACGACGTCAAGGCACTTCTGGTTCGTGAGGCGAGCCGAACCGCGGTTGGCCTAGCGCCGGCCTAGCCCGCTACCGTCCCTACTTCCGACCGCTGGCTGCTGCCGTCGCAGGCCACCTCGATGACCTCTTCGTCGCTCCCGCCGCACGCGGCACGGGTGCCGTGGATGAACTCCTGGAGGCCTTGCGGACCATCGCACGTCAGCGTGGCTGGGCCAAGATTCGCTGGATCACCGCCGATGACAACCACCGTGCCCGGAGCAAGTACGACCAGGTCGCGCAGCGCACCATGTGGGTGACCTACGACATGCAGGTCCCACCCGTCACAGACTGACCCGCCCACACCGGCATCGGCATCGGCGGGTTCTCAGTGCCCGACTCAGTCTGTGCCCGATCCAGTCAGTGTCCTGTGTAGTACGTGTCGGCCACCTTCAGTGCGTCGTCGAGGATGGCGATGCCTTCCGTGACGTCTTCGGCGGACGTGGTGCACGGCGGCACGACGTGGGTCCGGTTGAAGTGGACGAACGGCCAGAGCCCCTGGTCCCTGCACCTGGCTGCGAACTCGGCCATGGGCTTGGCCTCGCCACCACGGGCGTTGAACGGCACCAGTGGTTCACGGGTGTCGCGGTCGCGCACCAGCTCCAGTGCCCAGAAGACGCCCAGCCCACGCACTTCGCCGACACACGGGTGCCGCTGCGCCAGGGCGCGCAACTGAGGACCGATGACGTCGGTGCCCAGCCAGCGGGCATGCTCGATGATGCCTTCCTCGCGGAAGATGCTGATCGAGGCCACCGCGGCGGCACAACCCAGCGGATGACCTGAGTACGTCAGCCCGCCGGGGAAGGCCCGGTCCGCGAACGTCGCGGCGATCGGGTCCGAGATGAGCACGCCACCCAGGGGGACGTAACCGGAATTGACTCCCTTGGCGAAAGTAATCAGGTCCGGGGTCACCCCCCAGTGGTCCACTGCGAACCACTCCCCGCATCGAGCGAAACCGGACATGACCTCATCGGCGATCATGACAATCCCGAACTCGTCGCACAGTGCGCGAACCCCGGCGAGATACCCAGGTGGCGGGACCAGAATCCCGTTGGTGCCGACCACGGTCTCCAGGATGATCGCGGCAACCGTGTGCGATCCCTCGACCATCAGGAGGTCCCGCAGATGTGACAGCGCGCGATCGGACTCCTCCTGCTCGGTGGCCGCGTGGAACGGCGAGCGATAGGCGTACGGGCCCCAGTAATGGATGATCCCGGGCTCGCCCGGCTCGGAGGCCCACCGTCGCGGGTCACCGGTGAGTGCGATGGCTCCGGCGGTGGCGCCGTGGTAGCTGCGGTAGGCAGCCAGGATCTTGTGTCGCCCGGTGTGCAGGCGCGCCATCCGGATCGCATTCTCGTTGGCGTCGGCACCACCGTTGGTGAAGAAGACCGTGTTGAGGTTTCCCGGGGCGATCTCGGCAATGAGCCGGGCGGCCTCGCTACGGGCATCGTTGGCGAAAGCCGGCGAGATGGTGCAGAGCTTCGCAGCCTGTTCCTGGATCGCGGCGACGAGCTTGGGATGCTGGTACCCGATATTGACGTTCACCAACTGCGAGGAGAAGTCGAGATACCGCTTGCCCGAGTAGTCACTGAAGTGGGAGCCGGAGGCAGAGGCGATCGGCATCGGGTCGATCTGGGCCTGGGCGGACCAGGAGTGGAAGACGTGAGCGCGGTCGTCGGCGCGAACTCGGGCCTCGTCGGAGGGGTTCTGGGGCGGTGACGCCTGGATCGATGCCTGGTCCGGTGTCTGGGTCACTAGGGGATTCCTATCTCGTGCGGGGGAAGCCGAGGTCAACTGCGGAGGTGGCCGGGTCGGGCCAGCGAGAGGTGACGACCTTGCCGCGGGTGTAGAAGTTCATGCCCTCGGCGCCGTACATGTGCGAGTCGCCGAAGAGTGAGGCCTTCCAACCGCCGAACGAGTAGTAGGCCACCGGCACCGGAACGGGGACGTTGATGCCGACCATGCCGACCTCGACGTCGAACTGGAACGCTCGGGCCGCCCCGCCGTCACGAGTGAAGATCGCCGTCCCGTTCGCATAGGGGTTGTCGTTGATGAGCGCCAGGCCCTGCTCATAGGTTTCGGCGCGGACGACGCAGAGCACCGGCCCGAAGATCTCATCGGTGTAGACAGTCATCTCGGGGGTGACATGGTCCATAAGGGTCGTCCCGAGGAAGAAGCCCCCGGCAGGTACGTCGTCCTGTCGACCGTCAACGACCACAGTGGCACCCTGCTGGGCGCCGGCACCGATGTAGCCGGCAACCTTGTCGCGGTGGGCAGCCGTGATCAGCGGACCAATGTCGGTGTCCGGTTGGGTGCCATCACCGATCTTGAGCTTTGGCAGCCGCGTGGCGATAGCGTCGACCAACCGCTCTGCGACGTCACCCACCGCGACGGCGACAGACAGCGCCATACAACGCTCCCCCGCCGAGCCGTATGCCGCAGAGACCACCGCATCGGCGGCCATTTCCACGTCGGCGTCGGGCAGCACCAGAGCATGGTTCTTGGCTCCGCCAAGGGCTTGGACGCGCTTGCCCGCGGCGGTGCCCGTCTCGTAGATGTACCTGGCGATCGGCGTCGAGCCCACGAAGCTCACGGCGGCGACGTCGGCGTGGGTCAGCAGTGCATCGACGGCCTCCTTGTCGCCCTGGACGACGGTGAAGACTCCGTCCGGCAGACCGGCGTCCTTCCACAGCTGAGCCAGGAAAAGCGATGGGGAGGGATCCTTCTCGCTCGGCTTGAGGACGAAAGAGTTTCCACAGGCGATGGCGTTGGCGCACATCCACAGGGGCACCATCACGGGGAAGTTGAACGGGGTGATGCCGGCCACCACACCCAGCGGCTGACGGATCGAGTAGACGTCCACCCCGGTGGAGGCCTGTTCGGAGAAGCCGCCCTTAAGCAGCTGTGGCACGCCGGCGGCGAACTCCACGTTTTCCAGCCCGCGTGCGATCTCGCCGGCTGCGTCGGACAGGACCTTGCCGTGCTCGGCCGTGACGATCGCCGCGAGCTCGTCGGTGCGCTCGTGCAACAGCTGGCGGAAGGCGAAGAGCACACCCGAGCGTTGGGACAAGGATGCGTGCCGCCACTCCTTGGACGCTGCCACGGCCTTGGCAACCGCAACAGCGACCTCGCTCCCGCTGGCGAGTTCGACCTCGGCGGTGCGCTGTCCCGTCGCCGGGTTGTACACCGGAGCCGTTCGGCCGGAGGTGCCTGGGGTCTTGCGACCATCGATCCAGTGTGAGATTCGCTGTGTCATGGCGACACAATACGTGTCGCCTACTTGATCACACAATGCGGCTAACGCTATGTTACAAAAATGAGAACCGCGATATCAGCCATCGAGGAACGGCTCGAGCTGCCGAGCGCCAGAGGCCTTGCCCAAGCGGTGAGCCGCGCCGTTCGTGATGGCGCCCTTGCGCCCGGCGCAAAGCTCCCACCCATCCGGGCCGTGGCCACCCAGCTTGGTCTCTCGCCCACCACCGTCAGTGCTGGCTGGGCGCTGCTTGCCCGCTCCGGAGCCATTCGCACCGACGGACGCCGAGGCACCACCATCGCGGGCCTGCAGGACCTCACCCCTGGCCGATACCGTCGGGCCCTCGAACGACAGCTCGACTTCGCCCTTGACCTGTCGACAGGTACTCCCGACCCAGCCCTGCTGCCCAACCTCGGACCGGCGCTGAGTGAGCTCACCACCGCCGGCATACCTGGCAGCTATCTGGATGATCCGGTCCTGAAGGGGCTACTGGACGTCCTGAAGGTTCAATGGCCCTACCCGCCCGAGGAGCTCATGGTCGTCGACGGGGCGATGGACGGCCTGGACCTGGTGTCGCGATCGCTGCTGCGTTTCGGCGACCGGGTGGTCGTGGAACACCCTGGCTTCCCTCCCCTGATGGACTTGCTCGAGTCCATCGGCGTCCAGATCGTGGGTGTGCCGGTCGATGCTGCCGGACTACGCCCCGAGCCATTGGCTACGGCCCTGCGAAATCCCGTCGACGCCGTGTTCTTGCAGCCGCGAGCGCAGAATCCAACGGGTGCGTCGATGACCGAGCAACGCGCGGGCGACCTGGCACCCATCCTCGCCCAGGTCGGTGTGCCGGTCGTAGAGGACGACTCGGCCGGTGCCGTCGCTGCCAGTGCGCCGATCAGCCTGGGTCGGTGGATACCGAGCCAGGTGATCCACATCCGCAGCTTCTCCAAGTCCCACGGCCCTGACCTACGGCTGGCTGCCATGGGTGGACCCAGCGAGCTGCTCCGCGAAATCAGCCACCGCCGACAGCTGGGACAGGGATGGAGCAGCCGGCTGCTGCAGCGTGTGCTGCTCAGCCTGCTCACCGACCCTGCGGCCATCGCCGATGTCGATCACGCCCGAGATGAGTACACCCGTCGCCGTGGCGCCCTGGTCGCCGCACTGATCTCACGAGACGTGGAGGTTGCCAGCGGCGATGGCCTGAACCTGTGGGTGCCCGTGCACGACGAGTCAGCCGCCATCGTCCGGCTGGCCAGCCAGGGCGTGGGCGTTACCCCCGGAGCGCCGTTCGACGTCCTGGCCGGCGGCGGTGGCCACGTGCGCGTCACGGCCGGTCTCGTGGCTGGCGGCTACGAAGAACTCGCGGAGGTCCTGGCCGCGGCAGCGAACACCAGCTCCTGGGCTTCTCGGGCCCGCTAGCAGGCACTCAGGCAAACAAGCGCAGCAGGTCTTGGGGCTCAAGACCTGCCAGGGTCGAGATCTGGACGGCCCCCACGGTTTCCGGCACTGGGACGTGGTGTGGCACCGCAATCGTCGGTATTCCGGCCGCCACCGCGGAGGCGACTCCCGGAGGTGAGTCCTCGATCGCGACACAGGCTCCGAGGTCGGTCCCGAGCAGACGCGCAGCCGCCAGATATGGCTCGGGGTGGGGCTTGCCATGGCTCACGACATCTCCGGTGACGACTGCAGCAAAGCTGCCTCTGGGCAGCTTCCTCACCACCGCCGTAGCCAGCGACTCCCAAGACATTGTGACCAGTGCGCACGGAACGCCCTGCAAGACACAGCTCGCCAACAGCTCTCGGGCGCCCGGGCGCCATGGCACATGGTCGGCGACCCTGGCGACGACGCCGGCCAGCAGCTCGTTGACGATCTCCAGCGGCGTCAGCTCGATCGGCGAATGAGCCAGGATGTACTCGGCCGAGACCAACAGGTCGTTACCGACGAGCTGGTGTGCGTGCTCATCAGTCCACACACCGCCATGCTGCTCCACCAGAGAGCGCTCTTCGGCGATCCAGTATGGCTCGGTGTCTACGAGGGTGCCGTCCATGTCCCACAGAACAGCAGCCGGGAGGGCCGCAGTCATGTGGGGCCACAAGTCATGTCGCAACGAAGTCATGTCGCATTGAAGTACTTGGCCTCGGGGTGGTGCACAACCAGAGCGTCAGTGGACTGTTCCGGGTGCAGCTGCAGCTCCTCCGAGAGCGTCACACCGATGCGCGACGGGTCCAGGAGAGCAACCAGAACCGCGCGGTCCGCGAGGTCCGGACAGGCCGGATAGCCGAACGAGTAACGAGACCCGCGATAGCCCTGGCGCAGGATGGCGCCGAGTTCGTCATTGTCTTCGGTGCCAAAACCGAGCTCGTCGCGCACTCGCGCATGCCACATCTCGGCCAGCGCCTCGGTCAGCTGCACGGACAGACCGTGAAGCTCGAGGTACTCGCGATAAGCGTCTCGACCAAACAGCTCTGCGGTCGCCTCCGCAACGCGGGCGCCCATCGTCACCAGATGGAAGGCAATGACGTCAGGCTCGCCGTCAACCTCGTAGCGTTCCTTGCTCTTGAAGAAGTCGGCAAGGCACAGCCGACGGTCACGTCGTTGGCGTGGGAAGGAGAAACGCGCCCGCTCGCTGCCCACCTTTGCTCCGTCGGAGCCCTCTTCGTGGTGAAGGACCACGAGATCGTTCCCTTCGCTGTAGCAAGGGAAGTAGCCATACACGACCGCGGCCTCCAGCAGGCCCTCGGTCTTGATCCGCTCAAGCCACATGCGCAGCCGGGGCCGGCCTTCGGTCTCGACAAGCTTCTCGTAGGACACACCGTCGTCACCGCGTTCGCCCTTCAGTCCCCACTGCCCCAGGAAGGTCGCCCTCTCGTCCAGGTATGACGCGTAGTCCGCCAGGGCGATGCCCTTGACGACCCGACTGCCCCAGAACGGCGGCGTCGGGATGCTGTTGTCAGTGGCCACCTCCGATCGGGTGGTGTCGGCGGGGGCGTCGTCATCGGCCGCTGCCACCACCGCACGCACCCGGCGCTTGCGCAGCTCAGGCAAGGTGTCCGAGACGCTGAGCTCCGGGCTTGATCGGGCGGCCGCCACCGCATCCATCAGGCGCAGACCCTCGAACGCGTCTCTGGCGTAGCGGACCTCACCCTCGTAGACCTCAGCCAGGTCGTTCTCGACATACGCGCGCGTCAGGGCGGCGCCACCGAGCAGCACCGGCCAGCGGCCCGCGAAACCGCGTGAGTTGAGCTCCTCGAGGTTCTCCTTCATGACAACCGTTGACTTCACCAGCAGTCCACTCATGCCGATGGCGTCGGCGCTGTTTTCCTCGGCCGCGCGGATGATCTCGGCGATCGGTTGCTTGATGCCGATGTTGACGACCTCGTACCCGTTGTTCGACAAGATGATGTCGACCAGGTTCTTGCCGATGTCGTGAACATCGCCGCGCACCGTGGCCAGCACGATACGTGCCTTGGCCTCACGCGCAGAACCATCAGCGTTGCCCTCGATGAACGGCTCGAGATAGGCCACCGCGGCCTTCATCACCTCGGCTGATTGCAGCACGAACGGGAGCTGCATCTCGCCCTTGCCGAACAGCTCGCCGACGGTCCGCATCCCGTCGAGCAGATTGTCGTTGATGATATCGAGTGCGCTGTCACCCTTGTCCAGGGCTGCTTGCAGGTCCTCCTCCAGGCCTTGGCGCTCGCCGTCGATGATGCGCCGGCCCAGTCGCTCGTTCAGTGGCAGAGCGGCGAACTCGTCGGCACGGGCCTCCTTCAAGGAGGCCGAGTCCACGCCTTCGAACAGCTCGAGAAGGCGACTCAGGGGGTCGTAGGTCAGTTCGCTCTGGCCTGGCTCGCCTGCCCAGACCCGTTTGTCGTAGACGAGGTCCAGGGCCACCTGGCGCTGCTCCTCCGGGATCCGCGCGATCGGCACGATCCTGGCGGCGTGCACGATCGCCGAGTCGAGACCTGCCTTGACGCACTCATGAAGGAACACCGAGTTGAGGACGACCCGGACGGCTGGTTTGAGACCGAACGACACGTTCGAGACACCCAGTGTGGTCTGCACTTCTGGATAGCGACGCTTCAGCTCGCGGATGGCCTCAATCGTCTCCAGGCCGTCGCGACGCGTCTCCTCCTGCCCCGTGGCGATCGGGAACGTGAGGGTGTCGACGATGATGTCCTGCACGTCCATGCCCCACTCACCGGTGAGCGCCGTGATGAGCCGGTCGGCCACAGCCACCTTGTGTTCGCAGGTTCGGGCCTGACCGGTCTCATCGATCGTCAAGGCGATCACGGCGGCGCCGTGTTCCTTGATCACGGGCATGATTCGCGAGAATCGCGAACCCTCACCCTCTCCGTCCTCGTAGTTGACGGAGTTCACGACAGCCCGGCCACCCAGCAGCTCCAGGCCGGCCTCCACCACGGCTGGCTCGGTGGAGTCAAGAACCAGCGGCAGAGTGCTGGCCGTGGCGAACCGGCTGACGATCTCGTGCATGTCCTGCACTCCGTCACGACCGACATAGTCGATGCAGACGTCGAGCAGGTGGGCCCCGTCCTTAGTCTGGTTCCGGGCGATCTCGACGCACTCATCCCAGCGGGAGGCCAGCATCGCCTCCTTGAACGCCTTGGAGCCATTGGCATTGGTGCGCTCGCCGATCGACAGGAACGACGCGTCCTGACGGAAGGGCACCGCGGAGTACAACGAGGCGACGCCGTGCTCGGGCCGCGGTCGGCGCGCTTTGACCGGCGTCCAGCCAACAGCCTTCACGACCTCTGCAAGGTGAGCGGGCGTCGTGCCGCAGCAGCCACCGACCAGGGAGAGCCCGAACTCCTTGACGAACTGCGTGTGCGCGGCTGCCAGCTGCTCGGGAGTGAGCGGGTATGCAGCCCCCTCCTTGGTCAGCATGGGCAGCCCGGCGTTGGGCATGCAGCTGATGGGGATGCGGGAGTGCCGCGACAGATGACGCAGGTGCTCGCTCATCTCGGCCGGGCCGGTCGCGCAGTTGAGACCGATCGCGTCGATCCCGAGCGGTTCCAGAGCGGTCAGTGCCGCTGCGATCTCGGAGCCCATGAGCATGGTGCCCGTCGTCTCGACTGTGACATGCACGATGACCGGCAGGTTCTCTCCGGCCGCAGCCAGCGCACGTTTGGAACCGATCACCGCAGCTTTGGCCTGCAACAGGTCCTGGGACGTCTCAATCAGGAGGACGTCGACGCCTCCGTCAATCAGCCCGCGGGCCTGTTCGGCATACGCATCACGCAAGGTCGCAAAGGGAACATGGCCCAGAGAGGGCAGCTTGGTTCCGGGCCCCATCGAGCCGATCGCGAAACGTGGACGCTCGGGAGTCGACCAGTGCGCCGCGGCTTCGCAGGCGATCCGCGCACCGGACTCGGCTAGCTCGTAGATGCGATCGGAGATGCCGTACTCGCCGAGGTTTGCCAGGTTGGCGCCGAAGGTGTTGGTCTCGACGGCATCAACGCCCACGGCGAAGTAGGCGTCGTGGACGCCTCGCACAACGTCCGGGCGGGTGATGTTGAGAATCTCGTTACAGCCTTCGTGCCCCTGGAAATCGGCCATCGACGGGTCCGCAGCCTGGAGCATCGTGCCCATCGCGCCGTCGGCAACGAGCACCCGCTCGGCAAGAGCAGTGCGGAAGAGTTCAGAGCGGCTGCTCACAGTGGTCCGCCTTCTCGGTGGTTGGATCGACCGGAAGTCTATCGGCGGGTTGTGGAGCCGCCCAACCGGCATTCCGTAGTCTGGTCCCTTCAGACCACTCATTAGCTATCGGAGGCCCCCGGTGATTGAGCTCGCGGATGTGCCAGAACTGCGCGACCCGATCATGATCGCCGCCTTTGAGGGCTGGAACGACGCGGGTGAAGCGGCCACAGCGGCCATCGAGCATCTCAGCGCGGTGTGGAAGGCCGAGCCCATCGCGGCCATCGACCCCGAGGACTACTACGACTTCCAGGTGAGCCGTCCCCGGGTAGTAGTGGATGACGGCAAGCGCCGCATCAGCTGGCCCACGACCCGAATCCTCTTGGCCACCTCGACTTCGCTGGACCGCGACATCATCCTCGTCCAGGGCATCGAACCGTCGACGCGCTGGCGCTCGTTCACCATCGAGCTACTCGAGTTCGCCCAACAGCTCGGTGTCAGCACGTTCGTAACATTGGGCGCTCTGCTCGCCGACGTGCCGCACACCCGGCCCCTTCCCATCTCGGCCACCTCAGAGCACGAGGACGTTGCTCACCGTTTCGACCTCGAACCCAGCAGGTACGAAGGTGCCACGGGCATCGTGGGGGTCCTGGCCGACGCGGCCAGCCAGTCAGACCTGCCCGCGCTGTCCTGCTGGGCCGCCGTTCCGCACTATGCGGGAGGCACGCCATCACCCAAGGCCACGCTGGGACTCATCGCCAAGCTGGAGGAGCTGCTCGACCTACCCATCCCGCACGGCGACCTCCCCGAAGAGTCACGGGCATGGGAGCACGGAGTGGATGAGCTGGCCGAGTCCGATGACGAGGTGGCGGAGTACATCCACTCCCTTGAAAAGGCCCAGGACACGGCGGACCTTCCGGAAGCCAGCGGCGACGCCATCGCACGCGAGTTCGAGCGCTACCTGCGCCGTCGCGGTGAGGACCCGCCCACCGGCTAGAGGCGAATGCCCAGGAGTGCGTCCAACGCCCGCCCGACCAACCCGGGCGCACCGAGCTCGATACCGCCGGCATTGACACCCACTGCGGTGCCCGGCTCCTGAAGGCTTTCCCGGACCCACTCGTCAACCGCCGCCAGTGACCCTGGCGCGTCAAGGTCGTTCGCGAGGCACTCGCGGATACGTGCGATGGTCGAGTCAGCTGACGGGCCGCCGTTGCCGGACAGCCCCGCACGCCACGCCGCAAGTCGCCGCTGCGCATCCGCCAGGACCTGGTCCGTCCACTCCCAGGGCGTGCGGTAGTGGTGGGCCAGCACGGCCAGCCGAATGGCCATCGGATCAATCCCTGACCGGCGCAGCGTCGAAACGAGCACCAGGTTGCCCTTGGACTTGCTCATCTTCTCGCCGTCCAGCCCGACCATGGCCTGGTGAACGTAGGCGCGCGCGAATGGTGAGGCGCCCGTGAGGCCGCAGGCTTGCACCGCACTCATCTCGTGGTGAGGAAAAACCAGGTCCGTGCCGCCGCCCTGCACGTCGAACATCATGCCGAGGTAGTCCAGGGCGATGGTCGTGCACTCGATGTGCCATCCGGGTCGACCGTCACCCAGGTCACCGGCGGGCCATGACGGTTCTCCGGCACGCGCGGCACGCCACAGCAAGGGGTCCAGCGGATCGCGCTTGCCCCGACGCCCGGGGTCTCCCCCACGCTCGGCATAGACGGCCATCATCTGGTCCCGATCCCACGAGGAGACCGAACCGAAGTCCGGGGCTGATGACAGGTCGAAATAGATGTCGGCTGCTCCGGCGATGCCCTCACCTTCAGGAAGATCGACGCGGTATGCCGTGCCACCGGACAGCAGGTCGGTTACCGCCTTGACAACCGAGGGCACACCCTCGACCGCGCCGATGTAGTGGTCCGGGGCGATCACCGCGAGCGAGATCATATCTTCGCGAAAGAGCGCGATCTCCATGTCCGCCAACGCTCTCCACGGGACATCATCGCGCTGTGCACGCTCGAGCAGGGGCTCGTCCACGTCCGTCACGTTCTGGACATAGAGCACGTCATGGCCTGCGTCGCGCAATGCCCGGACCAGCAGGTCGAAGGTCACATAGGTGGCTGCATGGCCGATGTGCGTGGCGTCGTACGGGGTGATGCCACAGACGTACAACCGCGCAGTGGGCCCTGGCGTCAACTGGCGTACGGCTCCGGATGCTGTGTCGAAGACACAAACCGGGAGCCCGGTGCCGGGAACAGCTGGAATGAACGGCGACGGCCAGGATTTCACTCACTGAGCCTAACCGGGAGTGTGCCGTGCCAAGTCCGGAGGGCACCCATCTCGAGCCCAACAACGGCGGCCAGTACGGCCCAGGACAAGGCCGACAGGGTGGCCCTGGTGCGGTTTACAGGGGAGGCCACGGTACCGCGGGGCCACGTCCGTTGGGCTGCGGGAACCGTCCCGTGACCAGCAGACCCGAGATACGCCGGCCGACTGCGTCCACCTCGGCCGGCGACAACAACCCCTCGAGGGTTCTGGATAAGGGGCTGCGCAGGTTGCTCAACCAGCCCGACAGCGCTTCCAACCTGGCCAGGTCGGCCTCTGGAAGCGGCTGACCCACCCATCCCCACAGCACGGTGCGCAGCTTGGGCTCGGTGTGACAGCTCACGCCGTGATCGAAGCCCCACAGCGAGCCGGACTCGTCCAACACCAGATGGGAGCCCTTGCGATCAGCGTTGTTGATGACTACGTCGAACACCGCCGCTGAGGCCAGCTCGGGCCGATCCGCGTGGGCCACGACGACCTCCGTGCCATCGGCCAGCTGGGCCTGGAACACCGGGAGCCAGCCCGGCGCAAGCTCCGCGGGGGTCACCACGTCGATAAGGCTCTGGGTGGCATTCTCGACGGCGTCAACCCACAGCTGAACCGACCCGCGGCCGAGCGGTCCTTCCCTCAGGACGGTGGGGGGCACGAGGTTCCAACCGCCGACGGCCGACAGCACGAACGCCGCCGCCTCCCGTTCAGCAAGGGTCCCGTCCGGGAAGTCCCAGAGCGATCGCTCCCCGTCAACGGGCTTGTAGATCACCCGCGTCTGGATGTCATCCAGCTCGAGCCGCCCCCGCAGTGCCACGTTGCTGGCATCCACCAGACGGCCCTCGATCTCGAAGTCACCGAACGTCAGGACATCGAGGACGAGAGCCACCTCTTCCTGGGTCGACGCAGCCGCGAGATTCATCGTGCCCACCTCAGTGCTCAGCGCTTGTACCCGTTGGCGCGAGGGCAGATGTGCCCTGTCGGGTCGAGGGGGCCGCCGCAGAACGGGCACGGAGGCCGCCCGGCGGCGACGACTTTGCTGCATCGACGTGCGAACGCACGGGCTGGGGCAGGCTCGATCACGACACGCAGGACCGTCTCGAAGTCCCCGGGCTGTTCCGGCTCCAGCGCGGGCTGGCCCTCATCATCGACGTCGAGCTCTTCCTGCCCGTTGTGGCACTCAACGATGACGACCCGACGTTCGGCGTCCCAGCCGAGACCCATCGTGCCGACCCGGAACTCGTCCTCGATGGGTGTCGCCAGAGGGTCGGTGTCCTCGAATGTCTCGGCGACAACATCCGCCGCGTCCCCGGCAGCGAAGTCGTCGAGCAAGTCGTTGACCCGGTCGGCGAGCGTGCTCAGCTGCTGCTTCTCCAACGACACCGAGGCCAGCCGCGAACCGGCGCTGGCCTGCAGGAAGAAGGTCCGTTGCCCGGGCGGCCCAACGGTGCCCGCGACGAACCGCTCTGGTGGGTCGAACTCAAGGACCGGCATACGGACGACTTTAGTCTGGTCAGCCCGCGCCCCCACCAACCGGCGCGTCGCCAGGGGGCGGCATCAGAGCGGACAGATCGGTCCCGCCATCGTTGAGCCGGACCAGATAGGGGCGCCGATCGGTGTAGCTCACGGCCGACAACGACGCAGGGCCTACCAGGATCCGCTGGAAGTGGTCCAGATGTGCGCCGGCTGCATCGGCCAGGATCGACTTGATGACGTCGCCGTGGGATACCAGGGCCCACAGGGCCCCTGGTCCGTGTTCGGCATTGACTGCCGCGTCGATCTCGCGGACGGCCTGCAGACCGCGCGCCTGCATCTCTGCAATTGACTCCCCCATGAACGCCTCGCCGTCAGGGAACCGGGCCGCACTCGGCTGGTCCTGCACCGTGCGCCACAAAGGGTCCTTGGCCAGTTCCTTGAGCGAGCCGCCGGTCCAGGCGCCGTAGCGGCATTCACCGAGGCGCTCATCCGTGCGCAGCGTGACGTCGGCCAGCGCACTCACCACGATCTGGGCGGTCTCGACGCATCGTTGCAGGGGACTGGAGACAACCTCTCTGATCGGCAGAACCCGTAGTCGCTCGGCCAGGCCCGCAGCCTGATCACGCCCGATGTCGTCAAGACCAACGCCTTCAGTCCACCCCGCAAGCGTTCCGTTGGCGTTCGATGAGGTGCGTCCATGGCGGATCAGAAGGCAGGTTGACACGAACGACACTGTACGGCGAATGTTTGGGTGAGTCCCGAACCGTGCTGATATGAGCGATGTGATCATTGACCAAGCCGTCTATCGCGACGGACGCCGGCTGCCGTGCGGAGACCTGAGCGATGAGCTTGAGGAACTGCGAAGGGCCGCTCACGGGTTCATCTGGATCGGTCTGAAGGATCCCACCGATGCCGAGTTCGCCCTGGTCAACGAGGAGCTCAAGCTCCATCCGCTGGCCGTTGAGGACGCGATCAAGGGCAACCAGCGACCCAAGATCGACGTCTACGACGACACGATCTTCGTGGTGCTCAAGACGCTGCGCTACATCGACGCGACTTCTGACGTCGAGACCGGTGAGGTGATGGTCTTCGTCGGTGACCGGTTTGTGGTGACGGTACGTCGAGGTGAGGCCAACCCGCTGTCCGGGGTTCGGGCCCGTCTGGAGCACGCACCAGAGCACCTGGCTCTCGGGCCGAGCGCCGTCCTGTACTCGGTGATGGACTCTGTCGTGGACAACTACACACTCATCGACGCCGAGCTCAGCGAGGATCTCGACCTCATCGAGCAAGAGGTCTTCTCGGGCGCTCGCGTCATCGACTCCGCAGGCATCTACTGGCTCAAGCGTGAGGTCCTGGAGGTCAGGAGGGCCGTGACCCCGCTCGCCGGGCCGCTACACCGGCTGCGCTCGGAGGACATCCCGGTCATCGACGAACAGTCCCGCCCGTTCTTCGGCGACATCTCTGACCATGTGCTGCGTGTCATCGACCACGTCGAGTCCTACGATCGGCTGCTCACCGATGTTCTGAACGCCAACCTCGCCCAGATCTCGGTGCAGCAGAACAACGACATGAGGAAGATCTCAGCCTGGGTCGCGATGGCAGCAGTGCCCACGATGATTGCCGGCATCTATGGGATGAACTTCGACTACATCCCCGAACTCCATTACCACTGGGGATACTTCATCGTCCTGGGCTTCATGGCCGTGGTCCTGCTCGGGCTGTACCGGGCGTTCCGCAAATCCGGTTGGCTCTAGCCCCGCCAGCCGGCCCCGCCCGGCCCACTCAGGTGGCGCTGAGGTAACCCGTGCCCAACACAATGCACAGGGCCAGCGCAAGAGCAACGCGGTACCAGACGAAAACCGTGATCGGGTGGTGTGCGACGAACCTGAGCAACCACGCAATGCTGGCATAGGCCACGACGAAGGCGACGACGACTCCCAGAGCCATTTGACCGACGCCGACCACGCTGGGATCGGCGTCCTTGACCTCGTACAGCCCGGCGGCAGTCAAGGCCGGAATGGCCATGAAGAACGACAACCGGGTGGCCGTGACCCGGTCGAGCCCGTCCATCAGGCCGGCCGAGATCGTGGCACCGGAGCGGGAGACACCAGGAATGAGTGAGAAGCACTGGACCAGACCGATGATCAGGCCGTCACGCATGGTCACCTGACCCTCGCCTCGCACGACCCCTCTCCCGTCGAGAACCTTGTGGCGCCTTTCGGCGGCCCACATCACCACGCTCCACAGGAGCAGTGCTGCCACGATCACCCACAGGGTGCGCAGAGGGCCCTTGATCTCCTTCCTGCCCAGGAAACCGACGACAGCCACCGGGATCGACCCGATGATGACGGCCCAGGCGAGCTGGTAGTCGTGGTGGGCACGTTCCTCGACACGACGCAGACCGGCGAACCAGGCGCCGAGCAGCCGGACGATGTCCTTGAAGAAGTAGAGGACCGTAGCCGCGATGGCACCCATCTGGATGATCGCGGTGTACGCAGTGACTGCGGGGTTGTCCACCTTGTAGCCAAGCACCTTCTCGGTGATCGTGAGGTGCCCGGTAGAGGAGATGGGAAGGTACTCGGTCAGACCTTCCACGACGCCCAGAATGATCGCGTTCAAATAGGTCAGATGCTGCACGGCTCTTCCTTCGTGTCGTCAGGTCGCTCAGTCACCCAGCCCCGACTCATCCAGGAGCTCGGCCATCGTCCGCACCACATGCAGGCGTTCGTCCAGCGAGGCACCCTCGGCAGCGATCGTCAACGTGGTGACACCGGATGCAGCGTAGCGACTCAACCGGTCTTTGATCCTGTCGCGCGGTCCGATCAGCGAAGTCTGGTCGATGAAGTCGAGCGGCACGGCGGCCGCGGCCTCACGGTACTGCCTGGCCAGGAAGAGATCCTGGACTTTTGCGGCCCCGTCGGCGAAGCCCATCCGGACGGCCAGGGCGTTGTAGAAGTTCTTCTCGCGCGATCCCATCCCGCCGAGGTAGAGCGCGGAGTAGGCACGCAACGGGGCTGAAGCCGCCTGGACGTCGTCGTTGAGTATGACGGGAACCGTGGGCACGACGTCGAAACCGGCGAGACGATCCTGTTCGGTGCCGCGATCGACCTTGGCACGCCCGACCTTCAGCGAGGCCAGTAGGTCACCGGAGTACTCCGGGCTGAAGAAGATGGCAAGCCAGCCATCAGCGATCTCGCCGGCAAGCTCCAGGTTCTTGGGACCGACCGCAGCCAGATAGATCGGCAGATGCTCCCGCACTGGATGGATAGTCATCTTCAGGGCCTTGCCAGGGCCATCCGGAAGGGGCAGCGTCCAGTGCTTGCCCTGGTAGGCGACGGTCTCTCTACGCAGAGCCATCCTGACGATGTCGACGTACTCACGAGTCCGTCCCAGCGGCGCGTCAAACTTCACCCCGTGCCATCCCTCACTCACCTGAGGTCCGGAGACCCCCAGCCCGAGCCGGAACCGCCCGCCCGACAAGGTGTCCAGGGTCGCTGCCGTCATCGCCGTCATCGCCGGGGTCCGGGCCGGGATCTGCATCACCGCCGATCCAAGATCGACGTTGGCGGTCAACGCCCCCACCCACGCCAGGACTGTGGCCGTGTCCGAGCCATAGGCTTCGGCGGCCCAGACGACCGAATAGCCGATCCGATCGGCCTCCTGCGCCAAGGCGATGTTGTCCGCAGCGTTGCCGGCGCCCCAATAACCCAGATTCAACCCTAGTTTCATGTCGGTGAGGCTATCGGCGGGTTGCCACGAAGGGGGGGCCGGGACGCCGCTAACGTACCGAGACATGCAACACAGGCGAATGGGACGATCAGGACTTTCGGTTTCTCGCCTTGCCCTGGGGACCATGGACTGGGGCGCGCGCACCTCGATCGATCATGCCCACGACCATCTCAAGACCTATCTGGGCGCCGGGGGTGACTTCGTCGACACGGCTCACAGATACGCCGACGGCGCCTCTGAGGAGATCCTCGGCGTGATGCTCGGCGACCTCGTCCCCCGCGACCAGCTCGTCATCTGTACCAAAGCCGGAATCTCGCGGCGGACGGGGACGCGGGTGGTCGACACCTCCCGGCGCGCTCTGATGCACCAGCTCGACACGTCGCTGGAGCGCCTGGGCACGCCCTACGTGGACCTCTGGTTGGCGCACACCTGGAGCGAGGACACTCCCGTTGATGAGACTCTCTCGGCGCTGGAATGGGCCGTGACCAGCGGGCGGGCCCGCTACGTTGGGGTCTCGAACTACTCGGGACGGCAGGCCGCGCACGCCGCGACCCTGATGTCCCAGAGCCGAATCCTTATGGTTGCCAACGAGATCGAGTACTCGCTGTTGAACCGGATCCCCGAGGACGAGCTGGTTCCGGCCGGACATGCCCTCGGGTTCGGACTTCTGCCGTACTCACCCCTGGGACGAGGGGTCCTCACCGGGAAGTACCGACACGGCATACCGGATGAGTCACGCGCATCTGGGGAACCCACAGCTCTTGCAGGCCTCAACCTCACCGAGGAGTCCGGACAGATCGTGGACGCAGTGGCCATCGCTGCGCAGGGGATGAACGTCAGCGCCGCCGAGATCGCGCTGGCCTGGGTGCGAGACCGACCCGGCGTGGTCGCGCCGATCGTGGGTGTTCGCACAACCGCCCAGCTGCGAGTAGTTCTGGCAAGTGAGGATCTCGATTTGCCCGAGGAAATCATTCAGGCCCTGAACGACGTCTCCGACTGACCTCCAGGGCTACAACAAACCCGCGTTCAGGCAACAGCACCTGGAAATGAATCACTTAGTGCGAGAGGGCTCTTCGTCGTAGTCGCTGTCGTCAAGCCCCAGATAGACACCATTGCTGTCGCCGTCCTCGTCGCCATGGTCGTCCAGCACCTCGTCGCCGTCATCGTCGTCATCGTCGTCGTCGCCGTCGTCACCGCTGTAGATCTCCAAAGGAGTGACCTCGCCATAGGCCTCCAACAGGGCGTCGTCATAGAGGTCGAAGGCGTCGGCTACCGCCTGATAGGCGGCCACGACCGTGGGGTCATTCTCACCCCGGCGTGAGGCTGAGGCTTCAAGGTGCCTCTCGAGAGAAGCGGTCAGGTTGGCCAGCGCTGCACGCGGGTCGGCGTTCATGCCTTGAAGGTACCCGGTTCTGGGACAGAATGGGCAACGATGGTCGAGTATCAGTATCGCGTGATGGTCTTCCCGAGCGGCGTGTCACCCGGGGACCTTCGTCGCGCGGTCGCACAGGAGGCCGAGTACGGCCACTGGGAGCTCTCCAGGCTGCTCCTCTACTTCGGTGGTGCGCGCAAGGTCTGGCTGCGGCGCAAGATTATTCGCGTTCAGCGCACCGTCCAGCAGGGCACGGTCGCCCACCAGGGGTGATCGGCTGCTAGCAGGTGGCGAGGAACCGTTGCAGGACCCGGGAACCGAACTCCAGGGACTCAACTGGAACCCGCTCGTCAATGCCATGGAACATGGGGGCGAAGTCCAGATCAGCGGGCAGGCGAAGCGGAGCAAACCCATAGCCGGTGATGCCCAGAGTGCTCAACGCCTTGTTGTCCGTGCCGCCAGAAAGGCAGTACGGGAGGATCGCCGCGCCGGGGTCCTCGGCCAACAGAGCCTGTTTCATCGTGTTGATCAGGTCCCCGCTGAAAGGGGCGTCCAGGGCGATATCGCGATGAAGAACCTCGACAGCGACATACTCCCCGGCCAGCTCTCCGATCGTCGTCATCAGATCGTCCTCGTGACCTGGCAGGAATCGGCAGTCCAAGGACGCCGAAGCACTCTGGGGTATGACGTTGTGCTTGTAGCCGGCCTGAAGCATCGTCAGCGAAGCGGTGTCCTGCAAAGTGCCGAGGACGAACCCGCGGGCCCCACCCAGGTGGGCGAGAATCTGCTCCGGTGAATCGTCGTCGTACCGGGTGCCGGTGATCTCGCTGAGGCCGTCGAGCAGCTGGCGCACCGAACCGATGTATTCGCGGGGCCACACGTGCGCGTCGATTCGGCCGATCGCAGCTGCGAGGCGCACGATCGCGTTCTCGTCGTTGGGCACCGACCCGTGCCCAGCCCGGCCGTGGGCAGTCAGCCGCAGCCAGGCCATCCCCTTCTCCGCAGTCTGCAAGAGGTATGCGCGGGTCGGTGTGCCGGTGCCCTTGGCCGGCACGGTGACGCTGAAGCCTCCGACCTCGCTGATCGCCTCGCTGACGCCTTCGAACACCTGCGGGTGGTTGTCCACCACCCAATGGCTGCCCAGGACTCCCCCGGCTTCTTCGTCGGCGAAGAAGCAGAACACCAGATCACGTGGTGGCTTGACGCCGGATCGTGCGAGGTGGCGAATGTTGGCCAGGATCATAGCGTCCATGTCCTTCATGTCGATCGCGCCTCGCCCCCAGACGCAGCCATCCCGCACCTCCGCGGCGAAGGGATCCAACTGCCAGTCAACGGCGTTCGCCGGCACAACATCCAGGTGTCCATGGACGGCCAGCCCGGGACGGTCTAGGTCCGAACCCTCGATGCGGACAAGGACATTGGCACGACCGGGCTCGCTCTCGACGTACCAGGGGTCCAGCCCAACCTCGGTGAGCTCCCCCATGACGTACTCTGCACAGGCTCGCTCGCCAGGCCCGGAACCGTCGCCGTAGTTGCTCGAGTCGATCTGGATCAGGTCGCGGCAGATGCGGACAACTTCGGCATCGGGAGTCAGTGTGTCCGTCATGTGCTCAACCCTAGTTGGCGGTTCGGAAGCGGGTCTTCCTGCGTGCTATCGTTCCCCCTCGTTGCAGGTGCTCCCACAAGCGCCTCGTATCATCCTGTCCGGGTGGCGGAATGGCAGACGCGCTAGCTTGAGGTGCTAGTGCCCTTAACGGGCGTGGGGGTTCAAGTCCCCCTCCGGACACTTGTTCGAGTCTTTGACCTGCGGTTATATCGTTTCTGAGATCGATCCTGGCGACTTGAAACCCCCACACAGCGTGCTCAACCCGAGTTGAACCCCCACGCTCTAGTGCCCCAGAATGCACCAACGCGGCTGGCGTGTGTGCGATCTCGGATCGAGGAGTTTGGCTCAGCTGGCGCTGCACGAGATCGGCACGCTTGCTGCTTGCCGAGATCGAGGACGGGCGGCAGAACGCGGGGGCCGTCCAGACACTGGTCGGCGTCCAGCTTGCTGTACGCGGAACGACCACCCCCCTCCGTACGGACAAATGAGCCATGTCTGTCCTGACGGCACCGAGCTCTGCGTCGCCTGATCAGTTTCGACGCGGGGAGGTCACGTGCCGGGTTCGCCTCGGTCACCCTTGGCGTGGGCTGGTCCGTGGTCGCCGCCGCACCGCTGTAGCCGGTCAGCCCGTTACCGGAGCGACCGCTCCCGACGAGTAGCTGATGCGATCGCCCGCCATGGTCAGCTCAGAGTGCAGCGTGAGAATGTCGTCGACCGGCACCGAGAAGTAGTCGTCGCTGAGCACTGTGAGGTCGGATGCCCAACCAGGCTCTAGCCGGCCTCGCTCCGTCTCCTCGAACGAGAACCAGGCACTGCCTTCGGTGTGCGCGGCAAGGGCACGCTCGCGGCTGAGCCGTTGCGCCTCATCGCGTTGCGACGACCCGTCGAGGGGGCGCCCTGCCACGAGCCACCACAGCGACAGCCAGGGGTCGTACGACGACGCCCTGGTGGCGTCGGAGCCGACACCGAGCGGGATGCCCGCGGCGACAATGTTGCACAGCGGCGGCACCGTGCGCAGCACCCCGGCGCCCCAGACCCGCTGTGAGGTGGCGGAGCGGAAGGCCAGCCGTGCATCGACGACGATGCCGATCCCCAGGGCCTTCGCGCGGGCGATGTTGCGGGGGGTGATGCGATCGGCGTGGGCGAGCGAGAAGCGCAGGGTGCCAATCGGCGTCGCCCGGTCCACCCGCTCCCAGCAGTCCAGGATCGCGTCAATGCTGTCGTCCATGACGGCATGGATGAGCATGGGCAAGCCGCGGGCGGCGACCGCGGAACTGATCTCGAACAGCTGCTCGCGCGCCGGCGCGGAGATCGCGAAATCGTCCAGCCCTTCGAAGTCATGGCAACCGAAGTGCACTACTTCGCCGATCCCGATCATTTTCAGCCACTCGTCCCCGACATCCGATGCCACCACATCGAGCCAGTCGTCCACCTGTGCGACCTCGCTGCCGGGTGTCGTCGCGGAGCCGTACAGCCGCATGCGCATCTCGAGCTCGCCCCTACGGGCCAGCTCGCGCAGTGCCGCGTAGCGGTCCTGGCTCATGCCGAAGCCGCCCGGGTCGCACACGCCCGTGATCCCCAGCGCCGCATAGTCGCGCACCATCGCACGGGTGCCGACCATCTCCTGCTGGAGGTCCGGAGTGCCGACCGCCGCGAGGAACAAGTTGTAGGCGGGCAGGCCGGAGACCACTCCCGTCGGAGCGCCCCCATCATCGGTCTCGACGGTTCCCGCGGGCAGGGTCTGCACGGCGGCCGCCAACCCGACGGAGAGCATGGCTGTGGTGTTGGCGATTCCCACCTCGTACAGGGACTGGACGTAGACCGGGTTATCCGGGGCGGCGCGGTCGAGCTCGGATCGGCTCGGCAACCAGGTTCCGGAGAACTGGGTCTGATGCCAACCGCCGATTGCGGTGACCCAGCCTCTGGGCCCAGCCGCTTCTGCCGCTTGGCGGATGCTGTCGAGAGCCTGCTCCCGGGAGGTCAGCCGCGCCCAGTGCAACTCGGCGCCCCAGGTCGCGCCGCCGCGCGCGGCGTGGTTGTGTGCGTCGATCAGACCGGGGATGACGGTGCGGCCCGCGAGATCGATGCTGCGTGCATGGGGGTATCGCGCGCGGAGGTCATCGGTGGTTCCGACCGCGAGCACCCGACCGCCGCCGACCACCATGGCTTCCTTCACCGCGGCATCTTCACGATCGGGGTCCACACCGCGCCACACCCGGCCGTTCGCGAGCAGGATCACCTCATCGCTTTTCATGCCCCCGTCACCTCACCAGGTGACCGCGATGTACTGGGACTGCGTGAACTCGAGCAGGCCCTCCTGGCCGCCTTCCGCCCTTCGTCGCTCTGCTTCACACCGCCGGACGGTGCGCTGGGATCTGACGCCTTCCCCCGGTTGAGTCCGACCATCCCCACTCACTTCTTTGTGTGCGAAAGATCCGGTGGGGTTACATCGCGAGAATTGCGTCGTATGCGCCGAACACCTCCGCCTTCAGGTCGCCGGCCTTCGGGTTGTTCCAGTCGTGCATCCAGTGCGATACGAGCGGCATCCAGGTGATCGGCACGACGCCGGCCTGGTACATGCGCTGCTGCCCGTAGAAATGCGCGTCCGCCGTCGCATCGCCGGCCGCGTCGATGAGGCCGTACACCTCGTATCCGTCCCGCACGCCGTGTAGCGCCGTGAAGGCGAAGCACATGCTCGTCCACAGTCCGGAAACGATCATCTTCTTGCGACCAGTTGCCTTCACCGCCGCCGAGACTGCATCGTCCTCGAGGGCGTCGAAGCTCTGACCCGAGCGTTCCAGCACCTTCTCGTTCGGGAACTGCTCGGTGAGCTGGCCGATAAACGGACCGTTGCCACCTTCCCAGATTGAACTCATGACGACCGGAACATCCAGAATCCGCGCGGCTTTCAACGTCGCGACGGCACTCGTGTTGATCGCGTCCCGGTCACCGGAACCGATTCCGGCGAACATCGCCCTTTGATAGTCGACCAGGAGAACCACGCTGTTATCCGCAGTGATCGGGTCGAGTATTGCATTTGTCATGTGAACCCCAACTCCCAGAAACTTCACCACAACCCCCATTGGCTGCGATCGATTGCCATCATCCCGCTCAGTTTCGGCGGGGTCAACGCCGCGAGGCGGCTCCGGGCGGAGGGGCCCGGCTGCTCCCGAATGCCATCAAGCTGGGCAAGCAGAAGCCGGCCACCTGCACCTGACGGCGCATCGCTATGCGCTCGGGCCATCCGGCGAGTCTGTTGCGCTTTCTTCGTTCTCCCGCTCGGCGTCGCCAGCCGCGGCCTCAGCATTCGCTGCCTGAGCAGCCTTCGTCTCCCTGGCCTTCTTTGCGACATCCGAAGGAACTCCCGGGTAACCGGCACCCCATCCACTCACTGTGCAACCTCCTCTTCATCTAGGCGAGTCCGTCTTCATCTAGGCGAGCCCGTCGGGGTCGCTCCCGTGCGGTGTCGTCTCCGGGCTCTGCGCTGAGCGTAAGATTGCATGCCGGCCACGTCCAGCACCCGAGCTGACCCACGACAGATACCCGTTGAGGGCGCCCTGACAGCGCACCCCTCGACAGGTCCGGGACATGGGGATGTCCGGGGCCTACACCGGCCCGGGCACCGACGAGGCCAGCCAGTACATCCGGACCATCCACCCGGCGCTCGCCGAGCGCGTCTCGCGCTTCGAGGAGAACGTCGCCGCAGACGGCCTTCAGCTGAGCCCGGAGCAGCCCGACCGGCTCAACAACCTGCCCGCGGCCGCCGGCAACCACCACAACGAAGCACAAGCGCGGCTACTCGAGCGCTGACCCAGGGAGGTCTTTGTGGCTATCACCGATGCAGCACAGCAGAACCACGAAGAGCTGTTCCCAGGTCACGTCTCCACCCTGAAGGTGAGCGATCCCGAGCTCATCGAGTACTTCGACAACTTCGCGTTCGACGAGGTGCTCCGCACGTGAACCTGGACACCCCGATAGGGCCTGAGGAGTTGTGGAGGGACGCAAATAGCTGTGCCCGCTGTCGATCCCCTACCTGCGCCGTCCCTTATGACGATCGTCTGGCGGTGCGTGATCATCGCGAAGTGTTGCTGCTGGCGGCTCGAACTAGGTCAGCCGGCGACGCGCACAGCGGCCGTGGCGCCAACGATCGCTCAGGCCTACGACCTCGAGAGATCGTTGCTCTTCTGACCAGCTCATGGGCCACGTGATAACAGCTGGGTCAAACCACCCCCTCGGCACAGCCCTACCCCGTCAGCACAGGCGAAGGGAGGTGGGCGACGTCAGGACAGCGTCGCTTACGCCATCTCCCGGACGTGCAGGTGCGCGAGAGCCAGCTCGAATTCCCCGACATCGGTCACCGTGGCACCGATGTCGCCGGAGGTGCGGGTGCGCAGCCCTTCGGCTGCCGAGCGGGACGCCACCAACGCGTCACGGCTGGCGTACGTCACCGAGGAGACTGCGCGACCCATGGCGGGGTCGACCATCAGGCTCGCGCTGCAGAAGCCGTCGATCTCCTCCAGAGCTGGCAGCAGTGCCATCCGGTAAGTGTCGATGGCGTGGGTGATCCCGGCGGTGTCCATACTGAGCCAGGTGCAGCGCACGCAGGCGCCTTCGCCCGAGGCGGCGCGGCGATGTACCACCGCGATGTCCCAGACGTCGACCGACGGCTGGGCTCCGAAGATCTCAGCTCCACGCTCGCGCTTCGCCATCATCATCTGGTCGCTGGCGTCTCGCCCTTCCTTGGTTGACCAAGCGCTGGTGATGATGCAGCGACCGGACTCGCGGTCACAGATCATCGACAGGCCGGTGCAGCCCTCCATGGCGGTGAGTGCCGGCATCACCTCGTCCCGGACGTAGGCGACGCCCTCGTCGATCGTTTCGGGTCGTGCCTGATAGGTAACAGATAGTGCGTACACGGGAAGACTCCTCTCCTTGGTGTGGTGCCCGGCAGTAGGTCGAGGCCATTCCACAAGCCCCCGCAACTCCAGACTTACGGTCGCCGGGAAGCTGAAGCTGGGACCAGAGCAGGACGTCATCAAGGTGCGCGACGCTGTCACGGTCTACAGCCTGTAGGGCTCCAGCCGCTGCTCGCATTCCAGCTCGGCATTCACACGCGGCGACTCATTCAGTCTGAGCGCGTGGTCAAACTACGAAAGTATGACCGCACACATCGTCTGTCAACGCTCTCACAGTTCACGATTGCCTTCGTTTGCCTTGACCTGGATGCCCGCGGGTCGGCCAGGTCTGTCAGACATGGGTAACTCTCTGCACAGAGAGACCACTGCCCTTTGGTTCGGCGTCTTGGAGGACGAACGCTCGCGAAAACGAATAGGGGTCACGACCATGAAATGGTCCCCATCACAGAAGCCGCTGCCCACCGGCGGCCTCCATAACTATCGTGGATCCTAGGTCGAAACCGCTGACCCCCGCGTTGATGCCTACATCGATGCCCTGCCCGACTGGCAGCAGGCCATCTGTCGCCCTGTTGGCGGCGAAGGACCATGTCAACGTCTTCCTCTATGACGCGCGCGCCCTCACCGCCATGTTCAAAAACATCATTGCTAACAACCGCGCCGGCGGCTGGCGAAAGTTGAAGCGCGAAAGCTGATCACGGTCCTTGAGCTGTGGCCGCCCCGCGGAAGGATCCCTGATTGGGGCAATCTGGGTTGTCCAAGCCGTCCGCATCAGATAGACCAGCAGTGGGCGTACGTGACTTGGCGGCTGCCCCGCTGGAGCGAACGCCCCAGCTATCAAGAAGGGACTGGACGTGTCTGACGAAGCCGCACCGATCGCTTATTCCGCGTTAGAGAAAGGGGTTCCTCTGCTAGCGCAGTCCGGGAAACAGTTCGGCACAGTCGAGCATGTTCTGCAGATCCCTGAGGAGGATCTGTTCGACGGCATCGTCGTCGCCACGTCGGACGGCTTGCGATTCGTCGACCGCGATCAAATCGGCGAAATCACCACCGCCTACGTTCGCTGCACTCTCACGGATGAGCAGGCCGCCGCACTGCCTACGCCTTCGGGCAACGACACCTTCGCAGCAAATGCCTTACAGGACGCCGGCACATCGCTGCACGACCGATTCGGTCGAATGTTCGGCCGAGAGCGATGGACCCAAAAGCACTGACTGAAGACGGCCAGTGAAATGGTCGGCGTTCCACAAGCTGACCGCGGGTGACCACCTGCGTCAGTTGAGGATCGGCGACTGGAACGCAACGTTTGCTGCCCGCATCGGTGCGGCACTCTTGCATATGGCTTCGCATTAAGGCCGCCTGCTCGCGGGGACACCGGAAGCAGAATCGCGTGGCTAGCCTTTCGTTTACCGCGCGCCGCAGCGAGCTGAACCGCTTGTCTCGCGGACTGAGAAACGCCGTCCATTACTTGACGCGCGTCGTTCACCTGCGGTTGCATCACTGCTATCCATCCAGAGCGACCGAGAGACTTGGCTCGTTGACGTCGCAGCAACCACCCCACCGTGGGCCGGTGCTAATGCCAAGACCGATGAGGACCGTGATGAAACCCGTTCACACCCAGCAAGTCCGACGAACTCGTGAGCGGCTGATCCGCCGCCGCCACATAGACCTGGGCCGTTACCGCAGCGCCCTGTGTCAGCTCCCATAGCGCCACATCGCCCTGCGCAATCCCGGCCACCAGCAGCCACCGGGTCGTAACAAGCGCGCGACCGACGTCGCGGTGCACGTCACCGCCATCGTCCCGATCTGCCTCGCCGCGCCAAGAACTGACACCAACCTGAAGGAGAGCACGCCCATGACCATCGACACGACCACAATCAGCCCGCTCGCCGCCGTCCTAGACGCCACCGAGCGGGCCGTCCACGCCGATCCAGCCGCCGCTGCAGCGCTGTTCAAAGCACGCGGTTCGAGCACCGGGCCGGTCACCACCACCATCGGTCTGGGCCGGCACACGGTCCAGACCGACGAGCCCGCGACCCTCGGCGGCCAAGACAGCGCCCCAAACCCGGTCGAGTACGCCCTGGCCAGCCTGCTCTCCTGCCAAGCCGTCACCTACCGGTTCTGGGCCGTCAAGCTTGGCATCGAGGTCGAGGACATCGACATCTCGATCGAAGGCGACCTGGACGTGCGTGGGTTCTTCGGTCTCGACGAGCAGACCCGCGCCGGATTCGGCCAGGTCAGGGTGGCTGTTCAGGTCCGCGGCCCAGAGACGCCCCAGCGGTACGCCGAACTACAGGCAGCGGTCGACGCGCACTGCCCCGTGCTGGACCTGTTCACCAACCCCACCACGGTGCGCACAGCCCTCACAGTCGTCTGACCTTGGCAGAGGGTGCCACCCTCGCCAGGCCCGGCAAAGACGCCGGTGATGGGATCTGACCCGTCACCGACGTCGGGGTCGGTCGTTGCGTCTCCTGGAGGGTGTGTTGGGCGACGGTAGCGGCAGCCCTTGACAGGTGCGCCGCTTTGAGGGACCGCGAAGGCCGCAAGCCGATCCCTCACCGGACCAGAACGCACACCCATCGCTGCAGATCAGTAAGTCGCGCTGGTGACTTCCTGGGGGGTCGGAAACCTGCAGCGTGATCTCGCAAGGCTCCACACCGTCGTTCCCCAGAGCGTCACGCGCGAAACACCGGGAGGAACGGGCCATCAGTCCCAAAGGGCCAGCTCGTCGCTGCGGGGTCCGCGTGCCAGCTCGGACGTGACGTCGAAGGTCATGACGGCCCTGTCCTCCGGTGTCCAAGGCCGCCACCCCGGTGCCCCGTCGCGCCCGAACGCGACCCAGGCCCGGTGCATCTCGTCGGCGAGGTACGGCGGGGCGGTCTCTCCGGCCATGGGCGCGCCCACGCCGAGCGTGTCGAAGACGAAGGCGAGCTCGAGGGCGTGGCAGGCCCCGAGACTCCTGACGGGCGTGGGCCACCCGAACTCGTAGGCATGGACCGTGCCCCCCGCGGCGTGCTGGGCGGCGGCGAGGCGTGCCGACGGGACCCGGAACGCTGCGTCCGTGAGAATGGCGCAGGCGATGTCTCCTGGCGAGCCGCCCGGACGGTTCGCGGCATACGTCTCGACAGCCCTGGGCGGCCAGCCGTAGCGGGCGGCCAACAACGGCAAGGCCTCCGAGGTCACCGCGGCGGCGACGCCGGTGGGCACGAGGAAGAGCCGGAACTCCTCACGCGTCGTGCCAATGAGCAGTGCCATGCCGGCGGCGGACCCCTCAGCGATGAGCGCCAGGGGGACGTCGGGGACGAGCTCGCCGTCGATGACGGGGAAGAGGGTCATGACGCCCAGCCCGCCGCTGATGACCGTCGCACCCCAGCGTTGCGGGTCGGGATCGGCCTGGATGGCCAGAGCCACGGCTGACTGGGCCGCAGTAACCGCGTCTGGGTCGAGGGCGGCGAAGGCCTCGGCCGTTGCAGACACCCCGAGGTGGGCCGCGACCTCGGCGCTCACCCGGCGGGCGTCCTGCAGCGAGCAGACGTCAGTCCCCCCTCCGCTCTGGACCACAGCCCGATGGAAGAGGCCACGGGCTGCGGGGCAGGCCATCAGAGTTGCAACGCTCATCCCGCCCGCGGACTCGCCGAACACGGTGACGTCGTCGGAGTTGCCGCCGAACGCAGCCACGTTGTCGCGAACCCATTCCAGGGCCGCGATCTGGTCGCGGAGACCGAGGTTGGTCGGGGCGCCGTCGAGGACGGCGAACCCGGGGACGCCGAGCCGGTAGTTGATCGCCACGAGCACGACGCCGTCGCGGGCGAACGCGGACCCGTTGTAGGTGAGGATTGAGTTCGCGCCCCGGACGAAGGCACCCCCGTGGATCCACACCATGACCGGTCGGCTGCCCCCCTCAGCGGGGGCCCACACGCTGACATTGAGGTAGTCGTCACCCGGCGCCACGGAGCTGGGGAGCACGGTGTCCATCGGCGGCGGGTATGCCGACTGGGCTGCGGTCGCTCCGGGTGCGGTCGCATCCCGCTCGCCGCCCCACGGCGCCACCCGCCGGGGGGCGCGGTACCGGTCCCCACCGACGGCTGGCCCCGCGTAGGGGATGGCGAGGAACGAGTTGACGCCGTCGCGGCTTGAGCCGCGGACGAGACCACCGCTGACACGCACGACTGGATCCATGAGCCCATCCAACCAGCCCGGCCTTGTGCGGAGCTGGAAACCGACAGTCATGCCTGGCTGCCGCGACCTGCCGCGTGACCCGAGGCTGTCCGTCATGGGTGGCCGTGTTGAAAGCATCCAAGCCCGCGACACGTCCCCGCGAGCTGAGAACGAAGCAGTGAATATATCTGGTCACCGTCGCAGCTACGGCACCTTCTCCTAGTGTCGCAGTGGGATCCGCTTCCTAGTGTCGCAGTGGGATCCGCTTGCAACGATTGCGGCGCGAATGACAGGACTACCCGGGAGACCGCCACGAAGGTGCCGGACCAGCCGTCGTACGCAAAACTTCGCCCGCGGGGTAAGCGAGTCCCGAGCCGAGAAGGCCTCTCACTCAGTAGGTTGCGCTATGGCCGAAAATGACGGGCACCCTGCCGAGCATCAGCCTGGAGCCACTGGCCCCGCAGCGACGGACTCACCCGGGCAACAACAGAGCCCGCCGGTCGAGGATGCCGCGCACGGAGGTGCGCCACTGGCGCCGCCAGGGTCGGCGACGCCGAAGATCACGCGCAAGCGGGCGGGCGCCTTCCTGGCAGTGGCTGTCGTCGCACTGACCTTGGGCATAGTCCTCTACCTTGCCAACGCGCCGTCTGTCATGAGCATCGACATCGAGGTCGGCGGAAGCGCCCTGAACTGGCCCCTGCCCCCGGGGATCGACCGGGCCCTGTGGTGGGACTTCGTGTTGATCTCTGGATACGGCCTCGCGCTGCTGCTGGCCACGACCGTCGCGACACGGTTGTTCTGGAGTGAACGAGCCAAGACCCTGGCGAAGCTGGGCCGCGGGGCCGCGGTGGTCGTCATCATCGCGGACCTCCTCGAGAACCTGTTCCTCGCGCTGGCCGTCCGCGGTGACCCCGGCACGGCGATGTCCGCCACACAGGCCCTCTTCCTCAACACTGCCGCCGCCGCGTCCACGATCAAATGGAGCTGCCTCGTCCCGGCCGCGGTGGTGGCCCTTGTGGGTCTCTTCGTCGCCGTGGCCCGCCTGGCAGTGAGCCTCTGGGGCTTATGGCGCCGCAGGAAGCGGGGAGGCGATGCCCCCACGCTGCCGCTGGGCCCGCAGACGCTCGTGCTTCCCCAGCCGCTCGAGCAGGACCCGCCCAGTCCCCGTGTTGTCGTGCCCGCTGCCAGCAAAGGCGCCGTCGGCACATGCGGGAGCGTCGGTAAAGACAGCGGCGCAGGCGCCGTCACTGAACAGGTGCGGCAGACCCGGTGGGCCCACGCCTTCAATGTGCCGGCGATCAAGGACGAAGAGCTCAAGGGCCGAAAGCCCACGGACGAGGTCGTCGCCTTCTGCCTGTCCGGTGGTGGCATACGGTCCGGCAGCGTCGCCATGGGCGTTCTGCAGACCATGCGGGAAGAGCTGCTCAAGGCCAGGTATCTGGTGTCCATCTCCGGAGGCGGCTACACCGCCGGGGCATTCGCGCAGATACTGACCGACGCCGGGGACGAGGACTTCAGCCATCCTGAGAACGACGGCGACACCCCCGGGATCCCTCTGCACGACCCGCGCGGCGCCTTCGCGGCAGGCAGCGTGGAGCTGGACCACGTCCGCCGCCACTCCTCCTACATCGCCTCGGACGCCGCACAGATGTTCGTCGCCGTCGGCGTGCTGGTCCGCGGGCTGATCGCATCTCTGGCACTGGCGTTCCTGCCCGCCGTCGCGCTCGGCGTCGCCGCCGGGTGGTTCTACCGCTATGTCCCGGTCGCCATCCTGCCGCTGCTGCCCCACAACACCCCGGTGGACAGCGTCGCCGGACTGGCTCTCACCGCCAAACCAGGCGCTGGCCTGAACCTGCTGATGCCCGCGTTCCTGGCGGTCGGAGTCGTCGGCCTTGCCGCACTGGTGGTCTGGCTGGTCCAGGTCGGCTCCTACAGCAGCCTTGGAGCGAGATGGCAGTGGGTCAACAAGTGGTCGAGCCGCGGTTCAGTGTTCGCGACCCGGATCGCGGTCATCGTCACCGTCGTCGCGATCGGAGTCCCGGTCCTGGTCTGGGCCTGCGGCAGGCTCGTGTCCGTGCTGGGCGGTGCGGGTTTCGGGGTTGGGGTGAGCGGGTCGGTCGCCACCGTCCTGCTGACCTTCCTGGCCAGCCTCGCCAGCCTCCTGTGGCGCAAGCGCAAGACCATCAAAGACACCGTCTCCGGCAGCGCCAGCGGCGGCTCCCGGACGGTGGCAGTACCGAACGGGCTGCTGCAACAGCTGCTCGTCATCGCCTCGGTCGCCGTCCTCGTCCTCAGCTGGCTCGTGCTGTTCGGCGTGACGACTATCGGCACGGCAACCGATCTGAACCTCGGTCACCACCGCCCGTCGCTCCTCCTGGCCGGCCTGGTCGTCGCCCTGGTCGCCTTCGTCGGCGGCTTCTTCGACGAGACGTCGCTCAGCCTGCACCCGTTCTACCGGCGGCGGCTCGCGTCCGCGTTCTCGACCCGGGCCGTCACCGTGCCGGCGGAGCGGGGAGGCGGAACGGTCGCGGTCCCCTACCACCGGCGGGAGCGGACGACCCTGTCCACCTATGCCAGGCCTGCAGGAGGCAGACGCGAGTTCCCCGAGTTCGTCTTCGCGGCGGCGGCCAACCTCACCGGCGAGGACCGCACTCCGCCCGGCCTGACGGCGGTCTCGTTCACCATGGGCGCCGACTGGGTCGGCGGACCAGACGTCGGCTGGGTGCGCACCGAGGACCTCGAGCACCTCGCCCCGCCGCGGCTGAAGCGTGACCTCACCGTCCAGGCCGCCGTCGCGATCAGCGGTGCCGCTGTCGCGTCCGCGATGGGACGGATGTCGCGCTGGTACCAGATCGTGCTGGCCCTCTCCGGCGTCCGGCTCGGTGCCTGGCTGCCGCATCCGGTCTTCGTCGACAAGATGCGGCAGGCCCGGGACCAGCAAGGGAAGCTCACCGACTGGACCCTGCCCGGGCTGCCAAGAGTGCGGCGCGCGACATACCTGCTGCGCGAGCTGTTCAACCTGCACCCGTATGAGGAGCGGCTGCTGCTGGTCACCGACGGCGGCCACTACGAGAACCTCGGCATCGTCGAGGCACTGCGCCGGCGGTGCACCACCATCTACTGCGTCGACGGCGGCGGCGACAGCCCACCGACCGCGCCGGGCCTCGCCCAGGCCATGGCCCTGGCCGAGACCGAGCTCGGCGTCCGGATCCACCTCGACCGGCCGTTCGACTCCGAGCCGGGTGGTGGGCAGGGCCTGGATCCGGCCGCGCCGCTCGCAGCGCTCAACGCCGCACTGAGCAAGTCGCCGGTCATCACGGGCACCTTCAGGTACCCGGCCGCGTCAGGGCTGCCGGAGAGCGCCCGCGGTGGACACCTGTACGTCGCCAAGGCATCGCTGTGGCCGCAGATGCCCTACGAGCTTCTGTCGTATGCCGCCCAGCACCCTGTCTTCCCCCACGACTCCACCGGGGACCAGTGGTTCGACGACGGTCAGTTCACCGCCTACACCCAGCTGGGCCGGGAGTTGGGCAAGCAGATTCGACGGGTCCACGACCTCTAGTGGGCTATCCGTGGGCTGAACCCTTCCCTGCGCGTGAAGGGTTCAGCAGCCGGGGACCGAACCGGCGCCGTGTCCATCACGCCGCGCAGTTGCGGCCTCGTCGGGCGGTGGCAACCATGCACCAGTCAACGCGTAGGCACCCCCGGGAGAGATTGCGTTTGGGTCCCACTGAGCGAACGACAACCGGTGATCAACGGCTGCCCTCGGCTGCCGAATTGATGGTCTTCGCAAGCGGATCCCCAAACGAAGATCCGATCAGCGCCAGCCCGAGCTGAGGACCGCGGCCAGCATGCGGCCGTAGAACGTTCCCCCAGCAGACACGCATCTATCGCGGCGGGGGCATCGGCGTGGTGTTGACCGCCGTCAAGGACTCCCGTACATTTGTACGTACACATAAGGAGTCACGATGGCAGCGACAGCTCGTCTCGAAGTCCGGGTCCGTCCGGAAAGCAAAGCCAAGATCGCCCTCGCCGCTGACCTGATCAACCTCCCGGTCAGCGATTTCGTCCGCTCCGCAGCCGAAGATCGGGCAGAACAAATCCTGTGCGAGCACGAATCTCAGACTCGCGTGCCCGCCGCGTTCTTCGACAGTCTCCTCGAAGCCCTGGATGACCCAGCCCGTCCAAGCCCGGCGCTTCGTCGCGCCTCTCGCCGCACGCGCGACGTCG
>Ga0097691_1000227_pt1 | contig 52544 bp, 45 predicted proteins | sample NGESurdeep072012_8_FD_72858 | JGI IMG/M metagenome (GOLD analysis project Ga0097691, IMG submission 72858) | Arctic peat soil microbial communities from Barrow, Alaska - NGEE Surface sample 210-1 deep-072012 | ecosystem: Environmental > Terrestrial > Soil > Wetlands > Peat ...
CGCAGCACCCGGCCGGCGCCCCGCTGGTGGGTCTTCAGCTCGTCGAACGCGTTCTCTTCTTCCCACCGCTCGCCATAGAGTGCGGCAAGCTCGATCGCGGGTGCCTCAGTGGGTGTGAGCAGGGTGGTGATGAGCCGGATCGGCGCTTCGCCTTGGGCCCGGGAGGGATGCGAGAGTGTGTACTCGACCACCCGGACCGTGATCGGCTGGCCGGGATTGCCCCGGGGCGGCCGGAGTACCGACAGGTAGGACCCGTCTTCCAGGGACTTGGTCACCGCCAGGACCGCATTGGACTTGGTCCGCCAGCAGAGTTGCGCGCCGGTAGCAGTTGCTCTCTGCCAGAGGTCGTAGCCGGAGAAGCCCCGGTCGACCAGGAGGAGCATCCCGTCGTCCAGCAGCTTGAACAGCCCGCGGGCCAACGTGGTCTCTCCCGTAGTGCACGGGCCGATCTCGGCGCCGATGATCGCGTGCGTGCCGCATTCGGCCAGTGCTACCACCCGGGCCTGTGGGAACGCCCCCTTCATCTCACCGCGGCCGCTGCTCGGCTTGCCGAAATGGGCCTCGTTCGTCGCGGTGTCCGGCAGGTCGAGCACGGTCCCGTCGATAGCGACAAGGCGCAGCCCCCGCCACCACGAACCGACCGACCCCTCGGTGCTCGTCGGCAACGCCACCCGCTCGAACAGCACCTTCAGCACTCCAGCACCGAGCCGGGCACGCGCCTGGGTGAGGGCTCCCGTGGTCGGCACCCGCCACGACCCTCGCCACCGGGCCATACCCTTCAGGCCACCGACCAGCAGCCGAGCAACCTCCTCGTAGCCCTCGTCGGCCCACAGGCACATCGCGAGGGTGAAGTACACCACCACCCGCGCCGGCAGCAGCCGATGACGCTGCTCCACTCGACCCGTCGTCTCGAGCACCTCGTCGACGAGCGCCGGCGGGAACATCGAGGTCAACACCCCGATGGCAATCCGATCCGTGAGGCGCTCGTCATCCGAAGCCTTGACCTGACCGACTCTTGGCATAGGCCGACTCTAGCAGCTGAGCACCCTAACTAAGTGGTATTGGGCCTAGAGGAAGATGTTCCATCCGGCGCCTATCTTGGTCGAGCCACCGGTGAACCCGCCGAGTCCGTTGCCGTGGTACAGGTACAGGTCCCCGTTGCCCTTGATGGCCAGGATGTCGGCCTTGGCGTCGCCGGTGAAGTCGCCGTGAGAGAACATCGTGGCGAAGATGTTCCATCCGGCGCCTATCTTGGTCGAGCCGCCGGTGAACCCGCCACGTCCGTTGCCGTGGTACAGGTACAGGTCCCCGGTGATGGTTTCGGCCAGGATGTCGGCCTTGCCGTCGCCGGTGAAGTCGCCGGGTGAGAACACCTTGGCGAAGACGTTCCATCCGGAGCCGATCTTGGTCCCGCCCCCGGTGAACCCGCCAAGCCCGTTGCCACGATAGAGGTACAGGTCCCCGTTTCTGGTGACGGCCAGGATGTCGGCCCTGGCGTCGCCGGTGAAGTCGCCGGGAGAGAATGCGCCAAAGAAGCCGGTGGCGGCAGGAGGCACAGACACCGGGGGCACGTTGGTGGGGACGAACCATTCGGATCGCAGTCCGAACGCGGAGCGGATCGTCGCCCCGCTGACCGTCACCGAACCACTCGAACCGTCGATCGCCGCCGTCAGGACGCGTCCGCCCCACTGGCCATGACCGTCACGGCTGAGGATCCGGAGCTGGCGGTAGGTGCCGATCGACGGCCAGTTGGCCTGGATGCTGGCTGCAGTGATGCTCGCGGTCCATGAGTTGGCGCTGTTGGGAATGGCGCCGTCATAAGGGTCCGCCTTAGCCGGCAGATAAGGCTGGCTCCCGGCGGCGGTCCAGCCTCCGTTCGCCGCGCCGAACTGGGTGAACGCCGGAGTGCCGCCGTAGGTCAACGTCTGGCCCGCAGTGGCCGCAACGGCCGCATTGGACGTCCCGTACTCGGCCGGCACTCCGGAGTACATCTGACATGACGTGGTGTCACAGGTGTCCCAGGTCCGGCCCGCCGGTGCATGGGCACGGTCGTAGCCGGCGTAACTGCGCGCGGCCACCGCCTGGGCTTTCAGCGCATTCGTCGACCAGGACGCCGGCATCTCGGCCGGCACCACGGCGCGCAGATAGCTCTCCATCGGCAGGACGTCGACCGGCGTGAGGCTGGTCGACGTCGCCCAGTTCGCACCGATACTGCCGCGGTACGCACGCCGGGTCCCGTTCGCGAGCTTCACGTCAACCAGCCCGGAGGAGTTGGCGAAGACCGCCGGAGAGACTACGGATGTGTAGGGCTTCCAGCCGGCAGACGAGAGCGCGTCGATCTGCAGCCTCCCAGCGGTGGAAAGACTCCGGGCGCGGTACTGGGTCACTCCGGTCGCCGTGCCGGGCAGAGCATTCCCGGCAAGCCGCAGACCGGCCGTGTTGAAGACGTACATGGTTCCGGAACCGACCGCATCCAGGCGAACCCGGATGGTCGGGTTACCCAGGTTCGCCAGCGTCGTGCCCGGATAGTAGAAAGCCAGGATGTTCTGCCAGGAGAGCTTGCCGACTGCAGCCGCCCCATAGGCCCCCCACTGCGACATGCCGTGGCCGTGACCATACCCGGCACCGCTGATCGCAACGGTGCCGCCGGACGGCCGAGGGTAGATCTCGACCGCATGCGCGGGACCTGCGGCAATGAGCGTGGCAGATGCAATCAACGTGCCAGCCACTCCCAGGGCCAGATTCCGATGTGCGCGAAAACGCTCAGCCAACAGCATGTCCAACTCCCTTATCATCACGAACCAGTTGCCCAGCGGCCACGCCGTTTGGGGCGTTGGACCCATTGCCACGCAGGACGAGCAGCGCGTGGTCGCTGGCCACCCGCGCGATGAGGTCCCCGGAGGCGTCCTTGTCGACGGCGCCGGTTCTGAGCAAGCTCGACATGGCCAATCCGGTGCCGATGCTCACAGTCGTCTTGAACCCGAACGAGCGGGTCATCACGCTGACGGGCGCCGCCATCAGCGCGGCATCCTGTTTTCGATCGCGACCCAGGTCCAGCCGCTGACCACACCGGTCTGCGCCATCTTGGCGCTTCGCTGGACCGCCTTGACCGCGGCCACGGTCTTGGGGCCGAAGGCACCGTCAGCGCCCACTCGCAGCGCGCGTTGCAGGACCACGACGACCGCGCCGCTGGAGCCCTGCCTCAGGGTGAGCCCGCGGTAGGCGATCAGCGGGTAGTCCCGCTTCTCGAGCCGGTCCCACACCAGGGGGTTGGCGACGCCGTTGAGGGCGATGTGCTGCTGCCTTTCGAAGGCCACCAGGGCGGCCCGGGTCCCGGGTCCGAAGTCACCATCGGCTGCCGCCTTGAGCCCTCGCTGAAGAACGACCACGGCCGATCCCATGGACCCCTGCTGCGGGGTGACGCCCTTGTACGGGCTGTACCGGGTCACCGCCCAGGGGCTGGCCGGAGGCGTAACCGGAGGCGTGACCGGAAGCGTGACCACCGGCGGTACGGGTGCCGGGGGCGGGGCGGGCGCGGCTGCCATGATGGCTGCTGCTCCGGCGCGGATCTCGGGGAGCCTGGCGTACATGGAGTCACCCGGACAGGTCGTCCCGCCGACATCCCGGTGACCAGAGATCCGTTGGATATTGACGCCGTTCGGCGCCTGCACCGGGCTCGCGCCGGTGACCGGGATACCGGCCAGGGACAGCTTCCACGCCAGGATCCTCTTGAGCGCATCAGTCATCGCCTGCGGAACAGCTGCGGAGGTGAAGGTGCCGATCGCCGAGACACCGGTGGACACCTGGTTGTAGTTGTAGACCTGCCCACCGATGACCGGCTTGTCCATCCCGCCGTAGCGACCCTCCCAGATGCGCCCGAAGCGGTCGACGAGGAAGTTGTACCCGATGTCGCCCCAACCCAGGGTCTGCGCGTGGTACGCGTAGATCCCGCGGATGATCCCGGGCACCTGGTCGGGCGTGTAGTCGTTGGAGGTGTCGGTGTGGTGGACGAAACCGACCGAGATCTTGCCGTAGGACGGGTCCCACTGCATCAAAGACTCGTCGGCGGTCCAGGCCCGCGTATAGATCGTGGGCTTGGCGGTGGCCGCCGACGCCCCCCCGGGTGTCTGCTGGACGCTGTCGGCACTGGAGGTGCCCGGGTCGATGGCCTGGACCGTCGCCGCAACCGGTGCCGTCGCCTGCGTCGTCAGGGAACGCACCTCGTACTTCGAGGCTCCGGTGACGACATACGGGTCGGTCCCGACGGTGGCGGCCCCGTCCCGACCACCATCAATGACGTTCAGTTGCTGCCACTGGCTCCACGTTGCACCCGACAGGGTACGGATCTGGAACTGACCGCCCGCAGAGACCGCGCCCTTGGGCCAGGTCACGCCCACGACAGTCACCGCCCCGGCAACGTCTTGGACCGCAGTCACCGCCGCGGCTCGGGCCGAGGCAACCGGATCCCGGGCCCCGGGAGCGGACACCACCGAGGAGGTGGCGTCCCTGGCCGTCCGCAACGCAGCCACCGACGAGGCCACAAAACCCACCCGGCGAACATGACTAACCACCGCATGCGGGTGGGCCTGCGAAGAGACCACGGGGAAGCCAGCAACCATCGGCGCGACCGCAAGCACGCCAGCCATGGCGATAACCCGCCCGCCCTTGACCAGCAACCCCACACTCGAAGCCCGCCCGGGTCCCGAATGAGTCTCCCTGTGCTCCCGATCCATCATCTGCGTCCCAAATTGCTCAGGTCTGACGCGAGCGAGTGACAACCCCTTCCTTGGAAATCTCCCGCTAAAGGACATCCGACCGTCCGGGATCTACCCCGGCGGCTGTTACAGGGCTGGATTCGCTCACCAACCCGCCTCGCCCGACCCTCGGGCCGCTGTAACAACGCTGGCACCCGGCTCTGGGCCCCGCAGTGAGATCGTGCCAAAGTGGGCCAAACAGCCCACGTCGTTCTGGCCGAACGGACTAGGCAAAGGGCGTCGTGAGTCTCCATGAGGGCGCGGCCGACAGGATTCAGCCCGAGATCTCCATCAGAGGTGAAGCTCGATCGGGGTGTAGCACTTGGTCCGGGTGTGGGCCCGGGCTGCTCAGCTCCTGCAGTCCCCGACGCGGTAGATGGTAACGCTGGCGCCATAGCCGATCGGCGTCAGTCCTGGCGTGTCATACAGATCGACAAGCCCCGAATAACTCGGCTGCCGTGTATCGGTTGGCCAGAACAGGTCAAAGTCGTCGACGACCGCCCCCACCTTGAGGCGCTTGAGCGCGGCACACACCGCAGGGTCGGTGGTGAAGGACTTGAAGTCCTGGGAGATCAGAGCAACGTCCTTGGGCGGGTTCGTGCTGACGTGCGGGATGACCACCCGATGCCCGGACCAAATGGAGGAGAACTGAGCCCCCGTGAAAGGGCTGCCCAGGACCGTCTCGCCGGCAGGGATCTGCTTGGCGAGCTTCTCATAGAGCGCCTGTTCGTCAGGTGTGACCATGTGGTTCTTGAAGTTGAGGTTGGTGTAGCGATCCTGCAGGACTGCCGCCCCCTGGCCGATGCCCTGATTGGGGTAGATGACAGCAGGGACCGCCATCATCCCCACGCACGCGATGCCCAGTGCCCAGCGCGATGAGAGCGGGCGGCTAAAGACATCCGAGGAGACCCGGCCGACAAAACGGCCCAGCGCGTCAGCCCCGCTGGTGATACCAAGCGCGGCCAGCGGCACTGCCGTCATCGGAATCAACGCGGCGATCCGCTGGGGGTCGTCGTACCAGAACCCGGTCAGCTCCCGGGTAAACCAGCCCGTCGAGCCGACCGAGAGGATGTACAGGAAAATCAGGAAGACGTGACTCACCAGCAACCAGCGCAGCCGAGGGACCTTGAGCAACCGGTAGAAGCCCCACAACGTCGCGGCACCGAAGGCCCAGTGCGCCTTCGTGATCACCGTCGAGAGGGTGATCACCTCACCCAACCCCTGGTTCATCGTCATTTGCGGGGCCCACTTGAAGTTGCGCACGGAGTTCAGCGCCGGGACCAGGTCCATGGCCGCCCACAGGCCTGCGGCAACCAACCATGCCAGCAGGAGCAACCGCAGCGAGCGGCGCAGCTGACGCGGCCCCTGTGCACGGCTCGATGCAACCAGCCGCACCGAGAGCATCACCGCGCCGATGAATGCCCAGATTCCCAGGGCGAACAACGCGCCGGGGTGGGCGAAGAACAACCCCACGCACCCCAGGAATCCCACGGACAGGACCGTCCACCAGCTCAGTCCCGGCCCCAGAGCCACACCGCGCTGGACCGCCGCAGCCTCGACATCATCCAGGGTTGCGCCATCGGCAGCAACGCCTGCGGAAGTGATGTCGTCCTGCGCATGGGGGGACCGCGGCATCAGGTGAAACACCATCAACGTCAGCGCGATCGCAGCCGGCAGAGCCGCCAGCGACAGCACGTTCGGCCACAGAACGCCAAAGCTCAGCATCAGGTACGGGAACAATGTGATCGCCCCGCAGCACAAGCCCACCGCCAGAATGGTCAGCAGCCGGGCGTGCGGCAGGATGCGCGAGCTCAGCCACACCATCGACAACGGCCAGACGACACCGCCGATGGCCCAACCCACAGCGTTGGCACCGATGGCGACATTGACACCAGCGATAGAGCTGACCATCGCGGTCAGGTCGTGCCACAGCGGCGGGTACCACGCCGTGACGGCGCTGCCGGCGGCCGCGCCGACGTGACCCCCGTCAGGGAAACCGGAGCGCATGACCGACAGCACCGCGTTGTAGTGGAACCCCGCGTCGATCGTCTGCGACGGCAGATTGGGGTCGCGCACTCCAAAGACGAAGTTCGCGGCAACGAGTCCGGCGGCCAGCACGACGGCGCCAACCCACCATGTCGTTCGGCGCCGCGGTATCCACCAGCGCACCGACGGCTGATAACCCAGAAGCACCAGCCAGACAACTGGGACCGAGGCATCGGGCCGGCCTGGGACCCCGCGGCTGGTCCACGAAGCGATGGCGAGGCGCCCCAGCACAGCGATCAGGGTCACGATCGTGAGCGAGACGGCAACGGCCGTGAGGCTCCATCGGCCCACGACAGCTGGCACCAGAAGCGTCGCGATCGCAAACACACCCAAGGAGGTAAGCGGTGCCAGGCCCAGCGCATCGAAACCACGCGCACCAAGACCAAGGTTGACGATGAGCCCGGGCACCACGAGCAGCACCGCCGCCATAAAAGCGGGGGCGAGGGCGGGAAGCCAGGTGTGAATCACGACTTAGCCCGATCGGTCTGTCGGAGCAGTCTGATGGCGGAGGTGATGTCGGTGTCGTGCGAGAGATGTCCCTCGCGCAACACGATGCCCCTTTCACAGATGCGCTCGACCATGGGCAGGTCATGGCTGACCATGATCAGAGTGCGCCCCTCTTTGCACAGCTCCTGGATGCGAGCGACGGCTATCCGTTGAAACGGCTCGTCCCCCACGGCCAGGATCTCGTCTACCAGGAAGACATCAGGCTCGGTGTGAACGGCCACAGCGAAGGCCAACCTGAAGAACATCCCGGAGGAGTAGAACTTCACCTCGGTGTCCAGGAACCGCGAGACCCCGCTGAAGTCCACGATGTCGTCAAAAAGTCGGTCGATCTGACGCCGGCTCATGCCCAAGGTGGCGCCGTTGAGGTAGACGTTCTCGCGGCCAGTCAGGTCGGGAGAGAAGCCGGCACCGACCTCGATGAGCCCGGCCACCCGGCCCCGGACGCCGATCGAGCCCTGATCGGGTCGCATCACTCCGGAGATCAGCTTCAGCAGCGTCGACTTTCCCGAGCCGTTCCACCCCAGCAGGCCCAGAGCCTCGCCCTGTTGGATGTTCAGTGCGACGTCATCCAGCGCCAGGAAGGTATTGCTGAGCTCGCGTCCGCGAGACTTCCAGACCGCCATCTCCTTGAGGGAGCGAGTGTGCCGCAAGGTGAAATGCTTGGAGACGTGGCGCACTTCCACGCTGTTGACAGTCACGGTCACAGCTCCTGGGCGAAGCGGCCCTGCAGCCGCGCGAAGACGAGCTGGCCCACAGCGAGGGCCACCACAGCGGTGGCGATGCTCAACAGTGACCACGTCGGCAGATTGGGCGCATTCGCAAGGAATCTGGCATGGGGAGTCAGGTGGTGTGTGGCGGGGAACCAGAAGCAGTAGTGCATCAGCTCCACCGCTGGAGTCAGCGGGTTGCACTGGTAGATCACCCAAACCCAGTTGTCCACGTTGTCGCGGACCTTGTACCAGGGATAGAGAACCGGCGACGCCCAGGTGCCGACCATCAGGAACAGGTCCACGATGTTCTCGGCATCGCGAAAGAGCACGTTGACGGCGCTGAACAGCAGCCCCAGACCGAGCGCCAGCACAGCCACGATGATCAGTGCCACGGCACCGGCCAAGAGGTTCAACGGGCCCGGTCGCCAGCCGGACATGAGTGCCCCACCCATGAGGATGATCAGCTGCGGCACCAGGTGCACCAAGGCAACCCAGATCATCGAGACGGGGAACAGCTCGCGAGGCAGATAGATCTTCTTGACCAGATCTGCGTTGAGAACCACGGATCTGGTGGCATTACCGAAGATCTCGTTGAAGAAGTTGATCGCCACGATGCCCGAGAACAGATAGACGGCGTACGCCTGGGTCCCTTTGTTCAGGTCGAGAAAGACGCCCATGGCGATGTAGAACACCAAGAACTGCACGCCGGGCTTGACGTAACTCCACATGATGCCGAGCACCGACCCGCGGTAGCGGACGCGCAGCTCCTTGCGGACCAGTAGCATGAGCAGGAATCGCCAGCGGGCCACATAGAACAGCCCTCCGCCAATGCCTGGTTCGCGCAACGGCAGCACAGCTGTCGGACCTTGCGCTTGAGTCGAGGTCGCGTTCAAGGAGTGCTGCGCTCCTGATCCGTCGACGGGCCTTCGAAGGTGCGCCTCCATGTCTGCGCAGACGTGAACTCCGGCATAGCGGAACGGTATTCGGCAGACAGCCGTGGCCACTCGCGCAACAGCCGGTGATGCAGCTTGACGCTGCGCCTCATCAGCGCGCGGAACGTGGCGCGGTCGCGCCGATGCCAGGACGCACCAGACCCGTCGGCGTTGGACACCACAGCGGAATCAACCTGTGCCAGCCGCCACCAGTTCGCGTCCATCTTGGCGATGTAAGCCTGCGGCGCCTCGGCGGCCGAGCTCTTGGGTTTGCGCAGAGCCTGGCGCCATGCAGTGCTGACCAACCATGGCCCCAGCTTCTTGGGGCCCGGCCGCTTGCCCACCATCGGCAACGGGGTACGGCCCAGGCCTCGCGCCGCCGGGAAGGCATCCGGGTCGGTCTCGATACGGGCGTCGTCGAAGTTGGCACGCTGCCCACGTGTCCATGGCAGGACCGTGCGCAGCCGGTCGTGCAGGTGCGAGGGCCCGGAGAGGATGTCCTCGAGCGCCTGCAGCCGAAGCGTCGTGGCGTAGTACTGCATCGCGCTGGTGTGCATGAGATCGATCGCCATGCTGTCCAGCAGCACCCGCCCCGGCTTGTTCACAGGGCCGTGCAGCAGCGCGGTGACCAGACGGTTGTGCTGGTGAAGGTAGGCCTGCCAGTCGACCGAGTCGTCCTTGTCGGTCCAGGGCACGTGCCAGACGGCGACACCAGGCATCGAGACCGTCGGGTACCCCTTCTCGCCCGCGCGCAGACAGAACTCCGCATCATCCCACTTCAGGAAAGCCGGGATGGCCAGCCCGATCTCGGCGATCACGGCAGTCGGGATCAGACACATCCACCAGCCGTTGTAGTTGACGTCCATCCGCCGGTGCATCCATGGCCGCGAGCGCAGGTTCGACAGCGCGAAGTTGACCGGAGGGCGGCGATCGATCGGCCCCCACGTGAAGTCGTGCATCCGGACCTGCTCGCCGAATGCGTGCATGGTCGGGCGGTCGTACATGTTGAACATGTGACCCCCGACCAGCGTTGGTCTGCGGGTCAGCTCGGCGAACGCCACCGAACGCCGGATCCCCTCGGTCTCGACGTTGACGTCGTCGTCCAGGATCAGCAGGTAGCGCGAGGTACCGGCGTCGAGTGTCTCAGCCATCCCCCTGCTGAAACCGCCGGAGCCGCCGAGGTTGTCCTGCACGATGAGCTTCAGCTGATCCCCGAGGTCGGCGGCCACCTGCTCGAACCCGTCGGTATGGCGCAGCGTGTCACCACCCTGGTCGATCACGTAGATGTGATCGATCAGCTTCCGGACATCGGCATCGGCGGCAAGCGTGCAAAGGGTGTCGACGCAGAACTGCTCGCGGTTCATCGTGGTAATGCCCAGGGACACCGTCCCGGGTTCCGTCTGCTCACGCTCCGGTGGCACCGACACCGACCAGGACGCCGACACGAGGTCAGCGGCACTGTGGCCTGCGGCCAGGTCGAACCAGTACCAGCCGCCGTCGCCGAAGGGCGCGATGGGCAGGTCAAAGGTTACCTTCGTGGTGGCCTCAGCCGCGTGGTCGCCCGAAACGGTGTCGGCAGCCGGGCCCCGTGACAGCTCCACCATCTGGCGGATCCCGCGGGCGTTGGAACGATAGACCAGAACCGTTGCGTCCCCGCGGAACTCGACATCGAGGCGGACTCCGGTGACAACAGTCCAGCGGCGCCAGTAGCTGGCAGGGAAAGCGTTGAAATACGTGGCGAAGGAGACCCGCTCCCCCGCCGGGACCGTCACCGACCGGCGCGAGCTGACGTAGTCGTGGTGTCCCGAGCTGAAGGACGTTGTGACGGCAGTCCCGGGCATGGCCATGCCACGGGTCCAGCGTGCTTCCTCCTCCGCGCCGACGGCTGCGACAGCCTCCAGGTCGTGGCTGGTGTCCAGATACAGCGCCAGTGCCTCAAGGTCGACCTCAGGGAAGACGACTCTGGCCACCTCGCGCCAGGCGGTCTCCTGCGATGGGGGGGTGCTCACTCGTCGACCCCGCCGCTGTGCAGTTGCGCGCCCTTGGCGAAGTGCGGCGTCAGCTTGTTGTCGACCATGCTCAGCGCGGCCCCGATCGCCATGTGCATGTCCAGGTACTTGTAGGTGCCCAGCCGCCCGCCGAACAACACGCCCTTCTCGGCCTGGCCGCGGTCGCGGTACTTCACCAGCTGCTCGCGGTCCTGTGGGGTGTTGACCGGGTAGTACGGCTCATCCTCGCCCTTGGCGAACCGCGAGAACTCGCGCATGATCACGGTCTTGTCGGTCGCATAGTCGCGTTCCGGGTGGAAGTGGCGGAACTCGTGAATGCGCGTGTAGGGGACCTCCGGATCGGCATAGTTCATGACCGAGGTGCCCTGGAAGTCGCCGGTCGCCTTGACCTCTCGCTCGAAGTCGAGCGTGCGCCAGCCGAGCCGTCCCTCTGAGTAGTCGAAGTACTGGTCGACCGGCCCGGTGTAGACGACCGGGATGTTGCCGACCACATTGGCCTTGCTGATCTCCTGGGACGTGTCGAAGAAGTCAGTGTGGAGCCGGACGTCTATGCGCTCGTGGCTGGCCATCTTCTCCAACCACGCGGTGTAGCCGTCGACCGGCAGACCCTCGTGGGTGTCGTTGAAATAGCGGTTGTCGTAGTTGTACCGGACCGGCAGCCGGGAGATGATCTCCGCTGCCAGGAGCCTTGGGTCGGTCTGCCACTGTTTGGCGGTGTAGTCCTTGATGAACGCCTCGTACAGAGGTCGGCCGATCAGCGAGATCCCCTTCTCCTCGAGGTTGCTGGCGTCCTTGGTGGAGAACTCGGCCGCCTGCTCGGCGATCAGCGCTCGCGCCTCGTCCGGCGAGTAGGCCGCATCAAAAAACTGGTTGATCGTGCCGAGGTTGATCGGCATGGGGAAGACCTGACCGCGGAAGTTGGTGTAGACGCGGTGCTGGTAGTTCGTAAAGGCCGTGAACCGGTTGACGTACTCCCACACCCGTTCGTTGGACGTGTGGAACAGGTGCGCACCGTAGCGGTGTACCTCAATGCCGGTTTCGGGATCTCTCTCGCTGTAGGCGTTGCCGCCAATGTGGCTGCGACGGTCGACGACGACGACGTTCAGCCCGAGGTTCTGCGCACACTGCTGCGCAACGGTCAGCCCGAAGAACCCCGAGCCAACGATGACAAGATCCGCGTTCACGCACTCTCCAAAGGTTTGGGCATCGCAGTCAGGCTACCCGAGCAGCGTTGCGAAACCGCATGAAGCCTCGCGGCCGGCGGCACGAGCGCAGCATGGGACTGTGCTGCCTGCGACGTCAGCGTCGACCTTGTCACGCGTGCCTGAGCACCCGGAGCGATAGGCTCCCGAGCCACCGAACTGGGCAGAACCAAGGAGAGGAGAGGCGTGCCAAGGGTAATCGGCGTGATTCAGGCACGTTCTGACTCGACTCGGCTCCCAGGCAAGGTGCTCCAACTGCTTGCCGGCCGGCCCGGTCTCCAGTGGGTCATGGGAGCGTCCAAGCAGGTCGACGGTCTTGATGACGTCTTTGTCGCTACCACCACCGAACCCGGGGACGACGAGGTCGAAAGACTCGCTGGCAGGATTGGCGTGCGTGCGGTCCGTGGCAGCGTGAATGACGTATTTGGCCGGTTCCTGCAGGCGGTCGAGCGCCTGAACGCAGACGCCATCGCGCGGTTCACCTGGGCCTGCCCGCTGCTGGACCCCCACATCGCGTCGGTCGTCGTGGGTGCTTGGCGGGCGCTGCCTTCCCTGGATCACGTGAGCATGCTCAGCCCGCGCTGCCTGCCGCGAGGACTGGAGGCGCAGATCGCGTCGGTCTCCGCCCTGCATCGGCTGGCTGCTGATCTGTCAACTCTGGAGCTGATGCACCATCGCACTCACGTCATCCGCGACGGTCGGCGTCCTCAGCTGTTCGAGCACCTTCAGGCCAACGACATCGGCGTTCAGGTCAACTACCTCCCTGCTTACTGGGACCCCGTCTATGCTGATCTGGGCTACCAGCGCGGTACGTGCCTCGTCGCGGACGACTACCACCAACAGGAGATCTCGCTGCCGTTGTTCCCCGATCTCGCCGATGCTGACGTCGACCGCGTGATCGACCTGATCCGCGCCTTCGTCGGAGCCTGATCGCGACCATGTCATGACTGAGTCTGCCGAATCTGCTGGCCCAACCGCCAGCAAGGCTGTTCTGGGCCGCGGGTCCATCTACACCCTTGGCACTGCCGCTCCGATCCTGGCCAACGCCGCGGTCGTGCCCGTCGTCACCCGCCTGCTGGGCAAGCCGGCGTACGGCGTCGTGGCGATCGCCATTGTGGTCATCCAGGTGGCCATGATGGCGGGGAGCTTCGGGATGCCTTCGGTCATCACGCGGCAGGGCATCCTCTCCAGGTCCGGTGTCGCCGGCGCGCGCGCCCTGCTCGTTCGCGGGTCACTGATGACGGCCGGGCTCATGGCCGCGATCATCCTGACAGCACCTCTGTGGAGTCCCCTGGTACTGGTGTCGATGCAGAGGGCCGTTCCCCTGGCCCTGGCCGCCAGCGCCTTCTTCGTCGTGGTCGAGAACTCCCAGGCGCTGTTGCGCGTGCTGGACCGCCCAGGCGCCTTCGTAGCGTTGTCACTGACAGCCACGTTGGGAGGACCCCTGCTCGGGCTCGCCCTGCTGTCCCAGGACCGATCCCCAGAGCGCTACCTGGTCGGACTTACCGTAGGCTACGCCGCCGCAGCGGCATTGGGGCTCGTCCTGTGCCTGCGAGGCGGTCATCGTCATCGCGACGGCGGCGACACCCGTGCGGCCCTGCGAATGGGACTGCCTGTCATACCGCACCTGGTTGCCCTGTTCCTGGCCAACGGCGCCCTCCTGGTCCTGGCAGGTCATCTCTACAACATCGCCACCGCCGGCCGCCTCCAGCTGGCGTTGCTGGTCGGCAGCTCACCAGCAGTGATCACCTCGGCCCTGAACAACTCCTGGGCCCCGATCGTCTTCCGCACTCCCCAGCACCAGCGCGGCGCGGTCCTGGCGCACACAGCCCGCGACATCGCGACCCTGGCCGCGCTCATCTCCGGCGGTGTCGCACTGTTGTCACCGTGGCTAATGCGATTTGTGGCAGGGCCGAGCTTCGCACCACTGGAGCTCGTTCCCGCAGTGGCGATCGTCGCCTTCGGCTGCGTCCTGTCCGTGGCCTATCTGGCCAACGGGCACCTCATCTTCGCAACCGGTCGCTCGCTCGGGCTCTCCCTGATCACCCCGCTCAGTCTCCTGACCGGCCTCACCTGCGCCTTCCTGGTTGGACAGCAGGAACCGGTACTGCTCGCCGTCGGCTTCCCGGCCACGTACGCGGCGCTCGCCGTGGGCACGGCCTGGCTACGTCGTCACGTCCACGGGGTGTCCTGGAACGAGACCTCGCTGCTGTTTCCCACCGCGCTCGGGCTCGTCCTCTGCACCCTCGGTGGCGTGCTGCCCATGTCCGGGACGATCGCGCTGGTCCGGGTGGTCGTCGCCGCATTCGCCGGGCTGGGGGTCCTGCGGCTGGCACGCCGGGTTCTGAAATAGCAGCCATGGCACCCCGGGCTACACCGTAGGGCGCTAGTTCGACTAAGTTCTCACAGCTGCGAGTCGGGTCACCGGAACCGGCGTAGGCAGCGGGTCCAGTGCTGCGGCGCGCGACGGCAGCGGGCGTGGCAGGTGCGACATCGGATGCTTAAGCCACGCAGAGGGCCTGGCACCGACCCGCTTTTCGGTTGAGCCAGGATCGCGTTTGCCCAGACCAAGGACATTCATCGTCTTGCGCAGCGGTGCGCCCGCCCAATACTGCATGGCCGGCCCCACCGAACGGCCGTTCCAGCCAAGGACCGATCGCAGCTCGGCTGGCTCGAGAAGGTGCTGGAAGCCGAGCTCGTTGCGCGCGAGGTCGGTTGTTAGCTCACGATCCAGCGACTCACCGTGCAGCTCCGGCCACAGGGAACGGATGGCGTCGTGACCGTGAATCTCGGCACCGGAGATCGACAACAGGTCGCCATAGACGCCCACGTCACGGCCCAGCGATGCGGCATACAGCAGGGGCGTCATCAACCGGTTGGCCACGACCCGCTCTGAGGCGAGCACCAGTGCGAGGATGCGAGAGAGAAAGTCAGGGTCGTGTCGGGGTCCGGCCGTCACGACGCGATGGCCGGCGTCCAGCCAGGAGTCGACGATCTCGGGCTTCTGGATGTCCTCGGCGTGCAGACACACGGTGCAGGGACCTTCCGTGCGCTGATACGCCCGGGCCAGGCTGCCCTGGTCTCCCTTGACCTCGATGATTCGGGTGCTGTGCAGGGGCATGATCAGGACGCCCGATCCTCGGTTGGCTGCCAGCTGTCTGCGCACCGGCTCGGTCGAGACGAGGTAAGCCCACGGCGCCCCGAGTGGGAAGCTCGCCCGCGGCGACAGCGCAGGATCCCAGCCACGCGAGCCATGCGACCAGACGAACAACTTCCGCCTGCCACTCTTCTCGACATCCGGGAAGTCACCGAAGTTGACCGGAATGGGCGAACTGGGGGCCCAACCGTGCTGGATCAGACCCGCCACGTGCCTGGGCCGGGGGAGCCCCGCGTATCCTGCGAGCGCGGCCGTGTGCCCGTAGAAGTGGTTCTGGATATCCATGGGTGTCTCCTGATCAGGTTCCGGACCTGGCGCATCCGTCGGCACACCACTGTTTCCGTTAGTCTACTCAGCACCCCGAAGCACGTTTTCCATACTGACGAAGGACCACTGCCCGTGACTGTCGACGTTCTCTTCCCCTACTACGGCGATGTCGCCATGATGAAGCAGGCGGTCGAGAGCGTCCTGGGTCAGACGAGCTCGGACTGGACCCTGACAGTCATCGACGACGGTTACCCGGACGAGAGCATCCCGGGCTACTTCGGCGACCTGGCTGCCCAGGACCCACGCATCACGTACACGCGCAACGAACAGAACCTCGGCGCGAACGGCAACTACCGCAAGGCACTGACCTTCGTTCGCCACGAGCTCGCGGTGGTTATGGGCGCCGACGACGTGATGCTCAGCAACTACATCGAGACCGTCGTCGCTGCACACGAACAGTTCCCCTCGGCGCAGATCATCCAGCCCGGCGTCGAGGTCATCGACGAGCACAACCAGCCCAACATGGGCCTTGTCGACAAGATGAAACGGGTCTACGCCCCGAAGGTCCAAGGCCGCCGGCTGCTGAGCGGTGAGCCGCTGGCGGTCAGCCTGATGAGGGGTAACTGGCTCTACTTCCCTTCCATCTGCTGGAAGTCGGACACGCTCGTCGCCACGAACTTCCGCGAAGGCCTCAACGTCGTGCAGGACCTGGCCCTCGCCCTGGACCTGATCAAGGCCGGGGGGAGCCTGGTCGTGGACAGCTCGGTCTGCTTCCAGTACCGCAGGCACCGCGAGAGCGACTCGTCGTGGCGCGCCCTGGAGGGAACACGGTTCATCGAGGAGCGTGAGTTCTTCAACGGGATGGCCGAGGAGTTTGCGGCCATCGGCTGGCGGCGGGCCGCCCGCACTGCTCGGCTACACCTGTCCTCGCGACTGAACGCGGCGACCTTGTTGCCCCAAGCGTGGCGAACCAAACAACACCAAGGTGTTCAAAACCTGCGCGAACATGTGCTGGCCCGGCCTGGCCATAGTGCCAAATGACATCAGCGAAGAAGTGACGGCACAGGCGGCGGCCTATACTTCCGTCAGGGCTGTGAGGATTGGATCAGGCGTGGACGACACTTGGGTGGTCATTCCTCTGTATAACGAGGAACAGGTCATCGGCGACGTTGTTGCCGACGTGCGCGCGGAGTTCCCGCAGGTCGTCTGTGTGGACGACGGGTCATCTGACCACTCGGCCGCGGTAGCAGCCGCGGCAGGGGCACGGGTCGTGCGTCACCCCTTCAACCTCGGGCAAGGCGCGGCGCTGCAGACCGGCTTCCATTTCGCCCTCGCCGATCCGGCGATGAAGTATGTCGTCACCTTCGACGCCGACGGACAGCACCAGATCGCGGACGCCGTCGGCATGGTCGAGCGGCTGCGAGCGGGCGAGGCTGATGTCGTCTTCGGCTCACGCTTCATGGATGACCGCACCAAGCCGAACTTCGCCAAGAAGATGGTGCTTCGCGCCGCAGTCGGCTACACCAACATGACCACGAGGACGCGGTTGACCGACGCACACAACGGGCTGCGCGCGATAGGCCGTCCTGTGGTCGCACAGCTCAACATCACCCAGAACCGAATGGCGCACGCCAGCGAGCTTGTCGCCCAGATCGGCGCATCCAAGGCCACCTATGTCGAGCACCCCGTGCACATCCTCTACACCGACTACTCCAAGGCCAAAGGCCAGTCGCTGTGGAACTCGATCAACATCCTGGCCGACCTGATGCTGCGATGACGTCCGGGCAACACGCGCGCGGAGGGCCCCGTTCATGAAGATCGTTCTGATCCAGCTCCTTCTCATCGTCGTCGTCATCGTCGTTGCGGCCCGGCTGCTTCGCGGCCGGGGCGCCCGGACCCAGGCTGTGCGTCGCCTCGGGCTCGTGTTCTTTGCCGCGCTGGCAGTGTGGTCCATCCTCTTTCCGTCGGTCTGGAACCAGTTCGCCAAACTGGTGGGGGTCGGCCGCGGCACTGACATGGTGTTGTACGCGCTGGTGGTCGCCTTCCTCAGCTTCACCCTGACGACCTACGTGAGGTTCCGCGAATTCGAGACGCGCTACACCAAGATGGCCCGGAGGCTGGCTCTGGACGAAGCCGGTCCGCCCCGAGCCGCCTCGAGTGGGGCTGACTCACAGGAGGAACCGCATGCCGGGTCGTGACGGTCACCTCGCCGACGATGTCGACTTGGTGGACACCCGAGGGCGCAGTCGCACGGGTAGCGGACGGTTTAACCCGCGCTCGCCACAGCCGCGGTCCCAGAACCGTCCACCAGTTGGAACGCGATCTTCACGCCGGCGCTCACCCGGGCAGGACACGAGGTACCGGCGCCGCCGGATCGTGCTGGGCGTGGCGGTCCTGTTGGTGGCCTGGCTTGCGTTCATGGTCTGGGTCCCGTTCCACGCCTGGGGCAACGTGCAACGCGTCAATGCCACCCCCGTCGGCGCGCGACCGGTGGAGTCCAAGGGCTATGACTACGTCTTGGTGGGCTCCGACAGCCGCCAGGGGCTGACGCCCGAGCAGCAGAAGACGCTCACCACCGGCTCGGTCAAGGATGCAGGTGGCCTCCGCACCGACTCGATCATCCTGGTCCATGTCCCGTCCGGTGCCGGCAAACCGGCACTGATCTCACTGCCGCGTGACAGCTACGTGCCGATCCCCGGTCATGGCCACAACAAGATCAACTCCGCCTACGCCCTGGGCGGGCCTAAGCTGCTCGTCGAGACCATCGAGCAGGTCACGGGTGTGCGTATCGACGGGTACATCGAGATCGGCTTCGGAGGGTTCGCCTCGGTCGTTGACAGCGTGGGTGGCGTCGACATCTGCGTCAAGCGGAACATGAAAGACGCCTACGCCGGCATCAACCTCAAGGCCGGGTGCCAGACCCTCGACGGTCGCAACGCACTGGGTTACGTCCGCGCCCGATACTCCGATCCACTCGGCGACATCGGTCGGGTGGCGCGACAACGCCAGTTCCTCTCCGCGATCATGCACAAAGCCCTCAGCCCCTCAACGGTGCTCATCCCGTGGCAGTACTACGGGTTCGCGACCACTGCCGGAGCCGGCCTCACCGTCGGCCAGGACGCCTCGTTGCGCGATGTCACCCGGGTTCTCCAAGCTATGCGCTCAGTGTCCAACGGTGACGGTCTCTCGCTGACGGTCCCCGTCTCCAACCCCGGGCTGCGCACGAATGTGGGCAGCGCCGTGCAGTGGGACAGGGCGAAGGCAGTGGCGCTGTTCACAGCGATCAAGAACGACGAAGCGTTGACCGTGGCCCCCGCCGGCAGCGGCGGCTAGCGGGACGAGATCTGAGCACGACGTCAAGTCCTGTCAGAAGGACCAGGTCAGACAGGTCTAGCGGGGCAGGCCCAGGTACTTCGGGTGGCGCGTGTAGAAGCGCACTGCGCTGCGCAGGTGCAACAGCATCCCCCGATTCAGCCCCTGTCGGCTATCGCCGCGCCACTCGTGGACCCACCGCAACTGCGCGGTCACGTGAACCGGTATGCCCAACTGACCTGCGCGTACGCCCAGCTCGACGTCCTCCAGGTAGAGGAAGTACTCCTCGGGCCAGCCGCCGATTCGATGGAACACCTCTCGGGACAATGAGGTCGCACCCCCGGCGCACCACACGACAGGCCCCGACTCGTACGGGCCCACCGGCCACAGATAACGCTCCAGGGCGGCCTTGGGAGCCAGCCCCCGATGCGCCAGCTTGGCCAACAGGTAAGGCCCCCCGCGTGCTGCGCTCTGCGGCGTGCCATCTTCGAAGTCCACCCGCGGTGCCACGATGCCGCCCGTACGGTCGATCTCGGCGGCCAGGATCGAAAGGTCCCCGACCTTGACGCCGAGATCGGGGTTAGCGAAGAGCAGATAGTCGCCTGTGGCGAGCTCCGCGCCACGGTTGTTGGCCGCTGACAGACCCACGTTGCCGCCCATGGGGAGGTAGCTGAAACCCTGCTTACGCGCAAACTCCTCGACCTCGGGTTCGTCCGCGTTATCGACCACGATGACCTCGACGTCGCGGGCCGAGGTTCCCTGCAGCTCACCGGCCTGGATCAGCCCGTCCCAATGCTTGGTCAGCATCTCCAGGCTGTGGAAGCTGGTCACCACGATCGACCAGGTCGGATGGCGTCGCTCAAGCACCTCTGCCGCGCTGAAGGTCTGCTGCCAACGTCGCGTTGACGTCGCCGCGGGGAACGCGGCGCGGTACTGCCTGCCCAGGTCTGACCACCTACGCAGGAGACGAGCGCTGGCCGAAACACTCCCGGCCATGGCAGACACCGGGTGCGGCGCAACGATCTCACGTCTGGCCGTCTCGGCTGCCCGATCGCGTGCAGTCCCCAGATCACGGTGCAGCCAACCCGGACCGTGCAACACGTCCTTGAGGGCAGCCCAGCGCATGGCCGCCGCCGCTGGCTCACGGTGGGCCAGGTGACGAAGGCTCACGGCCATCCACTCGGCCACCAGAACCGTCGGACGCGTGTCGTGCAGCAGCGCCGTCACGATGCGGTTTCTCAGCAGGAAGTACGCCTGCCACCCGGATTCGGCATCTTTGCCAACCCAGGAGTCATGCCATACGACTGCCCCGGGAAGCACGACCGAGGCAAACCCGGCCGCCTTTGCCCGGAGCCCGAACTCCACGTCGTCCCACTTGAGGAAGAAAGGCATCGGCAGGCCGATCGCCTCTACGGCGGCTCGAGGAACCAGGCACATCCACCAGGGCTGGAAGTCCACGCAGTATGCCGGTCCCAGCCACGCATGGTCGCTCACCGGAGTGTGGGCAAGGTCGGTGTTCATCGCAGTGCCCGGCAGCGAGGTCCAGGTGAACCGCGTGCGATCCATCACCTCGCCGAGGCGATAGAGGTTCGTCGGTGCGGCCGCATCAAACATGTGGCCGCCTACGAGGGTGGGTCGACGGGCAGCCTGGGCGAAGGCCCAGGCGTAGGCAAGGCCCTCTGGCTGCGCCAATGCGTCATCGTCCAGCAGCGCCACGTGGGTGATCCGTGAGTCTTTCAAACCCTCGTACAGCCCCCGGGTGAAGCCACCGCTCCCACCCAGGTTCTGTTGCCGGATGACGGTGAGGCGCTCCCCCAGCGAGTCCAGCACCGCCGTGAACCCAGCAGACTCGGCCACCGGCGTCGTGCCCTGATCGACCAGGATGACGCGGCCCAGCACCCCGTCCAGAGATCCACCATCTCGCGCAGCAGCGGCGAGGGCCTCCAGCTGCCGCAGACACGCTTCTTGCCGGTTGAAGGTCGTGATCGCCACTGCCAGCGAGTCCGGTTGAGGCACAACGTCATCGGTGACCCACTGCCACGAAACCTCAGTCACCCCATCACCGCTCCCAGCGGTGATCACCGGCCAGGCCCAGCCACCATCGGTTGTCTCGCCAGCGTCAACTGTCGCGGTGTAAGTGCCCTCGCGCGTGGTCCCAGAGGTGATGTCCCGGCGTATGCCCTGGGCATCACTGACGCGGACGGTGACGTCAACGGGCGCGGACGAGGTGACTTCGAGGCGGACGGTTTCGACCGTGGTGAAGCGCCCCCAGTAGCCCAGCGGCAGTGCGTCGAGCCACCCGGCGAACTCGATGCTCTGGCCGGCCGTGAGGGCGACCCGACCCGGGGCAACCGCCCGCGCCGCATCGGCCGCTGAAAGGGCCGCGGCTCCGGAAACGACGAGCTCGGTCAGCAGACCACCGATCTTAATGCTCACCAGTGCGGCGCCAGATCGTAGCCGGCTTCGGCCAGCACCACGCGCGTGGGACGCGGTCGGGTCCTGAGCCCGTCGCGCAGACCCTTCTTGAGCCCACGCCACAATGCCGCCTTGTTGCGGGAATGACGATAGAAAAGCACCCAGTTGCGAAGAGCGGCCCCAACACGCAAGCCCGCCTCCGCGGGCGCAAAAGCCTCGCCGGCCCGGAATACCCAGATCTTGTTGCGGACCTCGTTGTAGAACCGCTCCCCTGGGTCCACCAGTTTGGTGCCAAGCTCGGCGGTCTTGTGCACCACGATGGCCTTGGGCGCGTAGATACCCTTACGGTGCCTCAGTATCCGGGCGGTGAACTCGAAGTCGTCGTTCCAGATGAAGAAGTCAGCAGTAGGCAGTCCGAACTCCCGGATCGCCCCCGCCTCGATCAGCAAGGACACGAACGACGCGGTGCGGACCGGGCGTCCGCCGGCAGCCAGGGCGGTGCTTCGGTCGGCCTTGGAGACTCCTGCGCGCTCTCTGGGGATATTGCGTGGCTGGTCCCGGCCGTCGGTCCAGACCACGCGGCTGGCGACCAGACCAAGACCGGGCCCGTACGCCGTGTACGACGCCAGGAGCTCCTCCAACGTGGTCTCGGTCGGGATGGTGTCGTCATCCATGGCCCACACCAGATCTGCGTCGTGGACATCGACGGCCTCGGCCAGGCCGGCGCAGAAGCCGCCCGCCCCTCCGGTGTTGCGAGTCAGCGTCACCAGGTCAACGTCGGGGAACTGGGCGCGGATCACATCGTGGGAGCCGTCGGTTGAGGCGTTGTCCACCACGACCAAGACGTCCGGTCGCCGAGTCTGAGCGCCGAGCATGGTCAGACACTCGGTCAGCAGCTTCAGACGATTCCAGGTGACGACGACAGCAACCACCCTCGGGCGAGCCAGGATTGCCTCGTTAGTCACCGGCCGAGCATACCCAGCCGGGATGACCCCTCAGAACTTCAGCAGCTGGCGTGCCATGACGATGCGCTGGATCTGGTTGGTCCCCTCATAGATCTGGGTGATCTTGGCGTCCCGCATCATCCGCTCGACCGGGTAATCCTTGACGTACCCAGCGCCGCCAAGGAGCTGAACCGCATCGGTGGTGATCTCCATGGCGACATCGGAGGCGAAGCACTTCGCCGCGGCGCCGAAGAAGGGCAGATCCTTGTCGCCGCGCTGGGACTTTGCGGCCGCGACATAAACCATCTGGCGGGCTGCCTCCAGCTTCATCGCCATGTCGGCCAACATGAACTGCACCCCCTGGAACTCCGCGATGCGCTTGCCGAACTGCGCGCGCTCCTTGACGTAACCCACCGCAAAGTCCAGCGCACCCTGGGCGATACCCACGGCCTGCGCACCAATGGTGACCCGGGTGTGGTCCAGCGTGGCCAACGCGATCTTGAGCCCCTGCCCCGGCGCGCCCACCATCCGGTCCCCCGGGATCCGGCAGCCTTCGAATATCAGCTCACGGGTCGGCGATCCCTTGATGCCCATCTTCTTCTCCGGCTCACCGAAGCTGAACCCGGCATCCGACTTCTCCACCACGAACGCCGACACGTTTGAGCCCCGCTTGCCGTCGGGGTCGGTCACCGCCAGGACCGTGTAGAACTGCGAGACACCTGCGTTGGTGATCCACGCCTTCTGTCCGCTCAGCACCCAGTCATCTCCATCGGCCTTGGCCCGACATCTCATCGCGGCGGTGTCGCTGCCGGCTTCACGCTCGGACAAGCCGTAGGAGAACATCGCCTCGCCGCGAGCCACCGGCGGCAGGTACCGGGCTTTGAGCTCATCGGATGCGGCAAGGATCAACGGCATCGTGCCCAACTTGTTGACCGCCGGGATCAGGGACGAAGAGGCGCACACCCGGGCGACCTCCTCGATCACGATGCAGGTCGCCAAGGCGTCGGCGCCGACCCCGCCGAACTCTTCCCCGATATGGGGCGCGTGGAAGTCCGAGGCCACCAACGCGTCATAGGCCGCCTGCGGGAAGGTGCTCGTCTCGTCGACCTCGGCGGCGCGCGGAGCGATCTTGTCCTCAGCAACATTGCGGACGGCTTGCCGCAACTCCTCGTGGTCCTCGGAGATGGTGAAGAGGGGGAAGACGCCTTTGTCTGTGGTCACGACGTCATTTTAGTGACTTCCCGCGCTAGCGCACCTCGGGAATGACGGTGTTCTCGAAGAGGTGCATGCCCGAGGTGTCGTAGGCCGCTTCAGTGAAGTAGGCGATCGTGTAAGCGAGCCCCAGGGCCTTAAGCGCGTTGAGCTTCTCGGCGATCTGCTCCGGAGTGCCGACACCCACGCCAGCCTTCTCGGCCTCGATCTGCTGGTCGACCCTCGACTCGGGCACACCCGCCTTGATGTAGTGATCACGCATCCACGCCAGACGGTCCCTGACGTCCCTCTCGGTCTCGCCGATGACGACGTTGATGTTGGCCGACCGGGTGATCTGGGCATAGTCCCGGCCGACGTCCGCGCAGTGGGCGGCAAGGATCTCGCTCTTCTGTTCGAACACATCGGTCGAGAAGTTCGTGTAGTCCGCGTACTGCGCCGCGATGCGCAGGGTCTTCTTCTCGCCGCCCCCGGCGATCCACATCGGTATGCCGTTCTGCTCAGATCCGGGCTGCGTCGTGCCTTGAAGAGGGCGCGGCGAGCAGATCGCCCCGTCGACCTGATAATGCTTGCCGTTCAGTGTGGCCGACCCCTTGGTCCACATGTCGCGGAAGATCTGAACCCCTTCCTCGAGCATCCCAAGCCTGTCACCGGCAGAAGGGAAGTCCCCACCTGCGACGCCGTAGGCGCGCCACTCATGCTCGTACCACCCGGCGCCGATGCCCATCTCGAGTCGACCCTCCGAGATGATGTCGACCGTCGCCGCGACCTTGGCCAGGTAGGCGGGGTTGCGATAGCCCATGCACGTGCACATCTGCCCCAGCCGGATCCGGCTGGTCACGGCCGCCAGTGCCGCCATCAGGGTCCATGCCTCATGGGTGGCCTCCTGCGATGGGATCGGCACCGTGTGGAAGTGGTCGTAGACCCACACCGACTCCCACAGCCGGGTCATCTCGGCACGCTCGGCTAAACCTGCCATCACCCCCCAGTGCTGGTCCGGCTCGATGCCGGCGAGATCCATCCGCCAACCCTGGGGAACGAAAAGGCCAAATCGCACTGAAGTCTCCTCATCAACGAAACATCGCACTCAACGCGGGAACCGCGTGCACCCCAAGGCTACTGTGCGGCTATGACGCCCATCACATCAGGCAACATCTCGGAGCCTGCAGTCATCCGCAGAGTCCTCACCACCCCCGCGACGTGGGCCGTGGTCGGCCTGTCCACGGATGCCACCCGGACGGCCTACGGCGTCGCCCGCTGGATGCGTGACGCCCTGGGGCACCGGATCATCCCGGTGCACCCTCGGGCGGAGGAGGTGTGGGGTGAAGCCGGCTACCCAACCCTCACGCTCATCCCGAACGGCACTGTTGTGACGGTCGTGGACTTCTTCGTCAACTCGTCTCGGGTCGGCGGGGTCGTGGATGAGGCGATCGTCAACAAGGACCGGCTGGGCATCGAGGCCATCTGGCTACAGCTCGGGGTGATCGACGAGGACGCCGCCCAACGCGCCATCAGCGCCGGCCTGGACGTCGTGATGGACACCTGCCCCATGATTCAATTCGACACGCTCGGGCTTCACCGGACCCCTTGAGTCCGGAATGCGAGTCCGGCCTTTTCGCAGGACAAGACCCCTCACTCGCGGGCCGGCGATGACCCAGGCCGCATGGGCAGCGCCACGTCCCGACCTGCAAGGCCCCGCCCATCCCGCACCTGCGCCGGCACCCGCCTCGCCCAGCGGCGCGGCGGCACCCCTGCAACGACGACATCTACTCCTTCGCGGCCCACCACTGGGCGCACGCTCGCACCACGGTGACGTCACGGTGCCCTACCAGTGGAGCCTGGCGGGCCACCCGTCAGGTTTGAACCCAATCTGCGCGAAGCTTGCCTTGCCTTGCCTTGTGCGAAGAATCCGGCTCGCGCGTGGCAGCCGGGCGGCGTGCCTGCAGGGTTTGAAGGCTCGCTCCGACGGTGTCGAGATGGGCGACCTGCGAGCGCCGCAATCGGTGGAGCCAGTCGTTAGAACGCGAGGGTCCCGTTAGGAGTGCCGTTGCCCGTGGGCCCGTCGTAGCCCGTTTCACCGGTACAGAGGTAGGCGCCGCCGGTGTTGTGGCGGCGCACGCAACTTCCGTTGCTGCCGCTGGTCACGTCGAACAGCGACGACGTCGGTGCACCATAGGCGAGGGCTGCCGGTACGGCGCCAGTGTTGCCGGACAGGGCACAGACAGCTCCAATGATCGGGGCGGCGACGCTGGTGCCGCCAAAGACATACCAGTTGGCGTTTCCGGTGCTGCCGTAGCTGTCATACCCTGCGACCCCGGTGTTCGGGTCGGCAACGGCGGCGACATCGGCGATGGTACGGCGGGAGCAGGCGGTGTCGTGCTGCCATTTGGGTTTGGTGACGTAAGCCGAGCAGCCGCTGCCGGCGCCGTTCCATACCGTCTCGCCCAAGCGGGTGCCGTCGGCTTTCAGGGTCAGACTGGTGCCGCCTACTGCGGTGACAGTGTTGAACGCCGCCGGTACCTGAGCGCCGTAGCCACTGTCGCCTGAACTGACCGTGATGGCGACCCCGGTTTTGTTGTAGTGGGTGGCGATCGTGCTCTCGCCGGGGAACTCATTACCGCCGTATGAGTTGGAGATGCCGTCGCGCCCAGTAGTGCGGCCCTGTCGACGGCAGCAGCCAGGTCGTTGAACGAGGCGGAGTTTGCTCCGACGTAGATGAGTTGGCAGGACGGACAGATTGCGGAGATCATCTCAAGGTCGAGCATCTCCTCCTGACCCCAGCCGGTGTTGCCGCTGACCGTGGAGATCAAGCCGCCGCTCTGATTGACCTGGGTCAGGTTCGCTGCGACGAGGGTGAACTTCGTACGGTAGGCGGCGAGGTCTCCGACGGCATTGGGATTGGCATACGCGTCGACAATCGCAACCTTTGCTCTCGAGTCGGTACTCAGACCATATGCGGCGCGCAACTGTGCCGGGGAGTACCCGCCCTGATATGTGCTCGTTGCGAGCGGGTGCAGGTTCGCATCGGTCACGACATGCGCGTGGCATGAGGCATATCCGGCGGGTTCGCGGGACACACCCGTTTGCCGTGCACCGCGCGGCTTGCCGATGCGGCAGCGACCGGCGCGGCTCCCGCTGCTAGGAGCCCAAACAGGCATATCGCTGCGCTAGCTGCGGCCAGCACACCTCGACGCGTCAGGAGACCTCCGGTATGCCGTTGACTGCCAAGTCTGGTTGCCCAACTATGCGGCCCGATCACACACGTTGTCGATAGCCCATTCCGACCGGAACGTCAGTCAGGCACCGTCAGCGGGAATCTCATCGGCCGTAACCGCGGGCGCTGACCCCGCTCGATCGGGCGCTTTCGCAGATGTGCTCCAAGGACCGGCCGCTGAAGCTGATTCACGACTTATGGTTCAACACAGGCGTGAAGAAGGCCTGCCCTATGGTCGAGGTCCCGAAGACTGGGGCGGGACGTGCCGGGTGCCAGGTCAGTTGCGGGTCATCCCAAAGCCAGTCGGGTGAGCACGCCGGGCTCGCAGCCGCTCGCCCTTGGCATGTGCCTCATCACGTAGCTTTTCCTGGAACTCAACCATTTTCGTGCGGACACGGGCGGCCTCGCCGTCCATCCCGGCGCCGAGTATCCGCACCGCCAACAGTCCTGCGTTACGAGCGCCACCCACCGATACGGTTGCCACAGGCACGCCGGCGGGCATCTGCACGATGGATAACAGCGAGTCCATCCCGTCAAGGTACTGCAGCGGGACCGGAACGCCGATGACCGGAAGCGGCGTGACCGAAGCCAGCATCCCGGGCAGGTGGGCCGCACCTCCGGCGCCGGCGATGATCACCCGCAAGCCACGGTCGACGGCGCTCTGGCCGTACTCGAGCATCTCCTGGGGCATTCGATGCGCTGAGATGACATCGGCTTCGTAGCCGATCCCGAACTCCTCCAGCACTCTCGCCGCCTCTTCCATGACGGGCCAGTCGCTGTCGCTGCCCATCACCAGCCCCACTACTGATGGACCCACAACTCCAGGACCCTCAGCCTCGGCAGGCTCAACCGGCACGAGTCCACTCATTGCGTGATCACTCCCTGCAGAAAGTCGCTGGCATGGCTGGCGCGAGCCCTCAGGTCATCCAGGTCGGCACCGCTGACGTTGACGTGACCGATCTTGCGACCCGGTCGGACCCCTTTACCGTACAAGTGAATCTTGAGCCCGGGATCGCGCGCCAGCAGATGCCGATACGTGGGATAGAGCTGCGGGTGGTCACCCCCCAGGACGTTGCCCATGACAGTCCACGGCGCCCGGGGGCTGGTGTCCCCCAGAGGCAGATCGAGCACCGCGCGCAGGTGCTGTTCGAACTGACTGGTCACCGCACCGTCAATGCTCCAGTGGCCACTGTTGTGCGGCCGCATCGCGAGCTCGTTGACCAGGTATGCGGGGTCGCCGGTATCCGGGTCCCTCACCTCGAACATCTCTACCGCCATCACGCCGGTGACGCCCAGCTCACCGGCGATGCGCAGACCCGCGGCGGTGGCCACCGCCGCGAGCTGGGGATCCAGGCCCGGAGCAGGTGCCAGTACCTGGGTGCAGATGCCGGCGGTTTGCACGGTCTCCACCACCGCCCATGCGCCCGCCTGCCCCGAGGGGCTACGAACAACCAGCAGTGCCAGCTCGCGGACGAAGTCGATCTTCTCCTCGGCCAGCAGTCCGTCGACCAGCGGTCCGCTGCCTTGCCCTACGTCGCCCTGGACGCCATCACGTGCGGCATCGGAAAGCCAGTCGGCCACCTCGTCCGTTGAGCCGACAACGCGAACTCCCTTCCCGTCATACCCGCCCCTGGGGGTCTTGACGATCACCGGCCAGCCCACCTCGTCACCAAACGCCTGAAGCGATGCTGCATCGCGCACCTGGGCCCAAGCGGGGCACGCGATGCCGATGTCGGTGAGCCGCCGCCGCATTGCAAGCTTGTCTTGGGCGAACACGAGAGCGTCCCGCGAAGGATGCAGGATGACGCCATCGGCCTCGAGCGCGGCCAAGACCTCGGCAGGCACATGCTCGTGGTCGAAGGTGACGACGTCGCACTCCCTGGCAAAGGCACGTACCGCCTCGATGTCGGTGTGGCTGCCCACAGGAGACGACGGGATGACCAGGGCCGCCGAAGCGTCCGCTGACTCGGCAAGAACCGACAACGTGATCGACAGACCCACGGCAGGCGGTTGACACATTCGCGCGAGTTGGCCGCCGCCGATGATGCCGACGACGGGGAATCCTCCAGGCGCACGTTGCGGGGCAGTCACGTCAGGAGCCTATCGGGGCAAGTCGTCACCGGCGCCCCGTCTCGGCGGCTACGCTCGTGCTGTGCTCACAAAAGGACTCGCGCTGCTCGGTCGTGTCCGCGGGGCGCTCGACGTCCTGGTCCGCGAGATGCTCAAGTTCGGCGTGGTCGGTGCCGTAGCGTTCGTCATCGACCTTGGCGGTTACAACCTTCTGGTCTTCGGCCCACATCTGCTGGGCATGTTCAGCCAGCAGTACACGGTCGGTGTGCTTCACGACAAGCCACTGACGGCTCGCATCATTGCGGCGACAGTGTCGACGCTGGTGGCATGGGTCGGCAACCGGCTGTGGACCTTCCGCCACCGTCGCAACCGGCAAGCCAGCCACGAGCTCGGGCTGTACCTGTTGTTCAACGTCGTCGCCATGGCTATCTCAGTGTCCTGCCTGGGCATATCCCGATACGGCTTCGGCCTGCACACCCAGCTGGCGGACAACGTCACAAACATCATTGGGATCGCGTTAGGCACGCTCTTCCGTTTCTGGTCGTACCGCAAATGGGTGTTCGCCGGAGTCCTGGAGGATGAGCCGTTGAGGCCCGCGGAACTGGAACCGGCAGAACAGGATTCCGCGAGACTGGATCACCCAGCAGGCAAGGGCTAGCTCGGATCGGACTCGGACAGAAACAGCGCAAAGACCGCCGGTTGTCTCTGGATCAGCTCGAGGCGGCCACCGTTAGCCTCCGCGAGGTCACGGGCCAGAGCCAGCCCCAGGCCGGTGCTGTGCGCCGTGCTGACCGCGCGTTCGAAGATGTGCGGCGCAATCGCGGCAGGCACGCCCTCACCTTGGTCACCGATCTCCACCACCACTGAAGGTCCACTGCGTCGGGCCTCCACATCCACGGTTCCACGACCGTGCGCCAGTGAGTTCTCCAGAAGCGTCGACAACACCTGGGACAACGCCACTGGTGTGGCGCGCACAAACAGACCACGTTGACCATGGACCCGAACGCTACGGTGAGCCTGCTCGAAGGCGGGCTGCCACTCCCGTTGCAGCGAAGCGATCACCGAGTCCAGCGAGACTGTCGGCGGGCTCACTTCGTGACCACGGCGGGTCCGTGAGAGCAGTTCGTCCACCACCGTGGTCAAACGCTCAACCTGTGTGATCGCGATGCTCGCCTCTTCGCGGACGACGGTGAGGTCGTCGGTGACCGCGATTTCCTCCAGTCGCATGAGCAACGCGGTCAGCGGTGTTCGCAGCTGGTGGGAGGCATCCGAGGCGAAGTCGCGTTCCGAGGCCAGTGACCGGGTCATCTGATGCGCGCTGCGCGCCAACACCTCCGAAACGCGGTCGACCTCACGGATGCCGGTGACCAGCGGCTGGAACTGGGACTCACCAGCCCCCAGCCGTTCGGCTCGGTCAACCAGCTGAGTCATCGGCTCGGCGAACTTGCGGGCTTTCAGCGAAGCGACCAACACACCAGCGAGCACGGCGACCACCGCCAACCCCACAATGATCCCCAGCAGCGGAAGCGGTTGCAGGAGCAGTGGCGGCTGCCCGTCCAGCCAGCCGCGAAGTCGCCTGAAGTCGTCGGTAGCCACCCACCACACAACGACCACCAACGGAAGGTCCAAGGTCACTACGGAAAGCAGCACGGCAGGGAAGGTCGACCGCACCAGCTCACGGCGCATGTCCTAGTTCAGCCTCGCTCAGCGCGCTCGAAACGGAAACCGACACCACGCACGGTGGAGATGAAGCGAGGCTGGGCGGCATCGTCACCCAGTTTTCGACGCAACACCGAAATGTGCATGTCCAGTGTCTTGGTGGACCCGAACCACACTGTCTCCCAGATCTCACGCATCAGCTGCTCACGAGAGACGACCTTGCCCTGCTCGCGCACAAGGACTCGCAGCAGGTCGAACTCCTTGGCGGTCAGCTGAAGCTCTTCCTCATTGAAGAAGGCACGGCGAGCATCTGGGTCGACACGCACGACCGCATCAGCCGCACCGAAGTCGTTTGGCTGCCGACGCAGCAACGCCCTGACCCGGGCCAACAGCTCGGCGAGATGGAAGGGCTTGGTGACATAGTCGTCGGCGCCAGCATCGAGTCCCACCACCAGGTCAACCTCGTCGACCCTGGCGGTCAGGATGAGGATCGGCACCTTGCTGCCATCGGCACGAATGCGTCGGCATACCTCAAGCCCGTCAACGTGCGGCAAGCCGAGGTCAAGCACGACCATGTCGGGCTTGCTCTTGGCACCATCGAGTGCCGCGCGGCCGTCTGCACGGATGTCGACCTCGTAGCCCTCCCGCCGCAGAGCCCGCGCGAGGGGCTCTGCGATCGCCGGATCATCCTCGGCAAGAAGAACACGGGTCATGTGAACATCGTAGGTACCTTTATCCCAATCAGCGACCGAGCCACACCGGTGAACGCTTCTCGGTAAAGGCCGCGACACCCTCAGCCCGGTCACCGGAGAATGCCGTGGCACGCCAGCAACCATCCTCAACCTCAAGACCGGTCGCCAGATCAACGTCGCTGCCGAGTCGCATCGCTCGTTTCGCCTGGCGCAGCCCGACGGGCGAGTTGGCCGCGATCTGCCTGGCCAGCTCCAGCCCGCGCTCGCGGGCGCTGCCAGCTCCCACCACTTCATCGACAACGCCGAGCACGGCCGCCTCGCTGGCCGCCATCCGACGCGCGGTGAAGATCATCCCGGCGGCCCTGGACCAGCCGATGCGACGCGTCAACAGCTGTGTCCCACCGCCTCCGGGAATGACTCCGACAGACACCTCGGGCAGACCGACCACCGCAGCGGATCCGGCAATGATCAGGTCGCAGGACAGTGCGATCTCCAACCCACCACCGAGGGCATATCCCTCAACCACCGCGATCGCTGGAACCGGCAGGTTGAGAACTCCGTTGTATGCCGCGCGCGCCAACGGCCGCTGTGCGACCAGGTCGGCATCGGTGAACGAGTTACGCTCCTTCAGATCGGCGCCAACGCAGAATGCCTTGGCGTTCGTGCTCGTGATCAGGACGACTCGCACGTCCTGATCGGCCGAGATCGCGGCACATGCAGCGCCCAGGTCCAGAGCCATCTGGGTGGATACGGCATTCATCGCCTCGGGCCGGTCCAGAGCCAGCTCGGCGATGTGACCACCGGGGCCATGTCGGGTGATCGTGACCATCGGCGGGGTGGGGGCGTTCGGCTCAGCACTCATTGATCCAGGTCTCCTCGGTCATCGCGATAGCCAGGCATGTCATCCTCACCCACGCGGTCCTGACCCTCTTGGTCATCGCGCGCGTGCTGGTCGCCCATCATGCCCCGGCGCCCGGCCTGGTCGGCTCTGCGCAGCACCCAGGGCGTCACAGGTCCGATCCCGCGCAGCGTCCGGCGCCGAAGCGCCCACATCTCGAAGCCCGAAGTGCTCGCCAAGGAGCCAGCGATCCCATCGTCGACCAGTACCGTCCGGGGCCTCGCGACTGCCGTCAACCGGCTGGCGCGGTTCACCGTTGTCCCGAAGACGTCACCGAGGCGTGAGACAACCCTCCCGCTGGCCATGCCCACCCGAACGTCCGGCAGGAGGTCGTCCTCGGCCATGGCGTCGACCAGGTCGATCGCAATCGCGGCAGCAGGTGCGGCACCTATCGCCACGAACAGGACCTCGTCCCCCACCGTCTTGATGACGCGGCCGCCATGCGCGGTCACGACGGAGGATGCCAGCGCCTCGAACCGTTGCACCACGCGCGCCAGGTCGCGCTCCGAGAGTCGACGTACGAGACGCGTGAAGGAGACGAGATCAGCGAAGCCCACGGAGCGCACCACTCCCGGCTGGTCATCGATCGGCTCGGCATCCGTGATCATGCGCGAGACCGCCGCCGAGAGGTGACGTCGCCAGGCATAGACCAGAAGCGGTTCCAGGTCATCAGCGATGTCAGCCAACTTCAAGGCGGCTGCTCGCGCCGTCGCCGGATCCGGCATTCCTCGCGTCAGGTCCGCACTCGCGTCGACCCCGCCGTTGTCAGGTGTTCCTGGGGTCCCGACCTGCTGTGGTAGCTCGCCGATGGCTTCCGCCATCAGCTGGACCTGCCAGACGGCCAGACGATCGGTGGTCCGGGCGAAGGCTCGCGTCATCCCCAGCGCCGTGGCCTCGTCGAAGACGCCATCGCGCACCAGTGCGGCCAGGGACCGCAGAGCAGTCAGGTCGGCCTCCGTGAACACCGTGTCGTCATCCTCGACGTTTGGGAACCCGAGAGCATGCCAGAACTTGCGGGCGCTGAGAATGGATACCGACGCCCTGGCGCTGACCTCGCGCGAACCCATCGAGCGCGGCTGACCGAGCAGCCTGGCCTCGACGTCGTCGGCTGCGGGCGACAACCCACCAGCAAGCTCCTCCGGAAGACCGGGGCGATGGCGACCGACGCGGGGCATGTTAGTTGTACCCTTCTTCGAGCAGCACGGGGACGGCCATGTCTTCGATCATGCCGTGTGCCCTGCTTCAGGCTGCGAACGGCGTACGTGCACCACGTCGCCGGCGGCGTGGGCCCTGCTCGACCCGCCGGATCCAACCACGAGCCGACCCGCGTCGTCCACCCCGGTGGCGGTGCCCCCGGCGACCCCCCCGTCAGGTTGGTACACGTCCACGTCCAGGCCGATCGTCAGACACCACGAGCGGTAGGCAGTGCGGAGGGCCTCCAGCCCTGCGCCCCCTCCCGACCAGGTTCGGTGAAGGTCGGCCAGCTCCCCGAGGTAGCTCACTATGAGGTCCTCGCGGCGCAGGTTTCCCGCACCGCACAGGGCCAAGGAAGTTGCTGTCTCCACCGGAAGCTCGCTGCGTTCCTGATGGATGTTGGCGCCCGCGCCGATGACCACCAGCTCACCGCCAGGCACCATCTCGCACAGGACTCCCGAGATCTTGAGCCACGGCGCCTCTGGGTCCTGCGTGCTCTCCTGGACCATCACGTCGTTGGGCCACTTGAGCCGGCCGACCACGTCGGCGACGCGCGCCAGCGCCGAACGCATTGCCATACCGCTCAGCAATGGCAACCAGCCCAGGTCCGCAGTACGGCCAGCCAGCACCGGAACGACCGCGGACACGGCGATCGACGTACCTGCCGGTGCCAGCCACTGGCGCGCCAGCCGACCACGACCCGCGCTCTGATGATCGGCCACCACGACCCGCCACGGACGGGGGTCTCGCAACGCCTTGAGATTGGTGGAGTCGACGGACGCATGGACATCGACCATCTGCCAAGGGTTTGCCACCGTGATCAATGCCGCTTTCAATAACTGAGAATCTAGAGCCTCGCGCACGGACCTAAGGCTATGCTCCCCGCCATGGCTGATGTAGTTCTCAATGGCGACCCTGCTGGGTCCGGCCCCGACGTCCACACGACAGCTGGCAAGCTCGCTGACCTGATCCGGCGCAGCGAAGAATCCATGCATGCCGGGTCCGCCAAGGCGGTCGAGAAACGGCATGCCCTGGGCAAGAAGACTGCGCGGGAGCGGGTCGAGCAGCTAATGGACGAGGACTCATTCATCGAGGTCGACCAACTTGGCCGCCATCGGTCGACGGCGTTCGACCAACAGAAGAACCGCCCCTATGGCGACGGTGTCATCATCGGCTTCGGCACGATCGACGGTCGGCAGGTCTGCGTGTTCTCCCAGGACTTCACGGTCTTCGGCGGGTCCCTGGGCGAAGTGTTCGGCGAGAAGATCGTCAAGATCATGGACCTGGCGATGAAGATCGGCTGTCCGGTCATCGGCATCAATGACTCGGGCGGCGCCCGCATCCAGGAAGGTGTGGTCGCGCTCGGGCTCTACGCGGAGATCTTCCGCCGCAATGTCCACTCCTCCGGTGTCATCCCCCAGATCTCTCTGGTCATGGGTCCCTGCGCAGGCGGGGCCGTCTACTCCCCTGCGATCACCGACTTCACCGTGATGGTCGACCAGACCTCCCACATGTTCATCACCGGCCCGGACGTCATCAAGACCGTCACGGGCGAGGACGTCGGCATGGAGGAGCTTGGCGGGGCGCTCACCCATAACTCCAAGTCCGGCGTTGCGCACCACATGGGCCATGACGAGAACGACGCCATCGACTTCGTGAAGGCATTGCTCTCCTACCTGCCGTCCAACAACCTCGAGGATGCTCCCTCATTCGACTGGGACACCGACGGCTCGGCTGCCCAGGTGGCCGACGACGCGTTCCTGGACACCTTCATCCCGGACTCAGCCAACCAGCCGTACGACATGCACACGATCATCGAGCACATCGTTGACGGCAACGAAGACGGTTCTCCTGACTTTCTGGAGATCCATGCCCTGTTCGCCCAGAACATCATCTGCGGCTTCGGCAGAGTCGAGGGACGTTCAGTGGGTGTCGTCGCCAACCAGCCCATGCAACTTGCCGGCTGCCTGGACATCGACGCCTCAGAAAAGGCCGCCCGGTTCGTGCGCACATGCGACGCCTTCAACGTCCCGGTGCTGACCTTCGTGGATGTCCCGGGCTTCCTGCCGGGCACCGATCAGGAGTGGAACGGCATCATCCGGCGCGGCGCCAAGCTCCTCTATGCGTATGCCGAGGCCACAGTCCCGCTGGTGACGGTCATCACCCGCAAGGCCTACGGCGGCGCCTACGACGTCATGGGCTCCAAGCACCTCGGCGCTGACATGAACCTTGCCTGGCCTACCGCGCAGATCGCCGTTATGGGCGCCCAGGGTGCGGTCAACATCCTCTACCGCAAGGAGATCGCCGAGGTGCTGGCGGCCGGCGGTGATGTCGACGCTGCCCGACAGCAGTTCATCACCGAATACGAAGACACACTGGCCAACCCCTACATCGCCGCTGAACGCGGTTACGTGGACTCGGTGATCTCACCGTCGCACACCCGCGCCTGGGTCATCAGGGCTCTGCATGCCCTGCGTAACAAGCGTCAGACGCTGCCACCCAAGAAGCACGGGAACATACCGCTGTGATCGGGCGTAACCCTCATGGCTGACAACACTCCTCGAGACCTGCTGGGCGCCCACCGACAGGGGCCCCAGGAAGAGCAAACTCCAGACATGCCGGTCCGCCTGATCCGCGGCAACGCCTCCCCAGAAGAACTCTCCGCGCTCATCGCGGTCGTTGCTGTGCTCACCAGCATGGGCAGCGACGACCGCGACAGTGCGGATGTCCAGCGCGAGCGCCCTTCGTGGGGAAGCGGGTCGTCATCCCGGTCCCACTGGAGCTCTGCCGCGCGAATGGTCCGCAAGACACACTCCCACGGACCCGGAGGATGGCGGGCGTCCGCCTCCCCCGCGGGCTGACTGCCCGCTGCCGGTTGAGGTACCTTCCACAGGTGACCACAGACGCTGACGGGCGGCACGCGCGCCCCACCACCGACGTCGACCGGATCGCGAACGACTATCTGGACGCGTTCGTCGAGCTGAGTCCCATCGCCGCGACCTATCTGGGCATGGCCGGCCACGACGAGGACCTTGACGACTTCTCGCCGTCCGGCTACGCGGCCCGGTCCGAGCTGCGCAACAGGACCCTGCGTACCCTCGCCCACGCCAGTGCGATCGACGACATCGACCGGACGACCCTTGCCGCCATGAAGGAGCGCCTCGGTCTGGCCGAGGAGACCTACGCCGCAGGGCTGAACCAGATGTCCCTCAACGTCCTGGCCTCCCCGCTGCAGGCGATCCGCGACGTCTTCGACCTGATGCCCACCGACACGGATGCGCAGTGGGCGAGGATCGCGGCCCGGATGACGAAGGTCCCGGCGGCGCTCGACAGCTACATGCAGTCCCTGCGGGCTGCGGCAACCAAGGGCATGGTGAGCCCGAAGCGACAGGTCGAGGCCTGCGCCGTCCAGTGTGTCCGGCTGACGGCCGAGGACGGCTATTTCGCCAACTTGATCGGTGCTTACTTGCACGGTTCGCATGTGCAGAGTACGAATGTGCAGAGTTCCCCCTCGCTCAATTCCAACGAAGGTGCGCGGCGGGACGGCGCCGCCGGCGCCCTGAGCAACGCTGTTGGCGAGGCTTCATCGTCCTATGCACGGTTGGGTGAGTTCCTCCGTCAGGAGCTGCTCCCCCAGGCACCCGAGGCCGATGCTTGCGGGCGCGATCGATACCAGCTCCTGTCACGGTTCTTCCTTGGTGCCAATGTCGACCTTGAGGAGACCTACCAGTGGGGTCAGCAGGAGCTGGCCGGAATCACAGCCGAGATGGCGGCCGTCGCCGAGCAGATCGCGCCGGGTGCCGACACCAGGGAGGCCATCGCAATCCTCGACGCCGACCCGGGTTACCGCCTGCACAGCACGGACGAGCTCAAGGCATGGATGCAGGGCAAGGCCGACGAAGTCATCAGCGACCTCGCTGGGACGCACTTCGACATTCCGGAGCCGGTGCGCACGATCGAGTGCCTGATCGCGCCTACTCAGACCGGAGGCATCTACTACACCGGACCGTCCGAGGACTTCAGCCGGCCAGGTCGCATGTGGTGGTCCGTGCCCAAGGGAATCAACGAGTTCGGCACGTGGCGCGAGCTGACAACCGTCTACCACGAGGGCGTCCCGGGCCATCACCTCCAGGTCGCCCAAACCGTGTTCCGCTCCGAGCTGCTCAACCGCTGGCGCCGCATGGACGCCTGGACCTCCGGTCATGGTGAGGGCTGGGCGTTGTACGCCGAGCGACTGATGGCCGAGCTAGGGTACATGGAGGACCCGGGCAACCGTATGGGCATGCTTGACGGTCAGTCTCTTCGCGCGGCGCGTGTGGTTCTGGACATCGGGGTCCACTGTGGTTTCGAGGCTCCCCCCGAGGTAGGCGGTGGCGCGTGGACCTATGACAAGGCCTGGCAGTTCCTGCGAGCTCACGCCAACATGGCCGAGGACTTCCTGCGCTTCGAGCTCGACCGCTATCTCGGCTGGCCAGGGCAGGCGCCCTCCTACAAGATCGGCGAGCGTCTCTGGCTCCAGCTGCGGGACGAGGTCAAGGCCCGGCAGGGCGATGCCTTTGACATCAAGGCCTTTCACCGCCGCGCCCTGGACATCGGCGGGGTCGGCCTCGACACGTTGCGCGAGGCCGTGCTGGGCGCCTGAGCCGTCAACCCAAGCGCTGGCATTGGCCGGCGGTCTGCTCAGATAACCTGCCCGCATGGTCTCTGCGCGCGTGCCCCTCATTCTCGGCTCTGCCTCACCGGCTCGACTGGCGACGTTGAAGAGGGCTGGAGTGACCCCCTACGTGCTGGTGAGCGAGGTGGACGAAGACTGCGTTGTGACAGAGGCTCTTTCACGATTTGGCGAGCTCGCTCCGCAGGACGTGGCACTCGTTCTCGCCCGCGCCAAGTGCGAGGCCGTCACGAGGCTGTTGAGTGCCGACGACACCCGTCCCGAGGACGCTCCCGAGGGCGCATTGGTCCTGGGCTGTGACTCGGTGCTCGAGCTTGACGGCGAGGTGCACGGCAAGCCCGCCGATGAGGCGGAGGCTGTTTCCCGGTGGAAACGGATGCGGGGCACATCCGGAGTGCTGCACACCGCACACTGGCTGATCGACGACCGGGACGACCAAGACGGGGGCACCGGCGCGACCATGGGAGCAGTGGCTTCGACGATCGTCCATTTCGCGAAGGTCAGTGACGATGAGATCACGGCATACGTCGCAAGCGGTGAGCCGCTGCAAGTCGCCGGAGCGTTCACGATCGATGGACTCGGCGGACCGTTCGTGTCCGGGATCGAGGGTGATCACCACAATGTCGTCGGCGTCAGCCTGCCATTGCTGCGCGAGATGCTCGGCCAGATCAACGTGAGCTGGTTCGAGCTGTACTCCTGATCAGCGGCGAGCTGACGGCTGCACCGCTGGTCAACCGGAGCGATCCCGGTAAACGAGCACGAGGCGATCAAACGCAGCTCAGTCAAACCAGCCAACGTCAAGGCTGGGCAAAGGTCGGCGCGCCTCAGAACTTGCCGGTGGCGGCAAGCACGGCTTCCCGGGCATCGCCGACCGCGCCAAGATGCGCCGGCAGACCCATCGTGGCCAGCATCCGGACCATGCCGTCGCCGATGTGGTTGGCCACCACAGCCTCGACCTGGTGCTCACGCAGAAACGTGACCACACGGGCATGATGGGACCCCGGGGTGCCCTCGTCGTGGAGTCGGCTCCAGGAGACCTCAATCACGCGCCAGCTGACGATCTCCCCATCAACGACGTCAGCCACCGCCACCCAGTCGGCCCGGCCCCAACGGGGGTCGATCATGCCCTCTTGCGTCACCGGCGCGCACACCATCATGTCAACAATCCACCTCTCGTCGTGGCACTCGGATGACCGGCTGCAACCAGGGGGTTGTGTCAGTCACCGTCGCGCCCCACCAGTGTCCAACTCGCCCGCCCGCTGGCTGCAGCCGGGTTGGAGGCGACCCAGGTCCTGTCCACGTCACGGGTCGACGCCGCCTGAGCACATCGCCTGAGCTGGCGGGGCTCAGCGCAGCTGGTAAACCGTGACCTGGCCGCTGGTGTACCTCCGAACGGCAAAACGGGCAAGCTCGGCAGACACCGGTCCGGCCGACCTGTCGGCAACCAGCCAGCTGGCGCCATACTCACTTCGGAGTCTATTGATGGTCGCCGCGCTGGGCTTGGTGAATACGGCATCGTTGACAGCGAGGCGTTCCCGAAACGCAGTTGGCGCGGCCGACCCCTCGACTGCGGTGGTGTAGCCCCAGCCCTCGATCACGGTCCGCCGGCCACCGAGGCCGCTCACCCAGAACGCAAGAGGTAGGCAGGTGGGTCGTTGTGGCCCTGCAACGCAGTGCCGGTTGGTGGCGATCACGGCGTCGTTGGCGGTGTGCTGCTCGACCCACGCCATGGCGGCACCGGCGCCCTGGCTGAGAGGGTAGCCAACCCCCTTGGGCACAGGCTTGTCGAGAGCCACGGCGGCCAGCCCATCAGCAGAGCCGTCAACGGCGTCCTGAGCGGGACCGCCCAGAATAAGCGCCGCCAGCACCAGGGCCAGACCCCAACCACGCAGGCCCGGGACCCTACGGCGGACGACAGCCCATGCGAAAAAGCCGAATACGATGACAGTGGACACGAAAGCCAGTGGCACAAGGAACGATGCCGCCACGGCCGTCACGCTGTTCATGTGTCCGGAGAGGGCTGGCGTCACGGCGCGTGCCAGCGTGACAATACTTGCGCCTATGATCGTGCCGCCAATCAGGACCGCGGCTACCCGGCGACCGCCACCAGCCGTGCGAGGGACGGCCTCGGCCAGGGCCCACGCGCCGAACACCGCAGCGAGCGCGTTAGCCAACCCGAGGAAGTAGAGCTGGCTGTAGGCCGGATGCGACAGGACCAGGTAGACCCCCCCGCCCGCCAGGACGGCTCCTGCGATGAACCACAAAGCTGGGTCCTTTCGGAGCCGCCTGGAGGCGACCAGGGCGAACGGGGCCAGGTGGCCGACGTTCTGCACCAATGGCATCAGCAGGAGCAGCGCCAGGATGACCAGTGAGCGTGACGACAGGTCATTGACACCCTCGGGCAGCACCGGGCCGGCGGCCGGATGGAAGCCCTGACCTGTCAGCCCGTGATACAGCGGACTCCATTCGAGGAAGTCGAATAAGCTGATCCTGGATGATCCGCCGTCGCTGCCCGCAACGTAGAGCAGGGACGCCGGCAGGATCACGGCCACCATCGCCACGACCGCCAAAGCGGCCAGCCACTGACGACGCCGCTGGATCAACAGGGCGAGACCGGCGAGGCAGGTGCCGGCCAGCACGAGCGGCATGGCGGTGGGTTTGGCTCCTGCCGCCGCCACGAGCACCAGCGCCAGGACCGACCACCCCGCCCCAGCTTTACTCCGCGCAAGGCTCGGACGATCAGAGTGGTAACGCCCAGGACGAGTGGCAGGACGTAGACCTGCGAGGGACTCATAGGGAAGATGACCCCCGCGTAGCCCGCCACCGGCAAGAGGCTCGTGCCCGTGAAGACGATGAGGCCCCACGCGGCGATCGGTCCGGACCACCACCTGCCTGACAGCTCCATCGCCAAACGGGCACCGATCAGCGCTGTGACGGCGAGCAGCGGAAGGATCCACAACCGCAGCACCACGGTCGCCACTGGTGCCCCTGAGACGAGGTGCGCGGCCGCCATGTGCACGTGGGAGAACCAGTGGTAGTGCAGGACTTCTCCTGCCACCTGGGAGACCTGTGGCGGGAACGATCTGGTGAGCTCGTGCACGATGGACAGGTGCCAGGTGATGTCCTGGTAGTAGACGCCGGCGGCTGGTGGGAGCGGGGCAGCGAAGGCACTGTCGCGAACGGCGAGTGTGCAGGCCCCTATCGCGGAGGCGACGCCCCAAGACCACAGCGGTGGCAACGGCCGCGAGGAGCTGATCCGCCAGTGCCGGCGCAAGCGCGGAACTGCGACGAAGATGAACGCCACGATGAGCGGCCACAGCCAAAGCTGCTGCTGCAACCCGAGGATGGACCAGAGCGCGAAGCACGCGACCTCGAGCGCGAGCCCTGTGACCGCGCCGATGGCGACGTCCTCCGGCCAGTTCCCCCGAGTCCCGACCGTGGCACGCGCCACCAACAAGCCGGGCAGGACCACCCCGAACGACCAGTAGGCGGCGTACCGAACGATGTCCACTGGGGGCGTGCCGGCCTGCAAAAGCACCACCGTCGCCAGACCCAGCGCCAGCAGCCAGGGCAGCACACGGACCCCTGCCTCAAGCACACCGACCCCGGACGGCGAACCGACGGAAGCTTCCCTGCCTTCCCGGTCGTCAGCCTCCCGGCCTTTGCCCAGGCCGCTTGAGGTTGGCGCGTCCTGGTCACTGCGCAACGCTTCAACCTTTCGTCGGGGTGAGTGGGTTCTCAGAACGGCCTCCACCCTTTTGCGGTCCACTTCCAGAGCAAATGCTCCAGCCGCGGCGGCGTCGAGGTGGCTTGAACCGCTGAGGGCTTCGTCTGCTCAGTCTGTCGGGCTGACTGGGGCGAAGGCGTCAACCCCGGTGAGCTCGGCGGAATACGCCCAGAGGCGTGCGGCGGCCTCCGGATCGATGGCGTGCGCATTCACACCGGAAATGCGGGCCTCGGGGCTGTCCGGCACGGTTGGCTCGGCGATGTCGCAGTCCTCGCAGTAGACACCGCCCAGCCCGTCGAGCATCGGTGAGGTGGCCGTCGCCGCCCCCTGCTCGGGCGACTTGAAGCGTTCGTTGACGGTGCCATCCGCGGCCATCCAGCCGGAGGCGATCATCTCTTCCCGCGGCAGGTGGCGCTGTAGCTCAGTCATGATGCCACCGGGATGCACGGCGAACGCCCGAACGCCGTGCGCCGCACCGAGCTTGTCGAGCTGAACGGCGAACAGGCTGTTGGCTGTCTTGGCTTGTCCGTACGCGAGCCATTTGTCGTATCCGGTCGTGAACTGCGGGTCGTCGAAACGAATGTCGAAGAGCTTGTGCCCCGTCGACGAGAGCGCAACGACGCGTGCGCCGCCGCCCGCGACGAGGGCGGGCCACAGGAGGTCGGTGAGCACGTAGTGGCCGAGGTGATTGGTCGCGAACTGGGACTCCCAGCCATCACCGACCCTGGCTCGCGGTACTTCAGCAGCTGCTCGCGGTCCAGTGGGGTGTTGACCGGGTAGTACGGTTCATCCGCGCCCTTCGCGAACCGCGAGAACTCCCGCATGATCACGGTCTTGTCGGCCGGGTAGTCGCACTCCGGGTGGAAGTGCCGGAACTCATGGATTCGCGTATAGGGGACGTCCGGGTCGGCGTAGTTCATGACCGAGGTGCCCTGGAAGTCGCCGGTCGGCATGACCTCCCGCTCGAAGTCCAGCGTGCGCCAGCCGAGCTGTCCAGCTGAGTAGTCGAAGTACTGGTCGACCGGCCCGGTGTAGACGACCGGGATGTTGCCGACGACGTTGTTCTTGTTGACCTCCTGCGACGTGTCGAAGAAATCGGTGCCGAGCCTGAGCTCGATGCGGTCGTGGCCGGCCATCTTCTCGAGCCACGCGGTGTAGCCGTCGACCGGCAGACCCTCGTGGGTGTCGTTGAAGTAGCGGTTGTCGTAGTTGTAGCGCACCGGGAGCCGGGAGATAATCTCGGCCGCGAGCAGCTTCGGGTCGGTCTGCCACTGCTTGGCGGTGTAGTCCTTGATGAACGCTTCGTAGAGCGGTCGGCCGATCAGCGAGATCCCCTTCTCCTCGAGGTTGCCCGCCTCGGCAGGGGAGAACTCTGCAGCCTGCTCGGCGATCAGCGCTCGTGCCTCGTCCGGCGAGTAGGCCGCGTCGAAGAACTGGTTGATGGTGCCGAGGTTGATCGGCATGGGGAAGACCTGACCGCGGAAGTTGGTGTAGACGCGGTGCTGGTAGCTCGTGAAGGCCGTGAAGCGGTTGACGTACTCCCACACCCGTTCGTTGGAGGTGTGGAACAGGTGTGCGCCGTAGCGGTGCACCTCAATGCCGGTTTCCGGATCCTTCTCGCTGTAGGCATTGCCGCCGAGATGGTTCCGACGGTCGACGACGACGACGTTCAGTCCGAGATTCTCCGCACACTGCTGCGCAACCGTCAGCCCGAAGAACCCCGAGCCAACGATGACTAGATCCGCGTTCACACACTCTCCAAAGGTTTGGGCATCGAAGTCAGGTTACCCGAGCATCTTTGCGAAACCGCATGAAGCCTCCTGGGTCCGGCGGCAGGTCGGGAAGATAGGCCGAGGTCTCGAACAACCGCATAGAGGACTGGTTGTCGATGCGGACCACGGCAAGATAGGCGTGGACTTCGGTCCCGCCCGACCGCGTCACCCCGGAAGTCTTCTCAGCCAGGGCGACCTCCCCGGCCCTAAGCAGGGGGCGGCCCAGATTCTGTCCGCGACGCTCGGGTGCCACCGTGATCGAGACCTCCCACTCGTGGCTGCCTCCAGGCTCCCCGTCTCGCTCCCGCACAAGGTCCCAGCGGACGGTGCCGGCGGGGCCGGCGGGGTCCTCGACCACCAGCAGCACCCGGTCGGTCCGGGTCAGGCTCGCGGTGAACCAACGGAGATGATCGTCCCACGACACCTCAGCCGATGACCTCGATCCGGCCCTCGTCACGGGGTCGTTGCGCCACTGCCACAGCTGTCGGGAATCCTCCGGGGTGGCTGGGCGAGCGACCATAGGGTCGAAACCGATCTCGGGCGGGGACGGCACGGCCAACGCCTGCTCCCACGTCCGCACCACCCGCCAGGCGCCCAGTCCGTCGACGATCTGGCGACCTGCGCGCACCAGCCGCGCGCGCACCTCCGGGTCCGTCAACGCCCTCTTCAACCGGTCAACGGCACGCTCATCCCCGCCCAGCTCATACCTGCCCAGCTCAGGCCCGCAGAGTCCGATCGCCGCCCCCGCGGCGACCACCCGTTCATAGCCCTCACGCTGGTTGTCCACGGCCCAAGCCACGGCGGTCGGCACACCGATGCAACACAGCTCCCAGATCGAGGTGCCGGCCGCGCTGATCACCAGATCGTGGGCCGACATCATCGCGGCAAGGTCGTCCACCGGGGCCAGGACGTTCAGCGACAGCCGGGAGCCCTGGGCGGCTGCGCGAACCCGCTCAGCGTTCTCGCCCACGGCGATCGCCGTCACCTCCAGAGCGAGGCCGGTGCGGGCCAATAGCTCGACCGCACCGGGAGCCAGGCCCACGGGATCGGTCCCGCCCATGACCACAAGCACCGATCGGGCAACCTGCCCGACTCCACCCACATTGTCATCAGGGCCTCGGTCATCAGAGGCTCGGTGATCAGAGGCTCGGTGATCAGAGGCTCGGTCGTCAGAGGCTCGGCGACGGGCGTCGATGACCCGCTGGCGAACCGGTGTATAGCGGGATCCGCGCAGCAACCAGGGGGTTCCGTCCGCCGGCCGTGCCGACAGCTCGGCGCCGAAGGTCGGGTCGACGACCACATCCGCCGGTCTGCGGCCGAACGTGCCGTCCTCCATGTTGCTGACGACCAGGCTGGTGGGGTCTTCGTCGCCCAAGCCGGCGCCGCCGCCGGTGGAAGTCACGAGTACCCGGAGCCGATCGGGTGCCAGATAGGAGTCGACGTGGAGCACGTCCGGGCGGAGCCGCCGGACCAGGTCGATGAGGGGCTGCAGGTCGCCGTCAGCCGCCCACGCCGAGAGCTGGGCGACCTCGACCGGCGCGGCTGCGAGCTGACCCTGCAGGAAAGACCCCTCGAAATGTCCGGCAACCACCACCTCGTGACCGGCATCCACCGCAGCCTCGGCCAGGGCCAGCGAGCGGATCACATGTCCTACGCCCAGTGGCCCACCTCCGTCACAACGCAGCAGGACGCGCATCAGCCGGCCGCGAGGGGTTTCTGCTTGATCGCGGAGTTGATGGCCACGAGATCCGGCCGGGCTCGAAGGATCGCCACGACGTCGCTCCAGGCCGGCGGCGCATCGGGCAGCTCGGCCACCAGCGCCCGCAGCAGGACCAGGTCCTCCGGGGTGTCCAGGGTGACCCTCAGGTCATTCGCCGGGGGCGTCACGCACACGCCCAGCAGGCGGTATGGCGTGGGCTCGGCGTAGAGCAGGGAGGTGACATGCACGCGATCGTGACCTACCGCGATACGGTCGACGGCCCGCAGCGCCTCGGCGGTGACCAGCTCGACATCCAGGCCCCGTGGCAGGCAGCGCGAGACCAGGGTTGAGACGTAGTCGTGGGTGGGAGACGCGGCCCAGGCACCGGCGACGGCGTCGATGAGGGACGGATCCAACAGCGGGCAGTCCGCCGTGAGCCGGACAATAGCGTCGGCGGGGTGGGCATCGAGCGCGGCGACGTACCGGGAGAGCACGTCGTCCTCGCTCCCCCGGACAACCGGGACCCCGAGAGAGCCGGCGAGATCGGCGACGACGTCGTCCCCGGCCAGTGTCGAGGTGGCCACGATGACCGTGTCGATCTGGGTGGCAGCCTGCGCGGCGCGAACCACCCACTCGAGCACCGGATGTCCACCCAGATCCTCGAGGACCTTCCCGGGAAGGCGGGTCGAGCCTGTTCGTGCCTGGATGACGACGTTGATGCGCACTGTGGTCCTTTGGGGGGCCTAGATGACGTCCCAGCTCAGGGGCGTCCCCATCTTCGCATCAGCGCGGAACGTGCGTCCCTTGACCACCCCGAACAGGTCGGGCGCGAGCCCACCCGAAGGCCGGATGGACCGGACGTTTGCCTCGGTGACCACGTCGCCGGCGACGACGTCCTGCACGATGTACAGGGAGCGACGCAGGCGCAGGCCTTCAGTTTCGGAGGCGGTGGCGCCGATGCGCGCCCGTCCCAGCGAGATCCGGGCGATCTCGGTCTCGCGAACCAGCGCCGCGAGCTCGAGCGGCTCGAGCGAGAAGGCGGAGTCAACCCCGCCACCCGCGCGCGAGATCGTGACGTGCTTCTCGATGGCGCAGGCGCCCAGGGCGACAGCGGCGACTGCCGCGCCGATGCCCATCGTGTGGTCGGACAGACCGACCAGGGTGCCGAAAGTGTCCGCCAGGAGCGGGATGCCCCGCAAGTTCGAGTCGGCAGGATCGGCCGGGTAGGAGGCGGTGCACGAGAGCACGATGATCTGGTCGTTGCCGGTGTCACGGGCAGCCTTGACCGCGGCATCGATCTCAGCGACCGAGGCCATGCCGGTCGAGATGATGATCGGCTTGCCTGTCGCGGCCGCGAGCCGGATCAACGGAAGATCCACGATCTCCGATGAGGCGATCTTGTAGCAAGGGACGTCGAGATCCTCGAGGAACGCGACCGCGGTGGGGTCGAACGGGCTCGAGAACGCCAGAAGCCCCAGCTCATGGGCGAGCTCGAAGATCGGAGCGTGCCACTCCCACGGGGTGTGTGCTTCCTGGTAGAGGTCGTAGAGCCTTCGATCGGCCCAGAGCTCGTGCCCGGAGGAGATCCGAAACTGCGGGCCGTCTGCGTCGATGGTGATCGTGTCGGCGGTGTAGGTCTGAAGCTTGATCGCGTGGGCGCCTGCCTCGGCTGTTGCCCGCACGATGGCCAGCGCCTTGTCCAGATCACCGTCATGGTTGCCCGACATCTCGGCAATGATGAACGGTGCCGCATCGGGCCCGACCGCACGCCCACCGATGGTGATGTTGCGCGCGCCGGCTTGCCCGCTCTGCTGTGTCATCGTGTCCTCAGTTCCCGCGCCGCACGGGGCGCGCATCCTTGTACGGGGTCTGACCGTGACATCATGCCTTAAACGAACGTCACGCTCTGGAGGCATAAATGTCGGTCCTGTCCGGTTCCTCAATCCTCGTCACGGGCGGGACGGGATCCTTCGGCAAGGCCTTCATCCGGGAGCTTCTCGACAAGCATGACCCACGCCGCGTGGTCATCTACAGCCGGGACGAGCTCAAGCAGTACGAGTGCCGTCAGCTCTTCAACGACGACCAGCGTCTGCGCTGGTTCATCGGGGACATCCGCGACCAGCACCGCCTGAACCGCGCCATGCACGGCGTGGACTACGTCGTGCATGCGGCAGCGCTGAAGCAGGTCGACACCGCGGAGTACAACCCGTGGGAGTTCGTCCAGACGAACATCGTGGGCTCGCAGAACGTCATCGAGGCCTGCATAGATGCCGGCGTCAAAAGGGTTATCGCCCTTTCCACCGACAAGGCGTCAAGCCCGATCAACCTGTACGGCGCAACGAAGCTGACCGCGGACAAGCTGTTCATCACGGGCAACCACTACGCTGCCGCCTACCCGACACGGTTTGCCGTCGTGCGCTACGGGAACGTCATGGGCAGCCGTGGCTCGGTCATCCCGTTCTTCCGCAAGCTCGGCGAGGCGGGTGAGTCCCTGCCGATCACCGACCTGCGGATGACCCGCTTCTTCATCACCTTGCCCCAGGCCGTGAAGTTCGTGGTGGACTCCTTCGAGCTGATGAACGGTGGCGAGCTGTATGTGCCCCGCATCCCCTCGATGAAGATCACCGACCTGGCCCAGGCGATCGCTCCCGGTGCGGCGATGCACAACATGGGCCTGCGCCCCGGCGAGAAGCTGCACGAGGAGATGATCTCCGCGGAGGAGGGTCGCCGTGCCCTGCGGATGGGCGACCGTTACGTCCTGCAGCCGGACCTCGCAGCCTGGGGCTACCAGCCGCCGGCCGACGGCGAGCCCGTGGCCGACGGCTTCCACTACACCTCGGACACCAACGACCAGTGGTTCACAATCGGGGAGATCACCAAGATCCTCGAAGAGGACTGCTGAGCCTTGCTCCCCTATGGGCATCAGTCCATCGACGAGTCCGACATCGAGGCCGTGGCGAAGGTCCTGCGCGGCAACTGGCTGACCACCGGCCCGTCAGTAACCGCCTTTGAGGAAGACCTGGCCCGCCTCTGTGACGTTTCCAGCGCGGTGTCGGTCACCTCCGGGACCGCCGCCCTGCACGTGGCCTACGCGGCCCTGGGTGTCGGCGCCGGCGACGAGGTGGTCACCACTCCGCTGACCTTCGTGGCGACCGCCAGCTGTGCCTCCGTCCTGGGTGCGACGGTCGTGTTCGCCGACGTCTGCGAGGACACCGGCAATCTCGACCCGCAGGCGGTCTCGGCCGCCATGACCTCGCGCACCAGGGTTGTCGCCGGGGTCGACTTCGCGGGACACCCGATCGACGCCCCGGCACTGAGCGAGATCGCTCATCGCGGCAACGCCACCCTGCTCGAGGATGCCGCTCACTCCATCGGGGGCTCGCTGGACGGGCGGCCGGTTGGGTCGCTGGCAGACGTCACGACGTTCTCGTTCTTCCCGACCAAGAACCTCACCACCGCCGAGGGGGGTGCCGTCGTCAGCCTGCTGGGCGCCACTGTTGACCGTGCCCGGCGCTATCGCAGCATCGGGCTGGTCCGCGATCCCGCCGTCCTGCGCTTCCCGGGCGAAGGCCCCTGGCACCAGGAGGTCCACGAGTTCGGCCTCAACTACCGCCTGCCGGACGTGCTCAGCGCTCTCGGCTCGAGCCAGCTGTTGCGACTGCCCGCCTTCAAGGCTCGCCGTGACGCGATCACGGCTCGATACAACCAGGGCCTGGCGGGTATCGACGAGCTGCGGCTGCCTGCTTGCCGCGAGGGCGCCGACCCGATGTGGCACCTCTACCCCCTGCGCATCCGCGACGGTCGCCGGCGCGCGCTGTTCGAGCACCTCCGGGCCAACGACATCGGCGTCCAGGTCAACTACCTCCCCGTCTACCGGCATCCCGTCTATGCCGACCTGGGCTACCAGCGCGGGATGTGCCCGGTAGCCGAGGACTACTACGAGCAGGAGATCTCGCTACCGTTGTTCCCCGGCCTCACCGATGCTGACGTCGACCGCGTGATCGAGCTGATCCGCGGATTCGTCGGCGCCTGATCGCGACCCGGTGATGAGCCCCGAGTCCGGTGTCCCGGCCGAGTCCGACCCGCCGGCTGAGCCTGCCGGCCCTGCCCGGTCCGCCGGCGCAACAGCCAGCAAGGGCGTGCTCGGCCGCGGGTCCATCTACACCCTGGGGACCGTTGCGCCGATCCTGGCCAACGTCGCGGTCGTGCCCATCGTCACCCGGCTGCTGGGCAAGGAGGCGTACGGCGTCGTGGCAATCGCCATCACCATCATGTGGGTCGCCATGATGGCCGGGAGCTTCGGGATGCCTTCGGTCATCACCCGCCAGGGCATCCTCGCGCGGTCCGGAGTCGCCGGTGCGCGCGCGCTGCTCGTTCGCGGGTCACTGATGACGGCCGGGCTGATGACCGCGGTCATCCTGACCGCGCCGCTGTGGGACCCGCTGGTGCGGGCTTCACTGCGCAACGCGATCCTGCTGGCCCTGGCCGCGAGCGCCTTCTTCGTCGTGGTCGAGAACTCCCAGGCTCTCCTGCGGGTGCTCGATCGCCCGGGCGCCTTCGTCGCGTTGTCGTTGACCGCCACCCTGGGCGGCCCCCTGCTGGGGCTCACCCTGCTGGCCCGGCATCGCTCCCCTGAGGCCTACCTGGTCGGGCTCACCGCGGGGTACGCCGCCGCGGCGGTAGTGGGGCTCGTCATGTGCCTGCGAGGTGGTCGTCCGCAACGCGACCGCGGCGACACCCGCGCGGCCCTGCGCATGGGACTGGCCGTCATACCGCATCTGGTTGCCCTGTACCTGGCCAACGGCGCCCTCGTATTCCTGGCGGCTCGTCTGTATGGCGTCCCCCTCTCCGGCCGCATCCAGCTCGCGCTCCTGGTGGGCAGCTCGCCCGCAGTCATCACCTCAGCCCTGAACAACTCCTGGGCACCCATCGTCTACCGCGCTCCCGAGCACGAACGCGGCACCGTGCTGACGCACACCGCCCGCGACATCGCGACCCTGGCCGCGCTCATCTCCGGCGGCGTCGCTCTGCTGTCGCCGTGGCTGATGCAATTCGTGGCCCCACCTGACTACAAGCCACTGGAGCTCGTGCCTGCGGTGGCGATCATCACATTCGGCTGCGTCCTGTCGGTGGCCTATCTGGCCAACGTGCACCTCATCTTTGCCGCAGGCCGCTCGCTCTGGCTCTCGGTGGTCACCCCACTCAGCCTCCTGGCCGGCCTCTCCTGTGCCTACCTGGCCGGCCGGCAAGACTGGGTGCTCCTCGCCGTCGGTTTCCCGGCCACCTACACAGTGCTCGTCGTGTGTACCGCTTGGCTGCGTCGTCACGTCCACGCGGTGTCCTGGAGCGAGACGGCACTGCTGCCGCCCACTGGCCTCGGGGTCGCCCTCTGCGTGCTTGGTGGCGTACTGCCCAACTCCGGGACGGCCTCGCTGGTCCGGGTTTCCGTGGCCGCACTGGCCGGACTCGGGACACTGCGACTCGCCCGCCGTGTCGTACAGTGAGGCCCATGAGTTCAGCGACCTCGTCCGACCGCACCTCCCAGGAACAGCTCTGGGCCGGCGAGTTCGGCAATGACTACATCGTGCGAAACCGCGACAGCGCCCTGCTGGACCAAAACCGCGCGCTGTTCGACAAGATCCTGTCGCACACGCAGGGGGTGACCTCGGCGATCGAGTTCGGCGCCAACATCGGCAACAACCTGCGCGCCCTTCGTGACCTGAGGCCGGCGATCGAGCTGCACTCGGTGGAGATCAACGCGACCGCGGCGGCGGAGATCGAGACCTGGGGGGGTGCCACCGTGGAGGTCGCCTCCCTACTGGACTTCGTGCCCTCGCGTCAGTGGGATCTCTCGTTCACCAAGGGGGTCCTGATCCACCTGCCACCGCAAGCGCTTCCGGACATCTACGACAAGCTCGTGGCGGCCTCGTCGAGATACGTCATGGTCTGCGAGTACTACAACCCGACTCCCGTGGAAGTGAGCTACCGAGGCCACGAGCAGGCGCTGTTCAAGCGCGACTTCGCCAGCGAGATCATGGACGCGCACCCCCAGCTCCGGCTGGTGGACTATGGGTTCACCTACCACCGCGACCCCAGGCACCCGCTCGATGACTCGACCTGGTTCCTGATGGAGAAGGCCGGTTCCTGACAGGGAACAGAAGCCGGACGGCTCACGCCTACCGGCTTTCGGCCCCGGCCCTCATCACCGGCATCGTCAGCGGGATGGGCGCCGGCAGCGGCTCGAGGGCCGCGGCATGAGCCGGCAGCGGCCGGGGCAGATGCGACATCGGATGCTTGAGCCAAGCCATGGGGCTGGCACCGACCTGTTTTTCGGTCGAGCCGGGATCGCGCTCGCCAAGGCCAAGGACGTTCATCGTCTTGTGCAGCGGCGCGCCCGCCCAGTACTGCACGACTGGTCCTGCCGAGCGCCGGGACCAACCGAGCGTCGATCGCAGCTCAGCCGGCTCGAGAAGATGCTGGAAGCCCAGCTCGGCACGCGCCAGGTCAGTGGTCACGCCACGGTCGAGAGACTGACCGTGCAGCTCCGGCCAGAGCGAACGAATGGCGTCCTGTCCGTGGATCTCGGCCGTGGAGATCGACAACGGGTCGCCGTAGACGCCCACGTCGCGGCCCAGCGACGCGGCATACAGCACGGGCGTCATCAACCGGTTGGAAACGACGCGCTCCGAGGCGAGCACCAGCGCGAGGATGCGCGAGAGGAAGTCCGGGTCGTGTCGGGGCCCTGCCGTCACGACTCGGTGGCCGGCATCCAGCCAGGATCCGACGATCTCGGGCTTGTGGATGTCCTCTGAGTGCAGACACACCGTCGAGGGGCCCTCCGTGCGCAGGTACGCCCGGGCCAGGCTGCCCTGGTCCCCCCTGACCTCGATGATCCGGGTGCTGTGCAACGGCATGATCAGCACGCCCGAGCCCTTGTTGCCCACGAGCTGGTCGCGCACCGGCCCCGTCGAGACGAGGTAGGCCCACGGCGCGCCCAGTGCGAAGCTCACCCGGGGCGACCGCGCAGGATCCCAGGCACGCGAGCCATGGGACCAGACGAACAGCTTGCGCCTGCCGTCCTTCTCGATGTCGGGGAAATCTCCGAAGTTGACCGGGATGGGGGGGACGGTGGTCCAGCCGTGCTGGATCAAGCCTGCGACGTGCCGCGGCCGCGAGAGTCCTGCGTATGCCGCGAGCGCGGCTGTGTGCCCGTAGAAGTGGTTCTGGGTATCCAACGGATGTCTCCTGATCGAGTTCCGGACCTTGCGCATCCGTCGGCGCCAGTGTTTGGGTTAGTCTACTCGGGGCCTGACATGCAGAGGAACAGTGGTTGGCGGCAAGCGCCGATTCGCCGCGCAGGGTTGGGCGCCGCGAACTCAACGGCACGAGGCGCTACGGCTGGTCTTGGGTGGCATCGGTGAGGTGGCGGTAGACGCTGACACACCAGACCAGACCATCTCTTTATGCGACTGACGTCAGATGA
>Ga0097691_1000228_pt1 | contig 52484 bp, 43 predicted proteins | sample NGESurdeep072012_8_FD_72858 | JGI IMG/M metagenome (GOLD analysis project Ga0097691, IMG submission 72858) | Arctic peat soil microbial communities from Barrow, Alaska - NGEE Surface sample 210-1 deep-072012 | ecosystem: Environmental > Terrestrial > Soil > Wetlands > Peat ...
GAGAAAAACAAGAGAAAATGTAGTAAAATACGGGTATGCTCGGATCAGGCCGAGGGCATCAAAATATCATGCGATATATCGTTGCCGTAAGACGCGAGGCAAGAAGTCAGATGACCGAGAAGCTCTCAGACATCTTGAATCGCGTCCAAGGTCTGAAAACTGTGGGCGGTGACGACAGGTCTGGTCGCTATCAGATCGAGGCTACGCCTCAAGCTGTTGACGAGCTTAATCGCATCTCTTCCGACCTCTTACGTGTCGAACCGCTTATTGCTCACCAGCCATTAACTACAACGCCTTAACTGTACTACGGGTAGCGTTCCAGGCATCGCACTTACGGGGCGGTGTCGGCCTTCATTTTTGTTGTGAGAAATGAAACTGCGACTACACACGACTTCCACCAGCATTGCGTTAGCGTGCCACGTCCCCGCACCGACGGAAGTGGGCGGCGGGGCTCTGGGTTAAAACCGGATTCTCGAAGGTCGGAGCCCCGATCCAGCTTCGAGCGTTGCGACGCTTGACACGTATTATGGTCACGCGGATTTGGTCCACGAAAGTCTTCTACGAGGAATCCATGCGGATTGTCGTCCTTGCTAACAAATGGTGGGAATGCGAAGCGATGCTGACAGCCATGCTCAACGCAAATGCCTTTCCGCCGCCGTTATCTGACGGAACCATCTCCAGCCCCTGGTGCGAGCCCGGTTCTCTTTCATCGCCTCGTTCGCAGGCGACCAACGCGTACAACGCAACCAGTCGCGCAACGTTTTCCTACAAGCAGGCTACGACCGTCGTGTTTACGGTTGAGGTCTGGTGTGTTTCTGATCTATTGGAGAAAACGGATCCTTCCGGCAGCAGCAGTAGTGCGAAGGCCGTCCACATGAAAGCGAAGCTATTCAAACCGAGTGAACCATTGCCGGATCTCGTTATCGCGGTGGGCACGGCTGGGACTGCCACCGAAGTACCGAACCGCTCCGGTGGTGTAGCCGTGGGCGGACAGGTATTTCTGCACAACGCACATCTGCCGAGTACTCCGGATGCAAATCCGAAGAGCGACTGGTCCGATCCGCGCCAGGAAACTCTGATTCCGCCCTCGATTGATAAGCACTTCTTCGAACAGATTGCAGCCTTCGACTCTGCCAGTGCGCTGCTTCGCTTTCTGTCTCTGCGACGAAACGCAAGTCCCTCTCCTGTTATCACGATCGGGCTTGCAGACACTGGGCTTGGCACGATAAATGTGACCGATTATAACGAGTACAAGTTCAAAGACCCTGAGACGGCAGCTGCCTATGTGGCGCAAGAGCACAGTGCGACGGCGGTTTCGCTTGAGACGACACACGGTTTAATTCGCTTGGCGAGCGATCCCGCGCCGTTCCTTTTCGTCAGCGGAATTACGGACGTCTTTCTTCATTTCGATGAACAGGTGGGCGTGCCGGCGCTGGCCGATGCGCAGAACTTCGCCGCGGCCTACAACGCGGGCATCGCCGTGCGCTACATGTTGGCCGGTTACATGAAAAAGAAGCTGCACTTGTAGAACAGACATTAGTCGCCGCCAGCGCTCCCCTTCGACACCTCGGAAAGCGATGGAGATTATCTGTGCCATAAACGTGCCATAGCGCCTGGTATTTCATTAGGGGTTCGGTTCCCTTCCGCTGTCCTCTCGCGCTCCAGTCGAATGGCCTCGCCCACCGGCAGAGGCTTGCCCGCGATCCGCCGCTGCTGGTCCGCCTGACAGCCGCGCAACAGATGCTCGTTCAACTCCGCCAGGTCCTTCACCTGCGGAATCGGCTCCAGGTGGTTGCGCCGGAAGTGGCCTACCTCGCCTTCCACGCCGCCCTTCTCGTTGCCCCGCGCCGGATTGCAAAACTCCGTCTGAAAGCCCCAGTGCGAGCGGAACGCGATCAGCCGCGCGGTCTCCTCCCGCTGGTGCCCGCGCAGGATCTTCTTCACCGCGCTCTTCAGGTTGTCGTAGCGCAGCCGGCGGAAGACTCCACCAAAATGGTGGAATGCCCGTTCGTGCGCTTCCAGGAAGGCCTGCTGGGTAGCGTGGTAGTAAGCCACATGAAAGGCGCCGCCGCTCGCCATCGCGCCCGCAGCTGGTCGCACCAGCGCCGCATCTGCTACAAGGTCGAGCACACCGCAGTCGGCACCAACCTGCGCTTCCTGATCACCAACTGCACCGGCCGCGCCTCTGAAGTCTTTGCTTTTTACAACGATCGCGGTGAGTGCGAGAACCGTATTGAGGAGTTCAAGAACGGCTTCCGCGCTGATCGACTGAGCTGCCACCGTTTCCTGGCCAATGCCTTTCGCCTGCTCCTGCACGGCTTCGCCTACAACCTGGTCAACCTGTTTCGTCTTCAGCTACCGCAGCCCTGGCGCTCGGCGCAGATCGAAACTCTGCGTGCACGCCTCTTCAAACTCGGTGCCCGCGTGCGCCAGACCGCCCGTTGCCTTCGCATCCACCTGGCCACCGGCTGGCCTTTTCAATCTCTGTTCTACGACGTCGCGCTGGCTTTCAACACCGGGTAATCAGCTCCCGCTCCGCGAACTTGATGAAACGGGCAGTCCGGGCGGAGCCGTCTCCGAAAATGCCTGCTGCGTCGCCGTCGTATCTCTTCGCCGCACGGAAAGTCTCAACCGACCTTCTCCTTCGCCTTCACAGCACCATCACTACTCCCGGGCACGATCAGAATCAGCTCTGGTGAATTAAGCAGGCTAACAGTATGCTGCTCTATTGCGTGCAATAGAGGGACGAAAATGGAAGTCGAATTGGACGCATTCAGTGGCCGCCCCAATCCCCAATGGCGGTTACCCTCTCACAGGTCCTCGGAAGTACTGTCCAAGATAGGGTCTCTGCCAAAGACCCAAAGGCTGCCACCCAAACCTGGGTTGGGTTATCGCGGCTTCATCCTTCACGAGGATGATCGCTCGATACGTGTTTTTGCCGGAATCGTACAGATTCAAGAGAGAGGTGCAACTCAATCTTATCTCGATACGGCCGGGATCGAAGTGGAACTCGCGAGAGACGCAAGTCAACGCGGATTTGAAGAAGTGGTAAGACAGGTTCTTAAAGAGCACTGATGCTCGTCTTAGCTCATTGCAATTTGTGTACCTCCGTGCTATATAGGCGGTCGTTATCATTAATCTTGGAGGTGCTATTGTGAGTGTTACGGTAACTCTCAACATATTCTCGGGCCGTCCAGACCCCAGTTGGACTCTTCCTGAAGAAGCGGTCTCTGAACTTCAAGACAGGATCTCCAGAATTGCCACTCACTCGAACCTCAAGGCAATCGAGCCTACAGGTGCCTTGGGTTATCGGGGCTTTTCGATCAGGCGTGAAGAGGCTCCTTCTAGCACTCGCATCTACGCAGGTATTGTCGACGATGGGCCGGGAATTCCCAGCTTGATAGCTGAAAACAGGGAAATTGAGCAATGGCTGTTGTCGACCGCTGGCGGCGCGATCAACGACTCACTGGAGGCTCACGTTCGCGAGGCACTCGCTCAACGGATTGCCGATTCGGCACTCGCCACCCCTGTTCATCCTTTAGCCCAGTGCCCCAGTTGTCAGGCTGGCGACGCCCCAACCTATTATCCGGCTATGTGGAACACTCCGACTGTGCAGCCATACAACAACTGCTATAACTATGCTAATAATCGCATTACTAACACATTCGCGCAGCCGGGGAAAGCGACAGGGCACCCCATCACCGGTTTATCTTGCCCTGGAACGTCTCCCTCCGCGCAATCCGACGGCTTAGTCACGTGTCCAAACTTCGCCGGCCCGCTTGGCTCAGGGCAGGGCTGGTATGTCGCTCTCGTGATCTGGCCGGGGAACGATTATCATTGGTACCGCCAAGACAAAGTGGGGTGCTGGTCGCACAAGCCAGGACGCACAGCAGCTCGCAATACGGACAATAGTGGAAACCCCATTTCGGATCCAAAGACGTGCAACCGCGGGCCCTACACTGATTTTTGTACGTATATGATTACGAAGACCACCGTCCATATCGGCTAAAGCTTTTTTGGCAGGGGTTGGTCGAACACTGACATTTCCCAGCCGTCCTTGGAACGGGCCGTCGTTATCCTCGACGGCTCCGTCACAGACGTCCTTATCGGGCGATCATTTTACAGGTCTTCTGAATCTTCGGGAAAGGTCCACATGAACATCGAAGTCAATGTTCGATTAACACAGTTTCAACAGCAACAGAAGTTGTGGACCGCTGTGGTCCGCAAAAACTCCGTCGGGTTCCGATATGCTTGAAATCCCGACACTTACCTTGCGAGCTTTTCTCTGAGCAACATGCTCATCTGTTTTTCAATCACCGGGAGCGGATTCGCCTTTTGTTCGATCAAGAATGTAGGCAATTTTGTGGCTGTTAAAGCATCCAGATTCAATCAAGATCAATAACTTTCAACCAGCCACCTGTAACAGATTCAACAGCAATCAGTTAGAAACAATGAGATTCCACAAGTTTCAATAGTCCATGGAATCTGGTTCGGGACCAGGGGGTCGGAGGTTCAAATCCTCTCTCCCCGACCAACCTTTTCAAGCACATGCAAATGCATGAGGTCGACCACCTGGAGTTGGCCCAGGTGCTTTGGCTCGGAAACACGCGTCAATACTGGGCTTCCGTGCCATACCCAGCCGCAGCGACAGCTACGAAATTGCCTGCGCGCTGCCGGCAAATCGGAGTTCGCGAGTTGAACCTGATTGAACCTTGCTGAAGCTCAGAATGCGCGACTTCTTGCCTTCTGCGCACCACGATAGTTGCCACTCAGTGGATTGAGGGAGCGGCAGTCGTTGGCGAGCTGAATGCCGGAACTTGGGAGATCACTCTAAGCAGATCCTTCACTGTGTTCCCTGCGGACTCGAGCGCGTCGCTCTTCTCGATGAGTCCGCGTTCGCGCGCGATCTTGAGCACTGCGGCAGAATGCTGCAGGGCCGGCTGGGCCAGCCGTGCCAGGGTATGCAGAGCCTCGGCATAAGCCTGCCAAAGGTAGGTCGAGTCCCTCCTGGCGCGGAAGCGTTCCATTTCTTCCTGAATGCGGCCGCGCAGGGAAACCAGCGCAACGAAAGCTTGGGCAAAACTTCCACGGAAACTGTCTTCGCCCGCATAGCCGCCGCGGAATGCGTTGGCTTCAATCGGCGAAAGTTCGATCTGACTGTGCCGCAATGGCACCACACAGGGTTGCGCACGGTCCTGATGGTGCACGTATTCGCAAATCTTGCACTGCAGATCCAGCAGGTAGCGCTCTTCCGTCTCGATGGGGGCCAGCGAAGGTGAAGTCATTGTCGCAGTCATGTCCCCTTCTCCTAATTGACGGCGCTGCCTGCCAGCGCCGCAACATGTTCATCGGCCAGCGGCCGGGTTACTTGCGTGGATAAAGCAAACATAACGTGAAATTGCATACCGCCACGAGCGTTGGCGTCGCCCCAGACCCGTCCGCCCATGAGCGCGAGCAGTCTTACCGCCAGGCGCTTGGCAACCGAGGTTCCCTCGACGTCAGTGCCAAAGTGGCCCGCAAAAGAGAAGTGCAGGCACACCTGATTACTGTTTTTCGATTCGAGTTCGACGCAAAGAGCAACCCGCCCAACTCCCTGGGAGTGGGTCTGACTCAGTATCTCGATGACCTGGCAGTGCCCACTGTGCTACAGCCCCATGCATGTCATCGAGCGGCTCACCGCTGCGCAGATCTCTTTCATCCCAAGAGTACAGATCTATGCCCTGGACTCCTCCTAAACAACGGATCATCTCGACCCTCAAGGTGTGTCCCCCGACACGCCTACCCCAACTCCGCCTGCCCGCCGGAAAAGGGACGCCCTCGCTACTCCCGGAACCGCATTCCATGCTCCTCAGACCTCGCGCCGGCCTCTGCTACACCGCGCCTCCGAGCCGACGTCACCGCTTCCATCCCCACTCGTGGCAACCGCAGCTATTGAAAACCCATAGACCCACGCATCCTGCCCCGACTGCACCAGCGGCTTCCTTCTAACGGCTCTATCCGAACTGCTCCGTCACAACTCCTCAGCCCAAATCGCACAGCCATCCCTGCGGAGCAGTTCCGATAGAGTCCTAACGTTACACGGCCAAATGAAAAGGGAGCCCGCTGGGGGCGAGCCCAGCCGCAGCTTCATATTCTCGGTCCGAGTGGGCGACGCGTTATCGATTGCGATTAATGCGCGCCCGAGGATGATCGGTGGTGATCAGTACACTCAACAGGAGTGTAGCCGCGTTTTAACTCAGGACACGCTTCCAGGCAGGGGCTCGAGTGTTTGAAGCCGGGTGAAAGGGCGCTGCTGCAGCAAAACATGGAATAATCGCGCTCTTGAAGTCGCTCCGCGATCGGTGCGAGCCCGGAGGTCGCGATGGAGATGATGCGCATCCTGATCTCGCCATCACCACAATCACGATGCGCAACACCGGCGGGACCAAATTCGATCCCGTTTGCGTCGATGTTTTCCTGAATGCGTTCAACCGAAACGAAATGGTAGTTCCGGAAGTCTTAGTTCAGTGTCTACGCAGCGGTCTTGTTCGGCACGAACTGCCGCGCCAGGAACATGAGCAGCAGCCCTGCGCCGAAGGTGCACACGATGGTCGCTCCTGTCGGCAGGTCCAGTAACACCGAGAAGTAGCAGCCCATCGCAGACACCAGCGTCCCCATCGTCCATCCGATAGCCAGCCGCGGTCCGATGCGGTCCGCGAACAGCATCGCTCCCACCGACGGCACCACCAAGTAGCAGAACACCAGCAGCACTCCCGCGATCGCCTCCGACGACGTGACCACGAATCCAAAGGAAGCGTAGAACAAAAAATCCCACAGCCCGATGGAAAGTCCTTCCGCCTGCGCGCGCTCCGGATCGGTTGAAATGAGCAGGAATTTGCGGCGGAAGATGTAGTGGAAGAGTCCGATGGCTCCGTACAGCACCGCCGTCCGGATCACATCTTCCCTCGACACGGCGAGGATGTTGCCGACCAGCATGTCCTTCAGGTGCTCGGTCTCGCCCGTGGCCTTGCTCATCGCCAGGATCGCCGCCGCCGACGCCACCGCGTAGGTAATACCAATGAACGCCTCCAGCGGAATGCGGCCCTTGCGCTTGCGTACCAGGGCAAAGATGCCGGCCCCGAGGAAGGTAAACGCCAGGCTCATCCAATAGGCACCGCGTGCGTGCGGATTCATGCCGGCGAGGATGGCGATGGTCGCGCCCAGCGCGGCAATCTGGGCGAGCGCGAGGTCGACGAAGATGACGCCGCGCTCGACTACATGGACGCCGAGGTAGGCGTGGATGCCGGTGAGAATCATGCTGGCCAGGAATGGCAGAATCAAGAATGACAGAATCAATCCCATCTCAGGCTCCGTTACCTCGTCTCGTTGAACGCCTTGATCAGAAGCGCGATGTCGTAGTCGAACAGCTTGAAGTAGTCGGTTACCTGCCTCTCTCCGCCGACTGACGGCAGCAGCACCACCACTTTTCCGCCGGTTCCACGCGCGATGCTGTCCGGTGTCTTGAGATCGAAGTAGGGTTCGATCAGCATCAGCTTGATGTTGTCCCGCTTCATCTGCTGGATGAGTTCAATCGTGTGTTGCGGTGTCGGCGGAATACCCGGGCGAGGCTCGATGTAGCCCACCACGTCCAACCCGAGATGGTGGGTAAAATTTGGCCACGAGCGGTGATAGGTCACGACCTTGCGGCCGCGATACGGACGCATCTGGTCTTCCCAGTTCTTTTCGGCCGCCGCCAGCCGCTTGTCGAAGTCCTGAACGCGCTGCTGAAAGTACGGCGCATTCGCCGGGTCCAGTTCGCCCAGCTTGGTGGCAATACCCTTCGCCACCCGCCGGCCGTTGTCGGGATCGAGCCAGTAGTGCGGGTTTCCCAGCGGGTGGACGTCTCCCATGGCGCGCGTCACCTGCCCGGTTGGAATCTCAAGGATTTCCGCGAATTGCGAAGCGTCCAGGTACCCCTGGGCCCCCACCTGGATGCGCGGGTTGCCGCACTGCGTGATCAGCGGCGGCAGCCACCCGATTTCGAGCTGCAGTCCGACGCTGATGAGCAGGTCAGCGTTGCGCAGCTTGAGTAGGAAGCTGGGTTTGGCCTCGACGAAGTGCGGGTCCTGATAGCCCTTGGCGATCGAATCCACGGATATGCGGTCGCCGCCAACTTCCTGCGCCAGCGCCGCCATGTCGGTTGTGGAGGTAACGACGTTGAGTTTCTTGGCGAGCGCAACCGGGATGGCTGTCAGCGCCGTCATCAGCACGAGGGAGATGAATACGAATCGACCTTTCATTCCAAGCTCCTAGAACGGGTGTGCGCCATGCGCGCCGAGAGAGAACATGAGCTGCATCAGGAACTCATTCGACTTGATGCCTTCTGAGAAACTCGTGAGGCGGTACTGGCCGCGAATATGGCTGAACTCGCTGGGCCAGTAGGTCAGCACCAGGGACCCGCCGCTGTCGGTAAGCGACGCATCGCGGCTACGGTCGGAGCGGTCATAGCGTCCGCCGATGAACCAGCGACGCCCTAACTGGTAATCCGCTGAGGTGTAGAACCCGAAACTCCTCGCCTTGAACGGCAGTTGCTGCCGATCGCTCCAGACGAATTCACTGCGCCCGACGAACGAGTGATAAATGGAGCGTCGCAGCGGCTTCCAGCGAAGCGCCGCGTCGACGCCATAAAGGTTCGTCAGGAACCGGCTTCCCAGGTCGTTGTGCCCGCGGGCATAGGACACGCCGATGTCGAGGTTCGTCGATTCGGTCAGGTCGCGGTATCCGCGCAGGTGCCCGATGACGCTGACGTCGTTCTTGATCGTGGACTTGAAGACGTCGGCCGAGTCGCCGCGGAATACCTGCGCCGTTCCTTCAAGGAAGAATCCTTTCGGAGCAGGCAGAATCCTGGTCACGGATAAACCCGCGTCGTTGATGCCGTCCTCGCCGCCCATCAGGCTGTTCGTCACCAGCGGACGGTCTACCCAGGGCAGCACGTGATTGTGCAGCGTATTCACCTTGCCGAACGCCGCGCGCATCTTGCCGCCCTTCATCACAATTCCCGCGGGCAAGGAGGTAAGAGTGATGTATCCCTCTTCCAGGTTCACGCCTTCTTCGCCGAACGAAATGAAGAAGTCGCCGCGGGCGTACGGATCGATGATGGCTTGGAAGCCGACCTCGCTCTCGTGCATCTGGAAGGCCGGTGTCGAGAAGAGTGGGTTATGGCCCGCGGAACCGATGAAGTCGCCAATGACGCTGATGTCCGGGTTCAGCGCTTTCGCCGCAGCCGTGTTGCCGCCGAGTGATGGCGACTGACCGGGCAGCTCTGCGGCAGTCTGCGCTGGGACCGCCGCTGCCGGGGCGGCGGCATCCGTCGCGAGCGCTGTTACAGCCGGAGTGACCGGCCGCTGCAACATGCGTACCTGTCCTTCGAGGAGGATAATTCGTTCTTCCAGCGCCTTGATCCGGTCTTCCTGGCTCGGCGCCGGCGTCTGTGGCCATCCAATGTTTGCTGTGGCGAGAGCTATCAGCAGTACCACGGCGGCCCGGCCCGCTCGGATGCTTCGCATGGGTTTCTCCTACGTTAACTGGCAGTTCCGCGACATTGTTCCGGTCGCGCACTGCCGTCTTCGGGGTTCTATCGAAGGGAGGAATCGCGCGGACTAGAGTGCCGGTGGCGGGCGCATGTAGAGCGAGAACGCAATCCGCGGCTCTCGCGTGACTTCCGCATCCGTCGTGCTCTGCGCAACCGGTGTAGCGGCCGGCTGCAATGGAGCGGTGGCAGCGTGGCTCATTGCCGAGGGCAGGTGTGCCGCGATGCACAGCAGGCAATGATGCCTTCCGCTGATTGGCTGCTTGTCGAAAGGATCGATGAAGGAATGGCTGTGCAGAGCGACCAGCACGATCGTACACAGCAAGACGGTGCAGAGAATTTGCCGCCAGCGATTCGCGCCGATTATCGACGCCATTCGGTGGCCTAGCGTTGCGGGAATGCCAGAACTGGCGATGACCATCGCAGCGGCTCCGAGAGCACCCGGCCCAACCTCAGAGCATGTTAGGCCGGTAGTCAGCGCCCGGAAACACAATTCGCGTACCTGGCGACTGGATTGGTCCCAATCTGGCACAGGCGGGTTGAGGTTAACCGTCGGTAGCAGTGGAGTGCAGCCAGACGCTCCACTTGGATCCTGCCCTATCTTCAGTTGTCCGTTGTCCGTTTTTACGACTGCTTGACCACCAGAACTGTCGTGAGGGCGACAGGTTCCGCGGTGTTTTCCGCCCGAGGCAGGCGTTTGCGGTCGCGCTGCCATTTCGAAATCTCCGCTACGGCAGGAATGGCTGCCTCCACGTGCTCTTCGGTGTTGAAGGGTCCGATGGAAAAGCGCACGCTGCCGTGTAGGTTGACCGTCCCGAGTTGCTGGTGGACCAGCGGTGCGCAGTGCAAGCCCGTGCGGGTCGCGATGCTGTAATCGCAATCGAGCATGACGCCAACGTCGCCCGCCTCGGCGCCTTCGATGTTCATGGAAACCGTCGAGAGGTGATTCTCAAGACTGGAGCAGCAGTAGAGAACGACGCCGTCAATTGGGCGCAGCCCCTCGACGAGTATCTTGGCCAGCTTCATCTCGCGGGCATGAATCTGTTCGACGCCCCCTTGCTGTTCTATCCACTCCTGCCCTGCCCATAGCGCAGCTACGCCCAACATGTTCGGAGTTCCGTACTCAAGCCGCCACGGGAATTCTTCGAGGTGATATGGGTAAGCTGAACGGACGCCGGTCCCACCGGCCCGCACCTGGCGGATGTCCACGTGCTTGCGAACGCAGAGGCCGCCGATGCCCATGCAGCCCATCAACCCTTTGTGGCCCGTAAAGGCGAGCACGTCGATATTCATCTCCTTCATGTTGATCGGAATGACGCCGGCGGTTTGGGCGGTGTCAATCGCGAAGGTAACGCCATGCTCCTTGCAGATTGCGCCGATCTCTTTTATTGGTTGAACGGTCCCAAGCACGTTGGAGCCATGATTGACGATCACCAGTTTCGTGTTCGGACGAATCGCGCGGCGGATGTCGTCCGGATCAACGAACCCGTGCCCGTCGAACGGAACAAACGTCGCGCTGACGCCGCTGTCGCGGACCAGGTGGTTGATGGGCCGAATGACGGAATTGTGCTCGACGTGCGTGCTGATGACGTGATCGCCCGGGCCAAGCAGCCCGAAGATGATGAGATTCAGCGCGTCGGTGGCGTTGTACCCGAAGCAGAGACGGTCAGACGCATCCTCGTCGCCACCGAAAAACTTCGTCATGCGCTTGCGCAGCTTGTCGAGGAGGGAACCGGCTTCGAGCGCGAGATCGAACCCGCTGCGGCCCGGGTTCACGCCGGTCTGGCGATAAAAATCCATCATGAACTGGTACACCGGCTCCGGTTTCGGCCATGCGGTTGCCGCGTTGTCGAAGTAGATCAATTGCTTTTCCATCGCTCGCTCCTTCGGCTTAATGAAATTCCCACTGGATGAACTTCTGCTTGATGTCGGTCATCGCGTTCACGATCAGTTCGGCCAGTCCGCCGTACATGATTCCGGACTTCTCCCACAGGCCGTGGTACTGGAAAAGGTCGCGCAGCTGTCCCTTGCAGTTGGAGCAAGGCGCACAGACGTACTTCTTGATCTCGGGGCCGGGTTGATCGGCAAACGCTTCAATGACCTGTCGGACTTTGCGACGCCCGGCGACGGTCATGCGCCAGTCGAGGAAGTTGTTGCCCGACATCACCGCGAACCCCGACCCGCCGCCGCAGCAGTAGTTCTCGACACCGTGCGGAGTCATCTCGCGGAACTGCGGGCAAAGGGTGCGGAGGACCTCACGCTGGGGCTCGACGATTCCCATCAGCCGTACCATGTTGCAGGGATCGTGGAGCGTGACCGGGAAGTCATTGCGCGACGGATCGAGGTGCAGACGCCCGCTGCGAACGATGTCGCGAAGGAACACAAGCGCGCTCTCACGCGGAATGTTCAGGTCGCCGGTAAGAATACGGTCTGCGACGACCATGGATGCCTTGTGGCCGTGGCCGCACTCTCCCATCACGATCTTCTTCACCTTGAGCTTGCGTGCGGCTTCCGCCTGGCGCATGGCAACGCGGGCGAACTGCACGTCGTCATACCAGACGCCGTAGTTCACGCTGTCGTAGGCGGCGAGTTCGCTGGAAAGCGTCCAACTGATGCCCGCGGCTTCCAGGATCGCAGCGAATGCCATTGGATTTTCGGGCCAGGAGAGAATTTCGCCCGCATTGTGGATGAGCAGGACGTCGGCGCCTTCCTTGTCCCACGGGGTGTGAATGGTCATGCCCGTGAGTTCCTGCGCTTCGCCGTCGAGGAATTCGACGTTGTCCTTCGCCGCGCGCGGGTTCATCCCGGTGGAGGAGCCCACCCGCAGTTGCAGGACGGAACCCTTGTCGTGGAGTTCCTTGGGGGCGATCCCCATCTCCATGCTGAACAGCTTGCGCAGTTCGCGCGTGATGAGCGCGTTGTCAACGCCAATGGGGCACACCTGGGCGCAGCGGCGACAGAGGGTGCAGCGATAGGCAAGCTCGGCGAGGCGAACGATGGCCGTGGCATTCAGCTGAATGTCTTCACCGCGCAGTGCCGCCACCCACTTGCCGCCGGGCCGCAGATACTTGCGAACCACACGGCGGAATATTTCGGAGCGGTAGGTGGGACGGTATACCTCGTTGCAACCGCTCTCCTGGTAGATGGGACACGCGTCGGCGCAGCTCTGGCAGTGGGTGCAGTGATCGACCGAGAGACTCAGTTGCTGGAAAAAAGGCCAGTTGTCGTCGGCACTGAAGAGCTTCTGCAAACCGGAGAGGAACCGCTCGACCAACGCTTCCTCTTCCTGCAGATTGGCGGGCGGTTGCAGGCCGAGTGCAGTGAATCCGTCAAGACTGGTATCGACACCGGCCCGCAGCTTCTGTGAGACACGTGGTGACGCGTCGAACGGCGCCGGCAACGACGGGAGTTGGCCGGCATTGACGGGGCTGAGCACGCCGGACGCGCGAGCGATGTCGGCAGGGCGGATCATCGGCGCGCCTCTTCATCGGCGCGCGCAACTACCGCCGCCCATGTGCGACCGTCGCCAACGATGTGCGGCGCTGACCAGGAAATCGGGCGGCCCAGGTTCTCCGACATCGCTTGGGTCAGCGCGGAATCGTGCACGACCGGAGTGTCATCCCAGCGTACCCGGTGAAAGGTGAAGAACTTCATGTACGCGTGGGTCATGTGGGTGGCGGGAAAATACGCAAGAAATACACCGACCATCGCCAAGTGAATGCTCGAAGCAAGGGTCAACCGGGGAGCGGGCGACGTGCCGAACAAGCTCCGCAAAAAGGTTGCCATCTGCTCGGGCACGCGGGCGTCGGACATAAAGGCTGCCGCTCCGGTGCCGAAGACACTGGCAATCAGCAGGAGGTTGAAGATATCCAACCGGGTGCTGAATGGACGCAAGCGCGGGCTGGCAACTCGCATCGCAAGCATCCCTAGGCTGCCAGACATTCCGGCACAAATTGCAATGCCGGCTGTCCACTGGACTACTCCCGCGATCGCCGCACCCGAGGCAGCCATTGCAACTGTGAGCACTGCGGTGACAACCAGTGAATAAAGACCGACGTGGGTGAGCCACGACCACAGCCACAACCCCCGGTTGTTTCCCCACAGCGTCTTGAAACACAGCACTTCGCGAGCGATGTACGCGAGTTCGCCGGGCCAAGAGCGCTCCCGCGGTCTGGTCCACCATTCCGTTTGCTCGAAGTACGATCCGCCGTACTGCTGCTGGGCGTGCGTTCCCTTCGGCATCGGGTAGAGTTCCCAACGCAGATGGGCGGGCATGCGCGCAATGCGCACGATGCGGTAGACGTTGCCGATAATGAAGGCAGCAGCCGCGACGTAAATGAAGATCAGCAGCGCCATCGAGCTATACGCATCCAGTCGGCTTCGGCAGTCCGGCGACCTTGCACGCGCCTTTGGCGGGCCCAGAGGGAAAGAGGTCGTAGATCTGCCGGAGCGTGAGGCCGTTGTCCTTGCACATCTTCCGGATCATCGGCGCAATTTCGAATTGGCGGTAGTAGTCGCGGATGTAGTTGATGAGCTTCCAGTGCGACTCCGACAACTGCGTTAATCCCTCGGTGCTGGCCAGGGCGAGCGCGATCTGCTCGTCCCAACGCTCGGGTTCCTGAATGAATCCGTCCTCGTCCACCGGGAAACGGAGACCGTGCCACTCGAATTCAGCCCATTTCTCGTTTGCGCCTGCGACTTGTCCGACCTGTCCCTGACTAGACATGAACTCCTCTTTCCGCGCGCACGCGTTCCGGCGCTTCCGCCAACCAGTTGCACGCGGTTTCGATTGCCGATGGATTCAGCAAGAGTTGCCATTCCCTCGGGATAAGGTCCTCTCGCGTCGCGCCAAGGGGCTCGACGTACCGGCCTTCCGCTTTCGGTAGCAAAGGCTCCAGTTCTCTGGCCGTCACGGCAGCGCGAGGGTCGCCTTCCACATAGATCAGCAGGCAGTCGCGATCGCTTTTACCTATGGCTGGGAGGTCCTTCATCACATTCGCCACTTCGTCCTCGGGCGTCCGGGCCGGCACATCGAATGGCATGTCAAACCTTTGCCAACGCGCTGCCGGGCGGGCCAGCGGAGCCGCCATGGCGACGATGGAGTCGGCCGACGAATGGAGCGTGAGTCGTGCGCCGAGCCCGACACCGAGGCACCCGACGAACTCAAAATCAGCTCTCAGCCGGGTGATCGCAGATTCCACTTCGCCGAGAATTCGCGCGCCCATGGGCGCCTCGTTTTCTCCGTGCCCACCCAGATCGATCACGAGCGTGGCGACGTGTTGTTCGCCCAGCCGCAGTGCGAGCCCGATCATCTGCTCTTTCGCCGCTGCGTACGGGTGCACCAGGACGACGCCGCTGCGGGGTGAGAGTGGCGCAAGCAGGATGGCGGGGACAGGAAACGCGTCGGGCGATTCCAGATCGAGTACACGTCGAATGTCCATGCGGCCTCCATGATGGATTTGCGCATGCTCAGCGCAGGCGTGATCCATGCGTCTGTAGCGTACGGCCAGTGCTGTCCAAGACTGAATGGGGGATCGACGGAATTCAGGCCGGATTTCCGAACGATGTGAGTGGGCGAGCCGCTGATTCCTTACTTCGTTAAGGCAGGCGGAAGAAGAGCTGGTTCGTGTGCTTCTTCGGGGTTCGTGCATTTCCAGGTCAGCGACGAGCTCAGCACCATCGACGTCGTCGTCGCGACATACGGCATGAGCGAATCGATCACTTTTTCCAGGTGGGCCTGATCGCGAACGGCAACCTTAATGATGAACGACTCCGCTCCGGTGACGCGGTGGACTTCGAGCACCTCGGGACGTTCGTCGGCCTTCTTCGTGAAGCGCGACAACTCATGGCCGAGCACATTCACCCGGACGAACGCCAGGAGGGGGAAGCCGAGCTTGGAGTGGTCTACTTCGGCGTGATACCCAACGATGATTCCAGCATCTTCGAGCCGCCGAACCCGCTCGGCAACAGCCGGGGTGGACAGACCGACTCGTCGTCCAAGTTCCGCAAAGGGAATTCTCGCATCCTGCTGTAGCTCGACGACGATCTTCCAGCCAATGTTGTCAAGCAGGTGCAGTGTCGTTTTGTCTTTCATGGCGAACTCACGCTACGAACTGGCGAGCTCTACTCGTCCCCTTGGTGATGGTGACCATCGTGGTAATAGGAGTCGTTGTCGCACCTGTGAACAGGAGTAGCTCCATTAGTCTCAGGCACAACGCCACAGGACACAGTGACTGGCCGCACACGCTCCGGTGATGCGTATGCCTGATCGGCGTCAGGCAAAAAGCGCACAATGCCCGTGCCGATGTTTATGTCTTTCGGGGGGCTGCTATGGCTGATGCCGTGAAGATTGGAATCATTATCTGCAATCGTTACCACACCTGTGCGGGAGGAAAGTGCTTTCGTTCGCTGCGGGAGCGCGAGGGGGCCTTCCGCCTGTATGAAGGCCGGGAGGTGCAGCTAATCGGGTACACCACATGTGACGGATGTCCGGGCGGGAATGTTGAGTATGCGCCGGAAGAGATGAAGAAGAACGGCGCTCAAGTCATTCACTTAGCCACCGGGCTGGTAGTCGGTTATCCGCCCTGCCCGCATATCGATGACTTTGTTGATTTGATTGAGAAGCACCACGGAATGAAGGCGGTCGTCGGTACGCACCCGATCCCAGAGAAGTATTTCCAAACGCATCAGGCGCTCGGAACCTGGACTTCACCGGAATGGCAAGACAGGATCAAGCACGTGCGGGAGAACCAAGAGGTCCGATTGCGCTATAACTGATCGCCTCACGAAACTCCTGATGTTCGCTTGCGTCATCCGGCCTTGGGCCGTGCAAGAATGAAATAGCCGTACTCGCCTACCAACGTGTTTTCCTCTACTTTCCACCCGCTCTCCTCAAGTTTGCGGCGAACTTCAGCGGCGTCGATTCTGTGCTCGATTGGTGGTCCCGGTGGATGTTCCGTGTCCGGCCGCCAATCCACGATGGCAAGCGCGCCATCCGGCCGCAGGACCCGTCGGAACTCCCGCAGGGCAGCAGCGTGGTCCGGCACCTCATGCCACACGTTGGCGATGAACACCAAATCACAGCTTGCCGGCGGCAACGTGGTTGCTTCGGCTGTGCCTTGCAGAAGCGAGATGTTGTGCGGTGCATCTGGGCCTTCGAGCTTCTTGCGCAGAAGATCCAACATCTCCGGTTGCAGGTCGATGGCGAACACCTTCCCGCCAGGACCAATTGCCTGCGCCAGCGGGATCGCGAAATATCCCGTCCCTGCTCCGATGTCAGCCACGGTAGCCCCTGGGCACGGCGGCAACAGTTCGAGGACGCGATCTGGAGGCAGCCATTTCAGGCGCTCGGGATTGTCGAGCCGGTGAGCGTCCGCAACACTCATGACACGGTCAGCACCGTCCATGATCGTCGCCCTTGTCTGCCCCGTTGTGGGCCGAGACTCGGCCTGTGGGGGCGGCTCATGTTGGGACACCAAAGCGCGGCAGGATCCAGCGGGTCAGCGCAATCCAGACCGCAGCGAACGCGAGAATGACAAGAAGGTCGTTGGACATATCTGTTGGATGAAATGCAGTTCTCTGCCGATGTGTTACAGGGTACGAATCTTCAGTACTGGCCGGAGCACACCGGCACTTCGACCATGCCATGGTACGCTCCGCACCCGGGTGATTTGCCGCATCCGGTTACAAGCGGGTAGGCTCACAGCAGGTAGCGGAATATGCGTGCGGAAGTGGAGCAGGCGGTTGCGTTGCTGAACGACAAACGGCCCGATGCGATGGAGCGGGCATTGTCGCTATTGCAGCAGACCGTATTCGCCTTCAGCATGCGCGTCTGCGGCCATCGCGAAGACGCCGAAGACACCATGCAGGATGTCCTGCTCAAGTCCGTGCCGCACCTGCCGAAGTTCGACAACTCGAAGGCGCTCGTTGTCTGGCTGTATACCGTCGCCAAGAACCAGTGCCTGATGAGCCGGCGGCGGAGCAAATTCGCGCCGCAACATCATCTGTCGCTCGAAGAATTGATGCCGGATGGGCCGGAGCTGGCGAAGCTCTCGGCGATTGGTCCAGACCGCGCGCTGCTCCGGGAAGAAGACAGTGACCGGGTGCGGCGAGCGATTCTCAAGGTGCCTCCACAGTACCGTCTTGTCCTCGTGCTCCACGACATGGAAGAGCTCGACACTGCGGAAGTCGCGAAGGTGACGGGCCTACGCCCGGGTACCGTCCGCGTCCGACTGCACCGGGCACGACTGTTCCTGCGGAGAGAGCTGTCCAAGGCCGCGAGCGTGCCGCGCAAGAAGGGGGCACAGAAGCCTCCGGCAAGCGCCGAATGCAAGCGGATGTTCGCTGCCTTGTCGGACTACCTGGACTTAGAGCTGCCGGCCAGCACCTGTGACCGGATCCGCGAACACATGTCGGATTGCCGACCCTGCGTCGCGTTTCTCGACAACCTGCAAGAGACGGTCCAGGGCCTCAAGCGCGTGCCTGCGCGAAAGCCGGACGCGCGCGTTGCTGCCCAAATCCGCAAGACTCTGTTGCCGCAACTGGCCGCCGCGTTGGCCCGATCAAACTCCCGCCGAACCGCTGCGCAGTAGCCTCCGGTCACCCGCAATCCCATTCTGGAACGGTGCCCCGGCGGCGCTCATTTTTCTTGTAACACTTACCCCAACGGTAGTCCCCGTTGAAATCCACGCAATGGCCGGAGCGCGGTAGGCGATGCGCCGGACTGTCGTAATCGTAGCGCCCGGTAGCGTAACCGGAATCACCTGCGCTAACAGCAGGTGCGTCCCTCTCCGATCACCTTCGAATGAAGCGAGTTGCAAGCGTTTGTCGCGCGGCTGTTGATAGAAATGTAGATACGCTTGCATCGCGATCAAGTCCGCAGGATAGGAAGCGTCCCACGTCATTTGGACGTGAAGTCGGCTAACCGGACAAATTCCCGACTGAGCTACTTACCGCGTTCGGTGCCTTGCTAGCTGCAGGGCGTGAAGCACCTTGGTTCGGTACAACTCGGTACAATTGAGGCGAGAGAAAGAGTAGCCTTCTGGCTCCTAAGTGACGCCAGATGAAGCACTTAGATTTTGTCCTGCTCTTGGTTCGAGACCAGGGGGTCGGAGGTTCAAATCCTCTCTCCCCGACCAATTATTCCCAAGCGGCTCATTGAAATAGCGGCGTCCTGTCGTCCGCAAGAACTCCCTCTGGCCTCATGCAGCAAGTTCTTCGAGCCAGTATTCGTGGTGGAGTCCGCTGAAAATGTCCTTTATTCTGATCCGGCAAGTGGCTGGCAACTCATGCCGACTGGTTCTTGGGCGTGGCAGTGGTCTTCTATCGAAATCCGGGATCCCTGGTACCAAGCTCGCATGTGGTCGCCCCTGATTGTAGTGGGCAATCCTGATGCTATCCTCTCTATGTTACAAATGTCGAAAGACCCGAAGTAGCGGTCACAAGATCGTGTGAAGATCACGCCGCTGTACTTGGATTACAAGCTCAATTGGAGACCGACGGTACAACCAACGAAATCCTAGTTACGGGAGATCGCATGCAGGTCAAATTCGCAGCTAAAACGGACGTTGGTCGCGTCCGCAAAAAGAACGAGGACCGTTGCGGTTACGACGAACGGGCCGGCATTTTCGTCGTGTGCGACGGGATGGGTGGCGAGGCGGCCGGAGAAGTAGCGGCCGAGCTGGCACTCCGCACAATTCTCAATTACTACGGCCGCAGTGACCTCGGCGGCAATCTGGAAGCCGACCTGCGGTCCGCAATCCAGCTGGCGAATACGGCCATTCGCGAAGTGGCGCGTTCTGACGTGCGTTACAAGAAGATGGGCTCAACGATCGTAGCCGCCTCCACTCGCGGGGACACCGCCGCCGTTGCAAACGTCGGTGATAGCAGGGGCTACCTGCTGAGGGACGGTGCCATCCGGCAGGTCACGACCGACCATTCACTGGTCGCCGAGCAGGTACGCCGCGGAATGCTGAAAGAGGAGGACTTGGAAAAATCGCCGTGGAAAAACATCGTTACGCGCACGCTTGGCGGAAAAGATGATGTCGAACCCGACGTCGCGCTCGTCGACTTGCGTCCGGGTGACACGCTGCTGGTTGCAACTGACGGCGTCACCAAATCGGTCCCTGACCCCAAGCTGCGCGAGATTGTGGCCAGTGCAAACTCGCTCGATGCTGCCTGCGAGCTGCTGATCAAGTCCGCCCTCGATAACGGTAGCGACGACAACACGACATGTCTGCTGCTTCACTTCGAAAAGACGCCCTGGCTCAGTCGCGCTCACTCCGGGGGTTCCGGCTCCGTGATTCTCGGTTCCTGATAACGCAAGATCTTGTCTTCCAGTAGTTGCAGCTTCAGCCTTCGACTTGCCGTAGCGCGCGTGTCCCTGTCGTGAATGGCCTACTCACCACTGGCCAGAGATTCCCGTCGTCGAAGCCCATGCGTCCACTTGGCCGATAAGTCGGCAATCCTCCTCGCGGCTCGGCCATGGAACACGAAGGTCGTTAGCTGGTGGACGGCCGAGCGGAGGGCCCGTCTCCCGCCGGATCCGGCATTCCCTTGTATCACGCGGCCAAGTGACCTGTATCACAGCCCCGTGTGTCTAGACGTCTTATGCTTTGCCCACAGCAGGCGGGTGCAGCGCCACCGTGCCAACCCGCACGTGGCCGGGGACGAGACATGCCTCATCGCAGTCAGCAACGACGATGGTTCTGGGTCACGCTGGCCCTCTCGAGCATCAGCATCGTCGCTGTCGTCTTCGCCATCTGGGAGCTGGTTGAGTCCCACTTTTTTCGCGACGTGGACTACCTGACCCTGCATTATCTCTACGTCAGCCGGGGCGTGGTGTCCTCGTTGCTCCTGGCGTTCTGGGCGGCATGGTTTGTCCTCCGCGAGCGCCAGGCCGCGGAAAAACAGCTTCGCCGTTCGCATGCTAGATACCGAAAACTACTCCAGGTGGACCCCAGCGCGATGGCGCTGTGCGACCCGTCGCTCAGGGTGTTGGAGTGGAACGCGGCGGCCGAGCGCCTGTTTGGATTTTCCGCCGAGGAAGTGCTCGGCGCCTCACTCCCGACCGTTCCCGACGAGAAGAAAGAGGAGCTGCAGGGTTTCCTTGAGCGCGTCTCCGCGGGAGGCGCTGTCCTCGATGTCGAGACGCTGCGCCGCAATCGCGATGGCCTCAAAATCGAGGTCCTCCTGAGCCTGCTTCCGTTTCAGGAGGATTCCGGCGAGACCTGCGTTCTCGAGGTCACCAACGACATTCGCGAGCGCGTGCGTTTCCGCGAAACGCTGCTCCAAATCGAGAAGCTGACCACCATGGGCCAGATGGCGGCCGGAACCGCGCATCACTTGAACACGCCGCTGGCCGCGATGCTCTTGCGCATGGCGATGGTCCGCGGCCGCGCCCCGCGCGATCTTGCTCCCGACCTGGAGCAACTGGAAGGCAATATCCGCTTCTGCCAGCAGTTTGTGCGGCGGCTGCTGGATTTCAGCCGCCGCCCGCCCGCGCACAAGCAACCAGAACCGCTGGGCAGCACGGTGGAGTCGGTGCTCAGTTTTCTTGCCCCGCAGGTGCTCGCCAAACGCGCCCGTCTGCACGTGGACGTATCGGCCGCGAACGGCGCCAGGGTGCTGGCGGACCGTAACCAGCTCGAAGCCCTGTTCCTGATTCTGGTCAGCAACTCACTCGATGCTGTGCCCGACAGCGGCCACATCGATGTCCGCTGCCGCCTTCTTCCCGAGTGCGTCCAGGTCGAGGTCACCGACGATGGATGCGGGATCGCACCCGAGCATCGCACCCGCATCTTTGAGCCCTTCTTCACGACCAAGCCGGCCGGGAAGGGGACCGGGTTGGGGCTGGCCATTGCCCGCAACATCGTCAACGAACACGGCGGCTCGGTCCGTCTCGAGAGTGGGCCCGGTCAGGGGACCACGGCCATCGTGGAACTGCCGCTCTGGGTTGAAAGCGGCGTTCCCCAAGGAGTCCACGCATGAAAGGACCCTCCAGCCCGTCCAGCTGCACCATCCTGGTAGTGGACGACGACGCCAACCTTACCGCCACGATGAAAGATTTCCTGTCGCCGCAGGGGTACGCCGTCGAAACGGCCCACTCCGCGGAGGAAGCCCTCGCCGCGCAGCAGCGCAATCCACGCATTTGTCTTGCCCTGCTTGACCTGATCATGCCCCTGACCGACGGGCTCACCCTGATGGAGCAATTGCGCCAACAAAATCCGGAGCTCGCCGTCATCATCATGACCGGCTTCGCGACCATTGAGACCGCGGTGGAGTCCATCAAGCGCGGCGCCGAAGACTACCTCACCAAGCCCTTCGAGCCCGATGCCGTGCAGAAAAAAGTCGGCCGCGTCATGGAAGTCTTCGAGCTGCGCTCGCGCGTCACCAAGCTGGAGGCGAATGTTCAAAAGTACTGCCCGTCCTTTGAGTCTCTTGTTTACGTATCTCCGCTGATGCAACGCGTGGTGGAACGGGCACGCACCGCGGCGGAATCCAAGACGCCGGTGTTGATCCTGGGCGAGACCGGCACCGGCAAGGAGCTGCTGGCGCGCGCCATTCACGGCGCCAGCCCCCGCGCTTCGGCGCCCTTTGTGCCGGTGAACTGTGGCGCGTTGCCGCGCGAACTGGTGGAAAGCGAATTATTTGGCTTCCGGCGCGGCTCGTTTACCGGAGCCTTTCATGACGGCCCGGGAATCTTTGTCTCCGCGAACCGAGGCACCATCTTCCTCGATGAAATTGGCGAGATGCCCAAGGACGTCCAGGTAAAACTTCTGCGCGTGCTGCAGGAGAACGAAGTACGCCCGGTGGGCAGCACCAAGCCGGTATCGGCGGATGTGCGGATCATTGCCGCGACCAATCGCCCTATCGGCGAATTGCGCGCCGAATACTTGCGGCAGGACTTTTATTTCCGCGTGGCGACGATCACCCTGGAGATCCCGCCGCTGCGCGCGCGTCCCGAGGATGTCCTGGTCCTGGCACAACATTTTTTGCAGCGGCTTTCCGAGCGCTACGACCGGCAGATCAGTTCCAGCCGTGCCGCCATGGAGCTTCTCCTGAAGTACGGATTTCCCGGCAACGTGCGCGAATTGGAAAATGTGCTGGAGAACGTGGCCGCAATGTCCCGAGATGATCCCCAAGTGGTCACGGCAAGGGACCTGAAGGGTTTGCTGGATCCGGCTGGCTTCCACGACGTGCTGGCCAAGGGTATGGAGCAGACCCTGGCCATTGAACCGCTGGAAAAGTTGGCGATTGAGCGGGCCCTTCGGCTGACTGACGGGAATCGCAGCAAGGCCGCGCTGCTGCTGGGAATATCGCGCGACACGCTCTACCGGAAGCTGCGGGAGTTTGCGGCAGAGACGACGTGAATCCTGGCGAAAGATGTCCGAATTTCTGACATGTCTTGCCGCGCGCCATTGGTGGGTGTCGTTGTGTTCGGAATGAACCTGCTGTGGGTCACGAACTTGGATGGAGGCGCAGCCGTCGCAATTTGGCTGCCTGCGTGCCTCGGCAAATGATGGGAGGAAGTCTCGGTGCGCCTTGAAGTGCCTCGCCGGCTGATGATCTGGGGAGCGATCGCGCTCGGCGCCGTACTGTTGTTCAGCGGTGCGTTGGTGACGCAGAGCCGCCGCGTGCGCGCACGCTCGCCCATGTTTTTGTCCGCCAGTCCCATCCAGGGCAGCCAGTTGTTCCAGGTCAAGGGTTGTTCGCGTTGTCACTCGGTCAACGGCACGGGCGGGAAGCTCGCGCCCGATCTGGGCCGCAGCCAGGCCGCCGAAGCCAGCGTTTCGCAGTTGGTGGTGGCGATGTGGAACCACGCGCCCCAGATGTGGGAACGCATGCGGGTGGAAAAGGTGGAGTATCCCGTGCTGAGTTATGAAGAGGTGGCGCAACTCCTCGCCTACTTGTACATCGCGCGGCATGCTGACGAGCCCGGCGATGCCGTGCGTGGCAAACAACTCTTCGCTGCCAAAGGATGCATCCGCTGTCACTCGGTTCATGGCCAGGGCGGCAGGATCGGCCCCGACCTCGCTGAGGTTTCCGGCGTGGACACTCCCATGGCATGGACGCAGGCGATGTGGAATCACAGCGACGCCATGCAGGCCCGCATGCGCGAGGTGAAGCTGGACTGGCCGCAGTTCGATAATTACGAGTTGCGCGATTTGTTTGCCTATGCGCGCCAGGTTTCCAAACCGCAGATCGCGGCGGGCGATCCGCAGCACGGCTGGAAAGTCTTTCAGAAACAATCGTGCAATGCGTGTCACTCGATTAAGGATGAAGACGATCAACGCGTCGGGCCGAACCTGGGCCCCTCCCTCAAAGTTCCACCGACATTTACCCAGTTCGGCGGCCTGATGCTCACCCATGCTCCCCAGATGGGACGCGCCATGAAGGAACATGGCATCGAGCGTCCCCAGTTCGCCGGCGAAGATATGGCCGATCTCTTCGCATTCCTCTATAGCCTGCGGTACGTGGAACCGAGCGGCTCTCCGCATGTGGGCGAAAGCGTGTTTTCCTGGCGCGGTTGCAACCGCTGCCACGGCGAGAGCGCGCAGGGCACGGCTCGCGCTCCCGCTTTGCGCGGCCGCGGAACGGGCTACACGTCGGTATCGCTCGCTACGGCTCTGTGGGCGCATGGCAGCCGGATGTATCGCGAGAGCCGCGCCCTCGGGATGGGATGGCCGACCTTGTCAGAGGGCGACGTCGGCGATCTGCTCGCATTTCTCAACTCGCCCGTGCAGACATCTTCCGGCAAGAAGTAACTCCTCACGGCATGTGTACGGTTTTCTGACACAATCCGCCGTACACATTGGCATGGGCCGCTATTTTTCCCGCAGTCGTCCTGGTCCTTGAGCTCATCCGCCCCCTAATCCAGAGGACACCAGCGCATCGGAACGTGTGAGCGGTTGTGTCTTATCCCCCGGGGCGCTTGGCTACCTAAGTGCCTGTACAGGGCAAGCTCCTGGAACCATCGGTTAATTTCGAGCCCTGGTTCACGGCTTGAGCGAGGACGCATTTTTCCTGGGCCGCAGCCCACAGCGCATGACGGCCGACTCACATCATTGCGCGAGTGATACGCGTTGTGACTGTCCGATCTACCCGTGTGATTTCGTCAGAATTTCTGACAGTTCATGGCTCGTGACCTGCGGCGCATCGGCTTTCGTGCTCTCAGCGAGCGCTCTTCCTGCGACGTAACCGCAGCATTTCGGGCCCTTTAGCCGCGATTTCAGCGGACCACAAGCTCTGCCTCACGGCGGTGGCCGTGCAATTGCATTTGCAACAGCGAAGCTTGGGGCGAAGTGTACGGCGAGTCTCCGACCCGCACTCGCACCGGCTGGCAGTTCGGGCAAAGGCATTAGGAGCCAGAGGCATGGACCAGGCAAGAAGGATGGGTGGAGCAGCGCGCTGGATTGCGTTGGTGTTTGCAGCTTGTCCGCTGTTGATCGCCGCTCCGGGCGATGCCGGGAAAGGGCCCTCGCCGAGTCCGGCGGTGGCTTACATCGGCAGTGAGCGCTGTGCGGACTGCCACGCGGCGCAGTTCGAACACCTCAAACAGACCACGATGGGCAAGATCTTCTTGCGCAATCCGCGCACGCCGCTGGAGAAGCAAGGTTGTGAGGCATGCCATGGGCCGGGAGCTGCGCACGCCGACAGCAACGGCAAGATCGGCCTGATTCGCTTCACCAAGAATTCGCCACAACCGATCGAACTGCGCAACGACCAGTGCCTGCAGTGCCATGAGAAGGGCAACCGGTTGTTTTGGAGAGGCAGCACGCACGAAAGCCGGGGCGTGGCTTGTACCTCCTGTCACCAAGTCCACACCGAGCAGACATCCGTGGCAGCAGACCGCTTCCAGGAGCCGCTTTCGGAGAACCGGCAATTCGTGAAACCGACACAGATGGAAGTCTGTTTCCAGTGCCACCAGATGCGCCGCGCCCAGCTCCAGCGCTCCTCGCACATGCCCTTCCGCGAGGGCAAGGTGACGTGCAGCAGTTGCCATAACCCGCACGGCACACCGAATCCCAAGCTGCTGATCGAGGCCACGGTGAACGACACCTGCTACAAGTGCCACGCCGAGCGCCGCGGGCCGTTCCTGTGGGAACACCCGCCGGTGATGGAAAACTGCTTGAACTGCCACGACGCGCACGGCTCCACCAATCCGACTCTGCTCAAGGTGCGAGCGCCTCGTCTGTGCATGCAATGTCACGACGTCAGCGGACACAATTCCGATCCACTATCGCTCAGTCCCAATCCGCCACGGATCAGTGCCAACCAGCAGATCAGCACCCGTGGGTTGCGAGTGATCAACCGTTCCTGCACCAACTGCCATGCCCAGATCCACGGGTCCAATCACCCCGCTGGGTCGCGGTACCTGCGCTAGAGGAGGAGGCTTATATGACGAACCGTGCATTATCTAAGTCTTTCGCCTTGAGCGTAGCCGTGGCGGGACTGCTGTTGTTCTCGACCGTGGCATTCTGTCAAGAAGAGTCGAGCGAGAATCACGGCTCGGTTGAAGTGGGCGTCCGGCAAAACTGGGGCACCGTCTACGGACGAGCGACCGCGAACTCTTTATTTCCATCGTTTCCCGCCACCACGGGGGGCGCGTATCCGCAAGCCTCCGGCGGCCCTTTCACGGCGCAAGCCCTCGGCTACACACCCGGCTTTGGCAATTCCCGGTTCTTTGAATATCGCGATATGCCGAACGGGTTCTACGTGAAAAGCTTCCGGGCGGACCTGGACAACGTGCTGGGAAGGAACCTGTACGTCAAGGTGCAGGGCCGCGACAGCATTGAAAAAGACCAGGCCTACTTGCTGACGGTGGGACAGTACGGCAAGGCGAAATTCCAGTTCCGCTGGGACGACACGCCGCACGTCTTCACCAACACGGCGCAGAGCCTTTTCATACAGACGGCCCCAGGGTACTTCAACGTCTCGGCGCCCATTCAGACGACCTTGGCAGCCGGCGCCTCTACCTGTACGTATCAACAAATCGTGGGCGGCACTTGTGGACTGACGAACACCATCAATGGGCTGTTCTCCACCGTCACGCCGATTTCGCTCGACGTGCGCCGCCGGACCGCCACCGCCAGCTTCGCCTGGACGCCCACGGCGAACTGGGATATCCGCACTTCGTACGCACAGGAGAATCAGAGCGGGTCCCGTCCCTTCGGCAACGCTTCGGGCTTTGAACTTCCTGAACCCATCAAGTACCGCACGCAGCAGTTCAGAGGCAGCGCGGAATACGGCGGGCACAGCTGGGGAGTGCAGGTCGGGGTCGTAGGCTCGATTTTCGATAACCGCATCAGCAGCCTGACTTTTGTCAGCCCCTTCAGCACGAATGCCACGCTCAACCAGGGTCGCACGGACCTCTATCCGTCCAATACTGCCATCAATGTTCCCATCGCGGGAGCTTTTGACCTGACCAAGTACGTGCGGGTGATGGGGAGCATTGTGCCCGGGTGGATGAAGCAGAACGACGCTTTCCTGCCCTACACCGTCAATTCCGGGACCACCGGATGCCCCGGCGGCCAGCCGTGTAATTCGGTCGCCGCATTGCCGGCGAGCAGCCTGAACGGCAGCAAGACCACCTTGGCCATGAACTACACCCTGGCCACCAAGCCCATTCATCGCCTGAGCTTCGTTGCGCGTTACCGCTCCTACGATTACTACAACGACAGTCCCACGATCGCATTTCCGGGAGTTGTCGTGACCGATGGCGCCACCTTCAGCTCTGGTGGCGATAATGCGCGCGTCTCCGTGCCCAAAGGATTCGACCGCAAGAATGTCGAGTTCGAAGGGTCGTGGCAATTCAGGAAGGACGATCGGCTGAAGGTCGGGTACGAGCTGGAGAGAATGGACCGCCAACATCGTGATATCAGCCGCACCCAGGAAGGGACCTTCTCCACTTCGATTGACCTGAATCCCAACAAGATGACGTTGGTGCGGTTTTCCTACAAGCACTCGGACCGCACCCCAGGCCCTTACAAGAACAACGACGAGAGCTACCTGAACGGCGAGGGCGGGACCGCCCAAATGTTCGCTTTCCGGCGCTTCGACGAGGCGCAGCGGACCCGCGATCGCGGGGAAGCGTTGCTGCAGGTCAGTCCTTTGCAGTCGCTCACCTTCTCTGCGGTTTTCAGTACCGACCAGAATGCCTACGCCAATCATCTCACCGCCACCGAATGCGCGGAAACCAATGCGGAAGCGGTAGCGCAGGCCGCGTTGTCGTCAGCGACGCTGGTGGCGCCGTTCAATCCTTCCTGCCTCAGCTACGGATTGCAGAAGGACATCAGCTCCAGCTACAGCTTCGACGTCAACTACAGCCCGATTGCGCAACTCGTGTTCTTCGGTGAGTTCTCGCACGAGAGGTTCAATTACCAGCAGCGCGGGCGCGACCGCACTTATGTCACGAGCCTGCAGGCGGCCCCGGCGGTGCTTACGGGCGTGAAGGGCGCCTATGACGATCCCTCCAATGACTGGTTTAGCTGGAGCAACACCCACATCAACACCTACTCCGCCGGCGTTGATATCTACATGAAGAGAAAGAAGGTGGCGCTGACCTCCTTCTACAGCCTGTCGGCCGCCAGCGGCGACATTCTCACCACCCTGCTCAGCGATAGTCCCACCATGAACATAAACAACGTCACCACGGGGGCGCTGGTCACGCCGGCGCTGGCGGGCGGAAGCGGTTATTACAACTATCCGAGCACAACCAACCGGCTGCACCAGGTCGTCACCTCGGTGAAGTTCGCCATCACTAAGAACATCACGCCGAAAATCGAGTACCGGTTTGAGCGCTATGACCAGCATGACTGGCAAAGCGACATCATGCTGCCTTACATGTCCGCCTACGACCCGGGGTCTTCCTACAGCACGAGTGCGTCCCGGTTGGGCGGAGGCGCACAAAAGTATCTGTACCTGGGGGCGGACGCTCCTTCGTACCAATCGCACGTCCTCTCCGGCAGCGTCGAATGGCGTTTTTAGGCTTCAGACACAGTGTTCGTGCAAACAGAGAAACAGTACATAACGGGAGAAGCACAAATGATGAAAAGTAATCATTCCAAGAGACTGGGCATGATGGTCCTGATGGTTCTGCTGTTTGGGACCCTCAGCGCCATGGCGGGCCCGCGCGTAATCCAGATCACTGCCGACGAGGATGGCAAGTTCAAGGTCCCAGGGCAGAAAAAGCCAATGATCACCCTGAAGGCGCAGGAAGTGGTGGTGCTGCGCATTACCTCGCACAAGGGCAGCGACTGGGAAAAGGACGGCGCCGTGCACAGCTTCACGATCAATGCGCTGAAAGACCAGGGATGGGACCTGCGCCTGAAAGAAGGCACGAAGGATTTCACCGTCTCGGCGCCGGCCGAACCCGGGGAATACGTTGTCGAATGTACGGTTCGCTGCGGCAAAGCACATGACGATATGAAGATGAAGTTGATCGTCACGCCGTAGCGAAACGGAGGCCCGCTCCATCGGCCCGCTCCATCGGCCCGGATCTATCGGCCCTGACTGGAGGTGTGACGTGATGCGGAGACTCGTTTTGATCATGATCGTACTGGCTGCGCTGGCGTTCCTGGTTGAGCAGGCGCACAGCGAAACTGGCGAGCGCACTGCGCAACTGATCGCTTGTACTTGAGGAGGCCCAATGGAGGTAACGCGGCGGGGTTTCGTTCAGTTTCTCGCCCGTGGTGCAGGCGCAGTCGCCGCAGTGGGTGTGGCCTGGAAGGCGAGCGCCTCAAAGCTGTTTCACGAAGTGTTGCCGGCCCGGTCCATTGCCCCCGGCAATCAGAAGTGGGTAATGGTAATTGACCTCGCCAAGTGCGATGGCTGCCGCGATTGCACCCGCGCCTGCACCGCCATGCACCACATTCCTCCCATGCAGGAATGGATCAAGGTTTTTGAGGTCGCCGACAATCCTGCCGCGGGAGCGTATTTTCTCCCGCGCCCTTGCATGCAATGCGACAACCCGCCTTGCGTCCGCGGCTGTCCTGTCGGCGCGACCTACAAGCGCAGCGACGGCATCGTCATGCAGGATGACGACCGCTGCATTGGCTGCCGCAATTGCATCGCACAGTGCCCCTATTCGGCGCGCTCGTTTAATTGGGGCGAACCGCCGCACACTCCCGAGGAACTCGCCCGTCCGTACTCCGTCGAGTACAACTACCCGCACCGCAAGGGCACGGTCGAAAAGTGCATCTTTTGCCCCGAGCACCTGCGTGCCGGCAAGCTACCCGCCTGCGCCAGTACCTGCAAGATGGGAGCTATCTATTTCGGCGACGAACTGGAGGACGCCGTCACCAACGGCAAGGGCGAGACGGTCCAGTTCACCAAGATCGCCAAGCGTGGCGCGGGCTTCCGCCTGATGGAGGAACTCGGCACCGAGCCGCGCGTTTACTATCTGCCGCCGGCAGCCCGGAAGTATCCCGGTCCTGACGAGCAGAAACAGGCCGTAAGTATGGCCGGCATGGAGCACTCGTAATGGAACCCAAAGTAATGGAACCCAGAGAAGAGAACCTGTTGCGCTCGATGACCCAGACCAGTTGGCGCTTTTATGCCTGGGTGGGATTCCTGGGCACGATCCTGCTGGTTGGCCTCGTCGCCTTCATCCAGCAACTTCGTCACGGACTCATCGTCACCGGCATGCGCGACCAGATTTCCTGGGGAATCTACATCACCGACTTTGTCTTCTTCATCGGCATCAGCCACGCCGGCACCCTGATCTCGGCCATCCTGCGCGTCACCAACACCGGATGGCGCACACCAATTACGCGCATGGCGGAAGCGGTCACCGTATTTGCCCTCTGTATCGGTGCGCCCATCGTCATTATCGACATGGGCCGGCCTGACCGCATGTTGAATATCTTCCGTTATGGCCGCATCCAGTCGCCGATCATCTGGGACGTGCTCGGGGTCTCGACCTATCTCACCGGCTGCATCCTCTATTTCTATATTCCCATGATCCCCGACCTGGCCCTGCTCGCGGACCGGCCGGAAATGTCCGCCTGGCGCCGCCGCTTCTACCGCCGGCTCTCACTGGGCTGGCGCAACACGGCAGCGCAGAAGAAACTGCTGGAGCGCGCCATCTCGACCATGGCCGTCTTCATCATTCCGCTCGCCGTCTCCGTCCATACCGTAGTCTCCTGGATCTTTGCCATGACGCTGCGTCCCGGTTGGGACAGCAGCATCTTCGGACCTTACTTTGTCGTAGGCGCCATTTACTCAGGCGCGGCGGCGGTGATTTTCTCGATGTATGTCCTGCGCCGGGTCTATCACCTGGAGGATTACATCAAGCCCCTGCACTTCCGCAATCTCGGCCTGATGCTGCTCTCTTTTTCCATGCTCTACCTGTACTTCAACATCAACGAGTACTTCACCGCCGGGTACAAACTGCAGGGCATGGAACGCACGCTCCTCGACCGCCTTTTCGTGGGCGACTACGCCGTTATCTTCTGGACGGCGCAAAGTGTCTGCGTGTTCATCCCGCTGCTGATCATGCTCGCCGTTCTGGGAGTGAAGCGCTACGAGCACTTCACCATCCCGGGGATGGTCTTTGCCTCCGGACTGGTGATCGTCGGCGCCTGGGCCAAGCGCTACATTATTATTGTGCCCACCCTGCGCAGCCCGTTTCTTCCTTCCGGCCAGCGCCTGCCCTGGGAATGGACTCACTACAGTCCCACCTGGGTGGAGTGGTCGATCACGGCCGCCGCCGTGGCCGGTTTTCTCATGATCTATACCTTGCTCTCGAAAGTTTTCCCGATCGTCTCCATCTGGGAAACGCGCGAGGGTGAGGTGACCGAGACCGAGCCTGAGGCCGTACCCATTACGGTCGGAGCGCCCTCCCGGTGGTGGAAGGGCGGGGCCGTCGCAACGTCAGTTCTGCTCGGATTCCTGCTACTGAGCTCGCAGTCGGCGCAGGGCGCGACACCGCCCGCCAAACACCCCAAGCCGGCCGCGATCTCGGTGGATTGGAAAGTGCTACCGGCCAACACGCCTTCCGTCACGGGCTCGCCGGACGAGCAGCAGCCAGCCGCGCCGCGCCGCGTGTACTGGTATGCCGGCCGGCTGTTCAACCCGTTCAGCACCAGCGAGAACATGCCGCCGGAGGAGAAGACGGTTGCGCCCGTCGCCATTGTCGCCACCCTGCACGATCCCGGCGGAGCCCCCATCGGCTTCAAGCCGCTGGAGTTCAGTCTCGACTCCGGCTTTGGCACGCTCTCCTTCGGCAACCGTCCGACCATGGCGGACGGCCGCGCCCAACTCACCGTTCGCGACCGCCGTTATGGTACGTATCCCGTGAAAGTGAGTTTCAGGGGAGACGACGAGTACGCCGCCACTTCGTTCCAGGTGCGGGTCAACTTTGGGGAGCGGCCGGCCCCGGCGCTGCCCAATGTGGGTGTCCTCATCACTCCCTACGCCACATCGCCGGTGACCGTTCCATTCGTGCTCTTCTATGGAGCAATGTGGGTGGTGTTCGCATATGTTTTCGGGTACCTGATCCTGTGGCGCATGCGCAAAGTACGCGATTGATACTTTCGCTTCGATGAGCTGCCAGACGCCAATCGTCCGGAGTCGCTGCTCTGCAAGAGCGGCGGAGGAAGCGGGAAAGATCGTTGCTGGCTAGCCGGGGTACCCCCATCCCATGCCACTGAGTGGAATCAACGAGATAAGCATGGGTTACCCTGGGTAACCCATAGTTGCCTTTCCTGTGACCCTACCCCCTCCTGGCGTGCTGATAAGAATCAGCGAGATAGGCCCAAGTTACTTGCGGTAACTTGGGACGCCTGCGCCAGGGAAGAAACATGCCCAGGATATTACCAGTCGGTAAACCATAGAGGGTGGGTACCCCCGGCTTTGCCCAACAACCCTCAGTAAACAGGGAGTTGTTGGGCGGGCGTCTGTTCTGCCCAAAAAGCAGTCTCGATACCCAAGGCGGTTGTCTCATGAATGAGCACCGTCAGATTGTGACAGAGCACCTTACAAAGAGTTTCGTTCACCATTGCGGTGTCGGTCTTGCTCCGCAGCGAATCCCCGAACTTCCGCTTCATCATCGAGAACGTGGATTCCACGTTGCTCCGCTTGTGGTAGTGCGTCAGGAATTCGTCCCGGCGAAGCATGAAGTAGTGGTACATGGTCTGCCACATTCCCCCGCCGTTGCCGCGATGATGGCTAGAAAAGGCGATGTACGGCGTGGCGTTGATAGAGGCTATTGCGGCGAAGTTGCTCCGCGCAGCATAACCTTTGTCCGCCGAAACCTCTGCGATCTGGAAGTGCTGTGCGGTGGTTTTCAGCAGCGGCGGCAGCAAGCGGGAATCACTCGCGTTCCTGCCGTGGATTTCGATGGCCGTCACAATGTTGGTCTTCACGCCGCACATGATGTGAGCCTTTACCCAATCGTGCTCCTGCCGTTCCTTCCCGTACTTGTGGTCGTACCAGCGGACGAAGTGCGACGTGCTGAAACCGGACGAATCAACCGCGAAGTCAACCTCAACCGATTTCAGGGGCAAGCTGCTCTGAGTGATGAGTTCCCGCAAGATTGGAGTAATGGCGGGATTTTCGAGGTAATTGAAAATCGAGTTGTAATGGGGAACGCGGGAGATGAACCCGCGTGCGTGCGACTCTCTCAAGTCGCTCATGAATCGCCGTCCGGAGACGGTGCTGTACACCTTGAAGGCCGCGCTAAAAATCGCATCGGACAGCGGCAGGGTCGGGCGTCCGGTTTTTTTGCCTTGAGGTTCGCGGATGCCGCAGCACAGGTCGAACAGCAGAGATTGGAACCTGTCTTTTTCTTGAGTCTGTGCAGCGTTGTAGGCAGTCCAGTTCTGCGGATACGTTTTGCGCGTCTCGCGAGTTTCTGTAACGGTCACGCTCTCCGTAACAGTCGGGCTGCCGTCCGTATTGAGTTCTCGCGTCATAACGTAGCCGACAGCGATGATGTGCTTACAGGACACGTGGCGAGTCTCGAAATCGGGGCAGGTGCACGTAGGTTCCTTACTGGCTACGTCAACCTTGTAGACGCCGTTCCCAGACTGCGAAGGAACAATCCAGAGTTTCCCACTATTCCGAAGCCGCTTAGTCGCTGCGATTTCCATCCCGTGCTGCTGTCTCAAGTCCATAGCGACCTCGCTTACCTGAGACGTATATTACGAGATAGGTATATACTTGTCAAGTATATTCGTACTAAGAAAACCCTTGACAGTATATTCTTTACTGGTATATTCTCCTCTCGTTATGGCCTTGACCACGATTCGAGTTCAGGGGTACCGTTGCTTGCGCTGCGAGCACGAGTGGGTGCCGCGCAAGAGCACCAAGGGCGAACCCAAGGTTTGCCCAAAGTGCAAGTCGCCGTACTGGAACAGGCCGCGCAAGAACGCGGTGAAATAAAGTTTGGGGTGACGGGTGGGCCTCGAACCCACAACCGCCGGATTACAAATCCGGCGCTCTGCCTCTTGAGCTACCGTCACCACAAAGGGTCGAGCGAGAAGAGCGCTGTCCAAACGTTTACTTCTCGCTCGGCCACCTACCAATATCTTTCTACTAATCCAAAAACAGAGCGCACCTCAAAACGGAATGTCGTCGTCCGTTATCTGGTTCCAGTTCGGGTCAAAGTTCGGCCCCTTCCAAATCACAGCGTTATCCGAGTCCGTCACCTTCTCGATCTTCCCCTTGGTGGCCAACCGACCAAGCACCGCGTGGACCGAAGCGGCTGCGTTCTTTTGCGATGCCAGGTCGAAGCCCATCCGCTCCAGTGCGCCCATGACATCGACCGTGGTCATTGGCGCTCGCGCAGAGTCCATAACCTCTATGCACGATTCCGTAATTCCAAGGCCGTCGCTGAACGGGGATTCACTGCACATCGCCGCGAGAGCAGTGATCGTTCGACGGAGCCGAGTTATTTCATCCTTGAGCTTCACGGTCTCGTAGCTAATGTCGTAAAGCTTGCTGGTGGCCTTATCAAAGGCGTCTCGGGCTTCCTTCAAAGCGGTGCGATAGGTTTGGGTCTGAGAATTCGTCACGAGGTAAGTATATGATGCTGTCAAAGAAACTGTCAAAGGAATTCAACAGTGTGACCCACAGCCGTCAAACCGCTGACTCACAATGGGATAGTGCCATAAGAGACGCGGAAATGGAAGTGGAGTTACTAGTGAGACAACAATCCCGTCTGCGACAAGCAATTCGGATTTTCAAGCAGAACAAGAGCGACGGAATGCAGTGGCCGGGTTTCGGAACAAAAACACGGCGGGGTGGACGTTGAGTAATCAACAGCGCATTATTCCGACTTCAGTCACTGGGCTGAAGCGGAGGTGTGCGCAATGTCGGACAACCAAGTGCCGAAAGATAAAACTGTCCTGTATTTCGTTGTTGGATCAGTTCTTGCATTGCTGATTTGGGGGTTGCAGTTGATAGGAGTAACCGTGAATATCTGGTTGGGCGGCCTTGTACTTCTAATCGCATTCGCCCTGATGGTCTATGCCTTCTGGACTTGGGAGGGGGCCTCGCGTTGGCATACAGCTTTGCGCGTGGGCACTGTAGCAATCGCTGCGTTGTTATATTTTGGATTAGTCGGGTGGCAGGTTGTGAATCAATGGCGCAGAGAGCATCCCCTAGTGCGTGCGACACTACCTGTTGATCTATCCAAAGCACCAATCGCCAGTCTCCCGAGTAATATCGCAGCCCCACGCGCCACGTCGAAAAGTCACAATCACCCAGGAAAATTACAAACTAAGGAAGCGGCGTCTACACAACGACAAGAATCGAACACGGGCGTTCGACAACAAAGCTCTGGCAACAATAGCCCGAACGTCAGTGCTCCATATGGAATAGCCATTGGTGGCGGGAACGTCACAAGTCCGACAGTGACTAACAATATTGGACTTCAACCGCTGGTTATCAATGAGACGGCTATGGCCGCGCTGCGACACTCCTTGCCGACGCTAGCTGGCAAGAAGGTGAAAGTTCACAGCATCGCCTCGCCAACTTCTATTGCAGCACGCGCCCAATTGCTCCGCGTGATGGCCGACGCTGGCGTAGTGGCGATCGATGGAGGAAGCGCAATGACGATTGTCAGTATGTGCGGTGCGATTCCACCCGGGCTGTCAATATCGACATCGGATACGCGGGCAGATGATGCAATTAAACTGGCCAGCATTTTAATTGATAGTGGTTTGCCGGTTTACAGAGCCATTTGTCGCCCTACACCTGCCCCGGGCGATGATTTGACTCTTTACGTTAAATCGGCTGGAGACTAGGCAGCGATGAGTTCCTTAAATTCTAGATTGTCTGAATTCAACATGCGCTTGAGCGCATCGCGGAATAGTTTTTGGGCAGGAGCCGGAGTTTATGGGCAGAATGGTCTTGTTAGGCAAAGCCGGGTACCCCCTCCCCCGGTTTTCCCACAGGTCCCACAAGTTTGGCCGGAATATTGAGAAATCCCAGAGGGCGTCCCAGAGGACGGCAGAGGGGAGAAGCGCGGCTCCGGCGGCGGGAGAAGTTATCAAAGAGCGTAATAACGGGATGAAGAAACACCTATCCCTACACGCTTTGTGCGCGCGAAACAAGAATAGGCGTGGAGCCGGAGCGGTGTCTGTGAGGTAGGGCACGTCATCGTGTGATAAATCCGGTGATCGAAAAGGGGTGGTCGGTGATCGGTAATCGGTAATCATTAATCGGCGATCGGGAGGTTCACCCCAGGACTTCTTATTTGCGATGCTAACTCCCACACATCGCGCTCGAAAGGCGTGGAGTGATTGAGATTTGTGCAGCGCGATTTGTGGGGCACCCCCGAAGGAAAGGGGAGGAGAGAGTGGAGGGGTGGCCTACAATCGTCGGCGATGATGTCGGCGTGGACAAGCCAATCACGGTTCACCGGCGAAGAACGTGATTGCGTCGGGATGTCAAAGTTGAGGTTCAGCGTGCCCACCCTTTGAAAACCGCAAAGGGTGGGGCACCCGGCTCTTTCTAGAATGTGTGACCAATTCTGTGCCTACCACCTTCGCACGCAGCGAGTTTCTCCTTCGTTCTTGGTCACTCGCACAAAATTGGGCACAGTCTCCTCCGCAGTCCTGCCTGCATTGTATGGGTGTTTGCAGGGTTTGTTTCCATCTTGGGAATTCCTAGTCCCGCCTTGGCAAACATTTCCGTTAGAGTGCGCCCTAAATGCCGTAGGATAGTCGGTCGCCGCAACTCACCAGCAAGCCTAAAGATGTGTCCGCCTTGGCCCATTTTTGTGGCTTGGGTCCGGCTCTATTTATCTCGCGTTCGGAGCCACAGGGAGACCACGAATGCTGAAAAGTATCTTTGCCGCTCTCTTCACTCTCATCGCTCTTGTTTCGCCGGTAGTATTGCTCGCGCAGCAGCTCACGACTGAGAGCAACTCGGGTTCGGTCACACCCGCATCGCAGCAGCTTCAGGTGCCCCGCCAGCTCCGCTTCGGTGGGACCGTCAAGTCCGCCGACGGTACGCCCCGCACTGGTGTGGTGGGCGTGATGTTCTCCCTCTACTCCGAGCAGCAGGGCGGCGCCGCGCTCTGGACCGAGCTGCAAAACGCCCAACTGGACGCCAACGGCCAGTACTCCGTCCTGCTCGGCTCGCAGCACTCAGAAGGCGTGCCGGCCGAGGTATTCACCACCAACGAGGCGCGTTGGCTGGGCATCCAGGTGGAAGCCGAGCCGGAGCAGCCGCGTGTGTTGCTGGTGAGTGTTCCGTATGCGCTGAAGGCGGGCGATGCGGAGACGCTGGGCGGCAAACCGCTGTCCTCATTCCTGCTCAATCCGGACACAACCACGAGTACGACGACCACCACTTCCGGTACGACGACGACCCAGACAGCTTCCGGCGTGAAGACCAATTCCGTCAATACCTCCGCCAGCGGCGGCACCGCTGGTTATGTGGCACGCTGGTCCGATGCCTCCACCCTGGGCAATTCTCTTCTTTATGACAGCGGCGCCGGGGTTGGCATCGGCACCAACAGTCCGGGCGCGCTGCTGCACGTTTCGGGCGGCAACATTCTGCTCGACAACAACTTTAACCTGCTGGCCAAGGATGCGGGCGGGACGCCGCGGAGCATTTTCTACATCGATGGCGGCAACAACGTGAACATCGCCCGCGGTCAGACGGGGCAGCACCTGTTCCTGTTCAGCGGAGCGCCTGGGGGAGCGATCGTCTTTTTCAACTCGGCGGTCAGCGAACTGATGCGCATCAAGGGCACGGGGGAGGTTGGCATCGGCACGTCGAACCCGGTGGAGCGGCTGCAGGTATCGGGCGGCAACCTGCAGGTATCGGGCGGCAACCTGCAACTGGACAACGGTTACGGCCTGCTGGCCAAGGATTCAGGGGGGACTCTGCGGAACCTGCTTTACCTGGATGGGGGCAACAACGTGAACCTGGGCCGGGGTCAGACGGGACAGAATTTGTTCCTGTTCAGCGGCAATCCGGCAGGCGACATCGTGTACTTCAACTCGGCGGTAACGGAGTTGATGCGTGTGAAAGGGACCGGCAACGTCGGCATTGGTACCAACAACCCGGGCAATAAACTGAGCGTCGCTGGCACGATTGAGTCCACCTCCGGCGGCTTCAAGTTCCCCGACGCAACCACGCAGACCACAGCGGCCGCCACTACGCTTACACCAGGTTCCGGAGTGAGTGGGTCTCTCACAAGCGGCACGCTCAGTTTGGCAGTGGATTCAACGGTGGCCCGCACCAACGGGTCAAACAGCTTCAGCGGAAATCAGACGGTTGCCGGCGTGATCCAGAGCACGACGGGCGGGTTCAAGTTCCCGGATGGCACGACGCAGATCACGGCTGCGACGGGCGGCGGTGGAGGCACCGTAACGAGTGTGACCGCAGGTGCAGGGCTCGTAAGCAGCCCAAACCCGATCGTCACAACTGGAACGCTAACCACGAATTTCACCGTATCGGGAGGCGACAACGGTTCAGCGACAACGGTCGCCCGTGGAGACCACTTACATGACGCCCGCTACGTGCGGATTTCGCCGCAGTCATTTAGTTATTCAAATGCGAGTGTCAATGGCAGGTACGCGTTTTCTGAGTTTGGAGCGTACCCTTCAGGGAGTGGGGGCGCGTACGTTTTGACGGGGATTGGAATGATACAAGCAGATGGAAACGGGCACATAACAAGTGGGTCTATTACGGAATACAGTTCCGGAGGATACTCGTGTCAGGGGAATTTAACGGGGACATACTCTGTCAGTAGTTCTGGTCAAGGCAGTGCATCCCTGACGTTTACTCCGACTAGCGGCGGTTGCGTGTTGAATACGACTGCCTTCAGTATGCAAGTTGCCCTGCAGGGAGCCTCGGCGGTGTTTTCGGAGTCTGACAGCGCTGCATGGATTTCCGGTACTGCCCTTCGGCAGTGAGTGCCACGCGATATTGCCACAGAGATGAGTATGATTTCGCATAAGGTGGCCTGTGCGTCTGTTGACGAGGCGGCGACGGGCGGAAGAGCGTCTGCTCTCGGACGGTGCACTAGCTCCAAAGCGATGCTTCGCCGGGTGCCCCACCCTTCGCGGTGTTCGAAGGGTGGGCATGCTGAACTTCCACCTCTACGGCCCCAACATCGGAGTCGCATTCTTTGTCGGTGAAGCGGTATTCGATGGCCAGGGCGTTAATGGACGATGTGGCATGTAAAGCGAAGTCATTGTAGGTGAGGGAGCGAACGAAATCATCCCGGCGCCCACGGGCTCAGCCGCGACTGCCCCACGCCTTCGACTGCGCTCGGGATGACAGGGACCAGGCGTAAGGCGTAAGGCGTAAGGCGTAAGGAAAGACGAAGGAACCTAGAGCAGCGGCCGAGGGCGGCCGCTGCCACGATGATCTGGGTGAATTCAAGCGCAGCCCCGGCGAGGGCGCCGGGGCCTACCCAATCAAGAAATTATTCTCACATCGGGATTTGAGAATCGCCACGACGAGGATTGCGAACCCCGCCGCTTCGGCTGCGCTCAGGACAAGCTCTAGCAAAACCGGCTAGGGTGGGCCACCCCCAGCGTCTGCTCGCGCACCGGTCCCTGACTCGCGAGCAGGTTGCCGATACAACGGGCTCGCCGCCCCGGTCATCATAATTGTGCCCGGGAGTGTGACTGATGTCACAGCACCGTGTTCACTCGTGAGAGGATACTCAAGCCAGTTTGGGGCCGCCGATGACGGGGTGGGACCTCGATTACATCTATTGTCGCGATTGCGGACAACACGTCGGGTGTACGCGTTTGCAACCCGGCCTATTGGGAAATGCCGTGCCCGCGCTGCGTGAGCGAATGTGGTTTGTGCGGCTGTGCCAAGACCGGCGCCTGCCACGGGCAGAACGGCGTCCCGGTACAGGCGCACATGTATGTGGTCAAAGGAAAGTAGTGGGCCTAGTAAGATGCAACGGAAGCGCCGCATCCACGCGGCAGTTCCGACCGATGAGGAGACGCTGACATGCGCAAGTTGCACGCAGTACTGATTACGTTCTGTTTTGTGATGGCCATCTACGCTACGAGTTGGATTTCGCCGCCGAAAGCGGAGGCCATTCCGGCGTTCGCACGCAAGTACCAGACTTCGTGCACGACATGCCACGACAACTTTCCTCACTTGAACGATTTCGGCAAGGCATTCAAGGATGCGGGGTTCAAGTTCCCCACCGATGACGAAACCTTTATCAAGTTTCCGCCCGTGATGCTGGGCGCTCCCGCGCAGAAGGAGCTTTGGCCGAACACGGTATGGCCCGGCGTCATCCCCGGCATGCCGCCGATCGGGCTGCGCATGAACAACTTCTTCCAGGTGGTTGGGCGCAATCGCGGCAACCTGGGCTTTGCACCCGGTGCATTTGTACCTTCCGTCGCCGGCTTCACCCCGCGCACCGACTTTGAATCCGGCTTGTTCAGCATCTTTACGGCCGGCAATTTCGGCAGCGATATCGCTTTCTGGGTGGACGACGATATCAGCGTCGCCGGCGAGAACGGCGCCGGCGGACTGGGCGATGGTTACCTGAAGTTCGTCAATATCGGACGCTTCCTGCACTTGCCCAAAGACAGCCTGAACCTGCGCGTCGGGCAATTCGAGCTGGAGTTGCCGTTTTCCCAGGCGCGGAGCTGGAACCTAAGTCCGTGGGACATCTATACCCAAGCCAACTTCGGCGCTATGAATGGCAACCTCGGCCAGCAGAACGTCAATAACGGCATGACCATGGCCGACGGTATGCGTGGCGTCGAGCTCAGCGGCGGACATCACTACGGGGGCTATTACTATGCACTCGCCTTCGTGAACCAGTCGACCGGTTCGCAAGCGATTGACAGCAGCGGCCTGGCGCCGTCGGCGCTCGGCGCGAACAACGGCGGGCTTGGTTTCTCGTCCGACGCCAACTTCAAGGACGTGTACGCGCGCTTCGCCTATCGCTTCAACCTGGAGCAGAACGCGGAGAGCCGCCACGGGATCCAGGCGGCCGGCGCCATGGGTCCGCGCAACCACACGTTTCTGACGCTGGGCACCTATTCCTTCTACGGCCGCTCGGTGCAGCGCTTCGTCGGGGCCGACGCCGGGGGCAACGCCGTCATGTTGACCGCGCGCGAGCCGTTTTACCGTGTCGGCGGCGACTTCGAATTCAACTACCGCAACTTCAACCTGTTCGGCGTCTTCATGTACGGGCACGATCACAACCTGTTGCCGTTCGATGCGACGGGCGCACTGATCCCGCTGCCTCTCGACGCCAGCATCGCGCCGGCGCCGGTTGGGTTCGTGCGCAGTACGCCGACGACCTTCAGCGGCGGCTTCCTGCAAGCGGATTACATGGCGAAGCCGTGGATGATGCTCATCCTGCGCTACGACGGTGTGAACTCGTGGGCCGATTTCGCCAACGGCCAGGAATCGCTCCCTTCCGCCAACTTCTTTGGTCCGGCACATCACACGCGCAACCGGGTCACGCCGGGCGTACAATTTCTAATCCACGCCAACATCAAGGCGTCGTTCGAATACCAGTTCCGTCCACAGCAGTGGGTGGCGGCCGGGATCAACCCGGTCACCGGCCTGCCCGTGATCATTACTCCGTTCCGCACCAATACAGCGACTGCGGGACTGGAGTTCGTCTATTGAGCCAGGGGAGCCGCGCTCCCCTTCACCCTATGTTTGGAGGATTCACAGTGATGAAACGCACAATGGCAGTGGTAGTCGCAATTCTCGTCATCTCAACCCTGGCCAGCGCCGGCACGCTGATCGGGAAAGTCAACGGTGTGTCCGGCGTGTCAGTGGTCTATTTGGAGGCGGCCGGAAAGACCTTCCCGGCGCCGGAGAAGCACGTAGTCATCGATCAAAAAGGCCTGCTATTCCAGCCGCATGTGGTGGTGGTCCTGGTAGGCACGACGGTGGACTTCCTGAACAGCGACAATGTCGCCCACAACGTCTTCTGGCCCTCGATTTCCGGCGACAAGAAAGCCGGTCACAACCTGGGTACGTGGCCCAAGGGCGAGAAAAAGCCCTTCAAGTTCGAGAAGGCCGGCGTGGTGCCGCTACTGTGCAACGTGCACCCGGAGATGTCCGGGTACGTCGTCGTGACGCCCTCGCCCTACTACGCCGAAACCGATGCTTCGGGCAACTACAAGATTGCCGATGTCCCCGACGGCAAGTACACGGTGACCGCGTGGCACGAAGGCGCCAAGCCACAGTCCAAGCCGGTGGACGTTACCGCGGATACCAAGGCGGACTTCACGCTCTCGAAGTAAAGGCCCACGGCATGGAACGGCGCTTCCTCGACAAGACGGTGGATCGGGATTGGTTGAATACCAACTTCCCGTGCATGATGGCCTGCCCGGCGCACACCAACGCGGGCCGTTATGTGTCACTGATTGCCGAGGGGCGCTTTGCCGAGGCTTATCGTTACGCGCGCGATCCCAACCCGATGGCCAGCATTTGCGGGCGCGTGTGCGCGCATCCGTGCGAAACCGCCTGCCGCCGCGGAGAAATTGACAAACCAATTGCCATCCGCGCGCTGAAGCGATTTCTCACGGAGCGTTACGGACCGGAGTCGCGGCACCGCAAGGAACTGCCCTCGCGCCCGATTGCTCCCCGGCTCGGTCTGAAGGCAGCGATCGTCGGCGCGGGTCCGGTCGGACTCTCGGCGGCGCACGACCTGGCGCTGCTCGGCTATTCCGTCACCATCTTCGAAGCCGCACCCGTGGCCGGCGGCATGCTGTATCTCGGCATCCCCGAATATCGCCTGCCGCGCAACGTCGTGGAAGCGCAGGTGCGCGAAATCCTGGAGACCGGCGACATCACGCTCCGCCTCAACCAGGCCGCCGGACGCGATTTCACTATCAGTGAACTGCGGCACCAGGGCTTTGACGCCGTGCTCATTGCGGTGGGTGCGCACCGCAGCCGCGATCTCAGCATTCCGGGGGTTGATCTCGACGGCGTTTATCGCGGCATCGACTTCCTGCTCAACGTCAATCTCGGCTACAAGTTCACCATCGGCAAGAACGTGATTGTCATAGGCGGCGGCAATGTTGCCATGGACGTGGCCCGCTCCGCGGCGCGGGAAGTCGTCAAGCAGCACGTCGGCGACGACATCGTTCCCTCCGACGAAAAAATTTCCGCCGTCGCCGCCCACGAGATGGTGGACATCTCGCTTTCCGCACTGCGCATGGGCGCACAGGAAGTTCACCTCGTCTGCCTGGAGAAACGCAACGAGATGCCGGCCGCGCTGGAAGAGATCGAGGAAGCCGAGTCGGAGGGCATCATCATGCACCCCGGCCTGGGCCCGAAAGCCATGATCGGACGGGATGGCAAAGTGGTTGCCCTCGAAACGCTCGATACCAAATGGGTCTTCGACGCTAACGGCCGCTTTAATCCCGCTTTTCACGAGGGCACGGAAAGACAACTCGCGTGCGACACCATCATCATGGCTATTGGGCAGGCGCCCAAGCTTGATTTTCTGCGGCCCGAGGATGGCGTCGAGATCTCCCCGCGCGGCCTGATTGCAGTCAACCGCGACACGCTCATGACCAGCGCTTCGGGTATCTTCGCGGGTGGCGATTGTGTTTTCGGCCCGCGCCTGATCATTGATAGCGTCGCCGACGGCAAGCGCGCTGCCATCGGGATTGACGAGCTTCTGCGTGGCCGCCGTCATCCCGAGCCGCTGGTCGAGGTTGAGGTCCTCAATCGCCACCACATGTTCGCCGAGTTCATGGACATACCCCGCCAGCCCGTGCCCATGCTGCCGCTGGAGCGGCGCACGGGCGTCACCGAAGTAGAGATCGGCTACGACGAAGAATCCGCCATGGCCGAGGCGCGCCGTTGCCTCCGCTGCTACATCAACACGGTATTCGAGGGTAATCCCGAGGACGGCACCGAGTGCGTGCTCTGCGGCGGCTGCGTGGATGTTTGTCCCGAAGATTGCCTCAGCCTGGTGTCGCTGGACCGCGTCGGCTTCGAGCCCGGTGTGCTGGAGACGATCCGGGACAACGCGCAGTTGTTCGCCGTCGAGTTGGACGATGTGAAGGCCGAGGAACTCGGCGTGATCAGCGGCGCCGCCATGATCAAGGACGAAACCCGCTGCATCCGCTGCGGCCTGTGCGCCCTCCGCTGCCCAGCGAACACGATCACGATGGAAGCGTACCGGCTCGCCTCCGCCGAGCCGAGCGGATTGATTCCCATCCAGACGATGGACGTGAGGCAGCCCGCCGCCTGGGCAGAAGCGAAGTGAGATTCATCGTATGAACGACGAAAATAACGAGACAAACGAGACCAAGGATGGCGTCACCCGGCGCCAGTTCTTCGTGCGCGTCGGCCTCGGTTCGGTGGCGGTCGCCGCCGCCGGGACTAGCGTGTTCGCCTACCAGTTTCTCTCGCCTAACGTGCTCTACGAGCCTTCCCCCATCGTCAACGCCGGCAAGCCTGACCGATATCCGCCGGAATCGGTCACGCTCGATCCGGAATCCGGCATTTTTGTCGTCAACGGCCCGCAAGGCTTCTATGCGCTCCAGGCCACCTGCACCCACCTCGGTTGCCTGACCGCATGGAAGCCGGAACTGGGCATCATCGCCTGCCCGTGCCATGGCAGCAAGTTCGGACGCGACGGAACCAAGATTGCCGGACCCGCGCCCAAACCGCTACCCTGGCTGCGCATGTGGCTCAGCGACGACGGTGACCTGATGGTGGACCGGGCCGCGGAACTCAGCTCGCGGCAGATGGTGAAGGTGTAGCGATGGCGAAGACGCTCGACCACTACATCGACACCCTGCGCGGAACCCGCGTTTGGCGCTCGGTGTTTCGCGGCGGACAGGGCGCCAGCCGCCTGCACAACGTGCTCGCCATCCAGCAGAACATCTTTCTGCATCTGTTCTCGGCCAAGACGCGGCGCCGCTCCCTCGACCTCGGTGTCACCTGGTACCTGGGTACGCTGACCTTCGGCTGCTTCGCGATCCTGTTCATCACCGGCATCCTGCTGATGCTCTATTACCACCCGTCGGTCCCGCAGGCGTACGCCGACATGAAAGACCTCCAGTTCGTCGTCTCCTCCGGCGTGTTTCTCCGCAACCTGCATCGCTGGTCCGCGCACGCGATGGTCTTCCTGGTGTTTGCGCACATGTTCCGCGTCTTCTACCGCGGTGCGTACCGCCCCCCGCGCGAATTCAACTGGGTCATCGGCGTGCTGCTGCTGCTGATGACACTATTGCTCAGCTACACCGGTTACTTGCTGCCTTGGGACCAGTTGTCGTACTGGGCGGTGACGGTGGGCAGCAACATCGCCTCGGCGGTACCGGTGTTCGGCGCGAAAATCCGCTTTCTCATGCTGGGCGGGCATGTGGTCAACGCGAATGCACTGCTGCGCTTCTATGTGCTGCACTGCATGATTCTTCCCCTGGCCGCGATCGTCCTTATCGCGATCCACTTCTGGCGCATTCGCAAGGACGGCGGCCTGTACACCGGCGAGCCAGCCGCGCGGAGGGAAACATGAGCGATAAAGATTTCATTGCGAGCATGGACTCCGACGCGCGCCGCTCGCCCGTACGGGTCGCGTTCGTCACCCGCCGCACTTCGCCGATGGTCGAGGCCGCGGACGAACCGCAGGTAATGACGTACCCGGAGGTGCTTTTCCGGGTGCTGGTCGCGGTTGAAATCGGCGTTGTCGCGCTGGTCAGTATGGCGTTGCTGTGGGACGCGCCGCTGGAACAACTCGCCGACCCGATGCACACGCCCAACCCGGCCAAGGCGCCATGGTACTTCCTCGGGTTGCAGGAACTGCTGCACTACTTTCCGCCGGTGGTTGCGGGCGTGCTGATTCCGACCTTGGTCGTCGTCGCGCTGATCGTCATTCCGTACTTCGACGTGAACGTCCATGGGAAGGGGCTATGGCTCACCGATAAATCGCGGCGCCTGAAGATCTTCGCCGCGGTAGTCGTGGCCTTTTGCATTTTTCTTATCGTATTCGACGTCTATGTAGCCCTGGCGCCAACGCTGATCGTGGCTGCGTTCTTGCTCCTGGCCGCGTTGTCCGCACCCGACGCTCCCGGCCGTTTCCGCCGCTGGCTGGTGGCACGACCGATCTCCTTTTGGATCATGACCTGGTTCCTGATGGAACTGGTGGTACTCACCGCCGTGGGGACGTTCTTCCGCGGACCCGGATGGTCCTGGGTCTGGCCGTGGCAGGGTGGCTTTTAATGGCAATGCGACCGAAACTCGGCTTGGTAACCCGCCTCTGGTCCAGCGACAGTGCCCGCGCCTTCGGCGTGATGAGCGTGGTACTGCTCCTCTTGCTCGCCATCGCGCCGGCCAAGAACCACTTCAGCGAGTGGCGTCACTACCAGAACCAGTACCGTGGCCTGATTCGCAGCCGCGCCGATGCGGTCAGCCTGCAGCGCCGCCTGCAACCGGGTATTCAGCAGATCTGGATGCCGGAGTATGGAGTGGTAGATCGTTGCACGACGTGTCATGTCGCGCTCATGGAGGCCAGTCTCGCCGACGTCAGCACGCAGCCGTTCCGGGTGCATCCGCCGATCCCGCATAAGCTCACCGAGTTTGGTTGTTCGACCTGCCACCGCGGCCAAGGTGCGGCGACCACCGTCGAAGAGGCGCACAGCAGCACCAAGGCCTGGGAACAACCCCTGGTGCCCGCCAAGTACATCGAATCATCCTGCGGGCAATGCCATCTCAACAATCTCGCCGGCACGCCGCAATTGAATTACGGCCGCAAGCTGCTGGCGCGGGAAGGCTGCGTACGCTGCCACCTGGTCCGCCAGCCCGACGGGACCCAGATGACCGGAACCGACGCCCCGCCCACCTTGCAGCACATTACGCAGAAGACAACGCGCGAGTGGATCTACGCCTGGATCAAGAATCCGCAAGCGTACTCACCCACGGCCACCATGCCCAACTTCGGCCTGAGCGACGACGATGCCCGCGACGTCACTGCCTTCCTGATGGCGCAGAGCACGTCCATCGCGCTGCCCGGCCTGTCCGACGCGAAGCCGGCAGCGGCGAAGTCGTCTCCCGATCCCACCGCCGGCGCGTCGCTCTATGGTGAATCGTTCTGCGCTTCCTGCCACGCCGTGCAAAACGCCGCCGGCACCCTCGTGGGTGGCGATCTCGGGCCTGAGTTGACCAAGATCGGCACCAAGGCGAAGCCCGAGTGGCTCGGGTCCTGGTTGCGCAATCCCGGCGCGTACGACCCCGAAACGCGCATGCCGCACTACCGCTTCTCCGAGCCGCAAATCGCGACCCTGGAAGGATTCCTGGCGGCCAAAGCCGACCCTGACTTCGTGGCGAATGTCCATCTCCCTGATGCCACAGCGCAGCAGATCGCGCATGGCAAGGCGCTGGTGAACGAATACGGATGTGCGTCGTGCCACGCCATTAACGGCATTCGCCGCCCCGACAATTTCGCTCCCGAACTGAGCCGAGTCGGCAGCCGGCCGCTGGCGCAGCTTGTCTTTGCCGCAGGGATGCGCCACACGCTGCCCGACTACCTCGGCGCCAAGATCCGCAACCCGCGCAGCTTTGGACCTAGCCTGAAGATGCCACAGTTTGGCCTTACGGCCCAGCAGGTGGACGCCCTTACCACCGCGCTGCTCGCCCTCACCGATCGCGCGCAGTCACAACCGCCGGCGTTGCGCATTGCCGCCCAGCCGGAATCGCACTACGATCCGGCCGGACCTGCCGGCCAGCTCATTCGTGACCTTCGCTGCTTCAGTTGTCATCAGATCAACGGCCGCGGCGGCGACATGGCCCCCGACCTGACTTGGGAAGGAAGCTCGGCCCAGCCGAAATGGCTCGCGGATTTCCTCAAAAACCCAAATACGCTGCGCCCGGCGCTCACCCGCCGCATGCCGAAATTCAACCTGAGCGAATCCGAAATCAAAGCTCTCAGCGACTACATCATGACCGCGTACCAGGACCCGGCCTTCGAGCGGGACTCCATGCCGGCAAGCTATGCGCCGGCGCTGGTCGAGCAGGGAAGGCAGCTCTTTTATTCGAAGTACGCCTGCCAGTCGTGCCACATCGTGGATTCGGCCAAGGACAAGGGCTACGTCGGCCCCACCCTCAGCCAAGTGGGTTCGCGCCTGACCCCGGCGTGGATTTTCCAGTACTTGAAGAACCCGCAGGAATTGCGCCCCGGCACCATCGAACCCAATCAGCACCTGAGCGATGACGACGCGCGCGCCCTCACCGCCTACCTGATGTCGCTGACCGGAAAACAGCTGAAAACCCACTCTGCCACGACTGCGCACACGCAGCAGGAGGTGGGCCGATGAACCGCGATCTCCGCCAGTTGGTGTTTTCCGTTCTCCTGTTGGCCGTCACCGGCGCCTGCACCCACAAACCGCCGGTCTCCGTTGCTGCCGCCCCGACCGCCTTCGGCGCCGCCATCACCGAAGTCAGCGGCGGCAAGCAGATCGCACCTTCCGGCGCGCTGCTGGACCAGCCTGTCGTCGTGCAGGTGAATGACGCGCAGGGCACCGCCGTCAGCGGCGCTTACGTTGAATTCCGCGGCCCGGTTGGTGTCGCGTTCGATCCTGCCGCCGGTCTCACCGACTCCAGCGGGCAATTCACCTCGAAGGTTTCGCTCGGCGGCGCCGCCGGACGCTATCACTTCACCGCGGCTACCCGCGACAAAGGCGGAAAAATCTACGAGCTCAAGCTGGAGGCAATCGCACTCGATTACCAACAGGGGCTCGGCCGCCAGCTCAGCCAGCAGTACTGCGCGCGCTGTCACGATCCGGAATCCACGCCGGAACGCGTTTCCAACATGGATAATCTCGCCACCAAGCCGCACGCCTTCTCCGACGGCGAGACCCTCAACCGCATCTCCGACGCCGACCTGGTGTCCATGATCAGCCACGGCGGCGCCGCGCTGAACAAGTCCGCGGAGATGCCGCCGTACGGCTACACCCTCAGCAAGGGCGACATCCAATCCCTGGTCGCTTATATCCGCGCCATCGCCGACCCGCCGTATCCACAGAAGGGATTGGTCTATGCGAAAAATTAGCCTTGCCTTTCTGTTGTTGATCGCCGCCGTGGCGCCGCTTGCCGCCCAGGTGCTGTCGCCGGCGGAAATCGCCGAACCCGGCCCGCAGCAGCTCCAGGAAAAGTACTACGAACAGTTGAAGCAGGTCGCCGCCGACATTCACGCGCACTCCTTCCCCTATCCTTTCTTTTGCAGCCGCACGCTCGACATCGAACAGCAGCAGCAGCCCAGCGTCGATCAGCGTTCCATCCAGTTCGTCAATTACGAAGGCCGCGTTGCGGTGCAAATTACCGGCAATTATTTCGCCTCGTACTCGTCCACGGGAATGGACCGCAACCACCGCGCGCGCCAGACGTTCACCGACGTCATGCTGCCGCTGCTCAAGGCGCTCGCGCCGCGTTTCGCCAACAACGAGGCGGTGCAGGCATACGCGCTGGAAGTCTCGCACCATGTCCGCCGAAAGGTGGTCGGCGGGAACAGCGAGAAGGCCGAAAACCTGGTGCTGATCGTTCCGCGCGCGGCCGCGGAAAAACTGGTTGCCGCCACCAAACCCGAGCAGCAGCAGGGCGAACTCCTGCAAGGCGAAATGTTCCTCGACGGCGAGCCTTTCTCGATGTGGCTCATCGGTGACCCGCCGCCGGGCAGCGACCTTCCGCGCAAATCGGCAGCGAAACGCCAGCGCACGGAAGTGGCGGGCCTTGGGCCCACGGTCGGTGCTGCCAGTCCGATTGAGCCGACCGTCAATCCGAAACTGCTCGGCATCAACGAGGCTCCGTTGCGCATCGTGACCGCTGAAATGCTTGGTTCCCTGAGTGTCGAACACCAGGATGCAATCGCGCGCATCGTGCGTGAGCTCGATGCGCAGGCGCACTTCGTCTCCTACGCGCCGCCCGGATTCATCAAGTTTCGCCGGGGCGCGTACCTGCAGTTCAACCTGGTTTCCGATCTGCCGGCTACCGCCGCGGGCACGCGTTACAAGCTGGCGGCGCTGGCCTTTGACGACCATGTCTCGCACCTCGTCCGCCCGGTGCTCGCGTACATCCCCCAGAACGCCGATTTCGAGGGCATTGATTTCGCTACTTCGGTCCGCCTGGCGGGGGCTCCGAGTTCGGTTGCCGTTGAATTCATGTTCCCCATCAAGTCCCTGCGCTGCTTCGCGCAATATGACTGCACGGGCCAGCAGTTGCTCAATTCCGCCGTGATTCTCGTCAACGGCGAACCCGCAACCATTGACCTGCAACGCGCGGAAGCCGAGCGGTAGAGCAGCGGCAGGGTGCGGAACGGGAATGAACCATCGGTGCGCGCCCTCACGCCCGGAATGCGGCTCACCTTGGGGTGCGAGGGGTCGGCAGGTGAAATCTGCCCGTCCCGACCAACTCACTCCTGACCATTCCCAAAATGAATTCGAATTAACGTGCGCGATGATTTTTGACGTGCGCGGCAGGACCGTCCGGCGCAAAATGACTTTGCTCGGAGCTTTCGTGCTCCCACCCTTTGAAAAGCGCAGAGGGTGGGGCACCCAGATTCGGGTAGTGTGAGATGACAACAAACCGAAAACGTGGGGCACCCGGCTTCATTTGCACCGCTCGGAACGACCCACCAGACGTACAACATATTTGTTCCATGCGGAGGATGACGATGCGCCTATTCCTCACAATACTTTGTTTGTGCATGTTCGTGGCGTGCTCTTCCGACCAGCCGGTGCCGTCGGACAAGAGCGCTTATGTGGGTACGTATGTGTACAAGTCGGTCGACACGTCTGTCGATAGGGCAACGGACCACGAACTAGATCACCTGGTCTTGCAAGCCGATGGTCACTACTTTCTTGTGCAAGGCGGATCAACAAAGACCAAGTCTGAGACGAAAGGTACCTGGAGATTGGTTCCCGGCGACCCTCCCAATGTCGAGTTGGATCACCACGGCTATCCTATCCAAGTGAAACGAGGGGAGATCCGACTATTGATCAACGACGATCTCGGAGAGTGGTACGCAAAGAAAGAGTGATTTTGTCCCCGGCGGGTTCTATAAAAGGGGATGTCAAGAGCAAACACTTTTCCCTTCGCAGGAAGTGGGTTTGTTCTGACGTCCAGCCCCTGTCCGTTCTTCTCGTAAGCCGATTGCGTGTGGCATCGGACTGATCGGTTCACGTTCTCGCCGGTCGTAGCGCCTCGAAAGCAGCGTGGTGGCAGTTGGCCAACCATGGTTCTATCTGAGACTCGCGTCGTAAGCGCGGCACTATGGCTTTGTTGGGTTGTCCGAGGGAGCATACGGTGGCCCTTGAGACTTTGCGCCTAAACCCGCCCTGGTGGATACTTACCCTCGAACCCGAGCGCGCACGGCTAACCCGAAATCACCCAAAATCAGGTACCTACAAGAGGATCGGCACCGCAATTTACCCCAATTGGGACGTTTTGGGCGTCAACAGATGTCCGAAAAGTTCGAAAATCGTCTACCAAGGCCGACCATTCGTTTTCAATCACATCTCAACGTGCAATAGCGAATTATCGTGACTCTGCTGGGTGGTCTTTTTTGCACAGACGCCCGAGTTTCTCCCGAAGTAACGTGACAAAGTAAGGCTAAGTGTTCTGGAACCCAGACTTTAGCGCTGATAAAGAGCCCGGCTCCTGCGGACGCGCGATCGCAGTCGTTGACGCATCCAATTGGGGTGTGCTCAGGCTAAGTTAAATCGATCAGAACGGCAGCGTCCGATGTACCCAGCGCCGTAAAAAGGTATGCCCGATAAGGCTGACAAACCTCCGGCGTCCAAATCCTCGCGAAAACTGAGGATGACCGAGCTGCTTCGTCCGCACTGGAAGTCGCTGACCTTAGCGCTGTTGGCGGTGATAGGCGAAGCGCTGACGGGCATTCTCGAGCCGTGGCCCATCAAGATTGTCGTCGACAACATTAAATCGTCGAACAAAATTCCAAGCGGGCTGGGCGAAATTATTACCAAGCTGTTCGGCCAGAACCACTATGCAGTTCTGAACTTCGCCGTCGCCGCAGTCGCGGTGATTGCGATTGTCGGCGCCGTCAGCGCGTACTTCGAGAAATACCTGACCACGAGCGTCAGTCAATGGGTGGGGCACGACCTGCGCCGGACCCTGTACCACCACATTCACCGGCTGTCGCTGGCCGAACACGATGAAACGCGGACCGGCGACCTGATCACGCGGGTCACCAGTGACATCGGAGTCGTCCAGGACTTCATCAACTCAGCCCTCCTCGGCATCCTGGTCAACGTGATAACGCTGGTCGGCATGATCGGGGTCATGTTTTATCTGAACTGGCGCTTTACCCTCATTGCCCTCTCCGTCTCGCCCGTGCTCTTTACGGTGGTTTATTACTACACGCGGCGCATCAAGAAGGCCTCGCGTGAGGTCCGAAAAAAAGAAAGCGAACTGCTCTCCCTGGTGGAGGAAGTGCTGACCTCCATACGCGTGGTCAAGGCATTTGCCCGGGAAGAGTACG
>Ga0097691_1000229_pt1 | contig 52413 bp, 46 predicted proteins | sample NGESurdeep072012_8_FD_72858 | JGI IMG/M metagenome (GOLD analysis project Ga0097691, IMG submission 72858) | Arctic peat soil microbial communities from Barrow, Alaska - NGEE Surface sample 210-1 deep-072012 | ecosystem: Environmental > Terrestrial > Soil > Wetlands > Peat ...
GGCGCACCGGCCTCGGCCTCCGGCGCATCGCCGATCGCCGTGTCCCGGAACCAGCCGGGCGGGTCGACACGCCCAAGGCTCTCAGACTCCTGGACCCATGCCTCCGCCTCGGCCTGGGCCGCCGCCTCGGCCGCGGCGGCGGCCTCGGCTCCCAGCCCTCCGCCGGACGGGGGCGCGCCCGCCGCCCCCGCCGGTCCTCCGGAGCGGGAGCGTCTGCGGCGGGGAGGCTGCTGTTTCGGCATCGGGCCGGATTGTACGGCCGCGGACCCGGGGCAGGGGTCTCGATGCCGTCGGTGCCCGACGAGGCACCGGGGGTCGCGTGTCGCCGTGGATCCCGACCTACCCTGCGTCGGAGATCTCGAACCGCGCGAGGCGGCGCGCACCGAGCGCGAACGCGAGGCCCGCGACGGCCGCCGCGAGCACCAGGCCGGTCACCAGTGGCACGTCACTCCCGAGGGTGCCCTTCTCCGGGCCGGCGATCCCCGCCGCGACGGCAAGCCCGTACTCACGGATCGACAGCAGGCGCGTCCCGGAGAAGGCCGAGGCGATGAAGCCCTCCCAGAGGAGGACATACGCCAGCCCGGCGACGAGCGCGCGCCCGGTCCAGACGGAGAGGGTCACGAACACGGCGGTGTACGCGATCACCGCGACCACCGCACCGGCCAGCATGCCCAGGAGGAGCCCGGGCGCGTCGAGCCCGACGAGCAGGGCGCCCGAGACCAGCACGGAGACCCCGCAGAGCACGACACCGGCAGTCGCCGCCACCAGCATCTTGGCGAGGATGATCCAGCCGCGCCCCACCGGCTTGGCCAGGAGATGGACCACCGTGCCGTCGTCGATCTCGGCGCCGATCGCCGTCGTGCCGAGGATCAGCGCGACCAGCGGCACCACGGTCGTCATGACCAGGGAGGCATAGATGTCGCGCGTGATCTGGGCCGTGGCGCCCAGGCCCCCTCCGAGCACGAGGACGACGGCGACGCCGACAGGCGCCACGGCCAGCAATCCGACCAGGAGGATCCGGCGCCGTCCGAGGAGGCCGCGTGCCGTGACGTCGACGAGCGGGCCGAGGACCGACGCGCCGAGCACGGGCGCCGACGGGTGCCGTGGCAACGGCGGGGGCGATGGCGACGCCGCCGGCCAGCCGGGCACGCGTGCAGGGCCCGGCCGCGGGGTCGCCCCGCTCACCGGCGTACCAGGTAGTCGAAGACCGACTCGAGCGATTCGTCGGCGGGGGCAAGCTCGAAGATCGAGATGCCCGCGTCGCGCGCCAGCACGGGCAGCTCGCGGGTGAACGTCGCGAAGTCGGCCGTGCGCACGTCGAGGCGGCCGTCCTCGAACGTCAGCCCCGAGACCGTGGGCCGTCCCGCGAGCCGTCCCGCGAGCGCTCGATCGTCGGACGTCCGGAGCGTGAACGAGTGGGGACGATCCGTCATCAGCCGGCGGATCTCGCGGAAGTCGCCCGATGCGGCAAGGCGGCCGGAGACCACTACCAGGACCCGCTCGGCGACCCGTTCGACTTCCTCGAGGATGTGCGACGAGAAGAGGATCACCCGGCCCCTGCCGGCGAGCGACCGCAGCAGGGCCATCATGTGGAGGCGCTGGCGCGGGTCCATCCCGTTGAACGGCTCGTCGAGGACGAGGACCGCGGGGTCGTGCACCAGCGCGGCGGCGACCTTGGCACGCTGCCGCATCCCCTTCGAGTAGGTCGAGAGCTCGCGGTCAGCGGCCGCACCGAGCTCCACCGTCTCGAGCGCCCGGTCGACGGCGCCCGTGCCGATCGGCAGGCCCTGGAGCTGTGCGCTGAGACGGACGAACTCGCGGGCCGTGAGGTACGGGAAGACCGCCTCCCGTTCCGGGACCAGCCCGACCCGCCGGTAGACCGCGGGGTCGCCGAAGCTCGGGCGCCCGTCCACGAGGACACGCCCCGCCGACGGTCGCAGGAGCCCGGCCACCAGGTGGAGCAGGGTGCTCTTGCCCGCTCCATTCGGGCCGAGGAGGCCCGTGACGCCCGGCTCCAGCTCGAACGTGACGTCGTTGACGGCCACGACGTTGCCGTACCACTTGGCGACGGCGTTCAGCGCCACCGCGGGCGCGGGCCTGGTCTCGCTCATGCCTCGATCCGCCTGTACCGCAGCACGAGCGCGATGAGCGTCGCCACGGCGACGACGCAGGCACCGAGGGCGAAGATCGCGGGATCGATCCCGGAGCGCGTGACGGTCTCGTTGCGGCTCGCGGCGCCGAAGAGCGTCGAGGCCAGCCCGTCGAGCAGCGCGTTCGGGTCGAGGAGCGCCACGTAGCGGAGCGGATCTCGCAACGCGCCCCGGAGCACGATGACCGACACGACGCCGCTCAGGACCAGGAATGTGGCGACGATCGCCCCGGACGCGAAGGCTCGCCGCGGCGTGAACGCGGCGATCACGAGGCCGATCCCCGAAAAGAAGGCGGCCGCGATGACCGTGCTCAGGAAGATCGGAATGACGAGGGGCAGGGCCTCGCCAAGTCCGGCGCCAATGTCGATCGAAGCGAAGACCATTCCAAGCAGGAGGATGACCTGGGGAACCAGGAGCACGATCGCCAGGGCACACACGAGCGCCCCGTACTTCGCGAGCGCGTAGTCCGTGCGTTCCAGCGCGCGGCTGAAGTAGAGCGTGAGGACGTGGTGTCGCTGGTCCCGGCCGAGCAGCTCGGGGGCCTGCGCCGTCACGAAGAAGGCGATGAGCGTCTGGACGAACGTGAGGTAGTTCTGGGGCGTGATCGGGGTCACCCGCTCCGCCGCGGGCCCGGCGAGCGCCCGGATCCCGACGGCGAGCAGCGCCGGGAGCAGGGTCAGCCCGGCGAGCGCGAACGGCGCGATCTTGGCTCGGCCGCCCCGCCCGATCCCGAAGGTCCACTTCAGCGAATGCGCGAAAAGCGTGGCGATCGCGTGGCGGCGACCCAGGCGCGGCCCGTCGTAGCCGCGGTAGCCCAGGTCGAAGATGGACCCGGTCGCACTGCCCGCGACCAGGTCAGGCGGCGTTGCCATGGCCATCCTCCTCGTCGGGCTCGTCGCGGAACATGTCCTCGACCCGGTGCCGGGCGGGTTCGACGCGGATCAACGCCCTGCCCCGGGACGCGACGGCGTCCCTGATCACGTCGTAGGGGCGCTCGTCCGGGACCGCGACCAGGACGCGACGCGGGCCGTCCGCGCGCGCAAGGAAGCCTGCCGCCACGAGATCGGCAGCCAGGTCGTCCGCCCCCTCGTCAACCTCCACGATCAGCGTCCCGGTGCGACCGGTGAAGCTGGCGAGCGAGGCCGAGCGCAGGAGGCGTCCGCCGTCGATCGCCACGACGTGGTCGCAGACGCGTTCGATCTCGCCGAGGAGGTGCGAGCAGACGAGCACGGCGATCCCGAACTCCGTGCCGGTGCGGCGGATCAGGTCGAGCATCTCGTCGCGGCCGGCAGGATCCAGGCCGTTGGTCGGTTCGTCGAGGAGGAGCAGGCGCGGGTCGTGGACGAGCGCCTGGGCGAGCTTCACCCGCTGGCGCATGCCGGTTGAGTAGCCGCCGATCGGGCGGTAGCGCTCCTCGAAGAGGCCGACATGGCGGAGGACGTCGGCCGTGCGCTCCCGGGCCGCGGTCCGGGGAAGGCCGCTCATCTCCGCGAGGTGCGCCACGAGGTCGGTGGCGGTCAGGTCGGGAGGCAGGACGTCGTGCTCGGGCATGTACCCGACCCGCTCGCGGATGCGGCCACCGTTCACCGCGGTGTCCAGGCCCAGGACCGATGCGCGCCCGCTCGTCGGCGCCAGGAGCCCCAGGAGGATCCGCAGGAGCGTGCTCTTGCCGGCCCCGTTCGCCCCCACCAGGCCCACGATCCCTGGCTCGATCTCCACGCTCAACTCGTCGAGCGCCAGGACGCCGCCGCCGGGTCCCGGGTAGCGCTTGGTCAGGTTCTCCGTGGCGATGAGCGGCATGCGGGCAGTGTAGGTCGGCGCAGCGCTGCGGCGAGGGACGACGCCGGTGCCCGGCCCGTCAGCCTCCGGGCTTGACGGTGACGATCGACTGGCCCAGCGACCAGAGGGTGGTGGCGGTGAGCGCGACCATGAAGACGGCGAGCGGAAGCTGGCGCAGGCGAAGGGCCCGGAGCGCTCCCGCCGTGCGACCGTCGAGATCCTGCGCGGCCGCCGCGTGGCCGGCGACCGCGCCGAGCATGTGGCCGCCGACGACCGCGGCCAGCTGGAGCGCCCAGACGAGGCCCGGAGGGAACCAGCTGCTGTTCGGCGTGAAGAACGCCAGGCCCCCCAGGTTCCAGCCCTGCAGGAACGGGTCGCCCAGCGCGATCAGGATCCTCTGCCCGTCGATGAGGAGGAACGTGAGGTAGTGGCCGGCGATGTAGCCCGTCGCGATCGGCACGAGCCCGGCGCCGACGGCGGCGATGCCGAGGGCCTGCCCACCTGACCCTCCGACCAGGCGGGCAACCCCCAGCGCGAGGAGAACGGCCACGGCCAGGAAGACGGCCAGGGTGAGCGTCCCGCCGGACAGCCCGGCGAGCCCGACCGTGTCGTACCAGAGCTGGGTCTGCGACAGGCCGTCGTACAGGACGCCGGCAACCCCGAGCGAAGCGAGGGCGACGTCCGCCCGGGCCCAGCCGGGCTCCAGGAGCCCCGCGCCGAACGAGCGGCGCCGAACGACCCCGACCTCCGGGGGCCCGATGAGCGCAACCGGCGCGATCCGGCCGAGCAGGCCGAACCAGACGCTGAAGACCTCGGCCCGCGCGCGCCATGCGTCTCGGCCGAACTGCGCCATCCCGACGAGCGTGATCGCGAAGTAGGCCAGGAACGCGCCGACGAGGATCCGGCCGCCGCCACCCCCGGTCACGATCAGCTCCAGCCACACGAACACGGCGTAGCCGGCCGCGGCCGGCGCGCGACCGAGCCACGCGGGGTACGGCGCCGGCGCCCAGCCCCCGATGCCGAGTCGGCGCAGGACCCACGCTCCGGCGTCGAAGACGGTCGTGAACGGATCCAGCCAGGCCCAGACCGGGCCGACGAGCGCGGACACGAGGGCCACCCCGACCCAGCCATAGATCCACAGGAAGAGGACCCCGACGTCGCCGTCGCTTGCCCCGCCGACGATCCCCTGGGCGACGATCCAGGCAACGGCGACCACGCCCAGCAACCGCAGACCGGCCCGGAGCCAGCCCGGCACGGCCCGGGGTCGCGGATCGCCCTGGCCGAAGGGCCGGACGTCGCGGACGAAGACGATGGCGAACGACAGCCCCACGGCAGCGGCGGCCCCGGCAAGGTAGACCGGCAGCGGGATCGGCGACTCGAACAGCCCCACGAGCTGGTGCCCGAGCACCGCACCGGGAAGCGCGAACAGCGCGAGGGTCGCGGCCCCTGCCAGCCCGACGAGGCGCGCCGCCGACCGCCGCCACGGCGCGTACGGCCGCCTCAACTTGGACGGGCCCAGGGCGCATCCACCATCCGGTAGACGACGTTTCGGCCGCCCTCTACCCGGTAGGCAACCGCGATCGGCTGGAGCGTCGCCGCATGGACGGCCAGGTGCGAGGCGGGGAACGCGGCGCCGTCCGTCTCCAGCGTCCCGACGACGAAAGGCATGACCTGGCCTTCCGTGGTCCGCAGCGTGAAGCTGCTCACCTGCCCGCCGGACGCGTCGAGCGCGATGACGACGCCCGCCGCGGTCATCCCGGAGGTGCCGCAGGCAGCAGCCGCGAGCGAGATCGCGAGCGTGGCCGCGAGAAGGGCGCAGATACCCGCGGCATGAGGGCCGTTGTGGCCGGTGAGACGGCCGATCAGCGCCATTCGATCAGCGCGACCGACGAAGGAACCAGGCAAGTCCGACGGCGAGGAGCGCGGCCAGCACCACCAGCGGAATGGCGACGTCCCCGACCCCGCCCGACGCCGACCCTCCCGCGGCACCCGGCGACGCGGGGGCCGTCGCCGCCGCTCCCGGGACGCCCGACGGCGGTGTGCTCGCGCCCGATGCCGAAGCCCGCACGGTGAAGGCGAACGTGCCCCGCTCGATCCCGCTGTCGTTGGGCGTGATCGTGGTCCACTGGACGCTGTAGGCTCCGGCGGCCAGCATCCCGAACCCGGAGATCGTCATCGACATCGCGGTCGATGCCGTCGCGGGCCCGTTCGCGGCCAACGTCGCGCCGTCCGCGCCCAGCAGGTGCATGGAGCTGCGCGTGGTATCGAACGCCTCCGCGAACGTCGCCGTGATCGTGGCCGGGGAGGCTGCCAGCGTGGCGCCGTCCGCAGGATCGGACGTGACGAGCGACGCGTGGGCCAGCACGGCGGCCGGCCCGAGGACGAGGAGCGCCAGGGCGACGGCGATCCCGGTCAGGCCCCGGCGAGCGGTCGGGGCAGAGCTGGCGGTCATGCGGGGCAAGGTAGCAGGAACGGCACGCGAAAGCCGGCGCTCGCCCCGCCCGGGCGGGCCGGGCGGCCGTCGGCCGGCGCTCGCCGCGCAGGCCCACCCTGAGATTCTGCCTCGGCTACCGGATCCCGGTGTCGTACAGCAGGTCGACCCGGACCCAGGCGGCGGGGCCCGCGGGGACGACCACGTCGGTCGGGGCGGGCGTCCGCATCAACCCGGCAACCGGCGCCGCCTGGACCCGCACGCTCCCCGCCGGGACCGCGACCCGGTAGGTGCCGTCCACGCCCGTCGTCGCGCTGGCGATTTCCCGGCCACCCGGGTCGAGGACCGCGATCGTCGCACCGACAACGGGTCGCGGGGCGCAGGCGGGATCCGGCGGGTTGCGCTGGACCGGGCAGACGGGCCCGGCCGTCGCCACGCCCACGAGCCACGGCCCGCCGCTCGACGGGATCGCGACGGGTGAACCGTTGGAGCCACCTGCGGTCGGCGCGGGTGTCGGGGTCGGCCGCCTGGTGGGGGTCGGAACCGAGGTGGGAGTCACCCGTGGGCTGGCTGCAGGCTGCGCGGTCGCGCCGGGTGCGCTGGCCGGGGACCCGCTCGCGGATGGCGCGAGCGTCGGCGTCGGGGTCAGCGTTGGCGTGGGCGTGGGCGTGGGCGTCTGGGCCGACGGGGACGCCGGGATCGTCGTGCCCGCGCCGGCCGGGGCGCTGCAGGCGACGAGCAGGAGCGCGGCAACGGCCACCCAGCCTGCAGCGGCGACGGAACGCGACCGGTTTCGCATGACGCCCTGACGGTAGCGCGCATCGGGCGGTTCCGCACGTGCGGGTGCCGTTCGGCAGTCGCTTCGATCCGAACGGCCGTCTCGCGGGACCAGCCCGGCGTCGTACCGTCGGGGCGCTGGAGGTGCCGCATGCACGGACGATCAACCCACCCCGGATCACCGGATGTCGCTGCGCCCGCGACCTCGCCCGAGCCAGCGAACCGGCGCCAGGCCGATCCCCCACCGGCGCCCGGCATGCGCACGACCAGCCCGGGTGCATTGACCGCGACGGCCGCCACGCTTCCGCACCGCCCACTGGGCTGCGCGGTCGTGCACCTGGGGCGGACCGGCGCGCGGGTGGCCCGGGATCGGGCGAAAGGCCGGCCCGAGATCATCTCGGTTCCTCGCCGATCCCGCGGGCGAGATCCCGCGCCGTACCTGGTCCGGATCCTCCACGCCGTCGGCGACCGCGCGCCCGTCGTGATCGCGGGGCTTGCCGAGGAGCGCACGGCACTCGAACGGGAGTTCGTCCGGATCGGCCATCATCCCGAGCGGTTCGTCGAGGATCCGCACCTCGACGCGGTCGACGAGGCCCTGCGCCTGCGCCTGCGGGCGCTGCACGGGCACCCCGGCTGACGTCGGGGCGCCGCGGCGGGCCCGCTCCGGCGCCGCACAGGTCGGGCGCCGAGGGTGACCCGTCCCGCAGCTGATGGTCCTGCCCGGAATCCGGGACTGGACCGCCGGTCCCCGCCCGGCCACAATGGCGCCCTTGCCGGGGCTGCTCCGGTGGCGCCTTGGGGGTCGCGCATCGGCTGACATGGGGATGGGACCGCGGTTGGGGCGGCACGCAGCAGGGAACGGCCAGGCGGGGGCCAGCGTCGTTCCGGCGAAGGTCCGCGCGCCCCGGGTCCGATGCCTGCCGCGCGAGCGCCTGGACAAGCTCCTGCCGCAGCTATGGCTGAACCGCCTGGGACTCGTCGTCGCACCCGCGGGGTCGGGCAAGACCACCCTCCTCGCGAGCTGGGCCGCGATCTCCGCTCACCCCGTGGCCTGGTATCGCGCGGAGAGCACGGACGGGAGCGAGGCGGCGCTCGTCGCGTGCCTCGAGGCCGCCTTCGCGGCGGCCATCGACGGCCTGCCGCGAGGTTGGACCAGCGTCGAGGACGCGGCAGCCGCCCTCGAATCGGAGCCGGCGACGAACATCCTCCTGATCGTCGACGACCTCCATACGCTGACCGGATCGCCGGCGGAGGCCGCGTTCGAGCGCTTCATCGACTACGCGCCTCCCTCGCTGGCCGTGCTTGCGGGCTCCCGGACCCTCCCGGCGTTCAACCTCTCGCGGCGCCGCGTCTCCGGCGAGCTGCTGGAGATCAGCGTCGACGACCTGCGTTTCCGGTCCTGGGAGGTGGAGCGGCTCTTCCGCGACTTCTACGACGACGCACTGGGCCCGGACGAGCTTGCCCGGCTGGCCCGGAGGACGGAGGGGTGGGCCGCCGGCCTGCAGCTTTTCCACCTCGCGACCCGGGGCAAGCCGCGCGACGAGCGACTGCGAATCCTGGCCGGCCTCGGCTCCAGCTCCCGGTTCGTGCGCGACTATCTCGCACGCAACGTTGTCGCCGAGCTGCCGGACGAGCTGCGCGACTTCCTGGTCCGGACCAGCGTGCTGCGCCGGCTCAGCGGACCGCTGTGCGACGCGCTCCTGGAGCGGTCGGGAAGCCGGGAGCTCCTGGAGGAGCTCGAGCGACGCAGCGTGTTCACGGTGGCGCTCGACGACGAGGGCACCTTCCGCTACCACGAGGTCCTGCGAAGCCACCTTGAGGCGATGCTTGTCGCGGAGGCGGGCGAGTCGGGCGCACGGGCGCAGGCGCGCCGGGCTGGTGAGCTGCTCGTGGCGGACGGGGCGGTGGCGGAAGCGCTGGCCGCGTTCAGCCGCGCCGAAGACTGGTCCGCGGTCGACCGCCTGCTCGAGCGACACGGGGCGCGACTGGTCGACGGTCACGGAGCCTGGATCGACACGCTGCCGGCGGCCCTCCTGGTGCAGGATCCATGGCTGACGCTGGCGACGGCCCGGCGGCACCGCGCCGAAGGGCGCTGGACCCAGGCAATCGGCGCGTTCAGCAGCGCGGAGGCGCTGTTCGGGGCGGGCGAAGCGGGTGCGGCGTGCCGGCGCGAACGGGTGGCGCTTGCCGCGTGGCTCGACCCCCACCCTGCGCCGAGCGCCGATTGGACTGGCTGGCTTCGAGCCGCGATGGCACGGGATCCTCTTGCGCGCAGGGGTCAACCTGCAGGCGGCGTGGCGGGCGGGACCGGGCCCGGCGGGACCAGCATCGGCGAGATGCTGGCCGCGGGGCTCTCCGCGCTGGTTGCAGGACGCGTGCGCGACGCGAAATCGGTGCTCGACGAGGCGGCGGACTGCGCGACTGAGTCGCCCACCCTCGGCATCGCGGCGGCGCTCGGAGGGGCCGTGGCCGGCCTCTTGGGCGGCGACGCCCGGGAGGCCATCCGGGTGGAGGCGGCCGTCGCGGCCGCCGAGCGGCTCGGCGTTCCGTGGCTCGCTCATGTCGGGCGCGCGGCGCTCGCGATCGCGCGGACCCCGGTGGGCAGCGAGTACGGACGGGCCGACGCTGCTACGGTCCGGATGGCCGCGGCCCGCGAACACGATGGCTGGGCCGAGGCCCTGGCCGCGATCGCCGAGGGATGGGCCGCGCTCGATGAGCCCGACGAAGCGGTCCCGCCGCTGGAAATCGCGATCGCCCGGTCCCGGGCGCTGGGGACATCGTCGCTCGAGGCCTGGGGACGCTCGCTCCTTGCTGGCTGCCTTGCCCTCGCCGATGCTCCCAACGCCCGTGAGATGGCCGTGGCCGCCGAGGCGTTCGCACGGACGGCAGGGACGCCCGGGCCGCATGCGCTGGCCTTTGTGGCGCTTGCCCTTGCGGACCCCGCGCACTCGTCCGAATTGCGGGCACTGGCGACGGCGCTCTTCGACGAGACCGGGCTGGCCGAGCCGGCCGCGTTCAGGAAGACCCCCCCCGTTGCGCGCGAGCTCGACTTTGGCGCCGATGAGCCCAGGCACCCAGTTGACACGGTGCCGCCGGTCGAGATCCGCTGCTTCGGGAGCTTCGCGTTCTCGGTCGCCGGGCGGCCGATCGACCTGGCCTCGCTCAAGCCGCGGCCGCGCGCGGTGCTGCGCCTGTTGGCGCTCCACGCCGGCCGGCCCGTTCACCGCGAGGTGATCCAGGATGCGCTCTGGCGCGACGCCGACCCGGAGACGGGAGCACGGAGCCTTCATGTCGCGCTCTCGGCCCTGCGCCGGGAGCTTGAGCCCGCGGCCGGCCGGGGTGGCGGCGAGATCCTGGTCCGCGAAGGCGACGCCTACCGGCTTTCGATCCCGGCGGGTTCGCGCGTGGACGTCCTCACCTTCGACGAAGCGCTGCGTCGCGCGCGGGCGGCTCGGGGCCGCGACGCCCGCACCACCATCGAAGGGTACCGGGCGGCGGTCACCGCGTATGCCGGCGACCTGCTGCCGGAAGACGGCCCGGCCGAGTGGGTCGTCGCGCAACGCGATCGGGCTCGTGCCGACTACGTGGAAGCCGCCCTCGGCCTCGCCGGCCTCATCATGGCCGAGCAGCCGGCGGAGGCCGCCGCCGTCTGCGTCGCCGCGCTGGGCATCGACGCCTATCACGACCCGCTGTGGCGCCTGCTGATCGAGGCGCGGGAGCGGGCGGGCGACCGCGCCGCGGCGGCGAGCGCACGGGCCAGCTACTCGCGGATGCTCGCAGAGCTGGGGTTGCCCGCGATCCCGGCGACCGACGCCCGGTCAGGGGCGGGGGCGAGCCCCGGGATGTCCGCTGCTGTCACTTCGCAACGAGGAACTCGACTTCGGTGATCGCCACGTTGGTGCCGCCGCTCGACGCATAGACCGACGTCACGGTCAGCCGGAACGTGGTGACGCCTGCGGCCGAGACGTCGAACGACTGCGGGTCCTTCGTGTCCTGCAGCTCCAGGTCCTTGGTGGCCACAACGGCACCCGTCGCGTCGAGGAGCGCGACCGTGACGTTGTGCGGGCGCGGACTGCCCTGGAAGTCGGGAACGGCACCCGAGGTGATCAGGATCTTCGAGATGTCAGTGACCGGGCTGAAGCTGGCGCTGATCTCGGGCGCGGGGCTCCCGGTCGCGGGCGCTGCCCAGTACGTGTTGCTGAAGCCGTCGAACGCCGCCTGCGCCGGGTGCCCCTTGACGCTGGCACCGGTCGCCTGGCCGGCGGTTCGCACCGACACCAGGTTCGGGGCGATCTTCTGGCGGATGGAGGAGATCGTCGAGTTGACGCCGTCACGCCAGGCCGGGACGACCGCATAGCCAACGACGGCGCCCACGATCAGGGCCACCACGAGGACCTGCAGCACGGCCCGTACCAGCCTCCCGGCCGACGACCCCTGGCGTGCTCCCCGGCCGTCGGTGCGCATGCTCTTGGGTCGCTCGCCCGCGGCGGCCACTTTCGGCTGGCGGCGGAAGAGCCGCCGGAACCACGGCACCTTCCGAGGCGGGGCGACGACGGCCGTCGCGAGCGACTGCCCGCAGCGCCGACAGAATCGCCTCGTCGGATCGTTGCCGATCCTGCAGTTCCCGCAGATCAGATCGCCGGGGTTCGCCGGGGGAGTCTCGGCCTGCGCCTGGCGGGCGGCCTGCCGGGCGTGCTCAGGCCCGGGCCGGACCGCTACCGGCTGGCGTGACGCCGGCTGGTCGGGTGGCGGCGCTGGCGGCGCCGGGGCTGGCTGCACGGGCGCGGGCGCAACCGGAGGAGCGACGGGACGAGCGGGACGCGCTGAAGGCGGCTGTGACGGTTGGAGGGCGGCGGGGCGCGCTGCGGGTGGCTGGTCCGTCGTCGGGATGGCCACCGGCCGGTCGGCGGCGGGGGGCGGCGCAGCGACGGGGGGCGGTGCCGGCCTGGCAACCTCGACGAACGGTCGCGGCTTCGGGGTCGTGGCGGCCGGTCCGCCCAGGGCCGGGCGGATTCGAGGCTGCGCCTGCGGCACGGTCGGGGGTGGCGCGGGGGCCGCAGCTGGTTCCGGCGCGAGCGCGGCGGGGGGTCCCGGCGCCGGAAGCGGTTCAAGCGCCGGTTCGGGCACCGAGATTGCGGCCAGCGACTCGGGTTCGGGTTCGGGCTCAGGCACCGGCAGGGGCTCGGGCTCGGGCGCCGGCAGTGGCTCCGGCTCGGGTTCGGGCGCCGGCTCGGGCTCGGGCGCCGGTTCCGGTTCCGGTTCGGGCGCCGGCTCGGGCACCGGCATGGGCTCGGGTTCGGTCATGCGGTAGATCCGGGTCCCGCTGACGACAACCGACGCCGACGACCGCTCGGCGGCGGCGTCGGCGGAGGCGGTTGCCCCACTTTCGGAGTCCGCGCCACCGGGTCGACCCGGCTCGGCGCTGCTGCCGACCGGGCCTCCGCCGGTCTCGTCGCTCGCTGCGTCTGCCCCACCGAGGCCGACAGCGTCACGGACGCGGCCGATGAACGTCGGGTGCTCTGGAGCTGCGGGCTGCGGCCCCGGCTCGGAGGCCGGCGCGACCTGCTCCGCGGGCGAATCGGCCACCTTCGACCCGGTCCACTCCAGGAAGCTCCCGCACGATCCGCAGAAGCTGTCCGTGGCCAGGTTCGAGAACCCACACTTGGTGCAGACGATCACGTGGCGCTCCCTCGACAGCCAGCCTGCGCGCACGCACTTCGAGCCTTCCGCCCGGACCCCCGGCCGCGCGCGAACGGGCCGGCGGAGCGTGCGAGCATGGTAGCAAGCGAGTCGAGCGCGAGACGGGCCTCGATCACGCCTTGACGATCTCGATCCTGTGCGGCACGTGCGCCGGCTTCGCGGTCGCCACCAGCGCGTCGAGACCCGCGGCCGAGATCGACTTCGGGTCCTTGACCCGGACCCGGATGAAAAGGTCCTCCGAGCTCCCGCCAGGAATCGATCCGCCCGAGTCGTGGGACCAGGCCGTGGCACCGGGCTCCGCGATCTCCACTTCGCCGCCCGAGAACACGGCGACGTGAGCCGCCAGGCCACCGACCGTGCCCCGGATCCTGAACAGGTCGACGGCCGAGGCGACGAATGCGCGGCGGCGTTCGATGGGCCAGGTCTCGTCGAGCGCCGCGCCCGTCCACGCCCCCAGCCACTCCAAGAAGTCCTCCGGCGCCAGCGCCGGGTCGAGGTAGGCAGGGAAGCAGTCCAGGACCTGCACGACGCCGGCGATCACCTCGTCGAACGCAGAAGTGAGGCGCTGGGTCATGTCGTCGTCGCGGTACAGGCCGGGGAGCTGCTCCCCGAGCGGGTGCGGCGAGGGGAGGCCTGGGATGTGGCCGCGCATCGCTCTACGCCCCCTCGACCATGAGCTGGTGCTCGTAGCTGAAGACGAGCGCGTGCGGCTCGAGATCGAGTCGCTGGGTCACCTGGCCGCGCTGGCCGGTGATCGGATCGGCTCCGAAGAGACGGACGTCCTCGACCAGCTCGGTCCCGCGCAGCCCCTGGAGGACCGAGTAGACCTCGCCAACCTGGACCGGGCGTCCGAAGGGCCAGCCGGTGCCCTCCGGGCCGCCGGTGATCGGGTGGAAGTAGCCGTAGATCGCCCGCATGGCGTCATCCTGGAGGCGCGTCGGGTTGACGCGCGGCCGTGCCCGGAGACGCGCGACGATCGTGATGCCTCGATAGGCGGGCGGCTCCACCAGGACTCGCGTGCCCACGACCCGGCACTCGTCGAGCCGGGCGGCGACGCGCGCGAGCGTCTCGTCCGACGGAAGCAGCTGCTCGAAGCGGAGCCGGCCCGCGTCATCCTGCGCGGCCGGCACGACGAGGACCCGCACGGAGCCAGCATCGGCGCCGTCGCCCGCGGCAACGGCTCGAACGCGCGCAAGCTCCGGCGCCGCCTCCAGGGCGAGATGCTCGAAATCCTCGGTGGTGACCGCGCGGCCGCGGGTGCGGAGCGAGATCGGACCCCGCAGCTTCGCGTTCTCGATCTCCTCGCCGTCGACGCCGCCGGCCATGGTCCGCCGGTTCTCCACGCGCGAGACGTACGGGATCGAGCTCTTGAGGACGCTGACGGCCCGCGGCGCCAGGTTGCCCGCCCGGCCGCCGCCGGTCAGGTACGCGTCCGCTCGTACGTGCGCGCCCTTCGGAGGGACCGCCCCGTACTGCCGGACCGTCCCATCCGGCTCGCGGACCGCCGGGCCGAACGAGATCTCGCCGGCCACGGCGTCCAGGACGAAGTGCCGGTCCTCGGGCCCCGACCCCGCGAAGTCCGGGACCTGCACCCACTCCTGCCAGCCGGCCTCCTCGTCCGAGACACCGAGCGTCATCGGCCGGTCGCTCGGCACGACCGGGCGCCGCTTGAGGAGGAACCGGCCGCCGGCCACGCCCTCCGCCACGCCCACGATCTCGTCGACGATGACGTCCGCATGTACCGCGGCGGCCGTGCCGCCGACCGTGGCTGCCTCCACGCCCCGCACGTTGGGCGACGCCGAGTAGAAGGGCTGGCCCTCCTCGGGTTCCGTGACCCGCGCCCGGACCCAGCCCGCCCGGACCTTCTCGATCACGGACGCGACGTGGCCTGCCGGCAGATGGACGACCACGTCGCCATCACGGTTCAGGCCACCGGTGGTGTCGCTGTCGAGGTCGCATGCCTCCCAGTCCGCGCCCGTCCACGCCTCCCAGGCCAGCGGTGGCCAGGCGGGATCCACCCCGACGCCCTCGATTCGGCAGGCGAACCGGAGGCGGAGCGCGTTCGATGGCGCGGGGTCGCTGAGCCCGACGAGGAGGAGGTCGCCCGGCTTGGGCTGGCTCTCGAAGGCGAGGAAGTCGCGGCTGTTGAGGGCCTCGGTGGTCCGGTCGACGTGCTTCTTGCCGTCGACGGACGTGAAGGCCGCGGCCACGGAGACGGGCACGATCGGGAGGTCGTCGAGCGTCGTGAAGACGATCGCCTCGTCGGTCTCGGTCCTGATCGTGGCAGCCTGCGTGCCGCCCGGGATCCGGATCGCGTCCGGTTGCGGTCCGGAGAGCCAGAGCGTGATCTCGCCGCGTGCCGCGGACGGGGGGAAGAGCCGGATCCCGATCAGCTCCAGGAACTTGACGTAGTTCCGGTCCGGAACACGGTTGACCCGGTAGAGGAGCTGGTCCGTCATCCAGGCAAACAGCTCGATCAGGGTCACACCCGGGTCGGAGACGTTGTGGTCCGTCCACTCCGGGCAGCGTTGCTGGACAAGGCGCTTCGCGTCGTCGACGAGATCCTGGAAGCGGCGATCGTCCAGGTTGGGGACCGGCAATGCCATCGCTCACTCCTCCGCGGGGATCACGTAGAACGGGAAGACGAGGTTGCGCGGATCGTTGGCCGATCCGATCGTGTAGCGGATGTCGATATAGAGGGTGGCCTGGTCCTCGGGGTCCGGGGTCACGTCCACGTTGCGGACGCTGATCCGGGGCTCCCACCGGCGGAGCGAGCGGCGCACGTCCGCCGCGATTCGACCGAAGGTCGCGGCGTCAGCCAGGCCGAAGATCTCGTCGTGGATGCCGCAGCCGAACTCCGGCCGCATCGGACGTTCGCCGTAGGCCGTGCCCAGGATGAGCCGAATGCTCTCCTCGATCTCGCGTTCGTGGGTGACCAGGGCGATCCCGCCGGCGGAATTCGTGCGCAGGGGGAATGCCCAACCGGCGCCGATGAACTCGTCGTTGGCCATCGCGACCCTCCTCAGCCCAGCGAGACCTGGGAGCCCTTAACGGACGTGATGCCGCCGGACTCCAGCGAGAGCTGGCCGTTCCCGCTGACCTTCGTGCTGGCCGGCGAGCTGATCTCCACACCACCCATGCCACTGATCTTCAGGGAGCCCTTGCAGTCGATCGTGAAGTCGCCCCCGCTCTTCATCTCCACCGTGCCGCTCCCATCGGAGGTGATTACGACCTTCTTGTTGGCCGCGTCCACCAGGATCGAGATGCTGCCGTCGGCCGAGGAGACCAGGATCCCCTCGCCCTGCGACTTGTCCGAGAAGACGATCTTCTGGCCGGTCCGGCTGACGAGCTTGCGCGCCTGCAGGTTGCCGTCGCCGTCGAGCTCGATATCCGGGGGCTTGTCCTGGCCGTTCCAGAGACCACCCAGCACGTAGGGCTCGCGCACGCTCCCGTGGTGGAAGGCCACGAGGACCTCATCCTTGTTCTCCGGGATCCACACGAAGCCACGCGAGGCCCCGTTGCCCGGCGCTGCCACGCGAGCCCAGTCGGTGACGAAGTCGACGCCGGCATATGGAAGCAGGACCCGGACTCGGCCGCGGTTCTCCGGGTCCTTGGTATCGGTCACGATCCCGACCTGGACGCCACCGAGGCCAGGGGTCACGACCGGGTCGTCGCCGGCCCCGCCGCCGCTCGCGAGGCCAAGCAGGGAACGCTCCTGGCGTCCGCTGATCTCGAAGAACGTGCGGTACTCGTGCTTCGCCTCGTACACGTGGCGCGTGTGCGTGAGCGTGTAGCGGCCCGCGAACGGCTCGGCAACCTTCGTCACGTGGACGCCCGCGCCGGCCTTGAGCTTCGGGTTGCCGCGCGCGATGCCCGCCGCCTCCGCAAAGACACTGCCGATCTGCTCGGCGATCGCCTTGGCTGCGTCGTCCACCTCCCGTTGCGTGTGGCGCGGTCGATCGCCGGTCACGTGGCCCGGCGAGCCGAAGACAGCCGCCAGCGAGGCGGGGCTGTCCCGCAGCTCCGCACCGGTCGTGGCGCCGGGTTGCTGGGCGATGAGATCACGCTTGGCGACGACGTCCCAGCCCTTCACCGTCACCTGGCCCACCTGGCCTCCCGCCGTGACGCGCGGCCGGAACTCCAGGAGCTCCTTCCCGTAGACGAGCTGGAGCGGGTTGGTGCTGGCGAGGTCGCCCGCCCCCGGCGCGTCAAGGGCCCTTGGAGGGTTCCGGAAGTCGAGCTTGCCGTCGCGGACGGCCACCTCGAAGCCCCTCTCGCGAGCCAGCCGGCGCAGGAAATCCCAGTCTGTCTCGGCGGCCTGGTGGACGAAGGGGTGGACGAACCCGGAGTCGTCGATCTGGCCGCGCTCCAGGCCGTGGCCGGCGGCGATGTCGCCGGCGAGGTCCGAGTACTTCTTCTGGACGTAGACCTTCGAGACGCGGCCGTGCATGAGGCGGTGGCACGCGTCGTAGCCGCGGACCACGAGGACCGGCGCCTTGTTCTCGCGATACTCGCCCTCGAGCGCCGTGACCTCCCCGCTGATGAGCAGGCCGGGGCTTGGGTCGTCGAGGGGCGTCGCGGAGATCTTCACCTTCGAGCCGACCTTGACCTTGGACTTCTTCAGCGCGTCCATGTCCGGGGTTTCCTGGAACGTGATCGCAAAGGTGTCCGGCAGGTGGAGGTGGTCGTCAACCACCACGTGGATCACGCTGGATTCCAGCGAGCTGTCGAGCGGCTGCCCGTCGATCTCGATCCGGAATGCGCTCGCGCCGACCGCACCAGGCATGGGTCAGCCTTCTCCGTCCGCGAGGCGCTTCGCCTCGCCGCGCGAGGGCACGAGGATCCGGGTCCCGGCAGCGACCCGGAACGGATCGTCGATCTCGTTGAACGCGGCGATCCCGCGCCAGAGAGCCGCGTTGCCGTACTCGCGGTAGGCCACCGCGGCCAGGCTGTCCGCGGCGTCGAGCACCACGCTTCGACGGCTCTCTCGCGATCCCGACGTGGGGTTCGTGCCCTGCGGCTCCTCCGGGATCTCCTCCAGCGTGATCTGGCAGGTTGCCCGGATCGGCGTCCCGTCGGGCTTGAAGAGCGTGTACTTCGCCTGCACGGTCTTGAGGAAGCAGCGGTAGTCCGCGAAGATCGTGCTGCTTCCCCACTCGAAGCCCAGCATCGGCGGCCTCGGAGGGGTGCGCTGGATGGAGTTGGGCGTCGGTTTCGTCCACTCGAAGAGCGTCTTGACGCTGGCGGTGACGTCCGCGCCGGGCGTGTCCCAGGCGTCGAACGTGATCTCCATCGAGACGCCCTGGGGCCCGGCCCCGGCGAACTCGGGGCGGTTCGTGGAAGCCGCCCCGCGCGCCTGCGGCCGGTTCCAGGTGGCCGACTTCGAGGTCGTGATCTCAGCGGGGTTGTACATGAAGTCGAGCTGCATGATCTCGGGGTCGCCGTCGACCACCTTGAGCCGCGCCTTCTTGAGCTGGCCGCCGGCGAGCATCAGCGGGTGAACCCGTTGTGGACGAGCTCGAGGACCTCGAGCGCGACCTGGTTCGTACCGGTATCGAGCGACGGTCCGGACCACTTCGCCGGGTAGACCCCGGCCAGCTTCCACGACGTCACCTTGGTGCCACCCGAGTCGAGCAGCACGATCTCCGCGGTGGAGCGCTTGGGGTCGCTCGCCACCGATGTCAGCCACGCGGCGACCTTGCCGGTGTCCTTGTCGATGGGCCGGGTCAGCTTGATGTTCTGGTACTTCGCGCGGCCGGGCAGGCGGTGCACGTAGTCGTTCTGGCCGCCTTCCTTCACCTCAGAGATGTCGTACTCGACGGTCAGGCCCTCGCACTTGGTCCAGCTGCCGAGCTCCGTGTGGTCATCGAGCGTGACCTTGAAGCGCAGGACGAGGCCGTACCCCGGCTCGCTCATCGAACCCTCCAGCCCGCCGGCCGGGCGCGGCCGCTCACCCGTCCACCAGCATGCCTGCGCGCTCGCGATCGAGCAGCAGCTCGGTCGTCAGGCGGGCGTGGATCCGATCGTAGACGTGCTCCGCGATCTCCTCGTAGTCCGTTCCCGCGCCACCGGCGGCCGCAGCCCCCGCAGCGCCGCCCGGTCCGGCGGCAGCGCCATCGGCGGGCGCGACCGTCATCTCGTCGATCGTGACGGCTCGCTGCACGGATGGCGGCCCGGCTGCGGCGACGGTCGTGAACCCCGTCCCGGCAATCCAGCTGGTGGCGCCGGCGGGTCTTCCGGTCGCTTCGTCGTCCGGCGTGGCCAACCCGGTCGCCGAGCGGGACAGCGTCAGGGTCGGCGTCGCGGCGGAGGTCGGGCCGGCACCTCCTGCCTGCGCGATCCGGGACGCCACCGGACGATCGTCGCGTCGGGTGCCCGCGGCCGGTGCGCGGAGGCTCGGTGAGCCGGCTGCGCCACCGAGCACGGCTGAGCCGGTGGCGCTTCCGCCGCCCCCGGCGCCGAGCGGCGAGATCGCGAGACGCGCGACGATCGGCTCGGCGTCGCCCGCGTGAGCGAGGCCGAGCGTCGAGATGGCGCCCGGCTGGCTCGCGCGCATCGCGCGGCCCGGAACGAGCGGAGCGAGCGGGGCTGTGGTGCGCGCGGCCGACCCCGACGAGGCAGACCGCACCGGATCCCTGCCGGCTGGCGCCACGAGGCTCCGCTGGAGCGCGGTGAACCCGGGCGTGTGTGTCGGAAACGCCGTCGCCGGGCTGCCGGTCATCGCTGGGCTGCCGGTCGTTGCAGCCGTGCCCGCGGGAGGTGCAGCCCCGGACTCCGGCCAGCGGCCGATGGTCGGTTCCGAGTCTGGCTCGGCCGCGGCCGAGCCCCACGAACGGTCCAGGGGCAGGGCGGGGCCGCGCGAAGGGGCTGCCTCGCCGTCGGCGTCAGCGGCAGCGGCGTCCCGGGCGAGACGCGAGACGCCGATGGCCGATTCGCCCAGGAGGGGCCGCGTGACGATGGGCGTGCCCGCTGATCCGGACTCGGCGGCCGAGGGCTCGCCGACCGCCTCCGAAGGCGCTCCGCCGGGCGCCCCCGCCGGGCGTGGGTCACTCGCTCCGGCTGCGGTGGGCGTGGCGGACGCGAGGTCGGGCGTCGGCGGAATCGTGGCGAAACCCGGCGCGGTCGCGGCCCGCCGCGCAACGACGAGCCGAGGAAGCGGTGCCGGCGCCGCGGCTGCGGGAGGCATCGCCGGTGCGATCGCCGCGGACGCCCCTCCCCGTCCCGGGGAGTCCGTCGAACGGGGCATCCTGGCGACGGGCAGGTCGGCCCGACCGGGCTCGATCGCGGCGGATGGTGGCCGTCCGGGGAGCGGCGCACCGAGCCCCAGCCGCCGGGACTCGCCGAGGGTCCTCCTCGAGACGACGGGGCGCGCGGGATCGTCCGGCCCGGCAGGCGCCGGCGGCGTGGCCGCGACGCTCTCCCCCGGTGCCGAGCCGGGCGCGGGACCCGTAGCGGTGACCGACGATCCCTCAACCAGGGCCTCACCGCTCCCGCCCGTCGCGCCCGGCGCGACGGGCGGCGCGCCCGACGCGACGGTCCGGGCGACGGCAAGCATCGGCGCGGGCGCCGTCTCGTCGGCGACCCGGGTCGCGGCCAGGGCGGGCGTGGACGTCGCGGTCTGCGCGACGGGCAGGATTCGCGGGAGAAGGAGCGGGACCTCGGCCGTCGGTCCACCGGCCACCGAGCCCGCGATGTCGTCCGCGGCGGTCTCCTCGAGCACGGCCTCGGCGGTCGCGCTCTCCAGGCCCTGACCCGGCGGCATCGTCGCGACCGACGCGACGGCACGCCGGGCGGTAGGACGGCCCCGCCCCGGGGCGGCCGGCGGAGGCATCGCGGGGACGGGCCGGCCGTCGGAGCCGAGAGGCGCCCGCTGGACCAGCGGCACGGCGATCCCGCTGACCATGCCCGCGGGCCCGTCGGCGGTCAGGTCGTGGCCAAGCGGCACGAGCATCGGTTCGGGTGTGCGACGGCCTGCCAGATCGCGCACGAACGCCGCGCTCGGCGCGGTGAGCGGAGCCTCGCCCACGGCTCGCTGGAGCGGGGGCGCGTCCCGCCAGGCGGCCGGGCGCGCTGCAGCTCGCGGACTCGGTCCGGGATCCGGCGTCCCCGCAGAGCCCGCGCCGATGTTCGCACTGGGCGAAGGGTCGTCCCCGCCCGGTGCGCCACGGAGCCAATTCGCGAAAGGCCAGCGCACGACGAACTCACTCCTCTTCGGTCAGGCGCCGGTTGATCCCCGCGATCTCCTCGACGAAGCGAAGCCGGTCGGGGTGCTCCAGGTCAAGGATCGAGTCCATGGACCAGTGGAAGTGATAGGCGACGTACGCGACCTCCTCGAAGAGGCGGTCGGCCGCGTACGTCACGACCCCCCCGGCGAGGCGCCCCCGATCTCGACACTGAACTCGTGACGGCAGGCCGGGCAGGTCACCGCGGCCTGCGACGTTCCCTCCTGGTTGATGCGCCGGTAGAGGTCCTGGAGGAACGCGAGGTCGGAAGCGAACATGCCTTCGATGACCTGCGGTGTGACCTGGCCGAGGGTTCCCAGACGGGCGACGACGCGGGACAGGAGGATCACCGTCAGGTACGCCTCGTTCTCCCGCACTCGCGGGTCGCGCAGCGGGAGGATCTCGTCGCGAGCCGTGGCCAGGCGCATCGCCCCCTCCCGGTGGAGGGTGCCCGATTCGTCGACGTAGCCTCGCGGCAGGACGAACGGAAACTCGGTCCGCAGGCCCGCCGGAGCGGAGCCGGACGTGCCGCCGATGGCGGCCGCCGGCCCCGCGATCAGGTCGAGAACCACGTCACTTGATCCGCTCGAGCCGCTCGCAGACGATCGTGACGCTCTCGACCGCCGGAGTGTTGTCACCGGCCTTCATCCCGGTCGCCTCGAACTTCGAGATCCACGCATGGTAGAAGTTGTAGCGGGCAACCTCCCCGCCGGCGAAGTCGTACTGGACGATCGAGCCGTCCTTCCGGGCGCCGGTGATGGCGCCCTCGAGGGCCGCCTTGTGCCAGTTGTAGAGATCCATGCTGGCGTCGGCGGCGCGCTTGAGGGTGATGGTCGGCGGCTTGGTGGCGCCGATCATCTTCTTGAGGATCGGCTTGCCCATTGCGTCGTTCGCCTTCAGCTCGACGACCTCGATCTCGGAGGTGATGCCGCCCACCTCCTGGAAGGAGGCGATCGTGACGCCCCCGATCTCGATCTTGAAGCGCTGGGCGACGAGCGAGTCGAAGGGCGTCGCGGAGGGGAGTCCGGCTGGCATGGGTGGGGGTCCTCCAGTCTCGTGTCAGGCAGGGTTGGTTGGCGTCCTGGTCACTCGCTGAGCGACGTGCCGCCAGAGAACTGGGCGAGGCGGAAGATCACGAACTCGGCCGGCTTCACGGGCGCGATCCCGATGTCCACGATGAGCTGGCCCGCGTCGATCGTCTCGGCGGTGTTGTTCTCGCCGTCGCACTTGACGTAGAAGGCTTCGCCCGGGGTTGCCCCGAACAGGGCGCCGTCCCGCCAGGTGCGGACGAGGAAGGACGAGATGGTGCGCTTCACGCGCTCCCAGAGGTCCATGTCGTTCGGTTCGAAGACCACCCACTGCGTCCCCAGCAGGATCGACTCCTCGATGTAGTTGAAGAGGCGGCGCACGTTGAGGTACCGCCACGCCGGGTCGGACGAGAGCGTCCGGGCGCCCCAGACGCGGATTCCGCGCCCGGGGAACGTGCGGATGCAGTTGACGCCGATCGGGTTGAGCTGGTCGTGCTCGGCGCGGGTGAGGTTCAGCTCGAGCGAGATGGCGCCGCGCACGATCTCGTTCGCGGGCGCCTTGTGGACGCCCCGCTCGCCGTCGCTGCGGGCCCAGATGCCCGCCATGTGGCCGGACGGCGGCACGAACGCGGCATGGCCGGCGACCGGGTCGAAGACCTTGATCCAGGGCCAGTACAGGGTGGCGTACTTCGAGTCGTAGCCGGCCTTGTCCTGGCGCCACTCCTTGATCTGCTGCGCGTTGTAGTCGGGCGGGGCGTCGAGGATGGCGACGCGATCGCCCATCAGCTCGCAGTGGGCCATGATCGCGAGCTGGACCGCCTTGACCCCTTCGAGGTCCAGGACACCGGCCTGGTAGAGCGCCATCAGGTCAGGCGCCGCCACCATCGTGATCTCTTCGACCGCCTCCAGGCCTCCGAAGCCGGTCCGATCCGCGGAGTTGCCGACGTACTCGCCCGGCGTGACGCGGGTCGGGCCCGAGACGGTCCCGCCCGCAAGCGCGGCCTTCGTGCCAGTGGCTGGGGCGAGGTCGCCCTTCGCCATCTCCTCGAGGCGCACGAGCTTCGACGTCTTGGTCGCGGTGAAGACGTTGGTGCGGCCCTTCTTGAGGCTGACGTTGTCGTAGACCTCGGTCTCGCTGCCGCGGGTCACGACGAGCTTGAAGACACCTTCGCCGGGCTCGGACGGATCCCCGACCTCGACGCTGACGTCGTTTCCGACCGGGCCCGCCTCCAGGGCCACGACCCGGAAGGCCGCCTGGCCCTTGTCCGTGGAGCTCGGCAGCTCCAGGCGCGCGGTCGGCGCATCGGCGCCATCGGCGCCGATGCGGACGATGTAGGCGGTGGTCCCGCCGTTGAGGAAGAAGCCGTAGACGGCATGCGCCAGGTACGACCCCTCCATGAAGTCGCCGAACGAGGTGACGAACTGGGTCCAGTTCGTCACCATCACCGGCGTGTTGGCCGGCCCTCGCTGGGCCAGGCCGACGAAGGCCGCGACGGCCGTCCCGACCCCCTCGATGGGGCGCGAGGCGGCCTGGACCTCCTCGACGTAGACGCCGGGCGAAAGGTAGTTCGGCATGCGGATCGGCCCTCCCGGGCTGCGGAGGTAGGGACCGGTCGAGCGTGGCACCGAGGCCCCGACCCCGACAACGGGCGAGCGGACAGCCGAACGGGCCGGTCGCGCTGCACGATCGGGCACCCGGGGCCGCCCGATCGGCTGCCCCGGGGCGGCTTGCCGCCGGCGGGCCACCTTGCGAGGCTGACCGGGCGGGTAGCCGTGCCCGTAGCCGAACGGCGCCTGGCCGAATCCGTGACGCGGGACGGTGCGCGACCAGGGCTCCCGCGACCCGCAGGCAGGGGTGCACCGGATGATCGAGGAAGTCGACGAGACGCTTCGGGGCCTGGTCCGTACCGAAGTCCTGAGTGGCAGCCAGGTCGAGGTCTCGTTCGACGCCCCGACGAAGGACTGGGCCGCCCGCCGGAACGCACCGACGATCAACCTGTACCTCTACGACATCCGCGAAGACCTCTCCCGCCGGGATGCGGCGTGGGCCCCGGTCTACGCCGCGCAGGGCTACGTCACCGGCCACCATGCGTCGCCGCGGTACTTCAAGCTCCAGTACATGGTCACGGCCTGGACCCAGCGACCGGAGGACGAGCACCGGCTGCTGTCGGCATGCCTCGGCACATTCCTCCGGCACGAGACGCTGGGGCCAGCCGAGCTGACCGGCGCGCTTGCCGAGCAGCCGCTGCCGGCGCTGGTCAGCGTGGGCCTGCCGCTCGGGCCTGATCGCTCCATCGCCGATGTCTGGTCGGCCCTCGGCGGCGAGCTCAAGCCGTCGCTCGACCTCGTCTTCAACGCCCCCTTCGTCGTGGGCCGCAGCATCGCGGCTGGGGCGCCCGTCCGCGAGATGCCACGCCTGTCGATCGCCCGCCCCGACGATGGCAGCCAGCCGGAACGCCTCACGCCGGCGATGCGAGCTCGCCGGAGCGGGCCGCTGGTCCCGGAGGAGACGCCGGTGATCCAGGACGAGACCGTGGTCGGCGGGACGAAGGCGAAGCCCGGGCGCACGTACCGGATCCGCGGCTACCCGCGGTCCTGACCGCAGATGGCAGTCGCATCGCCGGTCAGCGACGCGTCAGTCCGCCACCTGGCGGCGCGGCTGGAGCTGGTCGAGGCGCGCATCCGGGTGGCGGTCGCCCGGCGGCGCCTCACGGACCCGGACCCCGACGACCGGTTCCGCGGCCTGTACGTCTCGGACGCGCAGGTTGACGGGATGCTGGCCGGCGGCCCTGCGCCGCTCCTGCCGGCCGCACCGGATGCCGACGCGGAGGCGCGCCTGCGTGCGGTCGAGGCCGACGCGGACGCGGCAGAGGCGGCCGGCGTGGACGTGCGACTGCGTCGACTGGTCCGCTCCTTCGATCTCCAGCCGATCGACGTGGAGCTGCTGCTTGTTGCGCTTGCGCCGGACCTGGACCCGCGCTTCGAACGCCTGTACGGATACCTGCACGACGACGTCTCGCGACGGCGGGCCAGCGTCGGCCTTGCCCTCGAGCTCGTCGGGGCGGGCGGTGCGTCCGGAGCCGGGCGCGCTCGGCTGGGACCGGCTGGACCGCTCATCGCCGGTGGGCTGCTGCTGGTGGAGGATGCCGACCGGCCGTTCCTGACCCGGGCCCTTCGCGTCCCCGACCGGGTCGCCGGCCACCTCGTGGGCGACGACACGACCGACCCGCTCGTCGCCGCCCTCGAGGTGACCCCGTCCGACCGTGACCTCGCCGGCACCGAGCCGCTGGAGCGCGGACTGCGTGCCGGCGCACGACTCGCCTACGTACGGGAGCGGATCGGCACCGCGCCGCTAACGGTGGCCGCCCGTGCGCTCGCCCGGCTGGGGCCGCCGCCGGTCGTGGTGGATCTGGGCCGCCTCGGACCGCGCGAGGAGATCGGGGACGCCGCGACGGCAGCGATCCGCGAAGCACGCCTCCGCGACGCCGGCCTCGTGGCGGGCCCCGTGGAAGTGCTGGCGGAACGCGGAGCGACCGCCGTCCGGGCCTTCGCAGAGGCGGCCTGCGTGACGGTCCTTCACGGCTCGCGCGGCTGGGACCCAGCCTGGTCCCGCACCGTCGCGTTCCTCGTCGAGGCGGCGCTGCCCACCTCCATGGAGCGGCACGACGTGTGGCTCGCGGCCCTCGACGGATCGGTCACCGACGACATGGCTTCGGCAATCGCCGCTCTCCCCTACCGGCTGGCGCCGGAGCAGGTGGACCGCGCCGCCGAGGCCGGCCGCCTGACGGCCGCTGCGTCCGGCCGGGCGCTCTCGGTGGCCGACGTCGCGGCCGGCGCCCGCTCGCAGAACGCGGCCGGCCTGGACCGGCTCGCGCGCCGCGTGGAGCCGCGCGTCGGCTGGTCCGACCTGGTGCTGCCCGCGGCGGTCGTGGAGCAGCTCGGCGAGCTGACCGCCCGGGCGCGACATCGCGACCGCGTCCTGGACGACTGGGGTCTCGGGCGGACGTCGCTCAAGGGACGCGGAGTGACCGGCCTCTTCGCCGGCGACTCCGGCACCGGCAAGACCATGTCCGCTGAGGTGATCGCCGGGTCGCTGGGCCTGGACCTGTACGTGATCGACCTCTCGACGATCGTGGACAAGTACATCGGCGAGACGGAGAAGAACCTGGACCGCGTGTTCAACGAGGCCGACCGGGTCAATGGCGTGCTCCTCTTCGACGAAGCCGACGCAATCTTCGGCAAGCGCTCGGAGGTGAAGGACGCGCGGGACCGCTACGCCAACGTCGAGGTGGCCTACCTGCTGCAGCGGATGGAGGTCTTCGACGGGGTGGCCATCCTCACCACGAACCTGCGCGCAAACGTGGACGAGGCGTTCCTGCGCCGGCTGGACGCGATCGTGGACTTCCCGGTGCCCGAAGTCGAGGACCGCCGTCGCCTCTGGGAACGCAACCTCTCGGCGGACGTGCCCAAGGCTGACGACATCGACATCGATTTCCTGGCCCGGCACTTCACCCTGTCCGGCGGGAACATCCGGAACGTGGCCGTCGGCGCCGCATTCCGCGCCGCCGACGGCGCGCGACCCATGGCGATGGCAGACCTCGTCCGCGAGACGGCCCGGGAGTATCGCAAGCTGGGTCGCCTCTGCGTCGAGGCAGAGTTCGGGCCCTGGTTCAGCGTGATCGCGACAACCTGAGATGAGCATGCGTCCGCGGCCCGCCCGGCCGCACGGGGATTGACGGGAGCGCGACGATGTCAGATGACGCTACGACCCTGCGGGAGGACGCGAGCATGCATCGCCACGAGCACGACAGGGAAGCGCAACCCGGTCGGCCCCGGCGTCGGTCCGAGCACGAGGACGCGGCAACGGCGTTCGCGGCCCGAGCGGCGGCGGCCGGCCGGACCGACGCGCTCGGCCAGGCCGCAGTCATGCGCCTCCAGCGCGCGGCCGGGAACGCCGGCGTCGCGCAGCTCCTCGACGGGGACGCGGAGCAGGAGTCGCCGGTGAAGGAGGTCGTGGGCCGGGGCGGCGGCACGCCCCTGGAGCCCGGAATCCGCCAGCGGATGGAATCGAGCTTCGGGACGGATTTCTCCGATGTCCGAGTCCACAGCGGCAGCGGCGCGGCGGCATCAGCCCGCGCGGTTGACGCGCATGCCTACACGGTGGGCAACGAGGTCGTCCTCGGAGAGGGCCAGGCACAGGGGTCCGCGGCGCATCAGCGGACGCTCGCCCACGAGCTGACGCATGTCGTCCAGCAACGCTCCGGGCCGGTCGACGGCACACCCGCCGCCGGCGGGATCGCGATCAGCAACCCGTCGGACCGTTTCGAGCGCGCCGCCGAGACGACGGCCGACCGGGTCATGGCCACGGGACGGGCAGGCGATGTCGGCGGGCCGGCGGCTTCGTCGATCCAGCGGGAGGACGACAAAGAGGAGGAGGTCCAGGCGCTCGCGATCCAGCGCCGCCAGGAGCCCGAGGAAGAGGAGGCCGGGGACGAGAACGTCAACCGGCCCACGGAGACCGGGCCCGGGGACGAGAACGTCAACCGGCCCACGGAGACCGGGCCCGGGGACGAGAACGTCAACCGGCCCACGGAGACCGGGGCGGGCGCCGAGAACGTCAATCGGCCAACGGTGGAGCCGGCGCAGGTCCAGCAACCGGAGGAAGAGGAGGAGGTCCAGCAGCTGGCGATCCAGCGAGCCGCCGACGGCGAGCGCCTCGACGCCGCAGAGCACCTCTTCCTGTAGCGGGGCAGGCCTAGATCAGGCCCTGCCGGATGGCGTACGCGACCGCGTGCGTCCGGTTGCGCAGGTCGAGTCGCGACGTCACGTCGTGGATCACGTTCTTGACGGTCCGCTCGGAGAAGAAGAGGCGGCGGCCGACCTCGGCGGTGTCGTGTCCCTCGGCCAGCAACCTGAGCACCGCGATCTCGCGCTCCGTCAGGCCGGCAAACGTGAGGCCGCGCGGATGGAGCACCTGGCGCTGGAGCCGCCCGACCTGGGAGAGGAGCCGGCCCAGCAGGTCCGGCGGGAGGGTCCCCTCCCCGACCGCCGCTGCCCGGATCGCCGTGGCGAGGTGGCCGGCGGTCGCCTGGCTGCGGCGTACGACGCCGCTCACGCCCGCCTCGACGGCGGCCAGCAGCCCGGCGTCGTCGACCTTCGCAACGAGAAGGACCAGGCGCTCGTGGCCCGCCGCCCTGAGCTCCCGCAGCTCGCGTGTCGTCTCCTCGTCAACGTCGTCCGCGACGACCACCATCACGGCGGCCGACTCGGCCGCGGAGTCCGGGATGACGTCGATACCCGCCTGATCGCGGAGGTGGGCGGCGAGGCCTGCCCGCGAGAGCGGGTCGGCGCTCGCGATCGCGACGGAGATGCGGTCGACCCGGGCCGAGATCGCGGCGGCCGTGGGACGGATGGAGATCGGCGCGGCGGTCAACATCGAGAAGGCCCCCTTCCCCCTGCACCGTCGGGCGATTCCGTCTCCCTGGAGCACACCTCGCGACGGCTCCGGCAAGGATGCGCCGCCGGCGCTTCCGGGCAGTTAACGCCGACATAACGGCCGCCCCATCGGGCAGTCGAACGTGCCCGACTGGCGGCGTGCGATCGGCCCGCGGACCGCTGGCGCCGGCGGAGCGCGACCTCTACACTCCGCCACCATGGGAGCACTCGTCACCCTCGCCTCGAAGGCGCTCGAAGTCGTGCCAGGCGCGGTCGTGTCGTGCACGGTGATCGTCAAGAACACCGGCACGGTCGTCGACCAGTTCACGATCGACGCCCTGGGCGACCCCGGTGCGTTCGCCTCTGCGGAGCCGCCCACGCTCTCGCTCTTCCCCGGCGCCGAGGGGAGCGCGGTCGTCTCGTTTGCGCCGCCCCGCGCCTCGTCCACCCCGGCCGGCGCGCTGCCGTTCGGGATCCGGGCGCGCTCCCAGGAGGATCCGGCCGGGTCGGCGGTCGAGGAAGGCGTCCTGACGGTCGGCACCTTCAGCGACACGTTCGCGGAGCTTGTCCCGCGCTCCTCCCGTGGGAGCCGCGGGGCTTCGCACGAGCTGGCCGTGGACAACCGCGGCAACGCCCGTCTCAACGCATCCATCACGGCGGCGGATCCGGACCAGCTGCTCGGGTTCGACGTGCAGCCGCCCGGGCTGGTCGTGGAGCCCGGCACGGCGGGCTTCGCGAAGGTACGGGTCACGCCGGCGAAGCGGTTCTGGCGAGGGCAACCGAAGACACGGCCCTTCAAGGTTGCCGTCGCGGGCGACGATGGCCGGCCCATCGTCCTCGACGGTTCCATGCTGCAGGAGGCGATCCTCCCACGCTGGCTCGTGCCCGCGCTCCTGGCGCTCCTGGGCCTGCTGGTGCTGGCCGCGCTGCTGTGGGCCCTGGTGCTGCAGCCGGCGATCAAGAGCGCGGCAACCCAGGCGCTCGCGGACGCCGGCTTCACCCCGAAGCCGAGCGCGGCCGCCGGAGCAGGCGGCGCCAGCCCGGCGCCCGGCGGCGGCTCACCGTCGCCGGCGGCCTCGCCAAGCCCTGGCGCATCGCCAGGCCCGGGCGCATCGCCAAGCCCGGGCGCATCGTCCGCTCCGCCAACGCCCGCGCCGGGCGCGGTGGGCAACGGCGTGCCCCAGGACGGCCGTCTCGCCGCGGACGGGTCGAACCCGTCGTCGGCAACGTTCAGCTCCACCTTCTACATGACGGACCTTGTCTTTGCCAACCCGAATGGGCGTGCCGGGACGCTCCAGCTCCTGCGGGATGGGTTTGTCCTGATCACGCTCCGCCTCGAGAACTTCCGCGACCTCGACTTCCACTACGTCACGCCGATCGTCATCCAGAAGGGCCAGAAGCTCAACTTCACGGCCAGCTGCACCTCGTCGGGCGCATGCGACCCGTCGGTCTACTTCTCCGGGTTCGTCCGCCCCTGAGGCGGCCGAAGATCCGGTGGGACGCATGACGACCCGTCGGCGTCTCGGGCTGGTCGCGACGGCGTGGTTCGGGCTCGCGATCACCGTCACGCCGGTCATCGCCGCGGTGACGAACGAGGGCGGCCGCGGCCTCCCCGTGCGCGGCCCCGCGGCGCCGCTCGCAATCTCGCTCGAGCCGGGAACCAACACGCTGGTCTCCGCCAACAGCTCGAGGACAGCCTCGGACGAGGCTGCCATCAGCCGCGACGGCCGGTGGGTCGCATACCGAACCACGCTCGCCGTAACGTCGGCAACCAGGGCGGACAGCGTCCTCCTTGCGGACCGGGTGGCCGGGACCACCACCCGGATCTTCCCGACTTCGACGGCGCCGGTCGCCGGCGCGCTCGTCGTGCCCGCCCTGTCGGGCGCCGTCGAGGAGCCGAGCGTCTCCGCGGACGGCTCGCTGGTCGCATTCGGGCTGACCAGCGGCACCCAGGCCCCCACGATCGTGCTCTGGAGCCGCGGGACGGGCCTGACACTCCCGCTGAGTGGGACGCTCACCGGGAACGTACCGGGCCTGGCGTACCTGCAGCGCTCGGCGCTTCACCATCCGCGGCTGTCGGCGGACGGGAGCGTCCTGGCGTTCCAGTCGGACGGCTACCTGGACGCGAACGTGCCGTTGCCGCCCGGCTTCTACGCGCTGGTCCTGGCGACCGGTCAGGTGGAGACGGTGAGCGCGCCGACGGGTTCCACCGTCCCCGGACCGTACGGACGCCAGTACGGCTCGCTCGCGATCTCGGACGACGGCTCCGTTGTCGCGTTCGCTTCGAGCCAGAACCTGCTGCCGGCGGTCGTGGGCGCGCTGGCGTACCGCCAGGGCTTCCTCGGCGCGATGCAGATCTGGCGGCGCGACCGGTCCACGCTGACCACGACCCTCGTCTCCGCGGCAAGCGGGCTGCCCGTGGCGGCCGCGTGCGACCATCCCGCGCTTTCCTCGGACGGCACCGTCGTCGCCTTCGAATCGGCGGCCACCAACCTGGTGCCGAATGACGGGAACGGCGTCACCGACATCTTCTCCTGGTCGGCACCGGCGGGCATCCGCCGCGTCTCGGTCGCCCCGGACGGGACCGAGGCGAACGGTCCCAGCTCGTGGCCGGCCGTCTCGGCCGACGGCGGCTCGATCGCCTTCTCGTCGTCGGCCACCAACCTGGTCCCGGGCGACACGAACAACGTGCTCGACCTGTTCGTGGCCGGAGCGCAGATCGGCCAGCTCGCCCGGGTCAGCGTCGGCGTGGGCACCACCGAGGCTGACGGCCCGAGCCTGCGGCCGTTGTTCGCGCTCAACGATCGCCTCGTCGCGTTCGAGTCGACCGCCACGAACCTGGTCGGCGGCGACACGAACGGAACCTCCGACATCTTCGTGCGGGACCGGCGCCCACCGCAACCGAAGCCGACCCCGACGCCCACCCCGACGCCCACCCCGACTCCGACGCCGACCCCGGTCGTGAAGCCGGCGATCATCGTCTCGCCGAACCCCGTGGACTTCGGCAGCGTCCCGATCGGCACGCTTGGCGTCATGGGCGCCGCGACGATCCTGAGCGTCGGGACCGGACCGGCACAGATCGGCGCGATCGCGATCAGCGGCCAGAACGCGGGGGACTTCCTGCTCAGCGCGAACCCCTGCACCGGGACGAGCCTCGCACCCGGCGCTTCGTGCGCGCTCGGACTGCTCTTCGTCGGGACTGCGACGGGGATACGCACCGCGCTGCTCTCGGTCGCCTCGGGCGCCGGGCCAGCCGAGGTGGTCCGCCTGGTCGCGGCCGTGGGCGTCGGCGTCCTGCAGCTCGACCCGCCGGTCGGCCCCTCGGGCACGGTCACGGTCGCGATGGGTGTCGGCTTCCCGGCGAACGCGCCGGTCGTCCTGACCTGGTCGGTGGGGATCACGCCCACGCCCCTCGTGCCGGTCTTCACCGATGCGACCGGGGCCTTCACAGCCCAGGTCCTGGTCCTCCCGCAAGACCAGGAGGGCCCGCGAACGCTGCGTGCGGTCGCGACGCTCTCCGGCGTCCCGGCGACACCGGCGACCGCGCCGTTCCTCGTCGTCCCATGGACGGCCGCCCCGCCCGTGAGCGGCCTCATCCAGGTCTTCCGCGACGCCCTCGGCCAGCCGATCATCCTCCGCCGATGACGGCGCCGGGCGGGGCCACGCCCGCGTCCCCGGAGTGGGCTACGCTGCACGCGACCACTGACGGATGGAGGCGAACGCGAGCGGGATGATCTGCGCGAAGTGCGGGGCATCGAACGCCGCCGGGGATGCGTTCTGCGGCAGCTGCGGCGCGTTCCTCGAGTTCGCGGCCGAGGCGGCAACAGGGCCCGCGCCGGAGGTCGTCGCGCCCCCAACAGGGCCCGCGCCGGAGGCAACGCCGGTTGCCGTCAATCCGGCCGCGTTCCCGGCCACCCCGCCAGCGGCCACGCCGCTCCCGGCCGCCCCGCCAGCAGCGACGCCATCGTTCCCCACCGCCGGTCCGACCTGCCCGGCCTGCGGCCGCGCGAACCCCGTCGGGCGCACCTTCTGCATCTCCTGCGGGGAGCGCCTCCCAGCGGCCGGACTGCCGCTCGCCGGCACTTCGCGCGCTGCGCCACCCCCGCCCGTGCCCCAGGCGGCAGCCGCGCCGTCGCCGGTAGCACCGGCCGCTCCTGCCGCACCGCCGACCCCGACCGGACCGGCCTGGGAGTTCCCGACGGCTCCCGCCCGGCCGGCCGCGGCCCCGGCCGCAAAGCCGGGTGCCTCGCCCGTGGCGGCGGTTCCCGCGGCCCGTCGCGGCCGGAACCCGCTCCCGTTGATCGTCGGGGCCGGCGTGCTCTGTCTCCTGCTCGCCGGCGGCGGCGCGGCCATCTTGCTTGGCAGCGGCAGCGGCCAGGCCACGCCCGGACTCGGAAACCCCGGCGCGTCGGCTGGCACCTCGGCAGCCGCCAGCGGCGCGCTCTCGGGCGCCGCGTCGGCTGGGCCGTCGGCCGCGAGTGGCGCGGCCGGACCGTCCGCGGCACCGGCCACCGTCCCGCCCGGTCCGGCGATCGGGCTGGCGCTGGCCGGCGCCACTGCCTCGTCGTCGCTCGCGAAGCATCCCGCGTCAGCCGCCATCGATGGAGACCAGACCACCGCCTGGCTGACCGGGACATCGAGCGCAGCGGACCAGTGGCTGGAGGTCGCGTTTGCGCCGGCCGCGATCACCCAGATCCAGCTCTGGAACGGGTGGCAGCGAACCCAGGACTTCTACAGCGGCAACCTGCGGCCCCACAACGTCACGATCCGGTTCGACAGCGGGACACCGATCCCGCTCGAGCTCAAGGACGTCTACGGATCCCAGCGCGTGGACATCCCCCCCGAGCTCGGGATCGTGGGCGTGACCCGGCTCCGGATCAGGATCCTGGACTGGTACGCGGCGAAGAAGACCTCGGCGGCCGGCAGCCCCAGCGCGCAGGCGGCGATCAGCGAGATCCGCCTGTTCGGCATCCCGATGACCCCATGAGTCGACGCGAGTTCCACGTCTCCGCGGAGGCACGCGTCCGCTATCGCCTGAACGAGACGCTCTTCGAGCTCTCCGGCAACGTGATCCTCGCGAACCTGCGCGCCGTCCGGAGCCTGGCCGGGGAGATGACGTCCCGTCGGCGTGCGGACGGCGAGGCGAACCCGACGGTCAGCCCGGGCGAGCTCAACGCCCTCGGCCTGGTGGACGAGGTCCTCCACGCCGTGGTGGGGCTCTACCGCGAGCAGGAAGACCCGGAGGCGATCGACGACGCCCTGGACCACCTCGACGAGCTCCTGGGCGCAGACGCAGTTGACGCGGCCCTGGCCCGGTTCACGGAGCGCTTCCCGCCCCGTGTCGTCCACCGCGGCGAGCTGACGGTCGCCGACTACCTCGCGAGCGAGACGGACGGGACGCCCAACCGGGAGATCGCCCTCGAAGAGCTCGCGAACTGCTGGCTCGCCAACGCGAACCCGGCGGCCCACCCGTTCCGCGAGCTCTTCGACGACGCCGACCTGGCGGCCACGACGCGCTACGACGACGTCATCGAGGAGATGGGGCGCTTCTTTGCCACGCGGTCGCCGTTCGGGCCCGACAGCCAGGACCTGGTGACGATGCTGCGGGCCCCGGCCGTTGCGGAGCCCACGAGCCTCGGCGGCCAGCTCCGCTGGATCCGGACGCACTGGGCGGCGTTCCTCGCCGCGGCGCTGGGGGACCGCTTCAACGCGATGTTGGACCGGCTCGTGACCGGAATCGACATCGCCGCCGAAGACGAGCGCGCCCTCTGGCTCCGCTTCCATGGGGGGCCGGGCGGGGGCGGCGCCGTCGAACCACCGAACTTCGGGGAGCTGGACGTGGAACCCGAGCGCTTCTCACAGGACCAGGCGTGGATGCCGCGCGCGGTCCTGATGGCCAAGAGCACCTACGTCTGGCTGGACCAGCTCTCCCGGTGGTATGGGCGCCCGATCGCGCGGCTGGACCAGATCCCGGACGAGGAGCTGGACAAGCTGGCCCGCTGGGGATTCGGCGGACTGTGGCTGATCGGGCTCTGGGAGCGAAGCGTGGCATCCCGGCGAATCAAGCAGTTCCGCGGGAACCCCGACGCGGTTGCCTCCGCGTACTCGCTCCGGGACTACGCGATCGCCGACGACCTCGGCGGCGAGACGGCGTACGCGAACCTCCGGGATCGCGCCTGGGCGCGCGGGATCCGCCTTGCTTCGGACATGGTCCCGAACCACATGGGGATCGACTCCCACTGGGTGATGGATCACCCGGACTGGTTCCTCTCGCGCTCCGACGCGCCCTATCCCGCGTACAGCTTCACCGGCCCGGACCTCTCCGACGATCCGCGGGTCGGCATCTTCCTCGAGGATCACTACTGGGACGCGACGGACGCGGCCGTCGTCTTCCGGCGCGAGGACCGCGGGTCCGGCCAGGTCCGCTACGTCTACCACGGCAACGACGGCACCAGCATGCCGTGGAACGACACGGCCCAGCTCGACTACCTGCGTCCCGACGTCCGCGAGGCCGTGATCCAGACCGTCATTGCCGTCGCCCGGCGCTTCCCGATCATCCGCTTCGACGCCGCGATGACGCTCGCGAAGAAGCACATCGAGAGGCTCTGGTACCCGGAGCCCGGCCAGGGCGGTGCGATCCCGTCGCGCGCCGAGTCGGCGATGTCGAAGGAGGACTTCGACGCCGCGATCCCGATCGAGTTCTGGCGCGAGGTCGTGGACCGCGTCGCCGCGGAGGTCCCCGGCACCCTCCTCCTCGCTGAGGCCTTCTGGCTCATGGAGGGCTACTTCGTCCGGACGCTGGGCATGCACCGCGTCTACAACAGCGCCTTCATGAACATGCTCCGGGACGAGAAGAACGCGGAGTACCGCCTCGTCATCAGGAACACCCTGGAATTCGACCCGGAGATCCTCAAGCGCTACGTCAACTTCATGAACAACCCGGACGAGAAGACCGCCGTGGAGCAGTTCGGGACCGGCGACAAGTACTTCGGGATCGCCACGCTCCTCTCGACGATGCCCGGGCTGCCGATGTTCGGGCACGGCCAGGTGGAGGGCTTCGCCGAGAAGTACGGCATGGAGTTCCGGCGCGCCTACTGGGACGAGCGCCCGAACGAGGGGCTCGTGAGTCGCCACGAATGGCAGATCTTCCCGCTCCTCCACCGCCGGCGGCTGTTCGCCGAGGTCAGCGACTTCCGGCTCTTCGACGTGATCGACGATGGCGGCCACGTCAACGAGGACGTCTTCGCCTACTCGAACCGGAGCGGCGACGAACGGGCGCTGGTCGTGTACCACAACCGCTTTGCGTCCATGCACGGCCGCATCCGCCAGAGCGTCGCCTTCGCGGAGAAGGGTCCCGACGGCGAGAAGCGGCTGGTCCGGTCCATGCTCGTGGATGCCCTGGGCCTGACCGGTGCGCCGGGGGCGGTGGCCGTCTACCGCGACGTCCTGGCGGGGCTGGAGCACGTCCGCGAGATCTCGGACCTTCGCACCCACGGTTTCCGCGTCGTGCTGGACGCCTACGCCACGCACGTCTACATGGGCTGGCGCGAGGTCGCCGGAGAGGCGGCCGCCGAGTATCGCGCGCTTGCCGCGGAGCTCGGAGGTGCCGGCGTGCCCAGCGTGGAAGCGGCCCTCGCGGAGCGCCGCCTGCGCCCGCTCCACGACGCGGTGGCGATCGTCATGAACGAGGGCCAGCTGCGCGACCTGGTGGACTCGGTCGGCGCGACGCTGGCCGGCCGTGCGCGCACCGCCATCGCCGCCACCTCGGAGGCTCCCGGGCTCACCGAAACCCCGCTCGATGCGGGCACGAAGCCCGTCCCGGCGGGGGATCAGGCCACGCCCAGCGAGACGGCCGCGCCTGCCGAGTCTGCCGAGCCGCCGGCCGCCCTCCCCGACCTGCGCCTGGTCGCCGCCTCGGCCGCCGCCCGCTGTGCGGATGCGCTCCGCGGCGCGCGCGCGGTGACAGGCGCTCCCGTCGATGACGCGTCGATCGACGCACTCGCCGCCCACTTCGAGGCTCGACTCCGGAGCGCGCTCCTGCTCGCGACGGACCCCGCGTTGGGCCGCCCACCCACCGGCACGGCCGGGGAACCGGCGGACTCGACGGACAGGCCCGTGGACGCGGCGTCACTTGCCCGGGCGCAAGCCAACGTCGCCGCGGCCCTGCCGCCCGACACCGCCGCCTGGGGCGCCCTGCTCGGCTGGCTGGTCGCCGACGCGCTCGCCGGCATCGTGGAGCCCGACGCCGCGGTTCGCCACGCGCGCGGCTGGTTCGACCGGGCGAGCATCGGTCGCGTGATGGCCGACGCGTACCGGTGGCGGGGCATGGACGAGGGCGCCGCCTGGTGGACCGTGGAAGCCGTCCGGCACCTGCTCGCGCGGCCCGGGGACGCAGCGCTCGCCGCACCCGAGGGAGAGCGGGCGGGCCGGCTGGTGCGCGCCTGGTTCGCGGACGACGATCTTGGCCGCTGGCTGGGCCTCAATCGCCACGACGGGATCGCCTACGTGAACCGCGAGTCGTTCGAGCGGGCACTCCGCTGGATCATCGTGGTGGCCGCGGTGGACGGCGCGGTGGAGACGGCCACTGCCGGCGACGCGTCCGCGCTGCGGGTGATCGCCGCCGACGAGCTGGCCACCCGTCTCGCGGACGAGGCGGCGGCGGTCGGCTACCAGGTCGGCCGACTGGTGGAGCAGGTCACCGGCTGAATCGCGGCGACGTCAGCTCCGGTCGCGACGACCGCGGACGGGCTCGCGCTCCTTGATCTTCGGCTCGTGGCCGGGGCGCGGCGGGCGCGGGAGGGTGCCCGGCGCCATGTCCGGTCGGCGCGGCTCGGGGCCGCGGGCGCGCGCCGCCTCGACGCTCGTCGCGAAGGCCTTGGCAACGGCGGGCGGAAGGCTGCCGATCCAGGCCGCCTCGATCTGCTTGACCCGCTCGGTCTCCTCGGCGCGCCGCTCGCGCTCCCGCTTGGAGTGTTTCGTCATCCGTTCCTCTCCTGAGCCTCACCGGTGCGATGCCTGACCGGGGTGAGAGTGTACCTCCGGCGTGCGGATCCGGGCGCTATCGTTGGCGCCCATGTCCGGCCCACCAGCCACACCCGTCCTGTTTGCCGAGTACGGCGCCCGGTCGATGACCGCGCCGCTGCTCGACGTGCTGGTCCAGCGCCCGGGTGGCGCGTTCGGCCGGGCGTTCCAGGACCCGGCGCACGGGTTCCTCCGCCCCGTCGACCTGGAGCGGGCCCAGCAGGAGCACGACGCGTTCACGACACTCCTGGAGCGGCTCGGCGTCGCCGTCCACGAGCTGGGCTCGGACGGCCCGCACCCGGATCTCACCTACGCATTCGACCCCCTTCTCGTCACCGATCGCGGCGCGATCCCGCTGCGCTCCGGCAAGCCGAGCCGGCGCGGGGAGGAGGCCGAGCTGGAGCGCTGGATGGGGGCCAGCGGCATCCCGACCGTCGGCCGGATCCGCGCGCCGGGAACCGTCGACGGCGGCGACACGTTCTGGCTGCTGCCGGACCTGTTCTGCATCGGGAGAACGCTCCGCACCAACGGGGCGGGCGCGGCCCAGCTCGCCGGACTCGTCGGCGGCGACGTGCGCGTCTTCGACGTGCCCTTCTGGCGGGGTCCCGCGGAGTTGCTCCACCTGTTGTCCGTCGTCTCGCCTGTCGCGGACCACCTCGCGGTCGCCTACCTGCCCCTCCTGCCGGTCGGGCTCTGGGAGCTTCTCGGCGATCTCAGGATCCGGCTGATCAGCGTCCCGGACGAGGAATTCCCGACGCTCGGCTGCAACGTCCTCGCGGTCCGGCCGGGGATCTGCGTGGTTGCCGACGGCAACCCGTCAACGCGACGCGCGCTGCAGGCGGCCGGCTGCGAGGTCCACGCCTATCCGGCGCAGGAGATCGGCATCAACGGCTCCGGCGGCCCGACCTGCCTTACCCGGCCAATCCTGCGGCGCACCTGAGCCACGGGTCCGAGCCGGTGGGTCCCTGCTCCATGCCGAGCCGCTTCTTCCCGTGCTACTTCTTGCCGGGCCGCTTCTTCCCGTGCTTCTTCTTGCCGCCGCCCTCCTTCGGGACGGGCGTCCTCTCCTCGCGTGTCGCGGCCGTGCCGGCGGGGGCTCCAGCGTGGCTCGCACCGCCGGACTTCCTGGGGTCGGTGGCCGCGCTTCCGGTCCGCGCGTCGGCCGCGAGGGCCTCCACCCAGCGCCGAAGCTCCTCGATCCCGGCGGGCTCCAGCCGGTAGATCCGGCGGGTGCCCTCTCGGTGCTCGCTGACAAGGCCGGCGGTCCGCAGGACAGTCAGGTGCTGGGACACGGCCGGGCGGCTGACCGGCATGCCCTCGGCGATCCGGCCCACCGGGGACGGCCCGCGCCGGAGCCGGTCGACGATCGCGCGGCGGGTCGGGTCGCCGAGCACGTCAAGAGCGCGTGGGTTCATCTCCATGGACGGTAAGTATCGTCTGACGGAGCCCGACGTCAAGATGGCAGCCGACGCCCGCGCACGCGCCGGCACCGGGCCGAATGTCGCCCCACGAAGGGCCGTTCATCTCGCAGCGGCGCCGCGGCCCTCACCTATGCTACGCGGATGGCACCGGACCTCGTCCATGCCGGGCATCGCGTCCCGCTCGTTCCCGGGCGGACGCTGTTCGACGCGGCCGACGAGCTGGAGCTGGTCGTGCCTGCCTCGTGCCGTCGGTCGGGGCGCTGCCACGAATGCATCGTGGAGGTGACCGCGGGCGGCGAGGCGCTGACTCCCCCCAGCGCGGAGGAGGCCTTCCTGCGGCCCGGCTATCGCCTCGCCTGCCGCGCAGCTGTCGAACGCACGGACACCGAGATCGAGTTCGTCGTCCTGCGCCGACGGCTCCGGATCTTCATGCCGCCGGATGGGCCGCCGCTCGAGGTGGATCCTGCCGTCTCGGTGGTCGGCGGGCGCGTCTGCCTCCTGGCGGACGACGGGACGCCCCTCGACGACCTGGGGCCGCCGCGTGGTCGGCTGCTGGGGCTGGCCCTCGATGTCGGCACCACGACCGTCGTCCTCGAGCTCGTCGACCTTGCCTCCGGCGAGGCGCTCGCGGCCGCCGCCTTCGAGAATCCGCAGCGCTTCGGCGGCAGCGACGTCATGGCCCGGATCACCTACGACGCCGAGCATCCCGGCGAGCTGCGCCGGGCACTCCGGCGCGCGCTCAACCACGAGCTCAGCCGCCTGTATGCCGCGTGGAACGTCGATCGCCACCAGGTCGTCGAGGTGGTGGTGGTGGGGAATGCCACCATGCGCGACCTCGCGTTCGGGCTCGACGTCGCGCCGATCGGCCGCTCGCCGTACCGGTCCACGACCGAAGCCGCCTGGCGCGCCGGCGAGGCGACCACCACGGCCTTGGACCGGCGCGCCCACGAGCTGGGATTCCTGGTTCACCCGCGCGCCCGCGTCTGGGGAGCGCCGCTCGTCGCCTGCCACGTCGGCGCGGACGCTGCTGCCGATCTGGTCGCGATGGACGGTGAGGCGGCCGGGGTCCCGCGGATGCTGGTGGACGTCGGCACGAACACCGAGGTGATCCTCACCGACGGGCAGCGGGTCCTGGCCTGCTCGTGCCCGGCCGGACCGGCGTTCGAGGGAGGCCTGGTCCGCCACGGGATGGCCGGCTCCGAGGGCGCGATCGAGTCCATCCGGAGCGTCGGCGGGGCATTCGTGGTCCGGACCATCGGCGACGTCGAGCCCGAGGGGATCTGCGGCTCCGGGCTGGTCGACCTGCTTGCCGAGCTCCGCCGCACCGGGGCGATGAGCCCGCGGGGCGTCTTTGCCGACGGCAGCGCCGCCGTGACGGTGGTGCCGGACCGCGGCATCACGCTCTCCAGGGCGGACGCGAGTCACCTGGCCCAGGCGAAGGCAGCCAACGCGGTGGGCATGCAGGTGCTGCTGCGATTGCTCGGGCTGGAGGCATCCGACCTGGCCCGACTCGACCTTGCGGGGGGCTTCGCGTCGTCGCTGGACGTCCCGAACGCGATCGCCATCGGCTTCCTGCCGCCGGTGCCCCCGGAGCGCGTCGTGCGTCACGGCAATGCGTCGGTCCGCGGGGCGAAGGCGCTGCTGCTCTCGCGAGCCGCTCGGTCCCGCCTGCAGGAGCGGGTCGCGCGCATCGAGCACGTGGAGCTCGAGGCCCAGCCCGACTTCTTCGAGCTGTTCGTGGACGGCTGCCGCTTCGAGCCGCTTGCGCCCGCAGGAGTTCCCGCGTGAGCATCCCGAAGCCGAGCCTCCGCGAGCGCCTGGCGACCACCGATGAGTTCGTCACCGTCGCCGAACTGGTGCCGTGGCGCGGCGCTGCCGCCGACAAGGCGGGCCGGGCGGGCCTGGCCGCTGCGCATGCGCTCGTGGACGACCCGCGCATCGCGGCGCTCTCGATCACCGACAACGCGGGCGGCCACGCGATGGCCAGCCCGGCACTCCTCGCCGAGGAGTTCCTGGCGCGCGGACAGGACGTGATCGTCCACGTGGCGTGCCGGGACCGGAGCCGCAACGGGCTCCTCTCGCTCGCCTGGGAGCTGGAGCGGCGCGGCGTCCGGAACGTGCTGGCTGTCTCCGGCGATCATCCGACCGAGGGGTTCGAGGGACTCTCGCGGCCCGTCTTCGACGTGGATTCGGTGGGCCTCCTCGCGCTCTATCGGGACCTGGTCAACCAGGGGCCGGCCGGGACCGGAGAGCCCGCCCAACCGGGCTTCTACCTGGGCTGCGCCGTCTCGCCGTTCAAGCGCCTGGAGGCCGAGGTCGTCCCGCAATACCTCAAGCTGGCCCTCAAGGTGCGCGCGGGTGCCGACTTCGTCATCCCGCAGCTCGGCTACGACGCGCGGGCGTGGGACGAGCTCCTGCGCTGGATGCGCCTGGCCGACCTGCGGGTGCCGGTGCTCGCCAGCGTCTACGTGCTCTCGCGGACCGTCGCGCGCCTCTTCAACGCGAACCGGATCCCCGGCTGCGTGGTCTCGGATGAGCTGCTCGCCGTGGTCGAACGTGAGGCCGGCGCCCCGGACAAGGGCCGGGCCTTCTGCCTGGAGCTCGCCGCGCGGCAGGTGGCGATCGCGCGGGGCCTGGGCTTCCGCGGCGTCTACCTCGCCGGCCACCTGCCCGCGGCCGATGTCGCGCGCGTGCTCGACACCGCCGCGGGCTACGCGCCCGATGACTGGCGAACCTTCGCGCGCGAGATCGCCTACGCGCCGGCCGGGAGCTTCCGGCTCTTCGCGGGGGATCCAGCGACCGGCCTCGCGACCGACGAGCCGGCACCGGGCTATGCGCGGACGCTCACGCCGCGGGCGCGCCGCCGGGCGCGCAGCCGGGTCTCGCCCTGGTACAAGGCGAACCGCCTCGCGCACCGTGCCGTCTTCGCGCCCGGCACGCCCGGCTATCGAGCGGCGGGCCGTGCCTATGAAGGGCTCGAGCGAGTCCACCTGGGCCGGCCGCTCCACGTGCTGGAGCAGGCCATCAAGGTGCCCCTGTACGACTGCCGTGACTGCGGCGACTGCTCGCTGCCCGATGTCGCGTACCTCTGCCCGGAGTCGCAGTGCCCGAAGGGCGAGCGGAACGGCCCCTGCGGCGGATCGCACGACGGCATCTGCGAGGTCCTCCCGCAACGCTGCGTCTGGGTGCGCGCCTATGAGCGCCTCAAGCCCTACGGCGAGGAGCTGGCGATGCTCGAGCGCCCGCCCGTGATCGTCGACAATGGCCTCAAGCGCACCAGCGCCTGGGCGAACACCTTCCTCGGGCGAGACCACTTTGCGAAGGGAACCCCATGACCGAAAGGACTCGCGGCCCGTTCATCGTGATCGGCGAGAACATCCACGCGACGCGCGTCGTCCTGCGCGGTGGGCAGCGCGTGGCAGCGCTCCCGGACGGGCAGCCGGCCCTCCCGTTCACGGACGAGGCGGGCGTGGAACGACTCCTGCCGGTGCCGGGCGGGGCATTCGACGGCCCCGAGGGGCCGAAGCAGCGGGTGAAGCACGTCAAGGCGGCCGTGCTCGCCGGGATGGGCGGCGACGGCGAGCTCGCGGAGCTCGGGCGCGGCTACCTCCGCGCGATGGCGCGGCGGCAGGAGGCCGCGGGCGCCCACTTCCTGGACCTCAACGTCGACGAGGTGACCACCGACGTGGACGGCCGGATCGAGGCGATGCGCTGGATCGTCGGAGCGGTCGAAGACGCGACGGACGTGGCGCTCGCGCTCGACTCCTCGTCCGCCGCCGTGCTTCGGGCGGGCCTCATGGCGGCATCCCGCCGGAGCGGCGCGCCGCTGCTCAACTCGGCGGCGCTCGACCGGCTCGACGTCCTGGACCTGGCCGCCGACGCGGACTGCGGCGTGGTGCTCTCGGCCAGCGGTGCGGGCACGATGCCGGCGAACGCGGATGAGAGAGTCGCGAACGCACGCGCGCTCGTCGAGACGGCGACCGCCAGGGGCCTCGGCCTGCCTGCGCTCCACGTCGACGCGCTCGTGCTTCCCGTCGCCGTCGACCCGGAAGTCGGCGGCTACTTCCTCGACGCCGTGCGGGCGCTCCGGGCTGCCTTCGGGACCTCGCTCCACCTGACCGGCGGGCTCTCGAACGTCAGCTACGGGCTCCCGGCACGCAGGCTCCTCAACGATGTCTTCATCGACCTCGCGATGGCGGCCGGGGCGGACAGCGGCATCATCGACCCAGTGGCAAACGACATCCGGCGGATCGCCGGGCTCGACCGCGGGGCGCGGCCCTACCAGCTGGCCAGCGACCTCCTGACGGGCGCGGATCCGTACGGCGGCGAGTTCCTCGGCGCGTTCCGCGCCGGCGAGCTCGGCTGAGGCAACACGACAGGCGAACACGGGGACGGGCAAGGGAGACGATCGATGGCGAACCTTGGGGCACTCACGGAGGCGATCGAGGCGGGCGACAGGGCGTCGGCCGTCCGGATCACCCGGGAGGCGGTCGACGAGGGCCTGGACCCGAGAACCGTCCTGGCCGCGATGACGACGGCGATGGAGGTGATCGGCGCCCGGTTCCAGTGCCAGGAGATCTACGTCCCGGAGATGCTGATCTCGGCCCGGGCGATGAAGGAGGCCACCGCCGTCCTCGAGCCGGTCCTCGTCCAGGCCGGTATCCGTCCCGAGCACACGGCGGTCATCGGGACGATCAAGGGCGACCTTCACGACATCGGCAAGAACTTGGTCGGGATGATGTGGAAGGGCGCCAGCATCGAGGTGATCGACCTGGGCACGAACGTCGGGCCTGAACGGTTCGTCGAGGCGGCGAAGGAGCACGGCGCGCACATCGTCGGGATCAGCGCCCTCCTGACCACCACGATGGTCGGCATGAAGGACGTCGTGGCCGCCATCCGCGCGGCCGACCTGGCGGGCGTGAAGGTGATCGTGGGCGGCGCCCCCGTCACCCAGGACTACGCGGACCAGATCGGCGCCGATGGCTACGCGTCGGACGCGGCGTCGGCCGTCGAGGCTGCCCGGAAGGCGCTGCGGGGCGCCTGAGGTTCGCGCGCCCACCCCGGAAGCGGCGCCGGGCAGGCGATGACGGCGGGAGCGTCAGCCGCGAGCCGAGGCCGGCTCCGCCCGGATCACGCTGTCGTCGTAGGACATCGCGAGTCGTTCGCCGGTCTGAAGCACGAGGACATCGGCCGGGTCCCAGGCCCCGTCGATGAGGCGTCGGACCAGGAGCAGCTCGCCCGCGAGCTTCTCGAACTGCCAGCCGCGCCGATCGGCGTCGTCGCGAGCGCGGGCCTCGGCCTCCGCTGACGCCTCCGGTGCGGCCACGCCCATCTCGACGAACGCGGCGCGGTTGTAGTGGGACCGCCAGGCGCCCATCGTCTCCATGAGGTAGGTGGCGTTGTCCTCGCCGTACTTGGCGACGTACTCCTCGTACGTCGCCCTGGCGGCCGCGTCGGAGACCGCTCCGACCCCACCGAACGCGCTCCCGTCGTCGGTCCGCTCCAGGTAGTCCTGGACGTACCAGTAGGTGCCGGGGTTCGCGGTGAACTCGGCCTGGTAGCGCGCCCGGTCACCCAGGAAGAGCGTGATGCAGTCGTGCGCGCGCGGGACGACCAGGGGGATCGCACCCGCCCGGAGCCCCGCCGTGGCGCCGCCGCACAGCCCGTAGGCCAGGACCACCGCGTCGTATGGCGCGCCGCTCTCGTCGATCTCCGCCTGGAGAATGGCGCGGAGGTTCGGCGGGTCGTCATGAAGGCCGCGCCGGTTCAGCCGAACGTCCACCACGTGGGGCGAGCGCGCCGCGCACAGGTAGACGGACCGGGCGAGCACTTCGCACGTCAGGGCGAGCAGGCGCATCGTCGACAAGCCTAGCAGGGGGGTGCCCCTGTATCGTTCGGGCGTCCATTCGCACCCAGGAGCACCGTACCGTGGCCCTTCCCTCCCTCGCGCGCGTCGCCGCCCCGCCCGACCCGATCCTCGGCCTGTCCGAGGCTGCCCGCGCCGATTCACGGCCCGGCAAGATCAACCTGTCGTCGGGCGTCTTCGTGGACGAGACCGGGACGACGCCCGTCCTCGCCTCGGTGCTCGAGGCGGAACGGCGGATCCTGGCGGCCGGACGCTCGAAGCTCTACCGGCCCATCGACGGCGAGGCGGCCTTCCGGGACGCGGTCCGCGACCTCGTCTTCACACCAGAGCACGAGGTGGTGCGATCCGGGCGCGTCGCCGTCAGCCAGACGCCCGGCGGAACGGGCGGCCTGCGTGTCGCTGCCGACTTCATCCGGCAGACCGGCGGGGGCGGGACGATCTGGATGAGCCAGCCGACCTGGCCGAACCATCCCCAGCTGTTCACGCTGGCCGGCTTCCGGATCCGCGAATACCCCTACACGGATCCCACGGGCCGGCGGATCGACGAGGCGGCCCTGCTGAAGGCGCTCGGCGAGGCGTCGCCCGGGGACGTCGTGCTGCTGCACGGCTCCTGCCACAACCCGACCGGCGTGGACCCGTCCCAGGGCCTGTGGCGGAAGATCGGCGACCTCGTCGAAGAACGGCAGCTCCTGCCTCTCGTCGATTTCGCCTACCAGGGCTTCGGCGACGGGCTGCGCGAGGATGCTGACTGGATGGAGGGGCTCCTGCGGCCGGGGCTCGAGCTCCTGGTGTCGACGTCGTACTCCAAGAGCTTCGCCCTCTACAACGAGCGGGTCGGGGCGCTGGCGCTGGTAGCCGGGTCGGCAGCGCAGGCCGCGGCCGCCCAGTCGCACGTCAGGATCGCGATCCGTGCGAACTACTCCAATCCGCCCTCGCACGGCGGTGACATCGTGGCGACGATCCTGGGCGATCCCGAGCTGCGAGCGCGATGGGAGCTGGAGCTGGCCGCCATGCGGGCGCGCATCAAGGCGAACCGTGCCGCCCTCGTCGACGCCCTCACGGCACGCGGCATCCCCGGCGACTGGGCACCGATTGCGACCCAGCGCGGGATGTTCGCGCTCCTCGGGCTGAGCCTGGAGCAGGTGGCGCGGCTCCGCGAGGAGCACGCCGTCTACGTGGTCGGTCGCGGCCGGATCAACGTGGCCGGCTTCACGACGGCGACGGTGGGCCCATTTGCCGATGCGCTGGGCGCCGTCGTCGCCGGCTGAACGCAGCTGCGGACGCGCGCCGTACCATCTGGGTATGCCGATCACCGCCGTCGAACTCCTTCGAACCGTCGGGCTGAGCGCCGACGGGCCCGTCGTCTGGGGCAACCCTGTCCGGGCGAACGGCCCGGGCATCTACGTGGTGGAGTGGCCGGCCGTGCCCGAGCGCGCCCCGGTCGACATCTCGGCGGTCGGGACGTGGCTCAGCCGCGTTCCGACGCTCGCAGTCGACGGTGAGCGACCGACCGGGAAGGGCCTTGCCGCGCGCCTCGCTGCGTGGTGGCTCCCCGGGGAGCCGATCGTCTTCATCGGGAGCACCGGGAAGTCGCTCGCGCGGCGAGTGGACGCCTTCTACCGGACGCCACTCGGGGATGCGCGGCCACATGCGGCGGGGCAATGGCTGAAGGCGCTCACGAACATCGGGCGCGCCCGCGTCTGGTGGGCACCCACCGACGCCGCGGAGGAATACGAGGACGCCTGCTTCGAGGCGTTCGCGGCCGCGGTCCCGGCAGAGGTCCGGGCGTCCCTGCCCGCGAAGGGCCACGTGCTCCCCTTCGCAAACCGCAGGCACGCGAACGGCACCGCCCGCCCCGACGGGGTGACCGGATCCACGGTCGAGCCGCCGGAGCCTGCCGAGCCGGCAGCGGCTGCCGGGAAGGGCACGGCCCGCCGGAGCCCGAGCACGATCTCCCCGGAGGACCTGGCCCGGGTCAACGAGCTGCTCCAGGATCTTGCCTGCGGCGAGCCCGGCCTGGAGATCACGCCGTCGCAGGCCAACGCCGAGGGCGCGATCCGGCGCCTCCTCGGGGAGTCACCCGCTCGCCCGGCGAGCGCGCTCGGCCAGCTGCTGCGGGCGGGGAAGATCGCCGGGGCGCACCAGGACCTCGACGGTCGCTGGGCAATTCGCTGCACCAGACGGAGTCTGTGATGACACTTCGACCAAGCCTCGCCGTGATCGCGCACGACGGGAAGAAGACCGACCTCGTGGCGTATGCCACCTACAACCGCGCAGTGCTCGCGCAGTTCGACCTCTTCGCCACCGCGACCACGGGTCGCCTGCTCCACGAGAAGGTCGGGCTCAAGGTCACGACCATGCTCTCCGGTCCGCTCGGCGGGGACGCGCAGATCGCGGCAATGGTCGCCGAGGGCAGGATCCGGGCCGTCCTCTTCTTCGTGGATCCCCTGAGCGCCCACCCCCACGACCCGGACATCCGCACGCTCCTCCGGGTCTGCAACGTGCACAACATCCCGATCGCGACGACGCTCGCGGCCGCGGATCTCTTCTTGACCTCGCCGCTCCTCTACGTGGGCATGGGGGAGGACGCCGACGTGCTCGAAGCAGGGACCGCGGTCCTCGAGGTCGGGGCGGCGCAGCCGCGGGGCCCCGTCGCCCCCACGCCATAGGTCGTCCCCACGCCGTAGGCTGGTGCCCGACCGAGCGGGCGCGTCAGGAGGCGGGCATCCCCGCGATGCTCGTCGGGAGCCGGACCTCGAAGCGGGCCCCGCCATCCGCGCGGTTGGCGGCGGAGATCGTTCCGCCGTGCGCGTCCACGATCCACGCCGCGATCGACAGCCCCAGGCCGGTGCCGCCGGCTGGCGCGTTGTCCGCGCGCCAGAAGCGCTCGAAGAGCCGCGGCAGGTCTTCGTCGCGGATGCCCGGACCCTGGTCCTCGACCGTGAGCACCGCGTCGAGGCCCTCGGGCCGGATCCGCACTGCGACGGCTGTGCCGCCCGGGCTATGGGCCAGGGCGTTGTCGGCGAGGATCGTCACGAGCTGGCGAAGGCGGAGCGCATCCCCGGCCACCGGCGTCGGCCGCGGATCGACCTCCAGTCGCACCCCACGCTGCGTGGCGACGGGCGCGAGCTGACCGGCGGCTTCGGCGGCGACGTCCGCAAGGTCCATTGGCGTCCGCTCCAGCACCAGGGCACCCGAATCCGTGCGAGCCAGGAAGAGGAGGTCATCGACAAGTGCCGTCAGGTGTGAGACCTCCGCGTCGATGTCGTCGAGCGCCTCGCCGACCTTCTCGACGGGCTGCTTCCGGTTGCGGCGGAGATCGGCCACGCTCGCCCGGACGACCGTCAGCGGCGTCCGCAGCTCGTGGCTGGCGTTCGCGGTGAACTCGCGCTGGCGTCGGAGCGCGACGTCGCGCCGGTCCATGGAGGCCCGGACCGGGATGAGGGCGCGCCCCGCGTAGACGTAGCCCGCGGCGAGGGCGAGGAGCAGCGCCGCAAGCCCGCCGAGCGCGAGCACGGACAGGAGGGTCGAGAGAAGCTGAACCTCGGACGATCGCTCTCCCAGCACCTGCACGACGTACGCGCCATCCGGTCGCGTGACGGCGATCGAGTAGACGCGGACCGGGATCGAGGAGACTTCGATCTGGCGCACGTCGGTGGCCCCGGCGCGGGCGGCGGTGACGCCTGCGGGATCCGGCAGCCCGCTGATGTCCTGGAGCTCGGCAGGTCCGACCAGCGTGTCGTCGGGGCGAACGATCAGCGCGAGCGTTCCGGACGACTCACCCCCGAATCCAGGGCCCAGCACGAATGCGGCGGGGATCTGCCCGGGACGCTGGAGGAGCCGCACCAGCCCGTCCGCGCGCGAAGCCAGGAGGTCCGTCCCGCGCGCGGCCAGCGACCCGGAGACCGCGATGTAGAGCGCCGCGCCCAGCGCGACGAGGATGACGAGCGTCAGGCCGCCGCTCCACGCAAGCAGGCGGAGGCGAGTGCGACGAAGCAGCGCGGCATCGCCGTTCTCGCGTTTGACCTCAGCTGCCACGCAGCCGGTACCCCATCCCGCGGACCGTCTCGATGGAGGCGGCGCCGTCCGTCCCGAGCTTCTCACGGAGCAGGTGGATGTACGCCTCGACCGTGTTCGGCGTGAGCGCGGCCCCATACGGCCACGCGTAGTCGAGGAGCTGGTCGCGGCTCAGGACCTGCCCCGGCCGGCGGAGCAGGCATTCCAGGATTGAGTACTCGCGCCCGCTGAGCTGGACCTCCTTCCCCGCCACGGTCACTCGCCGCAGCGACTCGTCGAGCACGATCGACCCCGCGGTGAGCCGCATCGTCGAGCGTGTCGGCGGTCGCCGACCCAGGGCACGGAGCCGCGCGAGCAGCTCCTCGTAGGCAAACGGCTTCACGAGGTAGTCGTCCGCGCCGGCGTCCAGGCCGGCCACCCGGTCACCCACCGCGTCCCGCGCCGTGAGCATCAGGATCGGGACCGGGTTGCCATCCCGCCGGAGCTGGCGTGCGACCTCGAAGCCGGAACGGTCCGGCAGCCCGACATCGAGGATGACCGCGTCGAGGCCCGGGGAGGCCCCGGCGACCTCGAGGCCCTCGTTGGCCGTCTCGGCCGTCTCCACCGTGTGGCGGTCCTGCGTCAGGAGCCGCCGGAGGAGCCGGACGAGCCGCGCGTCATCCTCGATGACCAGCAGGTGCACGAGATCTCCAGTGCTCGTCAGGGCGTGACGAGCGTGACGTCAGTCGCGGTGACGGTCCGTGTCGTGGTGCCCGTGCCGCCCGCTGCTGGGCTGGCGCCCGCTGCGCCGCCCACCGCCGGGCTCGCGCCCGGAGCTTCAGCGCCGCCGCCGGCACCGCCGCCGAAGCCGCCGCTGAGCTGGACCTGCACCTGCTTCCCTGCCGTCACGTTCGCCGCGGTCGCCGCAGCCTGCGCATGGTACGTCGTGGTGCCGGCCAGGTTGACGGTGACGCTGGTGCCATTCGCCTCCTTGAGGGTCATCGTGGTGCCGGAGATCGAGTCGACGGTTCCGGTGATCAGGACGCCGCCGCCGAAGCCACCTCGACCGAGGCCGCCGCCCGTGCCGCCGCCAGCCGCGCCCGTGCCGCCGGCGAAGGCACCGGCCCCGAAGCCGCCGCGCGTGGTGGCCGCCGCCGCCGGGGCCGTCACACGGCCGATCGCGAACGTCACGCCGCCAACGGCCACCAGGGCTGCCACGGCCAGGAGGATGCGGAAGGTACGGTCCCCCTTCTTGGCGGGTGCGACGACCGGCGGCGGAGCGGCCGGAACCTGGGATTGAGTGGGCCGGCTCGGCTCCGGGGGTGCGAAGGATTCAGTCATGGGGCGTTCCTTTCAGTGGTCGCGGCGGGGTGATGATCACTCGTACCGGAGGGCGACGACGGGGTCGAGCCGGGCGGCCTGGCTGGCTGGCCAGACGCCGAACACGATCCCCACGATGAGGCTGAAGCCGACGGCGGCCACGACCGTCAAGGGGCTGAAGATGAATCCCCACCCGGCGATCTCGCCGATCAGGAAGGAGATGGCCAACCCGACCGCGATGCCGAAGAGGCCGCCGGCCAGCGAGAGGGCCAGCGCCTCGATGAGGAACTGGGCCAGGATGTCCCGTCCGCGGGCGCCGATCGCCTTGCGGATCCCGATCTCGCGCGTCCGCTCCCGGACGGAGACCAGCATGATGTTCATGATCCCGATTCCGCCGACGATCAGGGAGATCGACGCGATCCCGGCCAGGAGCACGCTGAGCAGGGTGCTCACCGACGAGACCGTGGCGAGGAGCTGGTCCTGGTTCTGGATCGTGAAGTCGCTGACGGCCGTCCCGGTGAGCCCGTGGCGCTGGCGCAGCGTGGCGGTGATCTCCGCCGTGACCGTGTTCATCTGGTCCGGCGACACGACGCTCACGCCGACCGACCGAACGGATGTCCCGCCGACGAGCAGGGCGCTCGCCGTGGAGACCGGGATCAGGATCTCGTCGTCGGGGCTCTGGAAGCCCGTGCCCCCCTTCGCCTGCATGATCCCGACCACCTGGAAGGGCAGGCCGGCCACCTGGATGTTCGTGCCGATCGAGCTGGCGCCCAGGCCGAGGTCATCGGCCGTCGTGGCACCCAGGACCGCCACGCGGAGCCCTGAGTCCACGCTGGCCGGGGTGAGGAAGGAACCCTGCCACATCGTATAGGCGAGGGCCGTCACGTAGCCCGGCGTGGTGCCGATGATCGCGGTGGTCGTGTTCTTGTCGCCCGCGACCACGAGCTTCTGGGTAGTGAGCTGCGGCGCCACGGCCTGGACGCCGGCCAGCGAGTTGAGCGCGTTCGCGTCGGTGAGCGTCAGCGTGGTCGACGAGCCGGCCGCCCCTCGCGTGAAGCCGGTGACCGAGGCGCCGGGGTTGACCGTCAGGAGGTTCGTGCCGAGGCCCGCCAGGCGGCTGCTGATGCCGCTGGTCGCGCCCTGGCCGACCGCCACCAGCGCGACCACCGACGCGACGCCGATGATGACGCCCAGCATGGTCAGTGCCGTGCGGAGCTTGCCGGTGCCCAGGCGCCCGAGCGCGAGCTGGAAGAGGTCCAGGACGCTCATGCGGCCACCCGTCCGTCGCGGAGGTGGATCTGGCGGTCGGCGACGGCCGCGATGTCGGCGTCGTGGGTGATCAGGATGATCGTCCGGCCGGAGGCGTGGAGGTCGTCGAAGAGCTCGATCACCTCGGCGCCGGAGTGGCTGTCGAGGTTGCCCGTCGGCTCGTCGGCCAGGAGGATCGCCGGCTCCGTCACGAGCGCGCGGGCGATCCCGACGCGCTGCTGCTGGCCACCCGACAGCTCGGTCGGCTCGTGGTCCAGCCGGTCCCCCAGCCCCAGCCGTTCCAGCGCCGCCTGCGCGCGGGCGTGGCGCTCCCGGCGCGGAACGCCCTGGTACATCAACGGCGCCGAGACGTTCTCCAGGGCGGTGGTCCGCGGCAGCAGGTTGTACGACTGGAAGACGAAGCCGATCGCGCGGCTCCGGAGGCGGGCAAGCCCGTCGTCGTCGAGCGTGTCGACCGGGGTGCCGTCCAGGATGTAGCGGCCCGACGTCGGCCGGTCCAGGCACCCGAGGATGTTCATCATCGTGGACTTCCCGGAGCCCGAAGGCCCGATGATCGCCACGAACTCACCGCGGTCGATCACGAGGTCCACCGACTCGAGCGCCGGCACGGCGAGTCGGCCCGAGGTGTAGATGCGGGAGACACCTTCGAGGGCGATGATCGCGTCGTTCATGGCTAGTTGCCCGGGACCCGGCCGAAGCCCCCGCCCCCGCCTCCACCACCGACCCCGGGGATCGCGACGCCGCCGCCAGTGGTGGTCGTGGACGTCCGGGCCGAGACCGTCCCGATCGAGACGGTCTCGCCTTCCGTGATCCCTGACTTGACCTCTGCGAGGCTCGTCGTGACGAGGCCAACCTGGACCGGCACGACCTGCGACGTTCCGTCCGCCGCGATGACGCGGACGCCGTAGTTGCCTGAGGATCCGACGAGGGAGATGGCGGGAACGGCGATGACGCTGGCCGCCTGCGCGGTGGTGACGGCGGCGCTCGCGGTCATTCCG
>Ga0097691_1000230_pt1 | contig 52411 bp, 53 predicted proteins | sample NGESurdeep072012_8_FD_72858 | JGI IMG/M metagenome (GOLD analysis project Ga0097691, IMG submission 72858) | Arctic peat soil microbial communities from Barrow, Alaska - NGEE Surface sample 210-1 deep-072012 | ecosystem: Environmental > Terrestrial > Soil > Wetlands > Peat ...
CGTGCACAAGGGTCATGGCTTCCTGCCGGCCGGTTGCTGTCGAGACAACCGGTGCACGATCGGGGTTCTGCTGAAGGTCCCACTCGGCGAGCGCCTCGTCGTACCCACCTTCGCCCGGATGGAGCAGCCGGGTCGTGGGCGCCGCATCCGTCTTCGTCGCCTCGCCCTCAGCACCGACGGACGAGGTCTCCACACTGTCATCGGTTTGGTGCCGTCGTTTCTGCTGCACGGGAACGACGAGGGTGCCATCGGCGTTACGAACGATGTCCATGGGGCGGTTCTCCTTGGGTTGACGACGCCTGCACGACGCCCAAGACCTATTCTTACCCAGGTGGCCTTGCGATGTCCTCCTTGAAACGCAGCGTTCGGCTTCACTCAATCTCATAGGCGCAGATTGCCCGCTCGGTTGCGGCAGGATCGGCACAAATCAACCCCCTGAGGCGCGATCCTGGGGAGACCGAATCCGCTCTGGTCGAAGCCCTCGTCTGACCGGTCAGAGCCCGCAGGTTGTGGGCGCTCGGCAGGTTCGCTTCGAGAATGGATTTCGGTACATGCCGACGCCCAGGGGATGATTAATACGAAGTCGGGCAACATGCGATCGGCAGTGTCTGAGCCGCCCAGCGGTGCCCCGAAGTGCGGTCGGGGACGCTTGCGAATGCAAGCATCGAGGGCGACTCGGCCTCAGCCTGGACCAACCGAACAATACCGCTGATCTAGCGTTCTGAGGTGTGATCATTCGCGGAAAAGAGGGGTTTCCAGCTAGGTATCCTTGAGGCGTGGGGTACTTCACGTGAACCTTGCCGCCGGCCGGGACTACCCACGCTCGTACGCACAACTGCACGCTTAGTTCGCCGAGGACTCGAAGCGCCTCGACTACCTGGACTGGCTCCGCTGGCCTGACGGGTTCGTCTGCCCCAACTGCGCCGCGAGATGGAGTTGGGCTCGATCCAGACCGCCTGGGCGATGTTGCACCGGTACCGATCGGTGATGGTCCGCCCGGGCCGCGACCGGCTTCGCAGCGATGTCGAGGTCGACGAGAGCTACCTCGGTGGTCCCGAGCCGGGCGTGCCGGGCCCGGTGTCATCCCTGATGCGAGCGCGAACAGCTTGAGTGCGTTCCTCGACGCCAACGTCGAGCCAGGGAGCTGCGTCATCACCGACGGCTGGTCGGCCTACCCGGCGGCAACGCGGGACCGATATGAGCACCGGGGCACCTCGATCGCCGCCGCCGGCCTACAGGCGCACGAGGTACTGCCGGCGGTCCATCGAGTGTTCTCGCTCGTCAAGCGCTGGGTGATGGGGACCATGCAGGGCTCGGTCAGTCCCGAACATGTCCAGGCGTATTTCGATGAGTGGGTATTCCGTTTTAACCGCCGGAACTCCCGCAGCCGCGGCCTCCTGTTCCACACGCTCTTGCGCTAGGCAGTCAGCGGGGATCCCGTGACCTACAAGTCGCTGCGCAAGGCCGGGAGAACTCGGCCAGCGCTGCCGCCACGCGGCTTACGATCCTCACCGCCCAGCTTGGACCTGGGGCGACCCGCACTGCCGTGGCGCAGGTAGCCGTTGCGAAGCAGCTGGCCAGGGGTACCTAGATGGAAACCCCCATTCCGTTCCCTGCGATCGGATCAGCCGCACGACAACTGCGCGGTTGGGTGGCTCATCGACCGGCTCGGGATGGATGTTCGGTGTCCTCTGCGTTGCGTTGTGGAGCATGACCACCTACTCCGCCACCCTTTGATCGCGCCTATCGGATGCGAAGGTGGATCCTGTGCCAGAAGTAACTATTCCGTGGAATCTTGACCAGCGACCACCTCTGTCGGTCCTCAGAGCGGATGCCGAACCCCGTCGGTACACTGTCGGTCAGCGAGGGTTCACGCAACGTCCACCCACCGGCAGGAGATCCGTGGTGCCGACATGATTGCCATCCTTTTTGCCGCTGTCGGTTCGCTTTGCAACGCATCGGCGGCGGTGGTGCAGCGCCTGGCCCACGTGTCCGCCCCACCTGAAGTCTCAACGGGATGGCGGAAAGCCCTCTATCTGTTCCGACAACCTTTGTGGCTGCTGGGACTGCTCTTCCTGGTCGGCACCTTTGTGTTCACGGCCACCGCCTTGTATTTCGGACAGATCGCCCTGGTCCAACCGGTGCTGGTGGTCGAGTTGATCTTCATGCTGGCGCTACGGAGGTTCTGGCTACGCGACCAGATAGCCGGCCGGACGTGGGGGGCGGCGGCGCTCACCTGTCTGGGGCTGGCCGGCTTCCTCGTCATCGCACATCCTCAGGAAGGCACCGGTCTGCCGAGCACCAGCGGTTGGATCCGCTCTGTTGCCATCCGACTCGCCATCATCGTGGTCTTGCTGGCCCTGAGCCGGAGAGGGACTCCGGCACGCAGAGCCGCCATGCTCGGCAGTTCGGCCGCCATCGTGTGGTCGATTGATGCCGGGTTCATGAAGGCGGCCACCGCGTTACTCTCCCGCGACGGGTGGGTGCACCTCTTCTTCCACTGGCCGGTCTACCTATTGGTCGTGACCGGGATCGTCGGCACGCTCCTTGTGCAGGCCTCCCTGAATGTCGGCCCGCTGATGGTGTCCCAGGCCGCACTTCTGATCGTCGATCCGCTTTCGAGCATTCTGTTGGGAATCGAATTGTTCCGTGAGCACGTCAACAGGTCGCCCGGCGCCGTTTCCGCTTCTGTTCTTTCGCTCATCCTGATGGGGGTGGGAGTGGTATTGATGTCGCGCTGGGCCCCTCCGGTGATGGAGGCACACCAAAAGGCCGCGGCACCCCACGGGAGCCGGAAGGTGTTGCTCGATGGCTTCTGACCTGGGGTCTCTTCACAACAGCTGATCCACGCGCCAACTGGTCGGGTTGTCGATTCCGAGGTGGCGATCAACGTCGGGGCGAGCACTCGATGTCATCCATATCGACGATGTTCGATAGGCTTGCGCCCATGCGATGCATTTGTCGGCTGGAACAACCACGAGTGCTCGAGGAGGACCGCAGGCTTCATGGCCACCGACTCGCACGAATTTGATGACCTACGAACCGCCCAACTCCGACCTCGATCTCGACACCTACCGATCCGTTGTCTCCGATCTGACCCGTGAGGTCGATGCCAGAGTCGGCCCAGGGGGACGGGCGGACGTCGAGGCGCTACTGACTGAGTGGATCAGACGCCCGCAACTGCACGCCGTGCTGGCCTGCTCCCCCGACGGGAAGGATGCAGCCATCGCCAAGTTGCTCGAAGAGGTCCGCGATTACCGGCCGAACGACCGCAGCTCGGCCAGCGACGTGTCGACCCTGGTCCGCATCTACCTCCTGTCCCAGATCGACTCAATCTGGTGGGCGGGCGGGACCTCCTTTGCATCTGACGACGACGTGTTGCGGTCGCGCGAGCTGGTCACCCTCGAATCGCTCCGGAGCCGGCACCTCCTCGAGTTCAGCTATCGACTCCAACCCAAGGGACTGGCCGGCCGATCACGGGACTGGGCCATGCGGCGGGTGATGCCCCGGAGACAGCCCCATACCGCCGGCGTGAGTTTCACCAATGCTCGTCCGGAACTGGTGGTATTGCTGAACCAGCTGGCTATCGACTTTGCCAACAAGGCACCCTCGGGCACTCCCCCACTGTGGGTGACCAGTCTGACCAGGAGCGTGCAGCACCAACACCGGCTCCGGAATCTGGGATATGCGGCCATGATCCCCAGCGCCCACTGTTGTGGATACGCCGCTGATGTCGAGATGCGCTGGTTCCGCCAATTCGATGCCCACCAGACCTTGGCTGATCTGTTGTTGGAGCGCCAAGACGCCGGGCTCTGCAACGTGATCGACGAGGGACAGGCCTGGCACGTGTGCATCAATCCGAGCGCCTGTGATGACCTTCGGCAGGCATACAGCGTGCTCCTGGCTGCCTAACCGTCGTGTGTGGCATTGCGCTGATCGTCGGCCAGGCAGCCGACAGAGGTTTGTTCGACCGCATGATGGAGAACATCCGGCCGCGAGGGGACAGCGAAGAGACCCTCTGCGAAGACGGCCGCATGCTGGGGACGCAACGGTTGAAGATTGTCGATCGGGAACACTCCGTGCAGCCATGGGTGTCGGCCGATGGCCGCTGGGCCCTCTGCTACAACGGCGAGGTTTTCAACTACCGGGAGCTGCGCACTGAGCTCATTGCTCTCGGCCACCAAATGCGCAGTACCGGTGACACCGAAGTCGTCCTCGAGGCGTTTCTCGAATGGGGCGAGGAGGCCGTGCATCACCTGCGGGGCGAGTTCGCCTTCGCAGCGGTGGAACGCCCTACCGACCGGGTTTACCTGGCTCGTGATCCCGTGGGGGTCAAGCCCCTGTACTGGTCGCACCTCCACGACACGCTGTATGTGGCCTCGGAGGTCAAGGCGCTGGTCGGGGCCGGTGCACCGATTACCGAGGTGGCTCCCGGCTACCACGGTTGGGGCACTACCAGCACCGCGCCGCAGTTGTCACCGTATGTGGATCTGATGAGCCTGGCCGAGGGGAAGGATCCCATTGACGACCCCGAGGAAGCCTGCCGTCTGGTGCGGGAAGCCCTCATCGACAGCATCCGGGTCAGGGTGGACACCGACCTGACGGTGGGCGTCATCCTCTCGGGGGGCCTCGACAGCACCCTCACTCTGCTGCACGTCCGTGAGATGCACCCCGACTGTGTGGCCTTCACCATAGGAACAGATGACAGCGATGACCTCCGTTTCGCCCGCCGTTTGACCAAGGATCTCGGCGTCCATCACGAGATCATCGAATTGCGCCCCCGCGACATCCACCTCGATGACGTTCGGACAGCCATACGCATGTCGGAACTCACCGAATACGGCGACGTCATCAACTCGGTGGTCACCAAGCCACTCTTCGAACGAGTGCACAAGTGTGGTGTCAAGGTGGTGCTCTCGGGCGACGGCTCGGATGAGCTCTTTGGCGGATACGACATGTACCGACAGGTGAGCAGCACACTCAGCCAGCAGCTCTTCCGCCACAACATCCGCAACCTGAGCCGCACCGAGTTGCAACGGGTGGACCGCATCTCCATGGGTCAGGGCGTCGAAGCTCGGGTCCCCTTCCTCGATCTGTCCCTGGTCAAGTTGGCCCTCCAGATTCCTCTGGGCCTCAAGGTCCGTGACGGCGTGGAGAAGTGGGTTCTCCGTAACGCCTTCGCCGACGTGCTCCCCGAGTACGTCCGACAGCGGCCGAAGAATCCCATGTCCCATTCATCGGGTCTCCACGAACGAATCCGCCTCTACCGACCACTGTTCGCCCGCATGTACCGCTCGTTCGGGTACAACCTGGCCGAACCGATGCGACGCGACTTCTCCTACGTGCTGGAACGCAACAACCTGGACCTCGATCGCACCCTGACCGACGGGTCCATGCACCACGACTACACCGTGCGGGAGCACTTCCGCGACCTCATCGGGGCCGTCCGTTGGAACGTCACCAACGAGGCCAAGCGGCTGGCCCGCCCGCGGTAGCCACCGAACCCACGGCAGGGAGCGATTGCCGTCAAGGCTCTGGTGATCACTCCTTTTCGCTTGCAGTCATCCTTGCGACTCAGGGCGGAGAATCGGAAAGAGAATGACATCCCGGATGGCGTCAACCTCCGCCAGCAACATCACCAAGCGATCCACCCCTATGCCGATCCCCGACGTAGGTGGCAATCCGTACTCGAGTGCCCGCACAAATGCCATGTCCGACGGATGGGCCTCGAGATCCCCCATGGCAGCGGCGGCCGCTGCACCCCGGAACCGGGCCTCTTGCTCCTCGGGGATATTGAGCTCGCTGTATCCGTTGGCGTACTCCTTGCCATCGACCACCAATTCGAAACGGTCGGTCAGCGTCTCGTCGGTCAGCTGATGGCGGGCCAGGGGAGATACCTCCACCGGGAAGCCGCAGACGAACACGGGTCCGAGCATGTTGGGTAGCAGCACTTTGTCATAGATCTCGAAGATGAGTCTTCCCGAGCCCCAGGGGTCCTCGAACTCGACCCCGAGATCACGGCAGGGGGAGCGGACGTCGTTGACGGGGTCGGAAGGATGCAGACGACGCCCGGCGGCCTCCTCGATCAAGCCCAACAACTCTTGGCGGGGCCACGGCGGGGTCAGATCGACCGGTCCCCCGGCCGTTGTGAATGTCATCCGCTCGGTGGCGACCCGGGCGGCGGCCACTACCAGGCGCTCGGTGAGGCCCATTCCGTCGGTGTAGTCACCGAATGCCCGGTACGCCTCGAGCGCAGTGAACTCAGGACTGTGCCGGGTGTCGACGCCCTCGTTGCGAAAGTTTCGGCCGATCTCGAAGACCCGTTCAAAGCCCCCGATAACCAATCTCTTCAGGTAGAGCTCGGGGGCAATGCGGAGACTGAGATCGATGTTGAGGGCATTGGCATGGGTGACGAACGGGCGGGCGATGGCCCCTCCGGCCTGAGGCTGGAGTATCGGTGTCTCAACCTCGAGAAAGTCTTCCGCCACCAGCACGTCCCGCATGGCGGAGACGACCTTGAAGCGGATCCCGAACACGCGCCGGGTGTCCTCATTCGCCAGGAGGTCGACTTCGCGCTGGCGATAGCGCATCTCCGCCTCGCTCAACCCGTGCCATTTGTCGGGAAGTGGTCGGAGGGCCTTCGAGAGCAGTTGCAGCTCGGTGAGCTCGACCGAAAGCTCGCCCCGCTTGCTCACGATCACTTCCCCGGTGGCCCCCACCCAGTCTCCGAGGTCGGACTTGTCGAGCACGGCGGCACCGGCCTCGCACAGATTGCTCACCGGGATTAGCAGCTGAATGGACCCCGAGACATCCTGCAGGGTGGCAAAGACTAACTTCCCGTGGCCCCGCACACTGGTGATCCTCCCGGCGACCTGAACGATTTCGCCGGTCCGGGCATCGGCGGGTAAGTCGCCGTGGCGTTTACGCAACTCGGCGTTGGTGTGGGAACGATCGAACCGGGACGGATAGGGATCGATGCCTTTGTCCCGAAGAAAATCACGCTTTGAGCGCCGTTCGGCGGAAAGCGCGTCGACCGACCGTTGAGAACCGGTTTCTGCTTCCGAGTCCGCCACGTCGGTCACAACTGCCCCTTTCATTGGAATCCCCGGCCGCCCGATTGTGCCCTTGGATCCTACGCTCCCGATCGCTGGCGCGATGATGCAACTATGGCATGGGACGGCGAAAGCTACCAGAGACGGTTCGATACCCTCGCGACTTCGGGTGTGGCCGTACACGGTGAAGCTGACTTCGTGATGAGTCTGACCCCAACCACGGTGCTCGATGCGGGATGCGGAACCGGTCGGGTGGCGATGGAGCTCGACCGCCGAGGGGTCGAGGTGGTCGGAGTCGATACCGACCCCTCGATGATTGCCACCGCCCGCCGGATCGGCTCCGGGCTCACCTGGGTGGAAGCCGACCTCACCGAGCTCGACCTCGGCCGCGTGTTCGACGTCGTGGTGATGGCCGGCAACGTGCCGTTGTTCACACCGGCCGGCACCCAGGCCGCTCTGGTCGGCGGTTGCGCTCGACACCTCCGGCCCGGCGGCGCCCTGGTGACCGGATTCCAACTGGATGGAAGCTACTCGGTGCTCGACTACGACCAGCACTGCACGGCCGCCGGTCTCGAACCTGTCGAGCGGTGGGCCGCCTGGGACCGCCTCCCCTTTTCGGGATCAGGGAACTACGCAGTATCGGTCCACCGGGCCCAAGCCTGATCGGACGCCGGTCTACCCGTCCACCAGGCGCTGGAACTCCTCGTCACGCACCCCGGCGGCCTGCTTGTCGGCGAGGGACTCCAGCCACTGCTGTGCCGGCTCACTGTCCATGGCGTCAACCATCTGTTTTGGTATGGCTCTCATGACGTACCCGGGTGGCATCGATGGGTGATCGGTGGTCCGCCGGGCAAAGGCGGCTTCGATGATCGGCTCCCACTTGGCCGCCTTGGCCACACTGGCGGCTTCGTCCCGTTCGACGAACTCAGGCAATACCTGGGTGCCGAACAACTCGATCGACTCCATGATGTGCTCGTGCCGATTTCGGCCGGCCTGCATCACGAAGATCAGTTGGTCGACCCCGGCAGCCTCGTAACGCCGGAGGAACTCCCGAAGCTGTTCGGGGGTGCCGGTCGCCCCCCGCAATCCCTTGGCATCCCCCGAGGCCACCTGAGCGCCCAGGGTCTGCTGTCGATTCGCCAATGCGGCTTCGGGGGAATAGCCCATCTTCCCCCGGCGCTGCTGGAACTCCTCCCACACATCGGTGGTGGCGGGGACATGATCTCCGAACACGTAGAAGTGGGCGAGTGAGTAACCGAAGAAGTTGGCTCCCTCCAGCCCCCGGGCAATGGCATCGTCCTCGTCAGGGGAGCACATCATGGGCGTGACACAGGCCACCTGTGGATTGACTGACAGGCCGACCGGGATGCACTTCTCGCGCAGCACCGCCTCGTAGTCCTCCACCCACTGTTTGGCGTCCTCGGGCTCGATGAAGGCAAAACTGAGGGCCCCGATCCCCTTTTCCGCCGCCAGCAGGATGGTGTCACGGCGGCTGCACGCCACCCACAGGGGAGGGTGGGGCTTCTGAACCGGCTTGGGGACAACGTTGCGCGGCGGCATCTGAGTGAAGATTCCGTCCACCCCGCCAAAGGGCGTCTCGGTCATGCAGCGGATGGCAATCTCAAGACCCTCGAGCCACGCCTCCCGTTTGACCGCCGGATCAATGCCGAAACCACGGAGCTCAGCCTCCGAAGACGACTCTCCCGACCCGAACTCCACCCGCCCGTTGGATACCAAATCGAGCATGGAGATCCGTTCGGCCGTCCGGGCCGGATGGTTGTACGCCGCCGCGGTTTGCACGATGCCATGCCCGATACGCATGCGCTGGGTTCGTTGGCTGGCAGCAGCCAGGAATACCTCAGGAGCACTCGAATGCGAATATTCCTCCAAAAAGTGGTGCTCCACTTCCCACAGGTACTGGATTCCCAGCTTGTCGGCCAGTTCAATCTGGTCGAGAGCATCGTTGATCAGTTGTTGTTCGCTGTGCTCGTGCCATGGACGGGGAAGCTGATGCTCATAGAAGATGCCGAACTTCATGGCTGTTCAGATCAACCGAAGAGAGCCTGGCTGGCAGTGTCGACGACCGTGCCGTCGTCGAGCCGGGTGACAGTTCCGAGGCTGAGCATCTCCTCGATCAGATCGGCTCCGTCGGGTCGGCCGTCAACGGCTTCTTCGATCTCGCTCATGAAGAACTGCAAATTCTCCTGGCGGCGTAGGAGAAGGGAGTTCTCCAACGCCCGGTCCCACAGTCTTTCGATCATGGAGGTCCCGTCGTACTTGCGTCCGTACTCTCCCACCCAGGTCCGGTCCCGCATCTCGGAGAGAGCGGTGCGCAGCCAGGCGACGTGGGGTGTCTCGTCCGCTCGGATGTGGGAGACCAGGGTGGCGGCCGTACCGTCACCGGCCACCAACTCGGTATCACTGAGTACCGCCTCCGCCCATCGGAAACCGTGGAACGCGGAGATCTCGATCAACAGGAGGCCGATCATCCGGCCCACCACCAACTCCAAGGTGAAGTCGATGTCGTCAGGGAGCACTCGACCGGCAATGGCTGCCTGCTGCAGCCGGCTGATCTGCTCGGCGGATTTCGGGGAGGTGTCGATGCCCATGCGATCCAACATGCGCTCGGTGTGATCTTCGGTGGCCGGGTTGTCGAAGGCAATGTCCCGGGCCGCGAACCACATCCGGTCATGACCGGCCTGATCCCCGAAACCGGATTCGTCACGGGCATGAGCCTCGAAGAGCCCACCACCGATGTGGGCGATCGCAGTCCCGGCAATCTCCTCATCGAAGGAACTGGCAAAATCCGGCGTCGGAAGCAGGCGCAGCATCCCACCGAAACCCTCCACCGTCCCGATCCGGGTGAGCGAGGTGATCGTCGGCTCGGGCACACCGTGGCGAAGAAGCAACTTCGACTGGGCGACATTGGGAAAACTCTCGGGCCAGGTGTCGAGGGGGACATCGAGAATCGGGGTGTCGAACTGGGCGAGGCGCTGCTCTTCCCAGGCACGTATGGCCGGCCACCGGTTCTTTGTCCGGGGTGACACGTAGTGGCCGTTCTCGTCGAATCCTCCGTGACAACGCACGTCATTGACGATCAAGGGCTCGGCGATGGCATGTTCGGCCAGCAGCTCCGTCTCACTGAATTCGGTTTGCAACGTCGTCATGACGGTCCCCCCTCGGGCCGGTAGTGCCTTTCGCCAAAGTGTATACGCATGCGTATACACTTTGGCAAGTATGAGGCCTCTCCCGTGACCATCGCCCCGACCCGGCGGCTCATGCATCAAGACGAGCGGCGCGAACAGGTGCTCCGGGCCGCCGCCGCCGCCTTCGCCCGTGGAGGGTTTGCCGCCACCTCCATGGATGACGTCGCCGCCGAGGCCGGGATCACCCGCCTCATCGTGTACCGACACTTCGATTCGAAGGAAGACCTCTACCGCGCCGTGCTCGAACGGGTGGCCGAGCGGCTCCGCGACGAGTTCATCCAAGGCATGGAGCACGTCCCGGGGCAATGGGGATACATCGTGGGATCGATGCTGTCGGCGGCCCGGGAGAATCCGGACGGTTTCCGATTACTCACCGGGCATTCGCTTCGAGAGGCACGGTTCGCCTCGTACTACGACGGGTGGTGGGCCAAGGCGGTTGAGGTCGCCGACCGCATGGTGGGAACCACCATTGCCGACCCGGTCATCCGGGCCTGGGCGGACCGGACCATCGTCGCCTACCTGGTCGAAGCCGTCCAGGCATGGCTCCATGTCGGCGAGGCCGGGCGCGACCCCGAATTCATAGAGCAGGCAACTGAGGGATTGATCGCCATGTATGTGGCATGGGCGACCGAACCACCGACGATGGGTCCCGCCCAGCCGGAGAGGTAACGTCCGGTTGACAATGACATTGGATACTGGCACAGTCGCGAATGATGATGATGGCCACGGACTCCCGTAACCAGCTGGTTGCCTTGCGCCAGGGGCAACCATTGAACTACGAGGTGGCCGAATCCGTGGCCGGAAACCTCCCGCGGCGGGGCGACACCGCCGATATCGGTCTTCGATGAACGAACTCCGCAGCCGCACAGTGGCCGGATTGGGAGGACTATCCCTGGCCGTCCAAGAGCGCGGTCGAGCCGGCGCTCCCACCGTGATCCTGGTCCACGGCTACCCCGACAACCACCACCTGTGGGATCTGGTGGCCGAGCATCTCGAGGCCGATCACCACGTCGTGACCTACGACGTCCGCGGTGCCGGCGAGTCCGGCGTTCCCAACGGGCGTTCGGGATATCGGATGGAAGCCCTCGTCGCCGACCTGGTGGCGGTGGCCGACGCCGTCTCACCCGATCGGCCCGTCCACCTGGTCGCCCACGACTGGGGCTCGATCCAATCGTGAGCCGCGGTCACCGACCCCGACGCCGCTCCTCGTTTTGCCAGCTATACCTCGATGTCAGGGCCCAGCCTCGATCACGTTGGCGCATGGATCCGGGCCCGAATGCGACCGGGTAACGGGCACTGGCGGGAACTCCTCAATCAGGCCACCCACTCGTGGTACATCTACGCCTTTCATACGCCGTTCGCCCCGTTTGCCTGGCGCCACGGCCTTGCCCGTCTGTGGCCAATGATGTTGGAACGACGCGAGGGTGCAACCGTCGACGAGAATTGGCCGGGAACCAGCCTCGCCACCGATGCGGCCCGGGGGGTCGACCTCTACCGGGCCAACATCTTCCAACACACCAGGCGACCGGGAAAGGTACATACCGAGGTTCCCGTGCAGCTCCTAGTGGCCTCCGCCGACGCCTTCGTGACACCGTCCCTGGTGGACGGCATGGAGGAGCTGGCGACCACCTTCGTACGTCGTGACGTCGGTGGCCAACACTGGCTCCCCCGGTCACGACCGGACCAGGTAGCCCGATGGGTGAGCGAACACGTTGCCGCCGTCGAGGCGGGAGCCAAGCCCGCCGGTCGTAGCCCGACACCCGTGGTGGTGGTCACCGGAGCCGGCTCGGGCATCGGGCGTTCCGTCTGCCAGGCTTTTGCCGAGCGTGGCGCACACATCATCGCCACCGACCTGTCGGCTGATGCCGCGGAGCACACCGCCGAACTGTGCCGGTCTGCCGGGGCCACGGCCGAGTCCCATCAACTGGACGTAACCGACGGTGCGGCCATGGAGGCGCTGGCGGCCAAGGTTGGCGCCGAACGCGGCGCCCCCACCGTGGTGGTCAACAACGCCGGCATCGGAATGGCGGGGAGCTTCCTCGACACCACCTATGACGACTGGGAGCAGATCCTCGACGTCAACCTGTGGGGGGTCATCCGCGGCTCACGCGCCTTCGGGCGCCTGATGGTGGACAACGGAGAGGTCGGCCACATCACCCCCGAGATCGTGGTCGACGCCGTACTGCGAGCCGTCGATGGTGACTGGCCGCTGATGCCGGTGGCCACCGAGGCGCACCTCGGATTGTTCAGCCAACGCTTCATGCCCCGCTTGCGCCGGGCAATCGCCCGTATCGACCTCACTCCCCCCCCGTCTCGCCACCCAGACCCGTCGCCGGCTCGCACCCGATGACATCGGGGCGCCCGGAGGACCGGGCCGAACCGACGCCCGACGAGATGCGCATCGATGAACTGGCCCGCGCCGGCGGCACCACCGTCCGCAATGTACGTGCCTATCAGGATCGTCGGCTCCTGCCGTCGCCGCGACGGATCGGGAGAACTGCCTGGTACAGCCCGGCCCATCTGGTTCGTTTGCGTCTGATTGGGTCGTTGCTAGAGCGGGGGTACTCCCTGGGCAACATCGGCGAGCTGCTCGACAATTGGAGCCACGGTCAGGACCTCGGCGAGCTGCTCGGCATGGGCCGGGAGTTGATCGGCATCTTCAGCGACGAAGTTCCCGAGCTCGGAACCATCGCTGAGACCCTTGAGCACTACGGCTTGTCCCTCGAGGATCCCGCTGTAATCGATCAGGCAGTACGGCTACGCCTCGTCGAAGTCGATCCCGATGGAGAGCGGGTTCGCGTGCCGAGCCCGAGGCTTCTGCGTGCCGGCGTCGAACTGGCCCGGTTGGGGATTCCCCTCGAAGACCTCTTTGCCGAGCTCCAGCAGCTCCGGTCCGACGTCGATGCCATTGCCGGTCGGTTCGTGCAGATGGTGGTGCGCCATGTCATCGAGCCACACCTGGTCAACGGCGTACCTTCGGCTCGAAATGCCGAGAAGCTGGCTGGCATCGTGCTGCGCGTGCGTCCGCTCGCCACCACCGTCATTACCGCCGAGCTGGATCTTGCCCTGCAGCAGACCGCGGACATGGAGTTCGGGAAATGCCTCAAGGGGATGCCGGCCCAGCCATCACCGTCGGTAGGTGACCGAGAGTCATGAGCGACATGTACCACCAGGTGGCCGATACCTTCGGTGGCACCGGGGTGGTCAGCAATTTCCGTGGGCCCTATTCCATGGGGCCCCCGCAGGCGGACCTGGCCGTTCATACTCCGGTCATTGACCGATTCGGTGGGCGTGAACTCGGTCGGGTCGTCACCATTGGTCTCGTCATGGTGATGGCCCTGCTGCGGGTCCTCCCTCGCAAACTGGGCCAGATCCGACAGCGCTGGTCGGTCCTCGCCGCCGGCGCGGTGGTGGACGGCTTCGAGACGCTAGGCCCGACATTCGTCAAACTCGGGCAACTGGTCGCCTCGTCCCCCGGATTGTTCCCCACTCCGCTTGCCGATGCCTGTCAACGCTGCCTCGACGAGGTTCCCCCCTTTCCATCCGACACCGTGCACCGTCTCATCCGGGAGGATCTGGGTCGGTCGCCGGCCCAGCTCTTCCGTTCGTTCGACGATCGGCCGTTGTCGGCCGCCTCGATCGCCCAAATCCATGCTTGTGTGTTGCCCGACGGACGCGATGCCGTCGTCAAGCTGCAACGTCCTGACATCGCACGGCGTATGAACACCGACCTACGGATCCTGCACAAACTGGCGTTGGTGCTGGCCCGGACCAAGGCCGGCTCGCGCTTCAATGCGCCCGCCATCATCGAAGACCTGCACCAGGTGACCAACCAGGAGCTGAATTTCGCCCTCGAAGCGCACCGTCAGGCAACCTTCCGGGACCATATCGGTGCATTCGGCGACAACCGATGGGTGACGGCGCCAGAGGTCTACTGGGACTACTGCGGTCCCCACATGATCTGCATGGAGCGCATGGTGGGCATCCCGATGGACGCATTCGACACCATCCGGGAGCGGGACATCGACGCCGAACTAGTCCTTCGCCGAGGGTGCAAGGCGTGGCTCGAGGCGGTTCTGGTCCATGGCCCGTTCCATGGAGACATGCACGCCGGGAACATGTGGCTCCTCGACGACGGACGATGTTCGTTTCTCGATTTCGGCATCATGGGGGAACTGGACAGCACATGGAAGCAATTCTTCTCCGACTTGCTCTTCACCATTCTGTTCGATCGCGACTACACCCGCATCGCCCGAGCCTTCCGCCGGGTCGAGATCTTCCCGGCAGCCATGGACATCAGCGATGAGATGGTCGGGCAGCAACTCAAAATGGTCCTCGACCCGCTACTCGACCAATCGGTGTCCGGCCTCAACCTCGGAGAATTGCTCAAACAGGCTTTCGACATTGCGGAATCACTCGGCGCCACCGCACCCCGGGAAATGGTGCTCATCGCCAAGCAACTCCTTTACCTCGAGCGCTACACCAAGGCTCTGGTGCCCGACTATCTGATGGTGAAGGACCCATTTCTGGTCAGGAACATCTTCCCCGCCGCGGCTGTCGCCAAAGCCGCTGATCTTGGCATTCAACTGCCGCAGTAACCAGGCTCCCCGGATTGGCGGGTGCACGCATAGGGGCATTTCCCACGCGCTGGCCTAGTCGCGTCGGTCGTACGCCACCATCTTCGGCCGTTCCATTTCGGCGCGGAATCGATCGAATGACCAGGGCCACGTGGCCGGGATCCCGCGGTCGTCGAGATACCAGCTACGGCAACCCGTGCTCCAGATGGTGTTGGCGGCGGCCTTCACCCGTTCGGTCTCGAACTGGTCCATGGCGACCTGGGTGGGACTGATCTCCCGGCACTCACCCGAGTGGACGAGATCGATCAACTGCATGATGTAGTCGAACTGCATCTCCGCGACTTCAATGAGCGAGAAGTTCCCGACCGGCCCGTTGGGCCCGTTCAACATGACAAAGTTCGGGAAGTCGGGGATCGATATCGACAGATAGGCGTTCGGGCGGTCGGCCCACGCCTGCGACAGATCCTTGCCGTCGCGCCCGATCACCGACATCGGGCGCATGAAGGCATCGACCTTGAAGCCAGTGGCGAGTACCAGGACATCGAGGTCGTGCAGCCGTCCGTCGTCAGTGCGCACGCCCCGGGTCTCGATGCATTCGATGGGCTCGGTAACCAGCTCTGCATTCGCCTTCTGCATGCTTTCGTAAAAATTCGGAGAGATGACAAGGCGCTTGCACGCGGCCCGGTAGTTGGGCCGGAGTTTCTCCCGGAGCACCGGGTCGGTCACCTTCACCTCCAGGTTTTGCCGGCAGAGATCGGCGATCATCGCCATCTGTGGCGACTCGGCATCCACGATGCCATTGGCAAAGCCGGCAAAGAGTTCTGAGAGGTTGCCGTGGAGTTTCTGCAACTTCTGCGGATTCTGGATCCAGTCCGCTCTCTCTTCCTCGCCATAGGCCGGGTTCTCCTGGGGCATGATCCACTGGGGAGTTCGTTGGAAGAGGGAGAGCTTCTGGGCCCGATCGACGACTGCCGACACCATCTGCACCGCTGTCGAACCGGTCCCGACGATCCCGACCCGCGCACCGTCAATGGCCACCCGGTGATCCCATCGCGAACTGTGGAAGATGGCACCCCCAAAAGTCTCGATGCCCTCGATGTTTGGGTAGTTCGGATGATGAAGGACGCCAGTGGCGGCGATCACGAAGTCAACTTTGTCCTGGAGACCACTGGAGGTCTGCAGGTGCCACTGTTGATCCCTCCACGCACATTCGATGACCTCTTCGCCGAACCGAATGAGCTCATCGACCTGATGGGCACGTGCCACGTCTTCGAGGTACGCCTGGATCTCCTGACCCGGTGAAAACGGATGGCTCCAGTCGGGGTTGAGGTGAAACGAGTAGCTGTAGAGATGAGAGGGAACGTCGCAGGCAATCCCGGGATAGGTGTTCTCTCTCCACGTCCCACCGAGACGATCGGCCTTCTCGTAGACGGTGACGTCCGTCAAGCCCGCCTCGGTCAGTTTGACGGCGCTCAGGATTCCTGCCATCCCGGCCCCGATGATGGCGATTCGCATAGTCATCCGTCTCCCGGCGGGGCCGGTCCACTGATCACGGTCATCTGCCCCCACATGGTCATCCCCGGCGTGGGCGTCAACGATGACTACTTCCCACTACCGCACAAATAGAAGGTTCCCAACAGTTCGCTGTCGGACGCTATCGCACAGGCGGACCGTCCTTGTTGCCGGAACCCGAGGTCGGGCCGGGACACCTTGTTTCAAACCCGGTTTGACTGGGGACGATGACCGGGGAACTCTGGGTATTCCAAGGGCCCGACGTCCTTGGCCGAGTCCGAGCATTCCCTCAGGATTGTCACCGCACCGGGAACCCACATCGCATTAACACACCAACCGCGCTGGCGGTTCAGCAAGGAGTTCGCCATGTTCAAGGGCTTCAAGAATTTCCTCATGCAGGGCGACTTGATCGTCATCGCCGTCGGCTTGGTCGTGGCATTGGCCTTCAGTACTCTGATCAAGGCCTTCACTGACAACATCATCACGCCCCTGGTCAACTCCGTCGCCGGGAAGTCCTCTTCCAGTGGGCTCGGTTGGGTCCTCAACGGCCAAACCATCAACGTGGGCGCGTTCGTCTCCGCCATCATCTACTTCATCATCTTCGTGGCCGTTATCTATTTCGTGCTGGTGGTCCCGTACAAGGCCTATATGAAGAGGCAGGGCACGACCGTCTTCGGCAATCCGGCTCCGACCAAGAAGTGCCCACACTGCCTGTCGGGCGATCTGCCGGTGGACGCCACCAAATGTAAGTACTGCGCCAGCGAACTTTCCGCCACCAGCTGAACTGATCCCGATCCACAAGGGGCCGCTCTCACCACGTTGGCTACTTTCGTGTCATGCCTCGAGGTCGTGCCTCCCGTGGGCGGCGGTGGCACACCGGACTCCCGGCGCGGCCACGCGAGTGGAGTGACGTCGCTGTCCATTGGCTTGCCCAATTTTACGTTGGCCCGATCTACTGCGAAATGCCCGGCATTCGCTCCGCGGGTGCTCCCGGTGCGGAAGAAGATTGCCGTGTGAACCCGTCGGGTGCGCGACAAGGTGTCAGGGCGGGCCAGGTGGAAGATGAGGCTGTGGTGGCACCCACCGACAGGCCCGCGCTGCATATCCAGATGGATCGGCCCGGTGCCCCGAAGCTCGGCAGAGTTGGAATCATCCTCGGTCCCGCCAACGGGTATTTCGACGAATTCCGGTCTACCCAAGAGATGCAAGCGATATGAGCCGGGAAAGTAACCCATGGCCCCACCCTCCCAGGTGGAGCCATCCAGGGGAATCCACGCGGGAATCGAATCTTCCTCGGCGATGGCCTATAGGGAAGAGCCTGGTGGGTACCGGTCTCCCGACCTCCGGCTTCTATATACAGCGCCTGGTCAGGCCAGAGCCGGACAGCATCCACTCCTAGCAGTCTGGCTGCGGCACCGCAGACTTCGGAGTGAAAGGTCAACGCTCGTGAAGCCCGTCGCTCGGCTTGCCCTTTCCCCTCGGTGACCGTACGGCGTCAATGATGAGTGCCTCGATATCCATGCGCTCTCTCCTTGGTCACAGAAGGACCCCAACTGGCTGGTTGCCAGGAAGATCGAGCCTTCGCACCCCTTTCAACCTCGGCCGACCAGGCCGTCGGGCATCTGGCAGCGCTCGCTGTCGACGGACAAAACGTGACTATTGGCCCTATATGGAGATTGGAAGACGGGCCATGATGACTGCTATGAACTTTGGAACCTGGGTCAGCAACGAGACTGACCAATCCATTAATCCGCAAGAGACGGGGCCAATGTCACAACCCAATCGCGGTCGGTACCTTAAGGCCCCCACGGCGCTCTCACCAAACCTGGTGACGCTCAGCGTTGACGGTTGAATGGCCACGATTTTGTACACCAAGCTCCTCGAGACCGCGCTCGACAAGGTTCATGACTCCGATCAGCTTCCCACGACCGGGGAGGCGTTAGCGGAACTGCTCCGATGCCGGGGCCAGCTCGGTGCGGGTACCTTCCCGCGCCTTGGATCGGGCGGGGTGGTGGGCAATGTGACCGACCAACTGGCCTATGACATCGCCCTCATCGGGCTCGCTCGATGTCTTGGGATCGACTGCGATTTACACAACTTCGGCCCACCACAACACGAGCGGGCTCTTCTTGAGGGAACTCTCGCGGCTCAAGGAATTTGCTTGGATAATTTCGACGAGCAAGCCCAACCCAAATGGGGAAAGCAGTGAAGACGGCGCTCATCGGAACTCCGTTGGCAGGCGCCTCGTAATGTGTGCAAGCGTCGACACCATGGTCGATCAAACAACACTGGTGGTCTGCGAAGGAGACGAGACGGGACAAGAGCTCCTCGAGCAAGCATTGCGCGTCCTCGACGCCACTGTGCTCGGGGTTCCGATCGAGCTCCAACGGTTCGATCTCTCATTAGAGAATCGGCGGCGGACCAACAATGGGGTGGTCAGCGAAGCCGCCGAGGCCATGCTCGCGGTCGGGCTCGGATTGAAGGCGGCAACGATTACGCCCCCAGAGGTTGGAGACGTCGGTTCACCCAATCGCATCCTCAGAGAAGGAGTCGGTGGTTCGGTAATCGTGCGGACCGGACGGCGCATCCCCGGTGTCGTTCCTCTGGCGCCCGTAGTGCACCCGATCGTCGTTGTGCGTATGGCGGTCGGTGACGCCTACGGTGCAGAGGAGAAGCGAACTGGAACTCCAGGCACCAAAGACGAACAGGCGTGGCGGACCGAGCGTATCGATCGCGGGACATGCCGAGCGGTGGCTGAGTACTCGTTTCGGACCGCAACCACCATGGATGCATGCGTCTATGGAGGTCCGAAGTGGACGGTTTCGGCACTCTACGAGGGGCTGTTTAAGGAGGAAATGGACGCCGCCGCAACGCGCCATCGTGACATTCGGTACCGCCCTACGTTGATCGACGCTGCCTATGCCGGTCTATTGACAGAGGCGAGCGACCAAGCGCTCGTGATTCCGGCACTGAACCGAGATGGAGATTGTCTGTCCGATCTCGTGCTGGCCCTATTCGGCTCGATTGCGGGTTCCGAATCGGTTCTCTTGGCGCTCGACGAAGATCTCCGTCCGTCGGTGGCCATGGCCGAGGCGCCACACGGCACAGCACCATCCCTTGCCGGCAAGGATGTCGCTAACCCGATGGCGATGCTGCTGGCCTGCGCAGCCGTCTTAGATCATGCGGCTACCCGAGGAAGCCCCGCCGTCGCCAACGCGGCTCACGCCATTCGCGACGCCACCCTTGGTGCTGCTGCAGATGGCATCCGGACCTTTGATCTCGGAGGCGATGCCTCTACTACCGAGGTCGTCGATGAGGTTCTTGAGAGGTTGGCGAAGCGTGCGGCGGCCCAACCGTGATTGGACGAGATTGGCTCACCCGTTGAGGAGTTCGCTTCGTAGGAGATCAACTGTCGCCAACCGCGGGTCGATCTCTTCTTCGCCGACGTGAGATGTGAAGCAAAACCGTCGGCTACATCGATTGAGGACCACGTGACCGCCATGTCACTCGGCCACGCGTATTATGAGATTACAAATTGATGATATCATCAGTCTGTTATTCGATTCAACGATAGGGGAATCATGCGGACCGACTACGACAAGAACGAGCGTGCTAGCCAACGGGGGCATCACAAGAGAGACCTGTCTGGGTGGCCGAAGGGTTCATCCCGTGGAATAGAAGAACCGGCTGCTGTGGTTTGTTCGAGCTGCTGGCGTTGTGTATCGCGCTCGGTCAGCGGCAGCGGTCCCAGCTGTCCCCGTTGTGGCGAGCCATTGCCGCTACTCGGCGGTTCGACGGACACTGCGCGCCAGATTCCGGGTGCGGCCCTCTCCCGCGATCGTGGGTGCACATGCAGCGAACGAAGCGCCATCGCGCGGACAAGGACGTCGGCATAAACACGTTGAGATGATAGATTGACGTCCTGACGATAATGTCAGTTGAATACTCACCTGCTCAGGGAGCCCCGGCACCGATGACGATTCGATCAGTCCTGCAGGCGTTGATCCACCCCCACACCGCCACCAATGACTTAGGCGCCGCACCGGCCGCCGCTGTCGGCGTTCGCCATACGCTCGGTGGATCACTCCAGCTCCGCCACGTCGATGCCGGCTCGTGCAACGGCTGCGAACTCGAAATCGCCTCCGCCTTCGGGCCGGCATACGACGCGGAGCGCTTCGGAGCCCGCTTGGTTGCCTCACCTAGACACGCCGATGCGCTCGTGGTCACCGGCCCCGTCACCAAGAACATGGTCGGCCCCCTCAAGAAGACGTTTGAGGCCATGCCCGAGCCGCGGATGGTCATCGCTGTCGGCGATTGTGCACGCGACTGCGGAGTGTTCAAAGGTGGCTACGGCGTCGCCGGCGCCGTAGCCGATATCGTGCCGGTCGATGTGCAGGTTCCGGGCTGCCCTCCCCGCCCCGAGGTGATCATTCAAGCACTGCGGGGTCTTACCGGGCGGTGAGCAACGTCAGCTTGGTCATCACGGCGGCCGCTGGTTCTATCGCGGCAATCGCCGGGGGCGCACTCCCCGCCAAGACCCGAGTTTGGGCCGCTGTTGTACTCACCTGGGGATCGTGCATCGCCGCGCTCGTCGGCGCTCTCGCGGTGCTGCATACGGGGCAGTCGTCAGTGCTGAACTCGTCCCAGATCCTTCCACTTACCGGCGTGACCATGGTCCTCGATCCGCTCGGAGCGGTCTTCGTCGTGGTGACCGCTGTCGTGGCCATCGCCTCGACCCTCTACTGGCTCGGCTATGCGAGCCATGGTCTGTCAACGCGCACAGCGTCGGCCGCCCTGCCACTGTTCGTCACGAGCATGCTGCTGGTGCCGGCGGCAGCGAGCGTGGCCACGTTCCTCGTGCTGTGGGAGCTCATGGCGTTGGCGTCACTCATGCTCGTGCTCGTCGATCAGCGAAGGCGCGAGGAGACGCGCAGCGCTGCGCAGTGGTACGCGGTGATGACCCACGTCGGGGCGGCGGCCATCCTCTTCGCCCTGGTGCTGCTTTCGGCTCATGCCGGAGACCAGACCTTCGCTGCCATCCGTGTCCATGCCCACCACCTACCAACTGCGGTTCGCAACACGGCGTTCGTGCTCGCTGTCCTCGGATTCGGATCGAAGGCGGGAGCGGTGCCCTTGCACGTATGGCTCCCGAAGGCCCACCCCGAGGCGCCGAGTCCAGTTTCCGCGCTCATGTCCGGAGCGATGGTCAACCTCGGTATCTACGGGATCGTCCTGGTCGGCGACCGGCTGCTCGGCGGTGGCCCAGTCTGGTGGTGGCTGATGGTGACCGCCTTGGGGGTCGTTTCTGCTCTCTTCGGAGCGCTCCATGCGGCAACCAGCACCGATTTGAAACGCTTGCTCGCCTACTCGACAGCGGACAACATGGGCCTTGTCCTCATTGGCGTGGGTGCATCGGGAATGTTCGCAGCAAGCGGCCATCGAGCAATTGCGTCGATTGCCATGGTGGCGGCCCTACTCCTGACAGTGAATCATGCTGCCTTCAAGGGAAGCCTGTTCCTCTCCGCCGGCTCTGTCCAAGTGGCCACGGGTACCCGCGACCTGGACCGGCTCGGAGGACTCATGCGCCGAATGCCGATCACCGGGGCGGTCTTCATGGTCGGTGCGCTCTCCATCGCCGCACTGCCCCCGTTCAACGGATTCGTCGGCGAATGGTTGCTGTTCCAGAGCTTGCTGCACGGATTGCCGACGTCGAGCACTGCTGTCGCCATCGCTGTGCCGGTGGGGGTGGCCGCGTTGGCTCTCACCGGTGGCCTCACTGCCGTCGCGTTCGTGAAGGCAATCGGGGTGGGCTTCCTCGGCCGACCCCGGTCAGAGGAGGCCGCCGCCGCTCACGAAGTTCCCCGCACGATGCAGATGGGCGCCGGGATGCTCGCCGGGTTGTGTGTGGTGCTCGGCCTCGTGCCCGTGATCGTCCTGCCCGCACTCGGGCGCGCTGCGGCAAGCGCGGTCCCCGGCACTCCGGCCACCACCCTGAGCGGTTCGGTCGACCTGCATTTGGCTGGCCTCCAGGGCGTGCTGGCACCGGCGCTACTCGCCGCCGGCTTGGCCTTGGCTACCGGAGCCGTCATTGCCCTCCGTCAACTTGCCCGACGCCGATTCACCCCTCAGCCCGCACTTCGGCGAGCCGAGCCATGGGGATCTGGTCGCGAACTGCAGACGGCCCGGATGCAATACACCGCGACTTCGTTTGCCGAACCGCTAGAGCGGGTGTTCGACGACGTGGTGCGTCCCGATCGCGACCTCGATGTGAGTCACGTTTCCGAGTCTCGCTACTACGTCGAGAAGGTCACCTATTGGACCTCCATCGGTGACCTCATCGAACAGAACGTCTATCGACCAGTGATCAGCGCCGTGCACTGGTGGGGACAACGGGCTCGTGCTCTGCAGAACGGCAGCGTGCATCGCTACCTCGCCTATGGGCTTGTCGCCCTAGTGGTGATCTTGGCGGTAATCACATGACCGGGTTCCAAAATGTGGTCGCGGCAGGGCTGGTGGCGGGGGCCCAGATCGTCACCGTGTCCGTGGGCGGGCTGCTGCTCGTCGGCGTGATGCGCAAGGTTCGCAGCCACCTCGAAGGAAGGGTCGGACCACCGATCCACCAGCCACTCCTCGATGTGCGCAAGCTCTTCACCAAGCAGCGCATGCACCCCGAACAGGCAAGTTGGGTCTTCGGGGCCGGTCCGGTCGTCTTAGTTGCCACTGCGGTAGTTGTCGCAGTGATCTCCCCGCTGGCCACGACGCGACCGCCACTCGGTCGAAGTGCTGACTTCTTCGCTATCGTCTTCGTGCTACTGCTCGGCTCGGTATCGCTAGCACTCGGCGCCCTTGACACCGGGACCCCGTTCGGCGGCATGGGGTCGAGCCGGGCAATGACCATCGGTGCACTCGCCGAGCCCGCCCTGCTCGTTGCCATCTTGGCCATGTCGATTCCGGCGCATACCTCTAACCTGCCGGTCCTCGTCCGAATGGGACTAGCCCACCCTGAGATGATCGCCAGCCCTGCGCGGATCCTCGCCCTCGGTTCATTCGTCGTCATTATTTTGGCCGAGAGCGGCCGCCTCCCGATCGACAATCCGAGCACGCACCTCGAGCTCACCATGATCCACGAGGCCATGGTCCTCGAGTACGCCGGTCCCGATCTGGGGCTTGTAACCCTCGGGGAATCCATGCGCCTCACCCTGCTCCTCGGCCTGCTCGTCAACCTCCTTGTTCCTTGGGGGGTAGCGGACCGACCCGGAGCGGTCAGTATCGTCATAGGGCTCGGGGCACTCGCAGGCAAGGTGGCCCTGGCCGGAATCGCCATCGCCACCTTCGAGGTCTTCACGGCAAAACTCCGGCTCTTCCGGGTGCCCGAACTGCTCGCCGGAGGCTTTGTCCTGGCCGTGCTCGGCGCGGTAACTGCACTGGTGGTCCGATGAACGGACCGGCCTACGCCAGCACGCTTGAACTCATGTCCGGAGTGATCCTTGTCTGCGCCGCGGTCACATTGTGGCGCCGCTCGCTCTCCGCGGTGGTAAAGGCCCTCGCGATCCAAGGTTTCGCTCTCGGGGCGGTCGCTCTCATCCTCGGCATACGCCAGCACGACGCCGTCCTCATCGTGGTGGCCTGCCTGGTCATGGCATCCAAAGGAGTGGTCATCCCGACCCTGCTGGGCCGGGTCGTGGCCAGCGACCCTTCCAGTCGGGAAGCAACTCCAATCGTGAATGTCCCTGCCTCGCTGGTCGGTGCCGCGGCGCTCACCTTCCTTGCCTATGGCGCCACCCAGCCCGTAGTCGCGCTCATCCCGACAACCGCCGGCCGGCTGGTTCCCCTCGGTTTCGCCACTCTGCTCATCGGGTTCTTCTCCATGGTGGTCCGGCGCAAGGCCATCTCCCAGATCGTCGGCCTGCTTCTCGTCGACAACGGCATCGCCCTGGTCGCCTTTCTCGCCACTGCCGGCGTCCCCCTCCTCGTCGAACTGGGCGCATCGCTCGACGTCCTTCTGGCCGTCGTCGTCTTGCGGGTACTCGCTGCGCAGATGTGGTCGAAGTTCGGGGTCCTCGACCTCGACCAACTACGAGAGTTGCGCGACTGATGCTGGCTCTCGTCGTGCTCGCTGTTCCCTTCGGTGCCGGCGTCGCTTCGGCTGTGGCGCCGTGGCGCCGCTGGGTCGGCTGGCTGTGCACGGCATCGATCGGCGCCGTTCTTGTCTGTGGAGTGGGCCTGGCTGTGCGGGTAGTACACGGGCCGCCTGTGACTGCTTTCGGCGGCGTGTTACGCGTCGATGCCCTCAGCGCCTTCATGGTGATCGTCATCGGGGCAATCGGTGTCCTTGCCACGTGGCAAAGCGTGCGCTATCTCGACGCTGAGTTAGCCGCCGGTCGCTGCAGCCAGCGTCACGCAACGCTCTACAGCGTGCTGGTCCAGGGATTCGTGACCGCCATGCTCCTCGCCGTGGTGGCCGGAAACGTGGGGGTCATGTGGGTAGCAGTCGAGGCTACAACGATCATCACCACCTTCCTTGTCGGGCACCGCCGAACACGTGGATCGCTCGAAGCCTCGTGGAAGTACATCGCCATCTGCTCGGTAGGCATCGCCATGGCCTTCCTCGGCACCGTTCTCGTCTATCTCGCGGCGCTCCACGTCGGGCACCATGAGCACGCCAATCTTGACTGGACGTCTCTCATGGCCGTGTCGCATCACCTCGACCCGGGAGTGATGCGCCTGGCCATTGCGCTACTCGTCCTCGGCTACGGCACGAAGGTCGGTTTGGCTCCAATGCACAGCTGGCTCCCCGACGCACACAGCCAGGCACCGGCCCCGATCTCCGCCCTCATGTCCGGGGTGCTCCTCACGGTGGCCTTCTATGCACTGCTGCGGTTCAAAGCGATTGCCGATGGCGCACTTGGTGTGGCACTCCCCCGCGCCCTCCTGGTGGCGGTGGGCTTGCTTTCCCTGGTGGTTGCCGCCTCTCTGCTTCTCAGCCAACGCGACTACAAACGGATGCTCGCCTACCACAGCGTCGAGCACATGGGTCTCATCGCCCTCGGCGCGGCCGCTGGTACTCGTCTTGCCATCGCTGCTGTGCTGTTGCACATCCTCGGCCATGGCCTTGCCAAGGGTGTGCTCTTCCTCACCTCGGGTGAGATTCTCCTCGCCGAGGGCACCACCGAGATTGCCCAGGTAAAGGCCCTGTTGGCCCGGCGCCCGGCGCTCGGTGGGGTCTTCGCCTTCGGCCTCGTCGCCCTGCTTGGGCTGCCCCCGTTCAGCCTCTTCGTGAGCGAACTGAACATGGTCCGGGCCGAGACGCAAGTCGGCCTCGGATGGGCGGCGGCCATCTCCCTTGTGTGCATGGCGGTGATATTCGGCGCGGTGATGTCCCACGGTCGCCACATGCTCTTCGGCGCGGGACCCGACGGAGAGCAGGTGCACAAGACGCCGGCGATTGTCACCGCTCCCCTCATTGGCGCGCTCATTGGCTGCGCCATCCTTGGCGTGTTGGCGTGGCCGCTTGCCGGCCTGTTGCGCGCCGCTGCCCAGGTGGTCGCTACATGACCGCGGGTGAGTCGCGCACGGAACATCTCTTGATCGAGAGACCAAGGCGCGCGGTCTTGAAACTGGCGGCCGACGAACTCGTCGATGCTGCCGCCGCGTTGTTGACAGCCGGATACCGCCTGGCCTTGGTTGCCGCCCACGACAGCAATGGACCGCTCCGGATTGTCTATCTCTTCTCCACTGGTCCGCCGGATCAGCGGGTCGAACTGCATGTAGAGGTACGGCGCGACCAACCGCAGATTCCGTCGCTGGCGCACCTATCCTTCCCTGCCGGTCGATTCGAACGGGAGATGCGCGATCTGTTCGGCATCGAACCGGTCGGTCATCCCCAACCCCGACCGCTGGTGTTGCATCAGCACTGGGCCTCCGACTGGCACCCGATGCGCTCGGACGCCGGGCCTCAGCCCGCCATGATCGACGATGCCAAGCCCTATCCCTTCGTGAACGTCGAGGGTCCTGGCGTCTACGAGATCCCGGTCGGCCCGGTCCACGCTGGGCTCATCGAGCCTGGGCACTTCCGATTTTGGGTGGTCGGCGAAACTATCGTGAAGATGAAGGCGAGGCTCTGGTTCGTCCACAAAGGAATAGAGCGTCTCTTCGAAGGTCGCGATATGGAGTCCGCGATGGCCCTGGCCGAACGGATCTCCGGGGACAGCGCGGTCAGCCACAGCCTCGCCTACTGCCTTGCCGTCGAAGAGGCCTGCGGAATGGAGGTACCGCCCAGGGTCAGTGAATTGCGCGCTGTTCTTCTCGAGCTCGAGCGCATGTACAACCATGTGGCTGACGTGGGTGCACTGTGCAATGACGTCGGCTTCGGCTTGGCTAACGCCCATGCGCTCACCCTCCGCGAGCAACTGCTACGACTCAACGAAGCGGTGACCGGCCACCGTCTGCTCCGTGGAGGGATCGCCCCAGGGCGCGCCGCACTTCGCTCGCTGCCTCGGACCGACGAGCTTCGAGAGATCGGCGACCGATTCCACAGCATCGTCGATTTGGCCCGCTCCAACAGCATCGTCATGGATCGCTTCACCGGCACGGCCGTACTGACTGCCACTCACGCAGAAGAGATTGGCGTCCTGGGGGTGGTCGCCCGGGCGTCCGGCTTGGTTATCGACGCCCGGATGTCGCATCCCTTCATCGATCCATCAATCGATTTCCAGCCTGCACGGTGCGAGACTGGGGACGTGCTCGCCAGATTCCTGGTCCGGTGCGACGAAGTCGATGCCTCACTGGGCTTCCTTGCCGACTACGTGTCCCGTGATGGCCCGTTGGCAGTCTCCGTGTCCGACCGAAATGCAGAGGGTGCGGGCCACGGGACGGGCATCGTCGAAGGATGGCGGGGCACCGTCGTTCACCGAGTCGAGATCGACTGCAATGGGACGCTGCAACGAGTCAAGATCGTAGACCCATCCTTCCTCACTTGGCCCGCTCTCCCGGTCGCCCTGGCCGACACGATCGTCCCCGACTTTCCCCTCGTCAACAAGAGCTTCAACCTCTCTTATGCCGGAAATGACCTGTAGCTCATTGGGCGGCCTGATCGAGAAGGGCCAGCGAGGGACACCAGTATCTGACATCTTGATGAATCCGTTAGACTGTCAACGCTCGGGCGGCCTGAGGTGGGACGGAGACCCGATGGTAGACAAGATGAGCGGCTGGACCGATAAGGAGATGACGAACTGTGGCGACCGCACCGATTTATCAGGTGAAGGCAGATTTCTTCAAGACGCTGGGCCACCCTGCGAGGATCCGCGTGCTCGAGGTATTGCGCGGAGGGGAACGGGCCGTGAGCGAACTAATTCCCGCTGTGGGAATCGAATCCTCGCATCTCTCGCAGCAGCTGGGCATCATGCGGCGGGCCAAGCTGGTCCAGGCGCGCCGAGAAGGCGCCAGCGTGGTCTATTCGGTCGGCAATCCATTGCTCTTCGAGCTCCTCGACGTGGCCAAACAGATCCTCAGCTCCTCTCTCGCCGAGACCCAAGGCCTTCTCGCCGACCTCGAGGCGGTCGAGGTACCGCCACCGCTCACAAGAAGTTCCTAATGGGGATCGACCACCTCGTTCTTGAGTGGATGAGGCGGTCACCGAGCCGCCAGCGGGTGAGCACTATTAGTCCCAGGGCTTCGAGTCCCAGAGTTAGTTCGGTCCCCTAACTCTTCCTGAATGGCGGCGCCAAAACGGGAACCGCCGGTGGCTGGGTGTGTGTAGTCGGCAACCGCACCCCGCACCGGGTTTCTGGCCCTTTCGATTCGAGAGGGTGAGGCAAGGAATGTCCCGCCGTGGCGAGCGGAGATACAGGTGATCACGTTCGAGGGCCACGAGCCGGCGCCAGCGTGACCTTCGTCGCTTTCACCGGCATTCATTTTCTCTTTGTTCCAGGCGGCGTGGGCGTCGATCCGAAGCTGTTCTGACGTCCCGGAGGAATCAATGGCTGCGCACGACACACACGAATTCGACGTGATCGTTATCGGAGCTAGGGGCGCCGGCTTGCGTGGTCATCGAGGCCAAGGAGCGGGGGCTGCGCACTGCGCTTGTCTGCAAATCACTGCCGGGCAAGGCCCATACCGTCATGGCCGAAGGAGGGGCGGCAGCGGCCCTCGGCAATGTATGGCCCGAGGACAACCGGCAGGACCATTTTCGTGACACCATGCGCGGCGGCAAGTTACCCAACAACTCGCGTATGGCAGAACTCCACGCCCAGGAGGCGCCCGACCGAATCTATGAGCTCGAAGCCTGGGGGCCCTTGTCGACCGCACCAAAGACGGTCGTATCCTCCAGCGCGACTTCGGTGGCCATCGCTACGCCCGCCTGGCCCATGTCGGTGACCGCACCGGGCTGGAGTTGATCCGCACCCTGCAGCAGCGAGCCGTGGCCATGGGCATCGAGGTGTTCATGGAATGGAACGTCCCGCGCCTTCACACTGACGGCGGCGGTCAGGTGAGCGGTGCCGTCGGCTATCGGCGGACAACCGGCGAAGCTGTGGCTTTTGCCGCCAAGGCCTTCGTGCTGGCCACCGGAGGGATCGGGAGGTCGTGGAAGTACACGACGAACTCGTGGGAATCCACCGGCGACGGACATGCCTTGGCGCGATGGGCCGGCGCGGAACTGATCGACATGGTGTGCATGCAGTTCCATCCCACCGGGATGGTGTGGCCATTGTCGGTGCGCGGGACACTAGCGACCGAAGGGGTGCGAAGTGACGGCGGAGTGCTGCGCAACTCCGATAGCCGGCAATTCCTGTTCGACTACATCCCGCCCATGTTCGCCGCAGAGACCGCTGACAACGAAGCTGAGGCCGACCCATGGTACGAGGACCACGCCAACAACCGCCGACGTCCGAACTGCGGATGACAAGCGGGCCGGCCCGCGAAACCTCCGATGAGTGGCTGGTCTGGCCCCGGTCGTCCTCGCGGATGGTCAGCATTCACGATGGACTCGGGCCATCGCCGCCGTATCATCCTGGGCGTCCTGCTAGCTGGGGTGGCGGTTAGCAGGGTCCTTATCCCCTTCGCTCCAGCAGCTGCAATATCAGTGACGGCGATCTTCGTAGTCAGCTTAGGACTCGACCTGGTCCTGCTTCCTCGACGTCAAATCCTTCTCGCCGAACGATTGATGACGGCAGCGTTTCAGTCCAGTCGACTGCCGGGGGATCATCCGCTAAGATGATGACCTGACAGTATTGTCAGATGATTAACTAGCGGCCCGCCGGTCTTCGTCGGCCCTGGTTCTCGGTTCAGATCTAACTCGCCGAAGGCCGCAGCTCCAAGCGGGGAAGGAAGTGGTGGTCGGTGATCGTAAACGACTTGCTCAATGAGTACCGCACCCCGACCAACGCGATCATGAGGTCCGGGGCCAAAATCGAGCCGATTGACAGCCATGCAGCGCTCGCATTTCTGGAGCAGTCAAGTGCAATAGACGCCGTCAGAGGGTACGCCGGCGCGGCATGGGGGGCCTTTGCGGCCGACGCCACTCTGGTTGGCGTCGCCGCCCTTTCCATCTCGGGGCCAACTCCGAGTCAAGCGTGTGTCGCCATCGTGCCTGAATGCCGACGCCACCGGGTGGGAAGCGACCTCATGGAGGTTCTGATGCACGAAGTCCAAGGGCGGCACCTCAGGGCTCTCTCCTGCACCTGCGCCTCCGCCGATCCAGGACCGCAACAGTTCCTCAAATCGCTTCACATGACTGTGGCCCGCCGAGTTTCCGACCATACGGGAGTGATAGTTCTCGTCGTCCCCGATCCCACGCCCCCGAACCATAGAGGTGACCAATGAGCAAGACCATCCCCACTGACAATCAACAGCTGCTCGACTGGGTGCAAAGGTGGGCCGAGACATTTCAACCTGACCGTGTCGAATGGTGCGATGGCTCCGACGAGCATCACGCCGAGTTGTGTCGTCGTCTCGTCGAATCCGGGACGTTCATCCCTCTCGATTCAGTCCTCCGACCCGACAGCTACCTGTGTCGATCAGACCCGGGGGACGTCGCTCGGGTGGAAGACCGCACATTCATCTGCAGCGAGCAGGAAGCCGATGCCGGTCCGACCAACAACTGGTGTGATCCAGTCGAGATGCGTCGCGAGCTGGGAGAGTTGTTCACGGGCTCTATGCGGGGCAGGACGATGTATGTCGTTCCATTCTCAATGGGGCCATTGGGAAGCCCCATTGCCCATATAGGAGTCCAGATCACCGACTCCGCCTACGTAGCCGCATCCATGCGAATCATGACAAGGATGGGAGCGGCTGCCTTGGAGGTGCTCGGGACGTCGGGCGATTTCGTTCCTTGTGTCCATTCGGTGGGTGCGCCACTCAGCCCGGGCCAGAGCGATGTTCCGTGGCCCTGCAACCGCGAGCAGAAGTACATCGTGCAGTTCCCCGAGGCTCGCGAGATCTGGTCATACGGCTCGGGCTACGGGGGCAACGCTTTGCTCGGCAAGAAGTGTTTCGCCCTGCGGATCGCCTCCGTCATGGCCCGCTCTGACGGCTGGTTGGCTGAGCACATGTTGATCCTCAAGCTGACCAACCCAACTGGGCAAAGCAAATTTGTCGCTGCGGCGTTCCCGAGCGCCTGCGGCAAAACCAACCTGGCCATGCTGGTACCCACGATCCCCGGTTGGCGAGCCGAGACCATCGGAGACGACATCTGCTGGATGAAGTTCGGAAGTGATGGCCAGCTTCGGGCCATCAACCCGGAGTACGGCATCTTCGGCGTCGCCCCAGGTACCGGCGTGGACACCAATCCGAACGCGGTGAGCGCGCTCTCTCACGGCACGATCTTCACCAATGTTGCTTACACCGACGAAGGGGACGTGTGGTGGGAAGGCCTGACGAAAGAGCCGCCGGAACATTTGACCGATTGGCAGGGACAAGACTGGACTCCGGCCAGCGCCAACCCGGCTGCCCATCCGAACAGCCGGTTCACTACCCCACTCGTCCAAGTGCCCTCGATCGGTCCCGAATGGGAAGATCCAGCGGGAGTCCCGATCTCTGCCATCCTCTTTGGCGGACGACGAGCGTCGGTTGTACCACTGGTCACCGAGTCCTTCGACTGGGCTCATGGCGTGTTCCTCGGATCCATCATGGCGAGCGAGACGACCGCTGCCGCCACAGGAGCTGTAGGGAATTTGCGGCGTGACCCATTCGCCATGCTCCCGTTCTGCGGGTACCACATGGGCGACTACTTCGCTCATTGGCTCAGCGTGGGGGCGAACGCAGAGAAGCAGAACCGACTCCCGCGCATTTTCTATGTCAATTGGTTCCGAAAGAGCGCTGGCGGGCGGTTCCTGTGGCCTGGCTACGGCGACAACGCGAGGGTGTTGGCTTGGATCTTCGATCGGTGCGCCGGGATCGCCGATGCTGTCACAACGCCGATCGGCCTGCTCCCTCACCCGGACAATTTGGACACTACCGGAATGGAGCTGGCCCCAAAGGTTCTCGAGGAGTTGCTCGCAGTGGACGTCTCCTCGTGGCGTGACGAGGTGGTCCTCATCGAGGAGCACTATGCACGATTCGGTGATCGGCTGCCACCTGAGCTTCGTGATCAACTGTTGGCGCTCGATAAACGCCTCGCGGCCGAGCCCGTCTCGCTCTAAGGGAATCCACCACGGTTTTAACCGGGTAGCGCTTGCTCAACATCGTCGTGCCCCAGAAACCAATCATCGGAGAGAGTCCAGTCCTGCACCAGAATCGGCAGTGCGTGGTCGCAGACCACTGACCTCGTCGCCCAGTGGGTGCCATTGTGCAGCGCGCCTGGATCATTCGTCGGGCCCCTGATCCGGCAGGCCGCGCGTCCGCGTAAAAGCTCTCCCTGCCTGCGGGAATGCAAGTGACTGAACGTGCAACCTCAACAAAAGAGGAGGGCTCCTTGAAGGTGCGGCGTAGTCGCGCCGTTCACCGTGCGAAGGTGACCGTCGATGGGAAGAATCTCACCAGCCACGTCGGCACCGCGTTGCTGACTGAGCTGGCTGATCGCAGCGGACTGACGAAGGCCATGTCGATGGCCCCGGGCGACTGTGGAATCTCGTGGCACATCCACCATCCCGGAGTGGTGCTGACCCATCTGGCGATCGCCATCGTCGACCGTGCCGACTGCCTTTCGGACATGGCAGCCCATTGTGAACAGGCCGAGCTGTTCGGCCCGGTCGCCTCTACCCCCACGGCATGGCGAGCAGTGGAAGCAACGACAGCTTCGGAGCTTCGACAGATCCCCAAAGCGGTGGCTGCCGCACGGGCCAAGGTCTGGGCAGCGTCCCCTCCCGGAGAGTCCCTGGTGCTGGACTTCGACGCAACGTTGGTGAGGTCGTATTCGGAGAAGCAGGATGCCGCACCCAACTACAAACATGGTTTGGATTCCATCCTCTCGGGGTGTGGTGCAATACGACAGGCGAACCCCTGCTGCCATGCTGCGCCCGGGGAACGCCGGGTCGAATGACACCAACCACCACCTCGAGCTGCTCGACCAAGCGCTCGGTGGATTGCCGGCTGAGTACCAGGCCGGTCACGATGTCGGAGACCTTCCCCACAAGGTCATCCATCCGATCCTGGTGCGGGCCGATTCGGCCGGTGCCACCCACGGATTCCTCCGAGGAATCGACGAGGCCAACTGCGACTTCTCCATCGGCTACCCAATCGGTGGGCGGGTAAGGGACGCTCTGCTCCTCGTCCAAGAAGAGGACTGGCAGCCAGTGATCGAGGCCGACGGCAGTATCCGAGAGGCGCATCGATCACCGCGCTCACCTCTTTCGTCCACCTCTCCTCGTGGCCAGACGGCACCCGGTCGATCTCTCGCCGGGAACGGCCACATCCCGGAGCCCAGCTCACCTTGTTTGACGCCTCCGAAGGGTTCCGCCCCACATGTTTCATCACCAACACCGGAGGGAACGACATCGGTGCCCTGGGACTGCGTAATCGAGGACATGCCCGGGTGGAGGACCGGGTCAGAACCTGGAAGGACTATGACCTTTCCAACCTGCCCTTTGAGACCCACGTGCGCAACGAGGCCTGGGTGGCGTGCAGCCTGGGTTGCCGGCGCACTCCTGGCCTGGTGCCAGCTGGTCTGCTTCGACGGTGAACTGTCCAAGATAGAGCCGAAGACCAAGCGCCACCGAATCCTGCACGTCGCGGCCCTACTCGTCCGACGTCAACGCGGACTCGTGCTGCGGCTGGATGAGACCTGGCCGTGGGCACGAGATCTCGTCCAAACATTCGTCCGTCTTCGAGCGGCCATTCCCTGACCTGTCGGGTCCCGACGCCCGACCCGGAAGCACTCTTGCGGGGCGTGACAATCGACCACAAATGACAAGCCCGGGAACCTTTATATCCTTCGTTCAGTCGGACCGTCACCATCGGCCATTGCCTGCAGTCAGGAGACCTTCACACCGTCATCCGGGGGCCGGACGAATGATCGAGGCTGGGGCATCGTGGTCAGTTCCCCTCGAGTGCGTCGATCACTGCCGCAAGCTGGGCCGCAGCCTCATTGGCCAGCTCGGCCAAGTCCTCGCCGGGCATGAGCTCCCGAGGGTCGGCGATCGCCACATGGGTGCCGCCATTGACCGTCTCGAGCACGACGTTGCAGGGCAGAAGCAGGCTCACTGTCGGATCGAGCATCAAGGCGCGATGGGCAAAGCTCGGGTTGCAGGCGCCCAGGATCTTGAGTGGTGCTCGATCAACGCCCAGCTTGTCCTTGAGGGTGGCGGCGACGTCGATCTCGGTAAGCACGCCGAATCCCTGATCTTTGAGGGCCGCACGGACGACCACCTCAGTGTCGGCCAGTGGCAGGTCGGTCGTGGTCTCGATTGCCTTCACGATGGCCTCCTCATGCCAACTTCATGAACATGCGCTGCACCTCGTCGAGGGCATATCCGTCGGCGGCGGCTTCGTCTGGGTTCTCCAGACAGAAGAGGAGCCCGGAGGCCACCAGCTTGAAGCCGGCTTGCTCCAGTGCCTTGGTCGCCGCTGAGAGCTGTGTAACCACGTCTCGGCACTCCCGACCCTCCTCCAGCATGCGCTCAACCCCTTGGACTTGGCCTGCCACGCGCCGCAGCCTCTTTCGTATGTCGGCCACGACATCTTCAGGTAGTTCCATCCCCTGCTCCTCTCTCGTTCGATCCAAACTGTCCGTCGTTGCCAGTGTTCACCGTCAGCGGCCTTGCCGCCCGGCGGTGCGCGGCAATTCCTGCGCCAACAGTGCGCCGGGTCATGACGCGCTCTGCTCGGCCTGATGAGCCGCCACCTCGCGGTGCACTTCGGCCATGTCGAGTTCGCCAGCGCGGGTGATCAGCTCTTCGAGCGATTCGGCGGGAACCGCACCGGGCTGTGAATAGACGACCACCTGGTCCCGAAGAATCGTGAGTGTGGGAATTGATTGGATGCCGAACGAACCAGCCAACTCGAACTGGACCTCGGTGTCGACCTTGCCGAACACGATGTCGGGATACCGCTCGGACGCCGCCTCGAAGATGGGCCCGAACATACGACAGGGACCGCACCACGAGGCCCAGAAGTCGACGAGCACCGTGGCATTCGACGACACCACCTCATCGAAGTTCTCCTTGGTCAAATCAACTGTTGCCACCCATCACTCCTCTCTAGGGACTTATACCCAGTGTAACCAGTATACCCGGGTGGGTATTCCGACATCCACGAATTGTGTATTGCGCATACCCTACCCAGTATGGTTTACTAATGCAATGATTCATCTTCCGACCTCGTCGACGGCCGTCGTCAACGATCCGGCCCGCCCCGACGAAGACGCTCCCCAGCGGGCAACCGTTGGCACTCCACCGCTAGGCGGTGCCGGCCCGCTCGGGCGCCTCGGCCGATGGTCGGCGTCCCATCGAGGATCGGTGTTCTTGGCCTGGCTGGCCATCGTTGCCGTCTTGGCCGTCTTCGCTCCGAGCGTCGAGCATGCATTGAGTGGGGCCGGCTGGCAGGCCGACGGATCGCAGTCCGTGCAGGTCCGCAACCTGGCGCAGCGAGACTTCGGTGGACAGGCCAGCTCGGCAATCGAAGTGGTCGTTTCCGCTGATCGGCCGGTCTCGAGTCCGTCGGTGCAGGCGGTGGTGGCTCGGGCCGAGACATTGCTTGCGGCGGATCCGCGCATCGGTCGTGTCGTGGCGCCCCAGCCCGGGGTGTCGATCAGCGCCGATGGGAAGACCGCCGTCATCCTGGGCGGCGCGGCCGCCGACCCCAACACCATGGTGCGGGCAGCTGATGCGCTCCAGCAGCCACTGCGTCAGCTGAGCGGGAACGGAGTGACCGTGGCCGCCACCGGTGCGTCGGTGCTCTGGTCGGATTTCAACACGGCCAACCGTACCGCCATGCTGCGCTCGGAGATGATCTCATGGCCCGTGACCCTGGTGATCCTGCTGCTGGCCTTCGGATCTCTCGTCGCTGCGGGATTGCCACTCTTGTTGACACTGGTCGGACTGTTGAGCGCGGCGGGCCTCCTCGACCTGCTCACCCACGTCACCCCCATCTCCATCTGGGCCATGAACTTCGCCCTGATGTTCGCTCTGGCCCTCGGGATCGACTATGCGCTCTTCATCGTGGTGCGTTTCCGGGGTGCGCACTTCGGGCGCCATCGCCACGTCAGGGAATCAGTGGCCGAGACCATGGACACTGCGGGCAAGGCGGTGCTGTTCTCGGGTCTCACCGTGCTCATCGCACTCTCGACGGTCATGCTGGTGCCCGCCCCGGCATTCCGCTCGATGGCCGCCGGCATCATGCTGGCGGTGGTGTTCGTGCTCCTGGCCACCTTGACATTGCTGCCGGCCGTGCTGGGCAAACTTGGCGATCGGGTCGATGCCCTTTCCCTCCCCTGGGTCCATTCCGGCGAGCACCGCTCAGAGCGGTTTGCGCGGTGGGCCGAGCTGCTTTGGCGCCGCCCCTGGCTCTTCGGGGGAGTGGCGCTCGCCGTTCTTGTCTTGCTGGCGACGCCGGTCATCGGCCTGCGGACCGCCATGCCGTCGATCAAGGTGGTGCCGTCGTCGGACTCCGCCCGGGTCGGCTACGAGCTTGTGCAGTCGGCGTTCGGCCCCGGTGCCCCCGGGCAGATGCAGATCGTGACCACGCCGTCGCATGCCGCAGCGGCCGAGTCTGTGCTCACACACGATCCAGGCATCGCCGTCGTCTTGCCCGCCCAACAGTCGCGCTCGGCAGACCTGGTCATGATCGGTGCCGTGCCGAACGCCGACCCCTCGTCTCCCTCGGTCAGCACCACCATCGACCGATTGCGGGGCACCCTGCCCCAGGGCTCGCTAGTCGGCGGGGCTGCCGCCGAGAACCACGACCTCCAGGCAGTGTTGGCTGCCAAGACACCGTTGGTCATCGGGCTGGTGCTGCTCCTGGGCTTCCTGGTGCTGCTGGTGGCCCTGCAGGCGCCGCTGATTGCCGCACTCGGGGTGCTCACCAGCCTGCTGGCCACTGGGGCGGCCTTCGGGGTGGCGCGGTTGATCTTCCAAAACGGGTGGCTGCACCAGCTGCTGGGCTTCACCCCCCAAGGATTCCTCGACGCATGGGGACCGGTGTTCTTCTTCGCCATGATCTTCGCCATCTCGATGGACTACACGGTGTTCCTTCTCTCGAGCGCCAAGGAGCACTACGAGCGATCCGGTGATCCCAAAGACGCCATGGTCAACGGCTTGGCCCACTCCGGGCGGGTCATCTTCGCGGCGGCGGCGGTGATGATGGCAGTATTCTTCACCTTCGCGCTGTCCGGCCCGCTCCCACCCAAGGAGATGGGCATCATTCTTGGAGTCGCCGTCCTACTCGATGCCCTCTTGGTCCGTCTGCTCCTGTTGCCGGTGCTCCTCCGCCTTACGAAGAGCGCGGCATGGTGGCAGCCGGCGTGGTTGCGACGAGTGCTCCCGCCAGTCCGTTTTGCCCACGAATGACCGGATCCGACTGGCCGGCCATTCGGACCCACTTGCTGCTATGACCTGTCACAATACCGAACAACAAGGAGCTGGAGAAATGGCAAGCGCAAAAGAAGTCTTGGACGAACTGCGGACGCCAACCCGCGAACTGCGTAAGGCTGCGCCTGATGCATGGGCCGGCTTTGCCCAGATGCACGACGCCGCCATCGCTGACGGTGTCCTCAGTCGACGGATCAAGGAACTGATGGCGCTGGTGATCGCGGTGGTGAAGCAGTGTGACGGGTGCATCGCTGCCCACGCCAAGGCAGCCGCCTTGCATGGAGCGACGCCTGAGGAGGTGGCCGAATCCCTGTCCGTGGCCTTGCTCATGGATGGGGGCACCGCCACTGTCTATGGACCCCGGGCCTGGTCCGCCTACCAGGAGTTCTCGGCTTCACAGAGGGAGTGATGCAGGATTCGGCCTCCGAGCCGAGCACCGGCGCACCGAGGGGCGATATGGCCCTGTCGGAGACTGAGTTCCGTGACATCTATGCCAGGATCCCTCGCCTAACGGTGGAGGTGATCGTCGAGTCATCGCAAGGCATCCTGCTCACTCGACGCGAGTCCGGGCCATGTGCCGCGGGCCCGGTGGTACCGTGCGGTTAGGAGAGCCACTGGTCGCCTTCGTTAAGCGGGTCGCCGCCACTGAACTCGGGCTCGAGGTCTCGGTAGGCCCATTCCTGGGCTACATCGAATACCCGAGACACTATCTGAATGGTTTGGTTCCCGGTCGGGTTGGCCTTCTTGAACCACGTCGAAGAAGATCAGCTCACCACAGTGGCCGACCGGCGATCGTGGTTCGCCGTGCTACCGGACCGAATGCACGCTGAGCAGGGTGACTTCCTCCTCGAGCACCAACTGGTGCGCTCATAACACCAAGCCACGGCCCGGCACCGGCCCGCTCGTCATCAGACTCCTCGTAGTTAGCGCCGGCCACCGGTCTCGAAGGACCGGTCCGCGAAGGCGGGAACCCACACCGCGGCGCCCCTCAACGGCCAAGCCAGCGGAATGCCTCCTGATTGCCTTGCAGCTCGAAGCGACGCCAGAGCACGGGGTTCCCATTGGACTGACTGGCATGGCATCGAATGGCCCGATACTGGCGATCTCGGTCGACCTCGACGACCATGTCGATGTCCTCGGATCGACGCCCGACGAAGGCTGTCTCGAACTCATTGTTGAGCTGCGCGGCGACTGCTTCAGAAAGAGTCCACGCGAGCACCGGGATCGCAACGTCACTGGCGACAGCAGTGGCGGTCTCGGTGGCCCGCATGTGATCGGGATGTCCGGTGATCCCGCCTTCATCGAACACCAGCAGGAGACTCGCACCCACCAGCTCCACGACACGGCGGAGCTCCGAGGACAGCTGCTCGATCGGTTCTTCGATGAGTCGGCCATCTGGGTACTCGAGAAGACGGACCGTCGTCACCCCGAGTTCGTCGGCGGCCACAGCCAGTTCCTTCTCCCGGAGCCGATGCAGATTGTCGTCGGCGGTTCCGAGTGTTGAGGCCTCACCGTGGGTGAAGCACAGGACGGAGGTCTGGGTGCCCTCCTCAGCCCACGAGCTCAGCGCCGCTCCCAGTCCGAAACTCTCGTCGTCGGGATGGGCACAGACGGCGAGCACCGACGACGTCGGAGGTAGGTGATTCTCGGGGACACCATAGAATTTCATGCTGGGCAATTCCATGCTGGGTCCTCCTCGACTGCCTCTTGGTGGAACGAGATCCAGCGGGTCTCAGCTCTCTTTGACTGACCCACTGGCATTTGCGTCGCTCCACGCTGGCCGCTTCGCCCTGACCAGGGTGTCTATTGCCTCCTTGGGGCCCGAATCGGTGTCCACAACCCGGACCACCTGGTCGGCTCGCTGCACCGTCAAGCCGGCTGCGTCGGCGACGTCGGTGACGTCGGTGACGCGGTAAAGAACGTCGGTATCCGGCGGACCACCGAAGCCCCTGGTCAGATTGTCGTGATCGTGGGCCACGACCAGCAGCGTGCCTCCGGGCGCCAGGGCCGATGCAGCCACCTTGAGCGCCGCCGAGCGTTCCGGTTGTGGCAACTGGAGATAGAAGACGGCGACCAGGTCGAAGCCCGTTGGCGGGGGTGTCCACTCCTGCACGGCGGACTCGACCCAGGTGACCTCGACGTTCCGCAGTTCGGCGAGCCGCCGGCCTTTTGCCAGGCCTACCGGCGAGAAGTCCACTCCCGTCACTTGCCAACCTTGATCAGCAAGCCACACCGCGTTGCGGCCCTCACCACATGCAAGGTCTACCGCCCGGCCCGGCGGGAGGCCGATGACCTCAGAGACGAGGAACTGGTTGGGGGTACTCGTCCACACCAATTCGGCTCCGCCGTAGCGCTCATCCCACTGATGTCGATCCACTGATCAAGCACCCGGCGAGCCGGTTGCACGCAGCGGCAGGTGAAATAGCGGCGCGAGGAGACACAAGCCGAGCGCACCGGCCGCCAGTGGCACAAGGCCGACGATCGACAATGCCAACCATCCCCCGCCCAGAACCAATCCGATGGCAATCATGGCTAGTCCGACGACAATCCGGACCGCCCGGCCGGTGCCGCCGCTCATGAAGTTCACGAAGGTCACGTCAGTCTCCTTTGCCTTACTCAAATACCCGGGGGGGTACTTAAGGTACAACAGTTCAGCCGCGATCCTATTCCCCTGTGCCGCGTGGCTTCGCCCGAGGGGAATAGGCGGCGGTGTAATCAGAACCCTCGAGTTGGCAGGAGTGACCGTGCCTACCAGGTGGATGACAGCCCGGCGGGCTCCTCCTCACCGGCACTCGACCCGTGGCGCCGTGCCCGCACCACCGAGCGCCTGGACCTTGCGGTAATCCTCCGCCCGAACGGCCAAAGAGGGGACCAAGGACCCTACTCCTCAGCACGGTGGTATCCCACGATGGGATTGTGACCAAGCGAATCGTGATGCTCGGCGGTGGCACCGGAGGCACCCTCAGCGCGAACCGCCTGCGGCGCCTTTACCCCAGAGAGGATGTCGAGATCGTCGTCGTCGATCAGAACGACGACCATGTGTACCAACCGGGACTGCTGTTCGTCCCGTTCGGATTGGCGCGCGCGGAGGAGATCGTCCGCTCCCGACGTCACCAACTACATAAGGACATCGAGTTCCGCCAGGTCTCGATCGAGCGGGTTGACGTGGATGCGGACATCGTGCATCTGGGAGACGGCACGGAGCTCGGCTACGACGTGCTGGTCATCGCCACAGGATCCATCCTGGTCGAGGAGGAGACCGAGGGTCTCACTGGACCGGGGTGGATGGAGAAGGTCTTCACCTTCTACGACGTCGCTGGAGCTGCTGCACTCCATGACGCCCTCGAGGTCTTCGATGGTGGCCGCCTGGTGGTCAACGTGGTCGATATGCCCATCAAGTGCCCGGTTGCCCCTCTTGAGTTCTGTTTCCTGGCGGACTGGTTCTTCCAACAGGTCGGCATCCGTGAGCGGGTCGAACTGACCTACGTGACCCCGCTTGACGGCGCCTTCACCAAGCCGGTGGCAGCCCAGAGGCTAGCTGGGTTGCTCAAGGAGAAGGGCGTGGCGCTCGTGACCGAGTTCAACACCGGTGAGGTCGACGGGTCCGGCGGGCGCCTGGTGTCCTACGACGAGCGCGAGGTCGGCTTCGACCTGGCCGTGGTCGTGCCCCTGCATGGCGGCGCCAGCTACGTGGCGAGATCTCCGGGCCTCGGGGACGAACTGGGCTTCGTGTCGGTTAACGAGCACACACTGCAGTCCGCCGCCAAGCCCAATGTCTTCGCCATCGGTGACGCTGCCGGCGTACCGACGTCCAAAGCGGGGTCGGTCACCCACTTCGAAGGAGAGGTCCTGGTCGAGAACATCCGGCGTTTCCTGGCCGACGAGCCCCTCGACGGCAGCTACGACGGACACGCCAACTGCTTTATCGAGACCGGTTTCGGAAAGGCTCTGCTGATCGACTTCAACTACGACACCGAGCCGCTGCCCGGGCACTTCCCTACCTCGGTGGGCCTACCGCTCCTGAAGGAGTCCCGACTCAACCACCTGGGAAAGCTGATGTTCCAGTCGCTTTACTGGCACAGCCTGTTGCCGGGTCGTGACCTCCCCGGTGTCGGCTCGGCAATGCCGGTCCGGGGCAAAGACGCCGAGGGAGCTCGATGAGACTGCGCACCACCCAATCGACCAACGGATAAGGAGCCGGCCATGCCCATTGCCACCTACGCCGGGAAGGCGGTCACGGTCAATGAAGAAGGGTTCTTCCAGGACCCCAGTCAATGGACCGAAGCCATGGCGCCCGAGATCGCCCGAGCCCAAAGCATCGACGAACTCACCGAGCCGCACTGGCAGGTCATCAAGTTCATGCGGGCCGAGTACACCGAGAAGGGAACCGGGCCGACCGTTCGTGTCCTCGGCAAGACCTCCGGGGTCTCGGTGAAGGAGCTCTACCAGCTGTTCCCCAAGGGCCCGGCCAAGATGGCCGCAAAGATTGCCGGTATTCCCAAGCCACGCGGCTGCATCTAGCCGATCATCGAGTCTCTGACCACAAAGGAGGATGCATCATGAGCGACACGATCGAAAAGGTGTCGATCATCGTCTCGAAGGGTTCACTGGAAGGTGTCTATCCGGCACTGATCATGGCGAACGGTGCCCGCGCCGAAGGGATCGAGGTCAACTTGTTCTTCACCTTCTTCGGCCTCGACGTCGTGCATCGCTCCACGATCGACCACATCAAAGTGGCCACCGTCGGCAACCCCGGGCTGCACTTGGCCACAATGGCCGGTGGTCTGCCCGGTGTGTCCTCGGTGATGACTCACTACCTCGAGAAGAAGATGGAGAAGCTCGACATTCCCCCCATCCATGAGTTCGTCGAAATGATCGCGGACACTGGTGCTGGGATCTACGCGTGCAAGGCGTCGACGGATCTGTTCGAGCTCACCAAGGACGACCTGATCGAACAGGTCATGGACATCATCACCGTCGGTGAGTTCTACGCCATGGCCGCCGGAGGCGAGATCATCTTCACCTAGTCCTTGAGGACGCGCGCCGCGCCGGCCGAACCGCATCGCCTGCGGCCCGCAACCGTGCCTGGTTGACGCTTCCCTGGCAACGCCGCCTCGATATCCTGGCAACGTGGGCTTCTACCGAGAACGGATCCTCCCCAGGCTGGTGGATCGGGCGTGCGGTACAGCCGGACTGCATCGGTGGCGCGCCGAGGTGACCGCAGGGTTGTCGGGACGGGTCCTCGAGATCGGGTTCGGTTCGGGCCTCAATATCGACTACTACCCATCGTCCATCGAACGAGTCTTGGCCGTCGAGCCCTCCGCCACAGCCTTCCGGATTGCGGGGAAGCGCATCAGTGGGTCAGCAGTCGCCATCGAGCGCGTCGGACTCGACGGTCAGTCAATTCCCCTCCCCGATGACAGCTGTGACAACGCCTTGTGCACCTTCGCTCTGTGCACGATTCCCGATCCCGGCGCCGCGCTTGCAGAGGTGCGGCGCGTGCTTCGCCCCGGGGGCCAGTTCCACTTCCTCGAACATGGCCTTGCCCCCGATCCCGGTGTGGCGGCATGGCAGCGCCGGTTCGAGCCACTGCAGCGTCGGCTGGCCGATGGCTGCCACCTCACCCGGAACCCCGTCTCCCTGGTGGAACACGCCGACTTCGTCATCGAGGACGTGGCACAGCAGTACGGCATCGGCCCGAAACCCTGGAGTTGGTTCACCCGGGGGGCCGCGGTCAATCCCGAGTAGCACTGATCCTTAGTCAGGCATGGAGCGTCTACGGAGTACCGTCCGGTCCATAGTCCCCACTCCGGGCGTTGCTCAATTCCTCCAAGTCCACTCAAATCCGCCCATGCGCGGTGATCGAGGTAGCAAAGGAGTAGCAAGTCACCTTCCGATGAGGACATTTGTTGACCTTCTGGATCTTCGCCAACCGACCCGCGAGGGGTGGAGGATTTGGTGGCCAGTTACAACGATGTGTCGCCGAGGGTCAGGGCGGCGGCACCGGTAGTGATTGCCTCGTAGAGCGAACGGAGTTCCTCGGTGATCCGCACTGCGTCTCCGATGAGAGGCGAAGGGTCGAGCTGACGAAGTACCAGATCGGGAGCGACGGCCAGGCGTGGTCGAATCTCGATGGCTCCCAAATCCACATCACCTCCCCACAGAAACATCGGATCAGCCTGCTGCTGGGCGTCGATGCGCCCGGGATCAGCCACGGGCCACCCGAACCGCCCGGCGTCAGGAACCTCGGTCACCGCGTCCGGATTGGGTCCATCGCTTGAGTCCGAGCCACGCCGGCGGGCCCTCAGGCTAGTGAGGAGTTCTTCTTTACTTCGGCCGCGCCAGGCAAAAATGAAAAATGGGTCGCGATCGAAGGCTTCCGCCAGCAAGAAGAAGACCGCCGCAATGTGCTTGCACGGGTTCTCCCAGTCCGGGCACGAGCATGCCGAATCGAGCTCGTTTGCCGACGCCGGGAACAGTGAAACCGACGAGGTGGCGAATGCCTCCTCGATCTCCTCGGGCATCTCGTCAGCCAGGAGCATGGCCACAAAGATCGCGCTCGACGCCATGACGGCCTCAACCGCATCCCACTCGGCCGTGGTGAGGGCGTTGGTCTCGATGAAGACCCGGTACGGCTTGGCCCGCGAACCTTGTACCGATGCGGTGATCCGACCTGGAGAGATCTCCATACCGAGCACCTGGCCGGCGCGGGCGTACCGCTTCCCGCGCTGGAGGCGGCTCCCGATGCCAAACGACTCGAGCACGGCGATGAAGCGTTGCGACCACCATGTGTCACCGATCCGCCCGCGCTGGCTGCGTGCCTGCAGCCCTCCCTCGACCGCGATCGGCGTAGAGGGGGGTGGCCACCATCCGTCGATATCTCGTCCGGATCGGCCTGGTGGACGGCGGGGCGGCATCAGTCATCTCCCACGGCGTCGGCCGACAGGGCGACAACTTCACGGAGCTGCTCGGTGGACATTTCGGTGATCCAGCCCTCACCGGCGCCGACGATCCGTTCCGCCAGAGCGCCCTTCCTCTCGATCATGGCATCGATCCGTTCCTCGAGGGTCCCACCACACACGAATTTTCGAACCTGAACGTTGCGATGTTGGCCGATTCGGAAGGCCCGATCGGTCGCCTGGTTTTCCACCGCAGGGTTCCACCACCTGTCGAAGTGCACCACGTGGGTCGCCGCCGTCAGGTTCAGACCTGTACCACCGGCTTTCAGGGACAGCAGGAACACCGGTGGGCCATCGTCACCCTGGAACTGCTCGACCATACTGTCGCGGTTCTTCTTCGAGACCCCGCCGTGGAGCCACAACACGTCGCAGCCGAGTCGGCGGCGAAGGTGGCGTTCGAGCATGCTCCCCATCTCCGTGAACTGAGTGAACACGAGGGCACGGTCGCCCTCCGCTACCGCTTCTTCGAGTACCTCGACCAGCCGCATCAGCTTGCCCGACCGCCCGGCAAGCGACGAGCCGTCGGCCAAAAAGTGCGCCGGATGGTTGCACACCTGCTTGAGCTTCATCATGGTGGCGAGGACAAGACCACGACGTTCGATGCCGTCGGACTCGTCGATTCTGGCCAGCATGTCATCGACGACGGCCTGGTAGAGGGTGGCCTGCTCGCGGGTCAGGTTGCAGAACTCCTTCATCTCGAGCTTGTCGGGCAGGTCGGCGATGATCGACCGGTCGGTCTTCAGTCGGCGCAGTACAAAGGGACCGGTGATACGACGGAGGCGGGCTGCGGCCTCATCGTCGCCATCGCGCTCGATGGGTTTGACGAAGCGCTCGCGGAAACCCTTCTCTGAGCCGAGCAGGCCCGGGTTGAGGAACTGCATGATCGACCAGAGCTCGGTCAGGCTGTTCTCCACCGGGGTGCCGGTCATGGCGATCCGCCGCTCGGCCGGGATCGCCCGGACACTCTGGGTGGTACGGGCCGCACTGTTCTTTATCTGCTGTGCCTCGTCGAGGACCATCCGCCTCCACGGCACCGTCGCCAGGAGCTGTTGGTCACGGGCGGCGAGGCCATAGGTCGACAACACCAAATCCGCCTTACCGGCATGGCGGGCGAAGGCCTTGCCGTCAAGCCGATCAGGTCCATGATGAATATAGACCGACAGCTTCGGAGCGAAACGGCTTGCTTCGCGTTGCCAGTTGCCGACCAGCGACATCGGACAGAGAACGAGCGTCGGACCAAGGCTTGGGGTCATCGCCTTCGTGTCCGCCTGGTTGGTGGCACGCCGTCCCCGGCGCGCAGGCCCCGTGGTGAGTCGGGCTCGCTCGTCGACAAGCAGGGCGAGAAGCTGTGCCGTCTTGCCGAGGCCCATGTCGTCGGCGAGGCAGGCGCCGAGACCGAGGTTGCCGAGGAACGCGAGCCACCCGAGCCCGCGCTCCTGGTAGGGGCGCAGTTCCCCGGCGAAACCGTCAGGAGTCGGAAGGGCCTGCAGCCGACTGTCCTCGGCGCCGGCGAGGAGGTTCCCCAGCCAACCATCGGCCTCTACTTCGGCAATGGGCAGACCATCAGTGCTTTGCTCGAGTCCGATCGCCGTGCGTAGGACCTCGCCGGCCGACATGTGGTCGGCGGTGGCACCCTTCTTGCCCACCGCGGCGATAGCGGCCGCGAGATCCTCTTGGCGCAGCTCTACCCACTGCCCGCGGACCCGTACGAGAGGCTGCTTCAGACGCGCCAGCTCGCGTAGCTCGGCAAGCCCGATCATGTCTTCGCCGAGCGCCGCCTCCCATCGGATGTCACAGAGTCCGTCGAGCCCGATGCCGCTGATCGATGCCCCACCTTTCGGGCTGGTCCGAGCCTTGAGCCGAAGGCTGAGCCGTGCCCTCGATGAGCGCCACCACGGCGGCGCGAGCACCCCGAATCCGGCCTGCTCCAGAATCGGCGCACCATCGCGGAGGAATGCGAGGATGCCGGCGGCGTCGGTCACTTGCTCGCAGGGAGCCGCCGAGGCCAGCGCCGAGCCGAGGGAGGGGACGAGCCGAGCGGCACGGCCCAAGCCTCGGAGAAGATGCTCGTCGGGGTGCGCCACGTGGCGCTCCAAGGCGGTGAGTTCTGGGCCGTCGGCCCATACAGTTGCGGCAGTGACGAGCAGGCTCGGGTCATCTACCGCCTGCAGCGCGAACTCGATCCGCCATTCGTCGAGGGAATCGGGCTGGTCGGCCGAATGGCGCCGACCGGGTCGCCGGGGAACACCGTCTCCCTCGACGGTGCGGTCTTCGGTGTCGCCCCCAGGAGGGACGATCCGGAAATAGGTCCGTACCGCTTCCGCATCCGTGTTCTCCGTGGCGTGCCAAGCCTCGAGCTTCTCGGCCAGTGACCTAAGCTCGTCGTTATCGGCCTCGACGATTCCATCGGGTGTGACGAGGGAAGCCAGCCACGATTCGACAGCGCTCGGTGCCGTTGGACGGCGTCGTCGGACGGCGGGCGGGCGATCGGCCACGAACTGCCGGGCCAGCGCGTCAGTAACACTCCACATGAAGGAGCGAAGCACCTCGTCAGGTGCTTCCGGATCGGGGCCGACGCCGGTGTACTCCTGACCCACATCGGACGTGCCCGCAGCCATGAACGATGGTGGAAGGGCCCACAACAGCGCCTCGATCCGACCACGGTCGTGCCCGTCGATCAGCGGGCGCCAACCGGCTCGCCAACCGTTGGCAGAGAGCTCGAGAGTAGGGAGCATTCGGCCGCGGGCAGTCAGCTCCAGAATCATCTCAGCAACACGTGCGGCGAATCGGAAATCGCTCGCGAGGGTGATACCCGACGAGTCGGTGGTTGAGAAGTCCCCCGCACCGCCGGCCGCCGACACCAACGCCAGAAGAAGATGCACCGCGTTTGACGGTTTGAGGACGATCCCCGGTGCGGTCCATAAAGGGGGTGAATGCGAGGAGACCGAAGATACGGACGGTGGGTCAGTGGCAGGGCTAGTTGGCTCAGTGGCAGGGCTAGGTGGCTCATCCTCGAGCCACGGGGAGCCGATCGGACCTCCGCCAGCGTCGGGCAGTCGAAGATTGAGTTCCACCTCACTCGCCTCCAGTAGGTCTGCCGCTGCGATCCCTCCGAGCTCGGTAACAGCGAGGCGAATGCTGTCGGCGTCGAGGGCAAAGGGGTGGGATTTCGGGCGTGGCTGCCGGGGTGGACGCCCTCGCCGAGCCGGAGCCGTCCGAGTTCGGCTCCCGTCCTCTGCCCACACGGCGAGACGCCTGGAACGGGTGAGCCACGCCGTGTGGAGAACGATCATCGTGGCATATTGCCTCATCCGTATGACATTGCCGAAATCTGCGAAGTCCGATCCCATTTCGCAGCTCACCCCGGCCATGGGCGCAAGCGCACCTGGGAGCCTGGAAAGGCAGGCGGCCCGGAGAAGCCGCACATATCGGCGTTCACCCGTTCGTTGCCCTAAGGATGCCCCAGAGCCTGGGCGGTCACTCTCCCGCCCGGGGTGCGCCGGAGGAGCGCTGCTCGGGCGATCCTCTCCACGTATTCGGGGTTGGGTGGATCGGCGAGCATGGTCCTTTGGATGGCGCGGGCCGCCCGTCGCCGCTGTGCCGCCACAGGAATGTTCACCAGGCCGGCGCGTGCCCAAAAATGTGCCGAGCAGGTCATGGACGGACGGTGTGTCGTTGGTATACCCGGCTGGCCACCGGGGTGGCCGCTGAAGTAGAGGGGGGCATCCATGTAAACGAATCGTCGGGCAATAGTGGGAGTGCTGGCCGGAGCATTGCTCTTCGCCACGCTGGTGGCCCTGCCGGCCGACGCCGCGGGTGCCAGCTCAAGCGGGAACCACGGCACCAACGGCAAGACCGATGTCAACGTGTGCCCCAGCGCGGTTCCCGCCGGCCAGGCCACCTGTTTGGGGCACAGGCGCACCGACAGCGAGGCCACGACCCAGCGGCCGGCGCGGCCCGGTTCGTTGCGAAGCACTGCGGCCATCGGCAACAACGGCGCGTACGACCCGTTGTACCTCCAGTCGGCCTACGCCACCCCGTCGGCCACCAAGGGCGCGGGCCAGACTGTCGCCATCGTCGATGCCTACGGCGATCCGTCGGCGGAGGCCGACCTGGCCAGCTACCGGTCGTACTTCGGGCTGTCCGCCTGCAGCACGGCCAATGGCTGCTTCCGCAAGGTCGATGAGCGCGGCGGGTCCAACTACCCGTCGGGCAACACGGGCTGGGGCCAGGCGATCTCCCTCGACGTCGACATGGTCAGCGCACTGTGCCCCAACTGTCACATCCTGCTCGTGGAGGCCAACTCGGCCAGCATCTCCGATCTCGGGACGGCGGTCAACGAGGCGGTGGCCCTCGGGGCCAACGTGGTGAGCAACAGCTACGGCGGCCCGGAGTACTCTGGCGAGACCAGCGACAGCTCTTCGTACTACAACCACCCGGGCGTGGCGGTGACGGTAGCGGCCGGTGACTCGGGCTACGGTCCCGAGTTCCCCGCCTCCTCCAACACGGTCACGGCCGTGGGCGGGACCTCCCTCCAGCAGGCCACCGACACGGGCGCCCGCAACGCCACCGAGACCGTGTGGAGCGGAACCGGCAGTGGCTGCAGCGCCTATGAGCCCAAGCCGGCCTGGCAAACCGACACAGTAGGCTGCGCCGCCAACCGCACGATCTCCGACGTGTCGGCAGTGGCCGACCCCAGCACGGGGGTGTGGGTCTACGACAGCTACGGCGGCGGGAGCTGGGCGGTGTTCGGAGGCACGAGCGTGGCCACGCCGATCGTCGGCGCCGTCTACGCCCTGGCCGGCAACGCCTCCGGTTCCACCCAGATGAACTCCTTGCCCTACGCGGATCCCGCGCCCTACGCGGATCCCGCCGCCCTCAACGACGTCACCTCGGGGAGCAACGGGAGCTGCAGCGTGGCCTACCTGTGCAACGGCGAGGTGGGTTACGACGGGCCCACCGGCCTGGGCACCCCCAAAGGCACTCCCAACGGCATCGCCGCGTTCACCGCGACGAATGCGCCGCCAACGGCCCCGACCGCCCCGACCGCCCCGACCGCCCCGACCAACCGAGTCGCCACCGGCTCCAACGCGCGGGTCGCCCTGTCGTGGTCGGCACCGTCGAGCAACGGCGGGTCGGCGATCACCGGGTACAGACTCAACCGGAGCACCGTTTCGGGCGGGGAGACATTTTACGTCACCGTCACCTGCACGACGAGCACCTGCAGCTACACCGACTCGGGCACTAACAGCCGCACCACCTACTACTACAACGTGGCCGCAACCAACCGAGTCGGTACCGGCCCGGTCTCCAACCAGGCGTCGGCCAGGGCCAGGTAGCCTGCCGGGGTACACGCCCTCGGCCCGGGCACGGTGTCGGCCCTGGTGACGGCGTGCGGTGCCATCTCGACCCGGACGACCACCACGATCGCCCCCACGATCGGGACCACGGGGGCGCCGACCACCACGATCGCGGCTACCGCCAGGCTGATCTGGACGACGGAGACAACCCGGATCAGCCCTTGCTGCCGAGGTGATCATCGACTCTGCTTCACCCGCCGGACCACAGCTTCGCTTCGGCACGAATACTGATCGTCTCGCTCACTGTCAAGTGGCACTCGCACCCCCTACTCCAGCCAGTGTTCTGGGGCGTCCAGAGCCAGACTGACCTGCCTGCCAGTCGCCCAGGACGATGGAGGATTCGCTAACGTGGAGACCGTCACTCCCGTTCCGCCCCAGGAGGTGCACCATGGGAACTGCAGAGGATGCCGAACGAGTTGTGCGCGACCTGTGTGGCGCATTCGGGAAACACGACGCCGAGGCTCTGCGCCCATTCTTTACCGACGATGTCGTTTACCACAACATCCCCATGGACCCCGCTGTCGGTATCGACGCCACCATCGCCTTCATCGACGGCTTCTTCGCCATGTGCGAGAGCATGGTGATCGAAACCGTCCACCTGGCCGTGTGCGACAACGTGGTACTCACAGAGCGGGTCGACACGTTCACCGTCGGACAGGTTGTGGCACCACTGCTCGTCATGGGCACGTTCGAGGTTCGTGACGGCAAGATCAGCGCCTGGCGGGACTACTTCGACATGGCCCAGATCACAAAGATGCTGTCCGGGGACGCGTAGTACACGGGAGGCTGGGGAGCAGTCAACGATCCTGGCGTCCCGCTCCGGGCATTTGGGCATACTGTCGACGGGGTGCGCCGGCGGCTGGCTAGAGACACCCCCGCTCGACGTCGATCGCTATGGCTCGGAGCTGGCGGCGTTGTTCGACATGGCCACACGCGGTGAGCCGAAACGAACAAGGGAAGGTAAGCAAGAATGAAACTACCGTTCAGGACCTATACGGCATACAGCATCGGTTGTGCTGTCGTCTGGGCCGTCATTTTGGCTGTTGTGGCGGCTGAAGGGCAGCAAAGACACCAGGCACGCCCTCATCTTGATCTTCCTTGGATGGGTGCTCGGGTGGTTCTCGGCCACCATCGCCAGGGCCGTTTATCCGCCGCCCAAGTCGGGGCGGCGGATGGACGCAGCGCCCTGAGGGCTGGGACTTGCAGGTGCGCTGACTCGCCTGTCGGGGTCAACGGACCATCCCCACAATGCCTGATTGAGACTTGTGGCAGACGTTGCGGTTGATTCGTAACGTTTAGAGCACCCTGGCGGGGTCGCTCACGAAGTGCCTGCCATCGGTCTTGTCGACTGGCTTTCTAACGAAGTGCTCCCCGCCAGGTCCTTGCCGCGAAGTGGCTCAAAAGAGGAACGTGCACGATCATCGGAATCAGGATTGCCCTCGCGGTTCCTAACCAACGAACCAGGAGGTAATCATGACGGTGATCATCAGAATTGATCCCCATAAGGCAACCCACACCGCAGTGGCGATCGGCTGTTGGCCGGACCCCCGATAGCAGGTCCACCGCCAGTCGCGGGAGCGCACCAGCGGACCCGTCATCGACGGTGTCGCGGTTTATGGAACGGAAGGGCCTGTCTGCCAGCAGGCCTGCGGGCCGGACCGAGCATGCGCGGGATGGTCAGTTGCTGCCGTTCTCGATCAGCGCTTCGTGGTCAGGGGTCTCCCGCTGTCGATCAGGGTCCATGGTCACGTAGCGGTTCAGTGCGTCGAGGGTCGCCTTGGCCGCGGCCACGAGGTCCCCCTCTGACCGTGCAATGCCCATCCTGTCGCCGTCATCCGAGAGCGACCGGAACGCGACGATCACTGACCACCCGGTCACCGTGTCGACCTTGGTCACCGTCATCAGGTAGAAGGGGATCGCATACTTGAGGTCCCGCAGCGCGGCCAGGGTTGCCTCGGCTCCGCCGATGAGGGCCCGCTGCCCGCTCGGCCGATATCGACCCGACCGGCGTAGCTCAGGTGAACCTCACTCATGCCGTTGTGCTCATTGAAATCGGCCCGCACCAGGGCAACCCTCGCACCGTTCGAGCCGCGCACCGAGGGCAGGTCTTTCGCGTCTTCCACGATGACCGCCGCGTCCGGATAGTAGAGGCTGGCCACCTGCACGGCGCCGTCCCGGACGGCCTCGGGATCCTGGCCGCGGACCTAGAGCGTGACCGCGTCCACCTCGCCGCTATCCCCGTGGCTGATGCCCACGTTCAGCACACCGGGAAGTGACCGAAGTTCGAGTTCGAAGTCTTCTTCGATGGTCGCCGTCATCGGGAAACGATGCACTTCTTCTCGTAGAGGCGGGCGTCAGCGATGCGGTACAGCTCGGCTGGGTCGGTGGAATCGCGAGGTGACATGGCGGTGCCGAACGTGAAATCCAGATCAGGGGCCGACACGAGAAGGGAGCGAAGCCGCTCGGTGAAGGCCAAGACCTCGGTGCCTTCCGCGTTGCAGAGGATGATGGCGAATTCGTCACCTCCGATCCGCGCGGCGGTATCACCGCTTCGCACGGAACGGCGGAGCGCACAGCCGAAGGAGCGCAGCAGATCATCGCCGCCGACATGTCCTACTCGGTCGTTCACGGCCTTGAAACCATCCAAGTCGATCAGCACCAGTGTGAACGCCCAGCCGTACCGGGAGCTCCGCGCCGCTGCGGTACGCAACGCGGCATCGAAGTGCCGCCGGTTGGCGATGTTCGTGAGTGGATCGTGGTCAGCGCCGTAGCGGGCGAGGTGTAG